>OBEQ012163121.1_pt1 | contig 13343 bp, 12 predicted proteins | sample 1670901 | NCBI WGS metagenome assembly OBEQ01 (sample SAMEA104232315, study PRJEB22302) | groundwater metagenome | biome: forest; feature: aquifer; material: groundwater | place: USA | collected 2011-08-07 | depth 5.4 m
ACAACGGCTGTCAGCCGACCTCGGTGCGCTTCTTGGCCACCTGCGGGACCCTGGGGATTCAACAGGCCTTTACCAGCGACAACAACCCGAAAGGCAACGCCGACACCGAGCGCAGCATCCGCACCCTCAAGGAGGAGTGCCGCTGGCTGCGCGAGTGGTCCAGCCCCTTCGCGGTGGGTGACGCCCTCGCGCGGTGGTTCGAGTCGTTCAACGTCAGCTATTTGCATTCGAGTCTCGGGTATCGGACACCCGAGGCGTTCGAGCAGCAGTGGGTCAGCAGCCATCAGACTCTCTTAGCCCCGGCTTGAAAAATGGGGAGCATTACACAGACTCTAGGTGTAAGTGTCCTCGGATTACAACACCAAGCAAATCCTCTCTTTTTAGGTCATTGAGAAAATTGTCAACCTCTTCCTTAGATACTGTTATCGTCATCTCTCAGATTCGTGTTCGTGGGTACCTCGCACGATCTATGTGATTCCGATCGTGCTCGGTATCCATTCTTCCCCGCCAACGCGGGGTTTGTTTGTGATCCCTCAGCGCGCCTTGTTGACTCCGGCGCGCTTTCGGGATCGTTTTTCGGCCCCTAGCGGGCCGAAAAACGATGGGCAGGAGAGGATTCGAACCTCTGTAGAGCCGATGAGGCTCACGAGTTTTACAGACTCGCCCTTTTAACCACTCAGGTACCTGCCCAGTGATTCGCAGATCTCTTCACCCCATCCGCAGATCAATTGCAGCAATCGACGATCACTATATCGGACGTGAAGAAGCCCTACCGACATTTTCCGACGGCTCACGTTTGGCGTCAGTGGTCGCACGTAGGGCTTGATGAACTGGCTCAACGGGATCTTCGTGTGTTCCGACCAGAATTTGTGGAGTTGTTCAAGGTCTTGATCAGCGTAGGCATAGAGGGCGGCTCGTAGTCGCGCCTCTGAAACCCCGCAGATGCGTCTCAGGAATCCAAGAAAGACCGTGATCAGCCGCGGGTCGCTGTTAGTAAAGTCCACGATGTCCCCTCTCTTTGCCCCTTCGGCAAGGTACAGCATCGTGCCGGCAACGCGCAACCGCTCTTCCTCTGGTGCCAACGCTTGCTTTGGGAAAAATTGAGGTTTATGTTTGTAGGTGGCGTAGTTCTGCTCGGAGCCTCTCCGGCGAGGGATGTTGTGTTGCCGCATAAGCTCGTACACACGCCAGAAACTCACCCCGAGACGCTCCGCGACTTCCCGAACTCCAAGCCGTTCGTTGATATAGAGACTCCTCACGCGCTCGATCTCATGACCATTCTCGTTGCTCATTGGATTCATGTGACGCTGGATGGGGCGCCTGCGCGTGAGTTTCCCCGCTCGTCGTAATTCCGCGATCACGGCCAGTCCTTGCTCCCCGGCCGCCCGTTTGCGTTGCGACAACATCTGCCGTTGCGCCGGGCTGAGTGTGACCTTACGGCACCATAGGCTGATGCTGCTCTTGGACACCGGCACCCGCTGAAGGATGTCTCGGTACGACAGCCCTTGGCGGCGCAGCTCCTGGACCAGCGTCTGTGCGGCTTGTTTTGCTTTCACCTCAAATCCCTCATATGCGAAAAGCCGACGGAGGGATTTATCCGCCAACTTGCTTGGCGGATCCGCCACGCTTTGTGGCGGAAACCCCAACAGCTATCCATAAGTCAAAGCTGGCGAGAGGAATTGAACCTCCAACCCACGGTTTACAAAACCGTTGCTCTACCGTTGAGCTACGCCAGCAGATTGGCTTGGTTTCCTCAACTCGCCTGCTGATACTGGCGGATGGCCAGGGGTATTCTATCGGCCAGGTCGGAGGCAAGCAAGCCGATCTCGCCGCGCTCCTTGGCCGCAAGATCTCCGGCGAGCCCGTGCAGGTACACGCCGAGCTGTGCCGCGTCGAAGAGCGGGAGCTTCTGCGCGAGCAGGCCGACGATGACGCCGGTCAGCACGTCGCCGCACCCCCCGGAGGCCATGCCGGGATTGCCCGTCTCGTTGATGTACACAGCCCCATCGAAGCTCGCGACCACCGTCCGGTGCCCCTTGAGGACAAGGATCACGTTGTACTTCTTGGCGAACTCCTTCGCAATCCGCTCCCGGTCCTGCTGAACGTCATCCGCAGAGAGTTTCGCAAGCCGGCCCATCTCGCCCGGATGAGGGGTCAGGATGATCGGTAGAGGCAGCTTCTTGAGCACACCGACATCCTCTGCCAGCGCGTTGAGCCCGTCGGCATCCAGGACGAGCGGTGTTGTGATTTTCGGCAAGAGCTGACGGACCAGCTCTTTCGTCTGCGGCTGCTGGGAAAGACCAGGCCCGATGGCGGCGGCCTGCACCCTGTCGATCACGCTGGCGATCTCCGCAAGGCCCTGGAGGCTGAGGCTTCCCTCTTTCGTTTCCGGCAGCACCTTGAACATGGACTCGGTGAGTTTCTCCACCATTGGAGCATGCAGACTTTTGGGAATGCCCAGGGTGACGAGCCCGGCACCCACTCGCAGCGCGCCCATCGTGCAGAGCGCTGCGGCTCCGCTCATCCCCACCGACCCGGCGAGGATGAAGACGCGGCCGGCATCGCCTTTCTGCATGGTGGGCGGCCGAGGCGGTAGAAGTCCAAGAGGCAGCATCGTCTAACGGATGGCGATGGCGCTGGCGACGGCGACGGAATTGACGTGAGAGAGGCTGATATGGATCTGGATGCGCTTGCCTCGCCCATCGCGGAGGATGGCACGGGGCCGTCCCAGCCGGTCATTGCGCACTTCAATCTGGTTCATGGCGAGGAGGCGCTGGGGGGCCACCTGGGACACCGCCTTCATGACCGCCTCCTTGGCCGCGAATCGCCCGGCCAAATGCAGGAGGGTTGTGCGGCGCCTGGCGCGGGCATAGGCTTCTTCGTGCTTGGTGAAGACGCGGCGCAGGAATGCCGTTCCGCCGCGTGTCAGGGCCCGGCGGAACCGGGAGAGCTCCACGACGTCGACGCCGCAGCCGATCCGCCCGGCCAGGCGGTTCGAGGGGCGTCCGCGCGCCACCGGCCTACGCCGCTTGGAGCGCATGCGTGTCCTTCCGCTGCAAGAGCGCGGCCATGTCATGCACCGCGCGCTCCAGGCCAACCGAGAGCGCTCGCGTGATGATGGAGAACCCGATGTTGACCTCTTCAATCTCCGGGATGCGGGCCACGTCGTGGACGTTCTCATAATCGAGCCCATGGCCGGCGGCGACCGCGAGGCCCAAGCCGCTGGCGGTGCGCGCGGCGGTCCTCAACGTCTCAAGCTCCCGAGCCTTCGTGCGGGGAGTGTCTGCATTGGCGTACCGGCCTGTGTGCAGCTCGATGATCCTGGCGCCGGCATCGCGCGCAGCCTCGATCTGAGCCGTGAGGGGATCGATAAAGAGGCTCACCTCAATGCCCCGCTCCCGGAACCGACCGACGATGGACGTGAGCTTCCTCAAGAGCTTCACCGCGTCGAGCCCGCCCTCCGTCGTCAATTCCTGCCGGCGCTCGGGGACCAGCGTGACTTGCGCGGGCTTGACGGCGAGCGCCGACGTCACGATCTCCTCCGCGATCGATATCTCAAGATTCAAACGGGTGGAGATCAACCGCTTGAGCCGCCGCACATCTTCATCCTGGATGTGCCGACGATCCTCCCGCAGGTGGCAGACGATGCCCTGGGCTCCCGCGCGCTCGCAGATGAGCGCGGCGTTGATCGGGTCGGGCCATCGCCCTCGGCGGGCCTGCCGGAGCGTAGCGACATGATCGATGTTGACGCCAAGCCGGAGATGATGAGGGGTGATGAGGGCGGGAGCGCTCTTCCCTTCCTCCCCCTTCCTCCCCCTTCCCATCCCTTCATCTCCCTTGATCTGTTTCGATTGCTTCGAGCATGCGGAGGAGCTGCGCCGCCGGCTTGACGTCGTGGACCCGGACGACGTGGGTGCCGCAGCGCTGCGCGAACGCCACGCAGCCGAGCGTGCCCGCCAGCCGCTCCGGGACCTCCGCTTCCAGCACCGCGCCGATGAACGACTTGCGCGAGGGGCCGATGACGACCGGGTATCCGAGCGAGAGGAGCTGCGGCAGCCCTCGCAGGAGTGCCAGGTTGTGCGCGACGGTCTTGCCGAACCCCAAGCCGGGATCCACCAGGATCCGGGACCGGTCCACCCCAGCCGCCTCCGCCTCGTGAGCCGCCTGAAGGAGGAATGCCGAGACCTCGCTGAGAACATCACGATAGCGCGGGTGCCGCTGCATCGTCTGTGGGGTCCCGCGCATGTGCATGAGGATCACGGCCGCCCTCCTACGGGCGATGACGCCGGCCATCGCCGAATCCCCCCGGAGGGCCGTCACGTCATTGACGATGGAGGCCCCCGCCTCAAGGGCTTGAGACGCCACTTCGGCTTTTGAGGTATCGACTGAGAGTGGGATGCGCACCGCGTTGGTGAGCCGGGCGACCACGGGCAGCACCCGTCGCAGTTCCTCCTTGAGCGGGACAGGCTGCGATCCCGGCCGTGTCGATTCCCCTCCCACATCAATGAGGTCGACGCCTTCCGAGGCCATCTGGATCCCGCGTTGGACCGCCGCGTCAGGGTCCGGGAACGCCCCGCCGTCGCTGAAAGAGTCCGGCGTGACGTTGAGCACGCCCATGACAAGCGGACGCCCTCGGTAGGTCAGCGGAACGGGGGTCGTCGGAATCCGCAACCGGCTCTGCCCGGTGCGGCGAATGCGAGGAGGAGGCGTTCGTGACTTCTCACGCACAGCCATTGATCGGCTTGGCGCTAGAAACTGTTTCAAGATCGCCTCGCATTACGGATTGTGTCCGCCAACAAGCTTGGCGGATCCGCCATGCGGTGTGGCGGAGATTGCGAATTGCGGATTGACAGAGGACATAATCCGCAATCGGAAATCCGAAATCCGCAATTCCTGGGGTTTTGAAACAAGTTCTAGGCTGTCTGAGAGCGACTATTGTCGGAATGGGAGGCGTCCGAAGGGCTCGCCGCTGGGCTCAGCGGTCCAAGGAGCTTCTTGACCTCTTCCCCTTCGAGGACCTCTTGTTCGAGCAGCGTGTTGGCGAGCAACTCCAGCTGTGCGCGGTGTTCGATGAGCGTGTGGCGGGCGCGCTCATAACAGACGTCGATGAGGCGCCGGATTTCCTCGTCGATCAGCACCGCCGTCTGCTCGCTGTAGTTGCGCTCCTCAAACAGGTCGCGGCCGAGGAACATCTGCCGCTCCCGCCTGCCGTAGGTGAGATTCCCCAGGCGCTCGCTCATGCCGAACTCGCAGACCATTCGCCGCGCCATCTCGGTGGCGGTCTCGATGTCGTTCTGGGCCCCCGTCGTGATCTCGCCGAACACGAGCCCCTCCGCCGCGCGCCCGCCCATCATGACCGTGATACGGGCCAGCAGCTCCTTCTTGCTCATCGTGTAGCGGTCCTCAATCGGCAGCTGCAGCGTGTAGCCCAGGGCATGGGCCCCGCGGGGGATGATGGAGACCTTGTGGAGCGGATCGGTATCCGGCGTGAGGAGCGCCACCAATGCGTGGCCGGATTCGTGGTACGCGGTGATCTTCTTCTCCCGCTCGTTCAGGACGCGGGTCTTGCGCTCAGGGCCGGCGATGACGCGCTCGAGCGCCTTCTCCAGCTCCTCCATCCCGACGACGTCCTTGTTGAGGCGGGCGGCGAGGAGCGCGGCCTCGTTCGCCAGGTTCGCGAGGTCCGCCCCGGAGAAGCCGGGCGTCTGCCGCGCGGCCGATTTCAAGTCCACCTCTTTCGCCAGCTTGATCTTGCGGGTGTGGACCTTGAGGATCGCCTCCCGCCCGACGATGTCCGGCAGGCTGATGACGACCTGCCGGTCAAAGCGTCCCGGACGCAGCAGGGCGGGGTCCAACACGTCGGGCCGGTTCGTCGCGGCCATCAGGATGATGCCCTCTTGAGTGTCGAACCCGTCCATCTCGACGAGCAGGGCGTTGAGCGTCTGCTCCCGCTCGTCATGGCCGCCGCCGATCCCGGCGAACCGCTGACGGCCGACCGCATCGATCTCATCGATGAAGATGATCGCGCCCTTCGCGCCCTGACGGGCGTTGCGCCTCGCCTGCTCAAAAAGATCACGAACCCTGGAGGCGCCCACCCCGACGAACATCTCGACGAAGTCCGATCCGCTGATGCTGTAGAACGGGACGTTCGCCTCGCCCGCCACCGCCTTCGCAAGGAGGGTCTTGCCCGTGCCGGGCAGGCCGATGAGCAGGACCCCCTTGGGGATCTTCCCCCCTAAGCGCTGGAACCGTTTCGGGTCTTTCAAGAATTCGATGATCTCCCGCAGCTCTTCCTTGGCCTCGTCAATGCCGGCGACGTCGTCGAAGGTCACGCGTGTGTGCGTTTCGGGCGAGATGAGGCGCGCGCGGCTTTTCCCGAACGCCAGCAGCCGTCCCCCGCCCTGGCTGGAGCGCATCACGAACCACATGATGGCCAGGAAGACGATCCATGGGGAGAGCGCCATGAGGATGCCAAAAAACCCCGCCTGGGGCGGCTGGACATCGAAGTTGGGCACATTCTGACGGAGGAGCCTCAGGAACTCCTCATCCCGCTGGGGCATGAAGACGGAAAACGCCGTCTTGTCTTTGAGCCGCCCCTCGAGCCGGTCGTCCATCAACTTCGCTTCCGTGACTTCGTGGGTGGTCGGATTGTTTTGGACAATTCGGTACAGTTCGCTGTAGGTGATTTGACGGTGCAGCTGTCCGGCGTAGTACGACAGCATCCGGACCAGCGCGAGCATCCCCATCCCAACGATCAGGATGAACAGCCAGCGCGAGCGCTGGGGCGGGAGGGGCCTTAAGGTGCTCATTCTGACTCCATCGTAAGGTGTGGCATTGACATCAAGTTCTTCAGTATACCTCGATTAGGACGCATGGCGCAAGCTCAACCCATCTCCGGTGCTGTCTTAATTTGACCATTCACACCACAGAAGCACAGAGGAACTGCCACAGAAACACAGAGGAATCTGTGCGAGCACTCGTTCTGTGTCTCTGTGGTGTCGCCGTGGGAAATTGAGACACTACCCCATCTCCTCGCCGTCCGGCCCTGCAGGCTGAAGCTGGGGATCGCGCGTGCAGACCACATGTGCTGTGTCGCGACGCAACCGGACGCCGCTCGGGAGATCCAGCACCGTCCCCGCCGGCCGTTCCACGAAGAGCCGTTCGGCTTCGACCCAATGCCTGAACTCAAACCGGCCTAACTCGCCGCGCACGTGCAGGATCGCCTGGCGCACCAGCTGGCGTTGGAGCGCTTTCGGTTGGCGCAGGAACATCGGGATGGAGATCGCCACCTGCCTTGGCGGCTTGGCCCCCACACCGCGGCTGGGGTGGGGGTGAACCTTCACCATCCGCTTCCACTGACGCCCGGCGGCTTCCTGCAGGTAGGCGTAGTCCCATCGGCTCTGTTCGGCAAGCTGCGTGAGCGCGCCTTTAATGTTCGGGTTGTAATCCCGTTCAAGCAGCGGCAGGAGCTCACGGCGGATGCGGTTGCGCACAAACCGGCGATCGCCGTTCGTCTCATCCTCGCGATAGGCGAGTCCCGCCTCCTCGAGGTACGCGAGCACTTCGCGTCTCCAGATCGCCAGCAGCGGACGCACCACCCAGATCTCGTCGTCCAATGGGCGCTGGATGGGGATGGCGCCGAGGCCGAGGAGTCCGGTCCCTCGCACAAGGCGCATGAGCACCGTCTCGGCCTGGTCATCGGCCGTGTGAGCCAGCGCGATGCGGCTCGCCCGGTGGCGCCGGGCAAGTTCCAAGAGGACTTGGTACCGAACCCGCCTCGCCCCATCTTCAAGCGACCAACCCTCGCGCTCGCAGATCGGGCCGACAGGACGCCGCTCAACGGAAACCGGAACACCCCAGCGCGCCCCCAGCGCTTGGACGAACCTCGCATCCTCAGCGGACGTCTCCCGCAGGCCGTGGTCCACATGGGCGACGTGGAGGGTAAACGTCAAGGGCCCCTGCAAGCGCATCAGGAGGTGGAGCAACGCCACCGAGTCTGCGCCGCCTGAGACCGCGACGATCACCCCCGCGCGAGGCGGAAGCAGCCGGTGGGTTGTGATCGTCTGGCGCACGCGGGCCGCTACCGTGTGGAGCCCCACGGGCAGAGCCCGTGGCACCAGCTCTGACGCCCGTGGGGCGGAATCCTGAGCGAGCCCACGGCCAGAGGCCGTGGCGCGAGTCGAAGGGTCGCTCGTCATTTCCCGATTCGCTTCATCGCCATGGCCAAGACCCGGCGCACATCGCGATCCCGCTCCCGTTGATTCCGCGTGAAGATGGCTTCCCGGGCCCTGGGATCATCAATCCGGCTCACGACATCCACCGCGGAGATCCGGACCTCCACGCTTTGATCACGCAGCGCCTTGATGAACGCGGGGAGGATCCTGAGGTCAGCCGCCTGGAACGGTTCGAGTCCGAGCAGCGCAGCCCGGCGAACCATGGGCTGCCGGTCGGTCTTCAGTTTCTCCAGCAGCGTGGGAATCGCGTCAACCCCTCCAATGGCCGCCAGCGCGCGAAGGCTGTACGCCCCCATCTCCTCATCCCGGCTGTCCACGTACTTCTTGATCGTCTCGACGGTACTCGGCTCGCGCAGCGCTTCAAGCCGGAGAAACCCCAGTTGCCGCTGGAAGGGGTCCGGGGACTCCAGCAGCTTGATCGCTTCGACAGCCTTGGGGCTTGGCGCAGCAGACTGCTGTGATTCGCCCCAGGCTCCTCGCGGCCCCACGAGGAGGCCGCACACACCTGCGACCATGATACACGACGTCCTGCGCCCCATCAGCTCCCCCTGCCGGATGCGGTCTGCGAAACGAACGCCCTTGGGTTCTCTGGCATCCCGGTGGAGGCGTGCTCCGCCGGAGGAACCCGCCCGGATTTCCTCCGCTTGCGGAGCGGCTGCTGGAGGAGCAGTGCTTTCCGCTTGTCGAGCTGACGCTCCACTTCCGCAAACGTCCGGCGAATTGAACTCCCTGCAGCATGATCCTCTTCGTGCGCCACCACCGTGTGGCCAGGTACATGACAGGTCAGGGAGGTGCGGTAGAGCTTCCGGGTGCCGTGTTCCTCAAAGACGGCGTGCAGGGAGACGGCGTCGCTTGGAAAATACCTCAGCTTAGCCTCCAAGCGATCAATCAGCTCTTCGAGCCATTGATGGACGTGGTGTCGCGGCCCCACGTGTTTCAGCTCAATGGTCCGCTTCATGTCCATGTCGCTCTCCTCGGCATCCCAGTCCATCATACGCGCTTTCTGACAGGGAGACAATTGGCCTGTCCTGTTGCGGCCTCTTCTCCGCACCCGTCTGAGGTGTGCGTCGAGGAAGACGCCGCTTGTCCGCCACCCAGAACTCCATGTACCGGCCGAGCATGAGCCGCGTCTGGGCGTCCAGGGCCGGCAGCGCCCCGAGGCCCGTCGTAATAACCGGGATGAAGAGCCATTCCAACACCATCCCGACCTTCTTTAGCGGAGGGAACGATCGCATCTCTTCTTTCGGGAGGAGGGCGAAACTGAGGATGATGGTCGTCACGAGGACCAACGACGAGAGCTGGAAAATGGCGGTGGTCACGCGGGGGGCGCTATAGTACAGGATGGAGTTCGAGAACTCCCGGCCTGCGAAGAGAGCAGGCAACCAGCCGATGACCGTCAGGAGGAACGCCCACGTCGCCCAGGCCACATGACCCTCGAAGAGCTTGAAGGCGTGTGTGAGCTTGGTCGATGGCGCAAGCGTCTTCGATTTCAAGAAGGCCCGCATGACAATAGGGAAGTTCTCGACCCCCCACGCCCATCGCCGCTTTTGCTTGTAGACGTTGGTGGCCGTCTTCCACCACGTGTCGGCGGCGGCCACGTCCATCGAAACGGTGAGGGACAGCGGGACGACCCGGTAGCACCCGTCGTAGAAGATGAACGCCTTCCAGAAGATCGCGGAATCGTCCGACACGAGGTCCACCGGCCAATAGCCCACATCGACCAGCGCCCGAAAGCTCATGCTGTGACTGGAAAACGTGACGAGCTTCTCAGGGTTGGTGGCTTCGATGAGTTGAAAAAATGACGCCCCGATGTCCAGGACCCTTGCGAACGCCGGGACCTCCCAGATGTTGTTGTGGTACACCGGAATCGGCTGGAAGCTCGCCCGGGTCCGCTCGGGGCAGACCAGGAAGTTGTAGGTCAGGCAGGCGAAGTAGTCCTGGCTCACCACGGTATCCGCGTCAAAGCAGGACACCACCACGCGCTCAAACGGGATCCCGTGCTCGCCAAGGTACGCGGCCGCGGCTTTGGCGGCGTAGGTCGCATTCGCGCCCTTGACACGGGCCTCATTGGGCAACCCATCAGGATGGACGACCACCAAGAGGTCCCAGAAGGTGTCCCGATACCGCTCCTGAATCGCCCTGACGTCCGCCTTCACTGCGGCATCGGAGCGCTCCTCGAGCGCCAGCACGACGAGGATCTGTTCCGACGGGAACGTCTGCTGGGCGAGGCTCTCAATGCCCGGCTCGATCACCGCTCGTCGCTCCTTCAGGATTGGCACGATCACGACGTGGCGGACGCTCCTTGAGGGTGGAGGATCGAGCTGCTGCCGCTTGACGGCTTCCAGCTCCCTCCGGTGAATCCACCACGAGAGACGTTGTTTGAGGCTCGACCCGGCGGCACGTCGGTCGAGTGTGTCCAGATATTGATTCAACTCGTCAACCCCATGGACCCGCGCCATCCAGTTCGTCTCTCGCTCGGCCGAGAGACGACCATACGACGCCACGAGGAAGAAGGTCATGTAGAAGAGCCGCAAGAGCCAGTACACGTCAAATGCGATGACCAGCACGGCGGCGAGGATCGGGTTCACGAACGACAACAGCAGCGTGCCGAGGAGGATCGCCCAACTGGTCGCGCCGGGAAGGATCTCAAAGAAGCGCTCCAGCCGCTGTTCACGGCGATCGAGCCCCTGTCGTGAAAACTGGAAGGTCATCGTGGTCCGACGGTCGGGATGTCTTGTTCGTCTTGCTGAGGAAACGGCAGCGTCAAGAGCTCCCGCCTGGGAAGGATCTCGATGGCGGACGGCCGACCGGTGGCGCGATCGAGGTAGTAGAGCTTCCCGGACTCGTCCGCGTACATGACGGAGCTGCCCCCCCGGATCTGCAGGAGCTCGATGGGGCGCGGCTGCCCGTCCGTCTCCCGCTCCAGCAGGAACACCCGGTCGCCGTCGCGAAAGATCACGTGCGTCCCCTCATGCACCCAGAAGGCCTGTTCGATGTCGTTCCCCCGCGTGAAGAGCCAGTGGAACTCCGGCACGGGCCCCACGAGCTCCTCTCCTGCGGACTCTCGTGCGAATTCCAGAACCCCCAGCCGGTCTTTCCGCCAAATGAGCGCCGCTCGATGGGGATGCCAGTCAAACCCCGACACCCCCTTCTCGACAAATCGGTACGGCAGACGCCCTGCCAGAAGCCCGCCTCGTTCTCCAATGAAGAGGAGCACATCTTTCGCCAGCACGTGAATCTGAAAGCCCTCTTGGTCGCCAAACAGCGAATGGATGAGCGCAGGGTTCTCGAGGAGGACGGCCTCGTTCTTCCCTTCGTAATCCATCCGCTCGAGCCGGCCTGCATCCTTCAGGACATAGATCGACTTCTCGAATAACCCGTATCCCCGCACCCCTTCGATAAGCTTCGGGGAGATCGTCCTCGACGCGATGTCGACGCGGCTCACGGCACCCTGCTGGAACGTCCACAGGTGCTTCCGCTCCGCTGGCTCCCAGTCGACTTGGAACGGCGGATCTGGGAGGAGATTGGTGAGATCGTGAACGCGCGGGGCTTCCCCGACGCGCTCGATCCACAGGAACCGTTGCCCGTCCCGCGCATCCACACGAAGTAGCAGCGAGGGACTCCCTCGCACCGTGGCGTATGACAACGCCGTCGCGCTCGCGAATGGGGAATCGGCCGGGAGGAGCGGCCAGCGTTTGCGGTCTTTCCAGTCATAGATGAAGTGATCTTCAACGCGTGACCCCTTTGTGAGGAGAAAAAAGTGCGTGGCGGGAAGCGGGATCAACTCCTCGAACGGTTCAGCCAACAACTCTTCGCGCTTGAACGTCTGCGGGAGGAGCAGGAGTTTCTCCAGCACGGTCGCCTTTTCAGCCTCCACAGGAACTGTGCGTTCCCACGGGATGTGGTGGCTCAAAACCAGCTTGATGGGATACTCGCCGGGGAGGAGATCCCGAAGGATGGTCGGTGTCCGCTCGGTGTACCGGCGGTTTCCGAGATAGACCGAGGCTCCGGGCGGCATCGTGGAAATGTCAATGAGCCCGGTCTTCACAATTCCCTGCTCGGTTCCCGGCTTGAACACATAGCCGAAGGTGTACAGGACCACCAGTGGGCAGGTGATCAGGTAGATCAGCACGAAGATGGCGAACACAACTTTTCGCACCAACCGCATGGCGCTCGATGGGGCGTGTGGTGACCGGGTCAGGCTACGACGTCCGGCTCACCCCCACACCTCTGCAGAGGTGTGGGGGCTCACGGATTCGGAATCTCAATGACCAGGGGCTCCTGGGTCTGGACGTTGAGGAGCCTGACCGTGAACGGCTGTCCCCGCTCGCCGGGCCGGATGAACAGGAAGCCGCGAGCCGAGCCGCCAGGCCCGATCTCGGTATCGGCAATCTCTTCCCTGGTAAAATCACGCAGGACGTCTCGACGCAGGGCTGGCCGGCGCGTCCCTCGTTGCAGCGACGGGAAGACAAACGCGGGGGCCTGCCAGACGAGCCATCCGGCGACCCGTCCGCCCGTGACGATGGGGTTTTCGTAGGCGTGTCTGGCCACCGCAGCGGCCGGGAGGTAGTGGGCACCCACGTCCGCTTTACGAAAGCGGTAGGTCTGTGCACCGCCGTTGCGGATCGTCATCATCAGGGGCTGGATCCCTTTTCTGACGAGATCCACGCCAAAGATATCGGTGGTTTGGTCCGGATCAATCACCGCCACCTCCACAGAGACGCCCGCTTTCTCCACCCGAACAGCAGGGGCAGTCATTTGACCGGTGGGTGATGGGAACGAACCGAGGCTCGCGCACCCGGCCTGGAGCAGCAGTGCGAGGATCAACAGTCGCGCTTCCGATCTCACCCCACGCCGCATCGCATCCCTGGGCTCAATCGCTCTTCTGAAGGCCGTGACGAATGAAGCGTGGCGGTGGCTGGACTCGAACCAGCGACACGCGGATTATGATTCCGCTGCTCTAACCAACTGAGCTACACCGCCCAGGAATTGTGGAGCCCCACGGGCAGAGCCCGTGGCACCCTGCCACCACGCCCCGAGTGGGGCGACATCCCGCCCACGCGCTCGAGGAGGCCACACTGGCGGGCCCACGGCCGAAGGCCGTGGCCC
>OBEQ011975667.1_pt1 | contig 13342 bp, 5 predicted proteins | sample 1670901 | NCBI WGS metagenome assembly OBEQ01 (sample SAMEA104232315, study PRJEB22302) | groundwater metagenome | biome: forest; feature: aquifer; material: groundwater | place: USA | collected 2011-08-07 | depth 5.4 m
TCGGCCAGGGCACGGTGCCCGTGCCTCAAGATGCGGGCCATCAACAGGAATTCACCCCCGCCGGAAGCCAGGCAATTCTGTTCCCGCCAAGCCAGCCGGCAAAGCTTGATTCAGTTTCACAAAAAGGCTATGCGCCCGCCTTGCCAGGCACTGTTCGCGTTTCTAATGGAGAAAACGATTACAACAAGTGAGGTTGGTATAAAATGGCTTTCAAAAAACTCGTCCCGATTTGCGCATTCTTCGTGCTGATGCTTGCCTCAGGCCTTGCGCTAGCCAGCCAATTTGGAAACACTTATTCAGGAACTGGTTTTACTTACTCCGTACCGACCTCGAGCATATTCACTAACAACATTACTTTCGTTGCGCGCGAAAACGCCAGGATAAATTCAGTAGGCCTGCTTCTTTACAAGACTTCGCCAAGCGATGACTCAAACACTTACAGCATAGAAATCCGCGCCGACAACGCAGGCAAGCCAGGGACGCTACTAGCAACATCAGACCCGATTACTGGCACGGACGAAATTGGAAAGCTGTGGAAAACCTTCACGATTGCAGCCGCAAGCCAGCCCACTTTGGTTGCAGGAACCAAATACCACGTCATACTTAACATGCCCGCAAGCGCCCAAGCATCTGGAGAGGGAATCGTATTTGATTACATAAACGGCCTCGGCCAGCCAAGCACGCTGTGGCAATCCACCCTAGCGGAAGGAAACATCACAATATCCACTAGCACCAGGCTATATGGATCGCCAGGTTTTGCACTCTACTACGCCGACGCGTCTGGAAACTACAACGGCCAAGGCGACGGCAACCCATACGACACGATCACTTCCGGGCAAATTTATGGAGGCAAGTGGGTGGCACAGACTTTTTCGCTGCCACGCGCGCTTACAGTCAACTCGCTTAGCGTATTGGCAAGGAAAGTAAACGCCACCATAGGCATGACTCCATTCGACGACTTGTACGCACAAATCACCGACACTTCCGGCACTGCAGTTGGAGCGCAGCTCAAAGTAGCTTTAAAGGGAACACTCAACGACTCATATGCTTACAGGACCGGCACCTATTCCAGCGGGCTGTTTCTCGTTGCAGGAACTTATCAAATAGTGCTTAGCTCACCTTCTTCAAACTCAACAACATTTTACAGGTGGCTTGCGCTGCAAACCAACCTAGTCGGCTCGAACCCGCTTTTAGAAAAGACTTTCGCAGGCACTTCAAGCGCAGTCCGCTCATCAACCGACTCGGGCGCAACCTGGGCTAACTTGACAAACATAGACCACTCATTCATAGTCGACACTGTAGAACCCACTTGCAGCGACGGGACCGCAATTTGGACCTGCTCGACAAGCAAGCCCAAATACTGCAACGGGCAAATCAGCCTTGTTGACAACGCGACGGTGTGCGGCTGCCCTGCATACCAGCAAAACTTCGGCACAAGCTCCTGCGTTGCAGACACGCTGCCACCCTCATCATACATACTTGGGCTCGACACTGTGCTCAACGGCGCAGTGACCCTTAACATTTCGGCAAGCGACAACGCCGGCTGGGGCGTATCGAGAGTGCAGTACGAGCAGTCCAACGCAACTCCATTCACTACGTGGAATAACTTGACCGCAACGGGCTTTGCAAACACAACTGACCCGAGCATTTCATTCTCAACTGCAGGGCTGTCAAACCAAGTGCAGCTTCGCTCGAATGCAACCGACATTTCAAGGAACGTGGAAGCAGGCACGCCCGTTTCAGTGCTCGTAGATGCAGTGGCACCAACGGGTGGATCTGTTCAAGTCAACTACCCGACTGGAGTTGACGCATACGGCGGGACTTACACCAAGACCGACGCCGCACCTGGAGAAAACGTGACACTAAAGCTTTTCAGCGTGCAAGACGGCTTTGGAGTATCTTCAGTGACACCACTGAGCACTACGCTCCCATCACTCCCGTCAATAACATTTTCGAAAATTGCTGGAGAAAGGGCAGTCTGGCTTAGAATGGATAGAGTTTCAGCAGGCAGTACACCAGACTTCAGCGGATACAACAACCCCGGAACACTAATACTGGGCCCAGTAGTCAATGCACGCGGAAAATTCGCTTCAGGCATAACGCTTGGATCCAACCAGCAAATAGCGTTGGCAAACACGCCCAACGGAATGTCAAGCGCAAACGCGTACTCCGTCTCAATCTGGTTCAACCCCGCAAGCCTTGCAGACAGGCAAAACCTCACGGCAATATACGACTACAGCTCTTCGGCTGCCAAGCCAACTCAATACGGGCTGCTAGTCTTCCTTGAAGGCAACCACCAGATAGTAGCCCAAATGGGGCTAGGCAGCAGCATCCAGACGTTCAACGTAACCCTGTCGGGAGCAAACATGCCTGCAATAGGCAAGTGGTACCACTTGGTAGTTACTAGAAGCGGCACTACCTTGCAGACGTACCTAAACGGCGCATCATTGGGCAGTTCAGCTGGCCTTGCTGGCGGCGCATTTAGCACACGTGCAATGACCGTAGGCTCAATAGACGCCCTAGCTAACGGGTTTGCTGGAACAGTTGATGACTTGCAAGTTTGGAGCAAGGCGCTCTCGGCAACGGATGTGACGGCGCTCTATTCTGGAACGCCTTTGAGCGACAACGCGCGCTACCAGTCAACCCCACTAACCATTCCCGCCAACCTCGACGACAACACCTACACGTTGAACGTCTCAATAGGCGACACTGCAATACCCAACCCCAACTACAACACCACAAAGCAGTTTGCAATCAAAGTTGCAGGCGGAACTGGCCTTGCGCCTGCGCGAGCCAGCAGCATACCCACCACCGCGCTTGTAGGCGCTATTTTGGTGGTCGCGCTGCTCGTTGCCGGCTACTCGGCGTGGAAGCCCTCACGAAAGTAAAATATAGAAAAAGCGGTTAACGCAACAACACTAGTAAACAACGGAAGTGCACTGCAATGGAACTCAAGATGCCCGACACCACCACAATCATAGGCATACTGATAATCCTAGCCTTGGCAGGCCTGCTGCTAAAGGATTTGGTTCTAGTGCCACACCCTCCAGGAATATCCAAGGTAACCGCGTCAAAGGGAACTCTGGTGCAAACTAATGAACAGCAGCCAACTGCAGCGGCGCAGGCAAGCGCGCAGCCATCAAGCGAACAGCAGGCAGACGCAAACTTCATTGCAGCCTCGCCCCAGCCCACACTTTACCCGCGGGCGACGGTAAAACCAATTGAGTACACTGCACAGCCGGCTCCCGGCACTGTGAGAGTGTCCAACACCATCGACGACTACAACAAGTAGCCGCCAGGCAACCTAATTATTTCCAAAGAGCAGCCACAAAGCAGTTGCAGAACAAATTAGCTAGCTGAGGCTTTCCGCTAGCAGGAAGTTACTTCTTTTGGCAACTAGAACTCGGCAGCCTGCCCGACTTGCAGCGCCAAGGGAGTCGAGCGCGTGCTCCTTCGCACCCTTTCAAAGAACTCCCGCTCGTCCACCCTTATTTTCTCGAAAGTATTGTAATGCATTGGAACAACGAATTTTGCGCGCATCTGCTTTAGCGCATTGACTGCACTAATCGAATCCATTGAAAACGAACCGCCTATTGGAAGCATTGCCAAGTCGACTGCAATGCCGCGCATCTCGCCAAACTCGTAAGTCAAGCCCGCAAAGTAAGCCGCTTGGCCGCCCGCGCGCACTATGTATCCAACCGGCGATGCGCTTGGAGGGTGGTTGGCAGGCAATACCTCGACGTCCACGCCCAATAGAGTAAACCGGTCACCCACTTGCGCGCTCACCTTGGAGCGGGGAGGGATGTCAAGGCGGGCAAGGCAGTCGCTGGGGGCAACAACGTACGCATTTGTTCTCTGCACGATTGCCTTGACGTCTTCGGGCGAGCAGTGGTCAAAGGACTCGTTGGAAATGCACACTAGGTCGCAGTAGCGTGGAAGCGTAGAGCGGGAGAGAGCTGGCGCAATCAGCCGGTTGCGGCCTGCAGGCGCTGCGTCAAACCACGGGTCGAATAGAATGTGCCTCCCCCCGCCCATTTCAAGCTGGAAGGAAGAATGGCCCAAGTAACGAACAATGCCCATTTGAATAAACCCCAGGCGTGTAATACACAACGCCTATGAGCAAATTCGTGCCTGAAATAGTATAAAAAAGCAGCACTTGAAGCTACAAACAGGCTAGCCTGGCAAAATGAGGGGAAAAAAGTGTTTTTCTTGCACCACATAGCGCGCGCCGCAAACTTTTCAAACCACTATTTTCTTCGAACTGCTAAAACTGCGCGGCCGTAAGTGTCGGTTGTAGAGTTGCTCAAAAGCGTGGGCGTGCTCCAAGAAACGCCATCCCACCTAAACGCAGTAAGGTTGCGCGAAACGTTGTCTACAGTAAGCGCGTAAACCTCACTGCCGGTAGTGTTTGCGGCAAGGTACACCCAACTGGTTGGCGCGCCAATTGAAGGCATGCTTTGCTCGGCACTCCAAGTGGAAGAAGTGTAGAGGCGGTACCTGGGAAGGGAAGAGCTTGCCTCGCCGTAAGCAATTACCAACGTCCCGTTTGCCTGGTAGTCCATGTCAAAAGCCCTGGTTCCGGGCACCGAGCCGGTTGGAATGTACTCCACGTTTGTTTCAAGCGTGGTAAGCGTACCCAAGGCAGAACCGGTCCAGGGCTGCACACTCAAGTCGTTGCCGGCGTCAAGCGCTGCAATCATTATTTCGTCGCTTAACGGGTTGCTTGCAAGCTTTATCCAAACCTGGTCATGGCCCACGCTTCCTGTGCTGGTGGCAGTGGCATCCCAAGAAGTTCCGCTAAAACTGAACTTCTTGTACTTTGGAGAAAGCGAGGGGAATTCCCTAAACACTGCAAGCCCGTCGCCGCTAAGGCTTTCAAACGCAAAGTCGAACTCGAACTCCGTGCTGGCAGCGGCGTCAGTGGAAAGCGCGACTACAGGAGTGAACGCACCACCATTCCAGACTGTTGCGTAAAGCGTGGAGCCGCACATAAACAGCACCATCACTTGATTGCCGCCGCGCTTTGGCGTGAGCTTAAGATGCGACAAAATGCATGCAGGTATTCCTAACACAAGCGAACCCTCAAGACCCCAGCTGCCTCCATTCCATTTCCGGTAGTAAAGGTTGGAGGAGGAAGATGGGAACTCTTTTGCGTAAACAGCCATTGCATCGCCGGAAGACTCCTCGTAGGCAACATCATATGGCCGGTTGTCAAACGACAGCCCATTGATTGGCAAGGGCATTGGGCTATTCCAACTTGTAGTGCTGCCCTTCCACACTTGCGCAAGCAAACCAGGGCTGTCGTCGCCGGTAACCATCAGCATTTCGTTTCGGGTGGGTGAAGAACGAAGTACGCGCGGATACCGGCTAAAGCCCGACAATGCATACGCGTTTGACTGCGCATTCCATCCCGAAGAGCTCAAGTTCAAGTATCGGAAGGCAACGTTGCTTACATTAGTCGAATCATAATAGGTTGCCACAACGTCTGCCGAAGAAGGCAGTGCTTGCGCCGGGCAGGCAACTCCGTTGCAGTCCCTCCTGTGCGCAACTGCAAACCCTTCGTACGGCGTGTAGGCAATATATTGCCCAAACTGCTGGTAAGGCGTGCAGGCATTCGAGTCTACTTGGTACAAGTGCGACCAAACGCTGCCGTCGTGCTTTAGCAAATGAAGGCTGTTTGTCTTGTTCTCTTCCACTAGCGCGTAAAGGCCTGGCGACTGCGGGTTGGCGGAAAGCGCAACCCAAGCGGGCTCTCCTCCAACGTTCGGCAGCGTAGTACCTTTGGCGCTCCAAACATTAGTATACGCGTACTCGCGGGGCGCGTTGACTCCTTTCTGGCCGTAAACTACCCGCAAGTTGCCATTTGACTGGTAAACTGCGTCAAACGCACGCGTAGTGTAAGATGAAACGTCGGTTTCAAGCTCGAGCCTTGAGGAAGTTGAAGGCGAGAATGATGAGCCAGTCCACAACTGCGCGTTAAGGTCGGAATTAGTGTCTAATGTTAGCAGGAAGATGTTGTCGTTGTTTGGCTTGCTTGCAAGCTTTATCCAAGCAGAAGCGCCGCCCACGTCCTGTACGGTTGCATTAGTCCATGCGCCGCCAACAAAAGTTTTTGCAAACGGTGCAGTGGCAGTAAGAGTCGGCTGGTAAACCAGCAGCCCCCGGCCTGTTGACTGCTCATAAGCAAAGTCAAAGCACTCGGCGTTGTCAATTCCAGGGCAGCCGGCAATGCTTGCCACGTTTGCAGAAGCACCCCAGGAACTGCCGCTCCAAACAGAAGCGTAAACCGTGCCATCGGAGCGCCGCACCAGCATCATTATTTCGTCAGACGCGGGCTTTGAAACGAGCTTTATTTGCTCTATCGAACCAGCGCCCCCGACGCTTACGGAACTCTGTGACCCCCAAGAGTTGCCGTTCCACAGCTGGTAGTAAACTATAGCCTGGCTTGAAGTCGTGCGGTAGGCAAAAACTGCATCTCCAGCCAAGTTTTCGTACGCAGCGTCAAACGAACGGTAGTATAACGAACTGGCGGAGACGAAGGGAGCCGCCGAAAGTGGAGATAAGGAGTCGCCCCAGCCGGTTCCATTCCACACTTGTGCCACAAGATACCCTGCACTCATTGCAAGCAAAATCGTTTCGTTGCGCGTAGGCGCGGCGCGCAAGACCTGCCCAAAAGTAGTGTTTGCGGTATTAGACCCAGTCCACCCTTCCGAAGACAAGCCAGATGAGGGAGAAAGCGACAGGAAGAAAGGCGAGCTTATAACGCGCGAGTACGCGTAAGTGAGCAACGCGTTTGAATCAGTGCTAACGCACAAGCCAGGCCTAAAGCCGTTTTGTGGGTAAGTGACTTGGCCGGGTGCGCACGGGCAGGAAACAACATCTGCCGAAAGCTGTTTATTGGAATTGCAGTACAAAGGCTTTGTTTTAGAGCAGGAGCCAATAGGCGTGCCGTCGACGCACAAGTCCTGGCGGTAGCACATTGCAAACCCCACTTTCGCATCATAAGTGCCAGAATAAGATTCAGTTTCCAATTTACTTAACTCACTCAAGTTTGCTCCGTCGAACTTCAACGCGTACAAGTCGTTGTTCGTGCTTTCTACAACCAACGCGAAAACCTCGTTTGCAGAGGGATTGGCGGTAAACGCAACGGTTTTAACAAAGCCCCCGACATCAGCCCCAATTGATTCTGCACTCCAGCCAGTGCCAGTGGCATTGGGAGTAAACGTCCTATAGCGCGTGGCGTTTTGTCCGGAAACCCCGTAAGCAATTACCGCAGTCCCGTTCGGCATGTAAGCTACATCAAACGGCCGGAAGTCAAATGCAGTGGAGGGAGTCATTGAAATTGACCAATTAAGCTGCGCTTGAGTGTCATTGACTACTGAAGTGCCATTCCATACGCGCGCAGTCAAGTCGCTTGCGTTGTCAATCACTGCCAACATCACGTGGTCGTCAACAGGGCTGGCTGCAAGCCTCACCCAAGCCCCGTAAGTAGCGGCACTGGCAAAAGTAAGAAAAGTGCGTTCGCTACCCCATGCGCCTGCAGTTGACAGTACCTTGAATTTAACGGAGTTGGAACTGCTGTAAGCCAGCACTCCCTCGCCGGTTGCACGCCTGTAAGCAAAGTCGAAGCAATCATATATGCAAGTCGCGGTGCCCGCAGCGCGGGGGGAAGGATCCCACGCACTCCCATTCCACACGTCGGTAGAAATAGCGCCATACGCGTTGACTACAAGGGTAAGGTTGTTGGAGTTGGGGACTTGCACAAGGCGCATTCTAGTAGGGTTGATAGCACCAGGCATCGTCACCAAAGGACTCCAGGAACCCCCATCCCAAACTGAATATTGTACGTAGATGGTACCCCCACAGGGTCCCATTGTGCAAGAGGGATCGACTACAAAGTAAGTTGTCGCCACCATTGCGTGGCCGCTGTTTTGCTCGTATGCAACGGCAACCTGGCCAAAACCACCAAGCTCCTGCCGGTGGCCCCAAGTGCCGGCAACGCCATCCCACACTTGCCCAATTACCTTCCAGTCGGTATCCTGAGTCACTAAAATCATTTCTTTTTTAACAGGCGAGGCGCGCAGGATGTGCAGCATTGTAGTGTTGATCACCGGGCGCGCGTCTCCAACCGCAATTGCAGTGTCGCCTTCGGATGAAAAGCCGGCAGTCGGGTTGTACACGCGGTACTGCGTCTTTTGCTTGTCTGCCGCGCCGTCAAAGTAAGTTGCAATCATCGTCGAATTTTCCACGCAAGTGGTTCCAAAAAGCTCTTTGCCCAACGGGCACCCGCATAGGTCCGCGCGGTCTACGGCTGCAGTGCCGAGGTTCTGGCAGTACTTTGGCTTGGTTGCAGAGCAGGCAAGGTAGGGCGTGCCATCGAAGCACCACGTAGTTTCGTTGCGCAGCACCGCAATTGAAAACGGCCCGTAAGTTGAATTCGACAAGTTGGTTACAACTTGGGGGTACGACCACTGGCTGCCGTCCCATTTGATGATTGACACGTTTGTGGCGTTGTCAGAAACTGCTGCAAGCAATTCGTTTCTCGAAGAGTTGGAAGTAAGCTGCACCCAAGAAACGCCTGGTGAAATGCCAGGTAGGCTGCCTTGCGCACCGCCAGTCCAGTACTCGTTGCCAAACACCTTCATAAGCGAGCCGTTTGCCATGTAAGCTATGTCAAAAAAGCGCGTGGTTTTTGGCACGGCAGGGCTGAAACCAACGTAAGATGTGGCGGAGCCAAACGCAGTGCCAGACCAAGTTAGAGTAATTGCATAATCGGGTACTCCACTGCTTGAAACAGTTGAGGCAACGGTTATCTCATTGCTTACAGGCGAGCTTGCAAGGCGCATCCATTGAGGCAAGTCTGCTGCAAAGGAAAACACTGACGAAATTGTTACTGCCGAACCCCAAACTCCAGCAGCCGAATAAGGGCGGTAAGTCAAAGCATTGGAAGCAGCCGAGTCACGGTAAACTAACACTCCTTTGCCGCTTACTGTCTCGTAAGCGAAACCAAAGTTTTCATAGCCGCTGCCTAACGTTGTCGAAGACAAACTGCTAGATCCAAAAGAAGAACCGGACCACTCCGTAGTGTAAAGAGAAGTCGTACCCTCTACAGTAAGCGCCATTATCTTATCAGAATTGGGCCTGGCAATGAGCTTCACCCAACTTAACCCGCTAGCCCGAACTACGGCAAGCTCACTGCTCCAAATCGTCCCGTTCCACACGCGGTAAAACAGGTTGTTTGGTGAGGAAGACTTACGGTAAGCAACAACTGCATCGCCGGACAGCTCCTCATAGGCCACGTCGAAAGAGCGCGTCGAATTGACAGATGCAACGCCCGTCACCAAAAAGTAGTTGCCGCCGCTTGTGCCATCCCACACCTTTACAGACAAGTTGCCCTCCAAATCCTGCGTGGCAGCTACGTACTCCCTTCGCACTGGCGAAGACTTCATCACTTCAATTCCGGAAACGTTGCCGTGCGCACCAGGGGTGAAAAGCAATGTCGATGGGCCAGTAAGCCCACTGTACCCACCACGCCGGTAGCTTAAGGAAGTTGGGGAAGACGATGCAAAGTAGGCTACGGTAAAGTTCTCAGAGAACGGCACGCACGAGTTGCCAAACACCCAGTTGCCGGTAGGGCAGCCGCAAAAGCTTGCGTTGTCGACTAAAACAGATGAGTCGCCGCAGTACTTCGGCTTTGTTACAGAACAAACTTGGTAAACAGTGCCGTCTGCGCAATTGCCTGGAGTGAAATCAAAGTAGAATGAATGGTCTATTCCAGGCTGGCCCGACCAAGAGGAGCCGCTGTCGCTGCTCGAAGCAGCCTGGCTTGCCGTCCCGCCGAAAGTCCGGTTATCCAAAGGCGAGCCCAAAAGCGTCTGCAGCGCAAGCCACCTGTAAAAAGTCGTCGAATCCGAGCCAGGCGAGCTAAGGGCAAGCCTGTAGTTGCCTGCAGGCAAGTTAGTATACGCTTTCGGAAGCCCCACTCCCAAGTCCGCCGTAACGTAACTGTAGGAATTTGACGCAGTGGAATTCTGCAGCAAAACAAAGCGCGAGGTAAGCGGCGTGCCGTTGAGGTAAAATACCTGCGCGTACAAGCTGTCGGCAGGCGTTCCACTCCCAAATTTCTTGACAACCACAGTAAGGTTTAACACCAAGGAAGGCACTGCGACTGAAAAATTCTCTGACACCCACTTTGAGCCAAAAATCCTGCCAGAAGTTACAGTATCATACGGGTTGCCATCTCCTTGACCGTTATAGTTGCCCGAACCATCTGAATAGTAGAGGGCAAAAGCGGGCTCACCAAACTCCGGCCCAAAATTAGTGCCATCCAAGGAAGTGTAAACGCGCAGCCCCCCCTGCGACAAGTCGGATTGCCATCTGCCGCTTGCAAGCTGTGAGCCCGGAACCCCACTTTTTATGTAAGCAATAGAAACTCTTTCCTCATCAGACGCACCTCCCTGCGCGCCCAAAATAATGTGGTACCTCGTCCCTGCAACCAAGTTAGGCTGGCTTGCAGCGGGAAAAGCGGCCATCTTCCAGAATTTCCCAGGGTTTTCAGCAAAAACAACTGCCTGCGACGCCAGAGTTGCATCAGGCGCCCCAGAGAGGTCGGCTTTGATGCTAACCAAATAGCTTTGGCTGGCATCGCCGTACTTGTTTACTAACAATCCAACCGAATAGATTCTCGCACTCTGCCGCGCTATGAAAGAAACGTCCGCCCCTAGGTTAAACCACGGGATTACAAAATTGGTTCCCTCGTACTTGTTGCCAAAAGCCCCCATAGTATAGAGGCGGTTTATTTCCTGGTCGGAGAGGGCGCGGTTCCACACGCGCAGTTCATCAAGCTGCCCTGCAAAGAATTCTGCGGGCCCCGCGTTCTTGTTGTAGCCAATAGTGCTGTTCTCCCGCGAAATCCTAAGGCTCATACTCGAAGTGTTAACCCTTGATTGCAAGTTTCCGTTGACGTACAAGTCTAGGCTTGCCCCATCCCTCCATACTGCAGTAAGATAATACCACGGTTGTTCCTGATTGTAAATTAGAACATCAGTACCAAAAGCGTTGATTTGTTGCGTTGCGGCCTGCGTGTAAACTGCTGAAGAGTAGAATCTAGTGCCATTGTATTTGAGCCCGAAACCCCAGCCGCCGGTTGCGCCATCAGTCCCGCGCTGAAATATCGTCTGAGGGCGGTTAAGGCCGCTAGCATTCAATTTAACCCAAGCTGAAATGGTGCCGCTCCCGCTAAACTCCAGCAGGCTAGCAAGCGTGTATCGGATGTCTACAAAACTATCGGTACCATTGAACTTGAAGCAAGAGCCTTTGGGGCAGTTGGGAACAACGCTTATTTTTGATGCAATAGTCTGGCCGTTGTAATAATAGCCACTGTCGTCTGCAACTATGCCGTTGGACTGCAGGAGGCTTCCACCTTCCAGGTGATACTCCAAGACAAGGCCATTCCTGATGGGATCTGTTTGCGCTCCAGCCAAGGGCACGGCTGGCAAAAGCAAGAACAACGCCAGAGTTGCGGCAAGAACGAACTTCAATTTTTATACCCCCCTAACGCCCATTAGGCGGTTACCTTTTTCTAACTATAAATAACTTGCTTTAAAGCCCAAAACACGAGCCAAAACCAAACCAATCTGGCACGCCAATCCGGGCGCCAACCACTTCGCTTCAAAAGCATTTTAACCTTGCTTTTTGCAATACATTGGCGCACCAAAACTGCGCGACAAAAGAAAACTAGATTACGCCCGGTGCCAACAATGCCTCCCCTAATGCTATACAATACGCTTTCAAGAAAGAAAGAGGAATTCACACCCACAAAAGACAACGCAGTGCGCTGGTACGCCTGCGGCCCCACCGTTTACGACTACGCGCACATAGGCAACTTCCGCGCATACGTATGGGAAGACATCCTTAGGCGGTGGTTCGAGTGCAAGGGCTGGAAAGTCATCCAGGCAATGAACTTGACCGACGTTGACGACAAGACGATAAAACGCTCGCAAGAAAAAGGCATTGCATTAAAGCAATTTACGGAAGGCTTTGCAAAAGAGTTTTTTTCAGACATGGAAGCGCTCAACATAGAGAAAGCCGAGTTCTACCCCCGCGCCACCGAACACATTGGCGAAATGGTGGAAATGATAAAAACCCTCTTGAAAAAAGGGGTTGCTTACAAAGGCGATGACGGCAGCGTATACTACGCAGTATCAAAATTCCCTTCCTACGGAAAACTCTCGCACACTAAACTAGAGGGCTTGAAGAAAGGCGCGCGCGTATCCCACGACTCTTACGACAAGGAGTCCGCAAGCGACTTCGCCCTCTGGAAAGCCTGGGACGCGCAGGATGGCGAAGTTTTCTGGGAGACTGAACTGGGCAAAGGCAGGCCCGGCTGGCACATTGAATGCAGCGCAATGGCTCAGAAATACTTGGGCAAGACGCTTGACGCACACGCAGGCGGAGTCGACCTTGCATTCCCCCACCACGAAAACGAGATAGCCCAAAGCGAGGCCTGCAACGGCAAAACCTTTGCGCGCTTTTGGCTGCACTGCGAGCACCTGCTTGCAAACGGAAGGAAAATGAGCAAGTCACTGGGAAACTACCACACGCTGCGAGAAGTATTGCAAAAAGGGCATTCGTCTGCAGGCGTGCGATGGCTTCTTTTGAGCGCCCACTACCGCCAGCAGCTTAACTTCACTTTCGAGGCGCTTGAAAGCGCCGAGCAAACAGTGAAGGGCCTGTTTGAGCTCTCCGACAAGCTCTCGCAAGTCAAAACCGCCACTGCAGACGCCAAAACTTCAAGGCAAGTTGAAAAACTAATCGAAGAAACAACTAAAAAGTTTGAAAGCGCAATGGACGACGACTTGAATACGCCGCACGCAATCTCGGCCGCCTTCGAGCTAGTGAAAGGCGCAAACAAGCTCTTGGCAAAAAACACGCTTTCAAAGAAAGACGCGCAAAACCTCCTTGAAGCCCTGCGCAACTTCGACAAAGTGTTCGGCGTGCTAGACCTCGCACCAAGCAACACCGTTTCAAGCGAGCTCGATAAATTCGTGCAAGCAAAGCTCGAGGAAAGGGACGCCGCGCGCTCGGCCAAAGACTACAAGAAAAGCGACGAAATAAGAAAGCAACTACTTTCCAAGGGCGTTGAAATACAGGACACGCCGCAAGGCACGAAGTGGAAGAAGGTTTGAAACCGAGCTAATTTTTGCCAATGGAAAATCAACCCGCCAGCCGCCGCATTAACTGAAAGAAAAAGCTTGCGCTGGAATTAAAAAGAAAAAAATAAGGAATGAAGGGCGCTTGCCCTTCAACTTACAGAAGCTTACTCGTACTTGCCTTTCACAAA
>OBEQ010311556.1_pt1 | contig 13341 bp, 10 predicted proteins | sample 1670901 | NCBI WGS metagenome assembly OBEQ01 (sample SAMEA104232315, study PRJEB22302) | groundwater metagenome | biome: forest; feature: aquifer; material: groundwater | place: USA | collected 2011-08-07 | depth 5.4 m
GACGGAGACGCGGCTGGCAAGGCTGCCGCGCGTCGCGCCCTCTCGCTTATCTGCCGGAATGACTATACTGCGAAGGTCCTTCTGCTGCCGGATGGTGAAGACCCGGACAGCTACCTGAGGAAGTACGGCGGCGAATCCTTCGGAAGGCTGCTTAATGACGCAAAAACTATTGTTGATTTCCTCTTCAGTGTTCCTTGCGGAGAAAAGATCGAAGTAGTGAGGGAGGCATTGACGCTGCTGTCGGGGATTAAAGACCTGCTCTCAGCGGGTGAAATGCTTGCGGAGCTTTCCGAAAGGGCGGGAATAAACGAAACGGCCGTAAGAGAGGAGTTCAAAAGGATAAAGGACGGAAGCACCCGGGTGGGTTCCGGAGTCAGACGCGCATTTCCCTCCGGAAAGAACAGCGAAGAGCATCTTCTCCTGAGCACGGTTATTGCCTTTCCGGAAAAATCTGATTACGTGCTTTCGAGGCTTACCATAGATGACATCGAGGACAAGGTTGTCGTCTCGCTGTTCAGGAAGATCGCCTCGCTCGGAGCGGTGAAAGATATTGCGCAAATCCTCGATATTGCAGACGAGGAAGAAAGAAAAATTATCACGAGATTTTCGGTCGAACCGGGCTTCGATCCCGATCATATTGATGTGGAGAGGAATATAGATGACTGCTTCAAGAGGATAGAAGAAAGGAAACTCGCCGAGAGGCTCCGCCTGGCTCAATCTTCAGGCGACCCGGAGCTTGGCAATTTGCTTCTTATCGAAAAGAGGTGTACGGAACGAACATGAAAGAGCGCGAGGACCATTTCGAAGATTACGAAGAAGACGATCTCCAGGTGAACGAATTTGAAGAGGAATACGTGGAAGAGTCAGAAAAAGATGAGGAGGGTGATCGTAAAGAACTTCTCTTTTTTGATGGCGACCAAGATCCGATAAAGATTTACTTAAAGGAAATGGGCGGCGTGCCTTTGCTGACCAAAGAGGGCGAGATCGAGATTGCAAAAAGGATAGAGAAGGAGAAGGAGAAGGTCGCCCGAGTCATTTTTTCTCTTCCCTTTGTCTTAAGCAAGCTTATTACGCTCGGGGAAATGGTCGAGGCCGGCGAGGCGCCACTAGAGGAGATTATACAAAACGGCGAGGACGAAGCAGAGGAAGACCTTTTGCTGGAGAGAAAAGAATTTTCACAGATTGCCTTGTTGTTGAAGCCGTTGCACGACGAGAGGAATACACTTCTCAAAAAAATGCGGGATATCGGGGGGCCTATGTCAGGAAAGGACAGGAAGGCCCTTTCCGAAAACCTTGAACAAATCCTCGGCCAAATAGGTCAACTGAACCTGAAAGACGATGTGATCCTGGCGTTTTCTGAGGAAATAAAGAAAGCGGTTGCGGATACCAATGATCTTCACGCGAGGATATCGGTTGCTATCGAGAAGATAAGGACTTTGGGCATGGACATCGAAGAGAGCCTGAACTCTTCGGGCGTGAACGGTAAGGCCGTTGACGGAGAGGCCGGCCGGCTCCTAGCTGAAGTGTCTGAATGCAGGGAGGAAATCGGCAAGAAAGAAAATTTCTTTGACATAAGCCATTCAGAAATGGGTAAGACTGTGGCGATTTTAGAGGAGGGCGAGAGGGCTATGAGAGAAGCCAAAAACGCCTTAATAGAGGCAAACCTCAGACTTGTGATTAGCATAGTAAAGAAGCACCTGGGAAGAGGGCTCGGGTTTTCAGATCTGATTCAGGAAGGGAATGTAGGACTGATGAAGGCCGTCGATAAATTTGAATACAAGAGGGGATATAAGTTCAGCACCTATGCCACGTGGTGGATAAGGCAGGCGATTACAAGGGCGATTGCCGAACAGTCCAGGACAATCAGGATTCCTGTACATATGGTCGAGGCGGTCAACCGAATGATAAAGGCGATACAGGAACTCGTACAGGAAAATGGCAGGGAACCTTTGACAGAAGAGATCGCGGAGAAGATGAAGATACCGATAGAAAAAGTCAGGGTCATGCTGAAGATTTCCAAAGAGCCTATTTCACTGGAGACCCCGATTGGGGAGGATGAAGACAGCCATATCCGCGATTTTATCGAGGATAAATCAGTTTTGTCTCCCCTGGATATGGCGATGCAGGGAGATATGAAAAAGAATATCGACAAAGCGCTTTCCTCACTGACCACCCGGGAACAGAGCATTATCAGAAAGAGGTTCGGCCTCGGTGAAGATATGCCCCATACCCTGGAAGAGGTCGGTCTCGAATTTGATGTGACCCGCGAAAGGGTAAGGCAGATTGAAGTAAAGGCCATCAGGAAGTTAAGACACCCTTCAAGAAGTAAATGGCTGAGGACCTTTATCGAGAGTCCTTGACTAAAAGAGGTCGCGGATTTATATTAATTAGCTACGGATTTTAAGGGAAGGCGATCGATACGTGTAAGCGTCGTTCCGCATAGTTGTGTTTGCAGGGCCCATAGCTCAGTTGGTAGAGCTACCGGCTCATAACCGGTTGGTCCCAGGTTCGAGTCCTGGTGGGCCCACCATATCCCTGGAGGACTGGTGAAAGATCTTATCAAGTATCTTGTAAATCTGCAGGAAACAGACTCACGTCTTATCGAGAAACGTTTTTTCATCGAAAAGATACCGCTTCGAATCCATGAGGTCGACCAGCCTCTCAAGAAGGCGAAGGCCGAACTTGAAAGGCTGAAACAGAAAACCGAGTCGCTCGCAAAGAAGAAACGCGACAAAGAGCGGCTCCTTGAAGAGACCAACGAAAAAATCAGAAAAATGAAGGCAAGGGTCTCCGACTTAAAGACGAACAAGGAATATCAAGCCCATCTTAAGGAGATGGAGGCTTTTGAGAAGGAGATTGCCGGAACAGAAGATGGAATCCTGGTCATAATGGAAGAGCTTGATGCTGCGACGAAGCAGCAGAAAAGCAAAGAGGGTGATGTGGCCGGGGAAGAGGAAAAGTTAAACGTCTTCAGGCGGGAACTCGACAAAGAGATCGAGAGATATGAAAATGAATTGTCTGCGCTGAAGGAAGAGAGAACGAAGCTGACCGGATCAATTGCCCCCGACATTTACGACAAGTATATGATGCTTTTGAGGACAGGCAACGGGGTTGCCGTGACGCAGGCAAAGGATGAACGTTGTACCGGCTGCAATATGAACATCCCGCCGCAGCTTTATGTGGAAATCACAAAGAACGAGGAAATCATTCAATGCCCCCAGTGCCTTAGGATTCTTTTCTATTCCGGGACGGATGAAAATGATGGTTGATAACCAACAAGAGAATATTATATAATAATTAAAATTTGTTATAGACTGCCGAAGCAGAACAAGTGGTCGCCCGCCTGACGGCGGGAGGAAAGTCCGAGCTCCAAAGGGCAAGGCGCTCTGTAACTCAGAGTCCCGGTGACGGGAAGGAAAGTGCCACAGAAAGGGAAACCGCCCCGAGTAGATCGGGGTAAGGGTGAAAAGGTGCCCGCCTCGGCGGGTCTGCCGGAATCCGGCAGAAGGTAAGAGCTCACCAGTGTCCCGGGTGACCGGGGTAGCTTGGAAAACCCCGCCTGGAGCAAGGCCAAATAGGTTCCGCTTTGAGAGGGGCCCCCTCAAATCCCCGAAGTTTGGGGAGAACGGAACGGGTAAGGCCGCAAGACCCCACTGCGAATGTGGGGCACAGATGAATGACCATAACCCGGTCAACGGGTGACAGAACTCGGCTTATGGGCTGCTTCGGCAACTTTAAATGGGCCCCTTCGGGGTCGCTGAGAAAGGCGGTATGGACGACCATAAATTAAAAGTTTTTTGCACGGTGGCTGAGACAAAGAGTTTTTCTAAGACTTCGGAGATTATTCACCTTACCCAGCCGGCGGTCAGTCTCCAAATTCAGGCGCTCGAAGAGGTTTATGAGACGAAGCTATTCGACAGGTCGAGCAGCACTGTCACGTTAACGCCTTCCGGAGAGATCCTTTATAGATATGCCAAGGAAATTTTGAGCCTCTATGCTAATGCAGAAAAGGACATAGGAGAACTGATCGGGCTCGTAAAGGGCAGCATCAGCATCGGTGCAAGTTCGACTATAGGTAATTATCTTTTGCCCGGCGTCATAACAGATTTCAAGAGGGCTCACCTGAAGATCAAGGTCCATCTCCTTGTCGGAAATACAAAGAGGGTGGTAGAGCTTCTCAATTCAGGGAATATCGACTTGGGTCTTGTCGAAGGCGATGTCACCAGGCAGAAGATGGTTGTCGAAAAACTTATTCCGGACGAACTCCTGCTTGTTGTACCTTCTTACCACCCCTGGGCGAAGAAAAAAGAGATTTCGATAGGCGAACTCACGAAGGAACCTTTTATCTTCAGGGAAGGAGGATCCGGCACACGGCAGATGATAGAAAAGTTTCTCGCAAAACACGGCATCACGCCTCAGGATATGAAGATATCAATGGTCCTGGGGAGTACCGAGGCGATAAAGGAAGCAGTCGAAAACGGTCTTGGCGTGTCGATTCTTTCCAGGTGGGCGGCTCGCAAGGAGATCAGATACGGCAGCCTTCACTTACTCAGGATAAAAGAGGAGAAAATGCTGAGGGAGTTTTCACTGATTATAAACAAGAATTCCGTCTCGTCGCACGCGGTCGATGAGTTCCTGACCTATCTGAAATCCTACCCCTTTGACAAGCTTTTGAGCTGATCAACCTGTTTACGGCTAACATACACTCTGAAGTCGGCATCCTTGAAGAGGTTGTTCTTTTGTTCGAGCCGCAAAAGGTTTGTTTTCTCTATGCGGCCGGAGGATATTTCCCGATGCAGGTCCAGAAAATTCTTCAGGTGTTCCCGAAACTTGTTTTCTGCAAAAGCTGCTGCGTTGCCCGTCTTCATCATGAACGGCCAGTCGCTTGACTGAGCCAGAAGGAGCTCCCGCAATGCCTGATTCAGCGCCCTTTTGAGGAGACCCCGTGCATGTATATTTCGGAGGGATATCCGGGCTAGAAGTACGGCAGCCCGATGGAGGTGTTTATATATCCACTTGTTCGAGGGATGTATCCAAGTTGAATTGTATCCTTTGTCTCCCCAGCTCGACGCGGAAGGCATGGCTGATTGAATTTCCTTGTGCTCAGATATGTATTCCGAGGGCGTGGTAAAGCGGAATGAATTTTTTTTACGATGACATTTCGTAAGAACCGACCTGAGCCATTCCGGACCTTCAAACCACCAGTGGCCGAAGAGTTCGGCATCATAGGCCGCGGTGACGACAGGGCTGATTCTTAATCGCTCGCTGAGAAACATTATCTGATTATTCTTTTCGGACACAAAATGATTCGCATGTATTCTTGCCTTTGTTAGCGCCTGCTTCGGAACGTAGGGTCGCTTCCTGTCTGATCTGCCGGTTATGCGGAAATACTTGAAGCCGGTAAAGGTCCGGATACCCCCGGGGAGGTAGGGCTTCAGATAATCGTCGTCAAGGTCAAACCCGATATCACGATAAAAATCCCTGTAGTCGAAATCACCGGGATATCCCCCTGCAGAACTCCAGACTTGCTTGGAGGACTCCACGTCCCGTGCGAAGGCAACTATCCCCGCAGGGGTTATTACAGGCGAATAAATACTGTATTTGCTCACAGGGGAGCTGTTGAGAAGTCCGTGACTCTCGAGGAAGAAATACTTTATGCCGCTTTTACCTAATATTGCATCGAGGGCCGGCACAAAACCGCACTCTGGAAGCCACATGCCTTCCGGCTCTTTCCCGAATATCCTGCAGTGATGGTCGACACCCAGCTGTATCTGGGCCTCCGCCGCGAGAGGCGTTGTGATTAACGCCGGCAAAAAGGCATGAGTGGCGGTGCTCGTAATCAACTCGATTTTGCCTGAACTTGTCAAGGACCCGAATGCTGAGGTCAGGTCTTTACGATAGACTTTATCGAAGAGGTACCGAATTCTCAAAAACAGCCGGAGGTACATCGCCGCGAGGGGTCTGATTGCAGCGTGCCCGCGGTTTCTGCAGACTTCCTTTTCAGCAAGGTCTATAAGGTTGTCAAGATATTGTCCGTACCTCGACATTAACAGTTCGTCTCGGATCATCTCGATCAGCGTCGGGGTAAGGGAAAGGGTGATTCTGAAATCTACGTTGTCGGACAACAGGTTTTCCAATAGATCAAGCAAGGGGATATATGATTCCGTGATTGCTTCGTAAAGCCATCTTTCTTCGAGATGGCCGGCATTTTCGGGATAGCGGATATACGGCAAGTGAGCGTGCAGTACTACCGAGAGATAGCCCGAGGGCCTCGATGGAGAACAAATTTGCATATTGAAGAAATGATACACGATACGCACGGAGAGGACAAGGTGGGTTTGCAAAAGGCGAGAGGAAAATGCAAAATGTAAGCGTCGCATGGAAGAACAGGATTCGGATATGTTCATTTTTCTTGATGGAGTTATTGTGCCGGAATCGCAGGCCGTGGTATCGGTATATGATCACGGCTTTTTGTATGGCGATGGGGTATATGAGACGATGCGCTCTTACGGCGGCATAGTTTTCTTGGTGAGACGGCACATGGACAGACTCGCACGTTCCGCGGCCTTAATCAGGCTTAAGGTACCGGAAGCGGAAAGTCTTATCGAAGCGGTCGATCAGACCCTTGAGGCAAATAAACTTTCCGATGCCTATATCCGGATCACTCTTTCGAGGGGAAAAGGGCCAATAGGACTTGATCCCGGACTCTGCGAAAGACACACCCTTGTAGTCATCGCGGAGCCGTTCAGGGAATACCCGGTTGCCTGCTATGAGAAAGGGGTGCAATTTATTATTGCAAAGACCCGGAGGAACCTCGCAGATGCAATTGACCCAAAAATCAAATCCCTGAATTTTCTCAATAATATCCTGGCAAAGATAGAAGCCAAGGAAAGGGGCGCATATGAAGCGGTTATGCTGAATGCAGCTGGCTTTCTAACAGAGGGTACGGTATGCAACATCTTCTTCGTGAGTAAGGGAACTCTATGCACCCCTTCTGTCGAGACCGGCATTCTCGACGGCATCACGAGGGAGCTCGTCATCGGTCTTGCGAGAAGGCACGGATTGAGGGTTGAGGAAGGGATGTTTTACCCCAATGACCTGCTTGGTGCCTCGGAGGTTTTTTTTACGAATACGACTGCTGAAGTCATGCCTGTTGCCGGCATAGAAGACGTCAAATTCGAAGTCGGAGAAATCACGCGTACACTGCGCAGGCTTTACAGGACTGAAGTCGGGGAATATATCCGCAAAAACAGAAGGTGACCGGATATTACGATGACTATTCGGGTATACGCAAGAAAAGGTATAAAGACAGCGCACCGAAGATAAATGGCACCGTCCACGCGGAAAGAAATGCCGGAATAACACCGGCGTAACCCATCGACAGGAAAAAGGTATAGCTGAGCCAGTAGAAAAGTGATATGAGAAGCCCGAGTCCTGCGCTGAAAAGACCACCGCCTAAACTCATCCGGAAAGAAAGCGCAATGCCGAGCATCATCATGAACAAACTGACGAGAGGAAACGAGACCTTAGAATTGAGGTCAACAGCCAGCTTCACATTCCTGAATCCCGCGCTCTTCAACCTTTGGATATACCGATAAAGTTCGGCGATCCCCATTTCCCCGGCGCCTTTAAGCTCCTCGGCGAAGAAGTCCGGGGATTCGAGGCTGTCATAGGTCATTGTGTTTAAATGCTCTACAGACCCAGTTTTGATATTATAGATCTTCACACCTTCAAAGACCCAGGCATTTCCGTTCCAGAAGGCCTTCCTGGCAAAGATCTTCTCTTTCAGGGAGTCATTGTCTATTATAAAAACACTTATCCCTTCCGCCGCCTTCCTTTCGGTGACATAAAGATCAATTTTGACAGGCGACCCCTCCTTACTTCTCAGCCAAAGTCCTCCCTCGGTAACATTGAGCCGCCTGCTTTTGCCCTCGAGGACGTTTTTGAGGTCCGCGGCCCTTTTGGAAAAGTCCGGCACGATGATTTCTCCGGTAATAAAAGCGAAGAGGCTGAGAAGCGTGCCCATGACGATAAAGGGATAGGTCAACGCGCGCAATTTGCCGCCTGCCGCCTTTATAGCGGTGATCTCCTTCTTGCGAACGGCCTGACTGAACGTAAACAGACTGCAGATGAGCACGGAAATCGGGAGGATATAAAGAAACAGTTTCGGGATGTTGTAAGATGCATACATCAACAAATCGGTTGTAGAAGACTTCCCGGGCATAAAACTGCCTATCTTGTCTATCATGTCCAGCAGGCTGAAGATGACCGACAGCCCGCCTGAAAGCAGAAGAAGCAACTTCAGGAAATCTTTAAGATAAAGCCTCTGTATTATTTTCAACGGTAGCTCTCCGACTTGAACATGACGAACGCGCCCCCCCCCAGTATCAGCGTTGCTGTCCAGGCACCGACGTAGTGGGGTATCCGTAAGGCAGTAGCGAGATTCTCGCCGTAAATGAGCGTCATATAGTACAGCGTAAAGACGAAGAGTCCTATGGCCAGTCCTCCCAGCCTGCCCGACTTCCCCGACATGGACGAGAGAGGGGGGCCAAGGAAGACAAGGATAAGACATATGAAGGGCAACGACAGACGCCGGTGAAATTCGAGGTAAAAAGACGTTCGTGCCCTTTCCGTGTCGGCGCTCTTCGCCCCGCGGAAAAGCTGCATCGGGGTGAGTTCGATTTTTTTAGGCGTAGAGGATTGGGCATCGAGATAGAGGGCCATTTTGTAGGCCTTGAAAAAAAGCTCCGTGGAGTTGCTCCCTTTTGAGATATTCATATATCCATTTTGCAGATATAGACCTATGGTAGAATCGTTCTGCATGAATATCTTCCCTTCTTTTGCCATTAATACCCGCGGCTCCTCCTTGGAACGAGTATCGTAAATGAAAATGTCTTCGAGCGTATCAGCCGATTTTTTGCCTTTCACTAATATGACCAGGTCCTTAAATGACATGTTGAAAGTTCCTTCTTCTATCGCAAGCGTTGACCTTACCGCAATAATTTTCGTTATCTCTTCCCTGAGCCGGACGCTGCTTGAGGGGCCGAGGTAAAAGCTTACCGTGATACTTGCCAGGAAACAAAGAAATCCGAATATCATTACCGGGAAAGAAATTCCCGGATAATCCATGCCGGCCGCCTTCAAGACGATGATTTCACTGTCGAGGTGCATCCTTCCATAGACGAGAAGGACAGACAGCAGCAATGACATAGGGATGGTCAGCATGAGGAGCTGGGGCTGAAGATAGATAATGATCCTGACCATATCGGCCACGGTTGCTCCCACCCCTGAGAGCAGCCTGCTCAACCTGAGGATTTTTTCCATCATAAGGATGGAATTCAAAAAAGCGAGTGTAACGAAGAAGGTCAAAAGGAGGTCCCTAAGGATCAACCTGTAGATGATTTTCGGCATAGATGACATTTTAGCACAAAGACCCGGCGGATTTATGCCGCTCCTTGCAAGGTGTCCTTGGAAAGATTGTCTCATATTTGCAAAGAGACTGTTGAAAAATAGATACATAGATGAGCGGTAGCCCATTTATCGTAACACATGCATAACACTCTGTAAATAATAGATATATTATGTAAATATACCTTCTTTGGAGAATATAAGAAAGTTGGCCTTTTTTTTGCAGATAATAAGACGCCAATTGTGGAAAATAGAAACCAAGCATACGAAATTTCTTGACAAACTATGTACCAGAATGATATAAATTTTCATTTCAAAACGGCAGATGTGGGTTACCTTTGTGATATTTCAGCACGCAGCTTCCATGGGAGGCAGAACCTTTTATGGGGAGGTGATAAAGAAGTCAAAAGGCAGAAGTCAACAAAAATTTCGCAGTAATTATGGAAAATCCGCCCTTGGCGGACAAAATATCTTGAGTTAGCTGTTAGTTGTTAGATTCATAAATAAGCACTAACTTCTAATGTCTAACTTCCAACTTCAAAGAAGGAGGGTTAGCAAATTGAAAAAGTTTTTAGCGATAATTTTAGGCGCAATATTCGTATTAAGTTTTGCAGCGAGTGCCTTTGCCATACATGCTGAGATCCCGGCAGAGACCCAGGCAGTTGTAGCAAAAGGTGCCACACAGATCAGCATCGACGGTGAAATAAGGACCAGAGGCTGGTATGAGAAGAACATTTCCAGTGAGCAGGGCAACCCGGTTGACTCTAAATCGGGAGCATGGTATGACCAGAGGATAAGGCTCTCAGTAGACGCGAAGGTTTCCCCGAACGTCGAAGGCTTCGTCCAGCTTGAATCGAATACCGGCAATCATGATACTTACACTTGGGGTAACTTTAACTCCAAGCCGACCACCATAGGCGTTCTCCAGGATTGGATTCTATATACCGGCCAGGGACTCTTTGGATTCCCTGCAGGACTTAAGATCGGCCATATGCCTCTTGCACTCGGCGAGAAGCAGTTCTTCGACCACACTAAGTTCGGTGATGACGCTATCGTATTTTTCATGGACCCTACCAAGGAACTCCATGTCGGCCTTCTCACAATCAAGCTTGCTGAGGCCAATGCTGCCGGTTCAGCTCTGCAGAATTCCACCGGCGACCTCGACGCCTATGTCGGCTTGGCAGTCTACAGGTGGGACCCCAAGAACGCTATCGGTATCAACTATACTTATTTAAATGGCGGTTCGGCATCTATAACACCCCGGAAGAAAGAGTCTGATCTCGGCCTGCATGCAAACGGCGATATCTCCGGTCTTACCTATAAGGCCGAAGCAGACTTCCAGTTTGGCGACAAGGCAAAGGACACAAAGGCAAAGGGCTACGGCTTAACGGCTGCCCTGGGATACAGCGTTGATCCTGTCGGCATCAGGGCCAGCGCAGCCTACGGCAGCGGCGATGACAGCGGTGACAAAGACGCAGCAGGCCATCCCAAAAAAGAAAAGGAGTTTGACACCTTCCTGGGCAATGATCAGCACTACACACTTGTTTATGAATACAGGGTCAATTCAGCAGCTGGCACCGTAAACACCGGTATTAGTAATACTACATACTTTAACCTCGGCGTTGATTTCGCTCCTATGAAGGACCTGAAGGCGTCTGTTGACGGCTACATACTCAGGGCTTCTAAGTCCAACAAAGCTGTTGCCGGCAGCGATTCGAAAAACATCGGCTGGGAAGCGGACGCGAAGGTTGTTTACAGCGTAGCCAGGAACCTTAACTATCAGGTAGACGCCGGCTATTTCAAGACTGGCGGTTTCTATGGCGACAACAAGAAGAACGCAACAGTTCTGAGACACATGATTACTCTCAGCTTCTAAGGTCAACACTTAGAACTTGATTTTCAAAAGGCGGGTCGAAAGACCCGCCTTTTTTTATTTCAATTTGGAATTTTTGATTTCCATTCGGTTATAGTAAAGGCAATGAGTTACCAAGAAATATTGGAAAAGTTCAGGGACAGACGCATTCTTGTAATCGGCGACCTTATCCTCGATCATTACATATGGGGGAAGGTCCGCCGCATATCGCCTGAGGCCCCTGTGCCGGTAGTTGAGGTCGCGAAGGAGAGCTTTATGCTCGGAGGAGCTGCCAATGTCGCCCATAACATCGTATCGATGGGAGGGAAGGCTTCGGTGATAGGTATGAGCGGCAGGGACATGTCGGGCAAAGCACTCATCGACATACTGACGGATAAAGGCATTAACTGCGAAGGCGTATTTATCGAGAACAGGCCGACGACGGTGAAGACGAGGGTCATTGCACATAATCAGCAGGTTGTCAGGTTCGACAGAGAAGACAGCAAGTATGTCGGCGGCAACATATTGAAAGGCGTAGTGGATTACATAAAATCAGTAAGCGCTCATCATGATGCGGTGATATTATCCGATTATAAGAAGGGGATGGTCTCAAGGGAACTCATCACAGGTATTTTGAGAAATGCGAAATCCGGAAAGTCAGGGTCAGGCAGAGGAATGTTTGTTGCGGTCGACCCCAAAATCGGCCACTTCGATCTATATAGGGGCGTATCACTTATAACCCCTAACGTTATGGAGGCATCGAGCGGTTCCAACATCGATATCTATGATCAAAAGACCCTTCTCCGGGCGGGCAAGACACTTATGAGGAAACTCGGGTGTGCCGCAGTGCTGATTACTCGCGGTGAACAAGGGATGAGTCTTTTTGAGCGGAGTGCCGTTACTCATATACCGACGGTCGCCCGGAAGGTATACGATGTGACCGGGGCCGGAGATACGGTTATCTCGGCCTTTACGCTTGCCCAAGCTTCCGGCGCAAGTATGGAAGAAGCCGCAGTCCTTGCAAATCATGCAGCCGGTGTTGTGGTGGGTGAAGTGGGTACTGCCGTGGCATCGCCTGAGCAAATTCTAAAATCATTTGAGAATGAGGACTGAGGGCAGAGGAGTGAAAAGGAAAGCGGTTGCGTTATATTCCGGAGGGCTTGACAGTACACTCGCTATCATTGCGGTCATGAGGCAGGCGATTGAAGTGACGGCGGTCACCTTCATGAACCACTTCGGGTGCGATGTTTCAGACAGGTCCTCCTGTTCCAAGAACCCATTCGCAGCCGCAGAGAAATTTGGGTTCGAAGTAAAGATGAGCCATCTGTCGGAGAAATTCATATCTATCGTGAAAAATCCCAAGTTCGGCCACGGCAAGAACATGAACCCCTGCGTGGACTGCAGGATACTGATGCTGAAAGAGGCGAAGGAGTTTATGGAAATGACGGGGGCTGAATTTATCGTCACCGGAGAAGTTCTTGGACAGAGGCCGATGAGCCAGAGGCGGGATTCCCTCAATATCATAGACAGAGAGGCGGGGCTGAAAGGTCTTGTGTTAAGGCCCTTGAGTGCGAAGTTGCTGAAACCCACAATGCCGGAAGAGAAAGGCCTTGTGAACAGAGATGTGCTGTATGGTTTTGGCGGGCGATCGAGAAAACCGCAGATGGCGCTCGCAGAAGAGTTTGGACTGACAGAATATCCTGCCCCCGCGGGTGGCTGTCTTCTTACCGAGCCGAATTATGCTTATAGACTCAGGGAGCTTTTCGATCACCACCCCGATTCTTCCCCACTCGATCTCCAGCTCCTCAGGATCGGCAGACATTTCAGAATATCTCCCGAATGCAAGGTGATTGTAGGCCGGGACAAAGCTGAAAATGAGGCCCTCTTTAAGCTTGCCGGTGATCATAGCCCACTGATGAGAGTCCTTGGACATGGAAGTCCCATGACGTTGCTGAGTGGAAGGACGGATGAAAAGGCGATCTTGACAGCCGCCGCGCTTTGTGCGCGATACTCAGATGGCAGGAGATTAGACCAGGGGGACGTTAAGGGGATCAGCGGGGTTGCCGAAAGCCTAACTCTGA
>OBEQ011049851.1_pt1 | contig 13341 bp, 12 predicted proteins | sample 1670901 | NCBI WGS metagenome assembly OBEQ01 (sample SAMEA104232315, study PRJEB22302) | groundwater metagenome | biome: forest; feature: aquifer; material: groundwater | place: USA | collected 2011-08-07 | depth 5.4 m
AACCGCGTATACATCAGAACCACTGGTGGAACCGTAAAGACCTTGCGACAAAGCAATGTCGTACTCCGTGTTGCTTAATCGTACTCTGCCCGCCGACACATCAACGGCGTAGGGAGAGTAGCTGACGCTGGGGATAACACAAAGACCGGAGAGAATAGCATTGGGCTGTGTTGTTACCACTGGCGCGGAGATGGTAATCAATGAAGAGGTCGGATTATTTACAGTGGAAGAATAAATATTGGTTCCAGACTGCACACCGACAGCGTAAGTAGCCTGCGTATCAACGCCGTTGTAAGTAACGGCAACAGTATCGCCAGCTTGCGCCGTTCCATTTGGGGAAAGCTGGGCCAAATCAACTTTCACAGTAAGCAATTTGTCAGTATCTGCCGGAAGCAAGACACTGGAAGGAAAAGTGCTTGTTGATGTCCTTATCCCCACAAAAACTCCTGAACCAACTTGAGCATTACCGTCCCAAACCGTGTACCGAGTAATAGCATTTGGATTTGAACCGTCAAAACGCAACCCCAGTCTAGCTAAATTCATGCTCTCGTTTGTAGCGCGGAATTTAAGAACGGTGGAAACAATGTTTGAAGAACCCGCGACTATGGTTTGCGAGGAGGGAGTCGTGGGGTCAAGCGCGACAGAAAACTGCGAGCCACCGATAGTTATCGTAGCGCCTGTTGCGCTACCTGTTGCCGTAACGGCATTCACAGATGTAACACCAGTGGCTATAAGAGAGGCAACATCAGATGAAGTCATGTCCCAGTGAAAATAGCCTCCTCTAGTAATGTTGCTTGAGATATTACACCTTACGAAGAGCGTTTTGACTGTTCCTTTTACCACAATCAAAGCTTGGTCAAGTGTGAACTGATAAAATGCGGGACTTGCGGTGCTATTTGGATTAACAGCGTTGCTACCAGTATTAAGAAAAGTTGTGCCGTCAATAAGCTGACAAGAACTGATATCATAACCGCTAATTGCGGAATAGGTTAAGTGGGTCGGTATAGATGAGAATCGCACATCTTCTGCCGACTGCGTGGCGTCAAAGCTAAAACCTCCGACAATAACGCCAGGAGAACCTGCGACAATAGTTTGCGAACCGGGATTAGAAGAAACGCTCACGGCCAAAGAAGCTTTCCTCGCGGTCATGGTACTCATTGATAACACGGGATTGGTGAGAGTTAAGATGTTGCCAGTTATCTGACCTTTGACATTTGACCAATCTTTTGAGGGGGTCGTGGAAGCGTTGATGGTCGCGCCGTTGGTGTAAAATGTTGGAAGTTTGCCAACCAAAATGTAAGTGCTCGCACCCAGAGGGTATGTGATAGTGTCAGTAAAAGTTGCCTTCTGGTCAGTACCAGCGACAAGGGTTGCGTCAACCGGACCAGCTACCACAGTGCGGTTCTTGTCTAAAATGGAAACATTAGTGAGTGTACCCAATCCTGCGGCAGAAGAATTGAAATGTATAACGGTTCGCTGAACCGAAATCGGCTCGTTAAAACTGCTAATATCGTAAGCGCCGAGAATTTGGTTTGGCACACCCACCGCAATGTTCTGCGCTGGAACCAAAACTGAATTGGAAACATTGATGAGTGGAGTTGTTGGCGGAGGGTTCACAACAAAAGAAATATCGTAAGCCCCCGCGAACCTAGCGCCTGCGTTATCGCTTGTCTCAATATAAATTTTGTAAAGACCTGCGCCCGTGTCGGTAACAAGAGTCGTGGGAACAAGCCAAGTGATACCGCCAACAGCCGGCTGTAAAGTGCCTATGGCGCTACCGAGTATCTCCCAATAGCCTCGCGGTAGGCCGATGAGGTAAACACTTACCGGTTTCGTCACATTGTGTTCCGCCCACGAGATGTTGTAGATGTTGCCTTTGATGAGCGTAGTCACATCTGACCTGCTAGTGGTACTGGTAACATGGATAGTGTCAATGGAAGGAGAGGCTGTGGGCTGAACGGCAACAATACCCGAAAAAATTGAGCCTATTCTGTTTAAGTCGGAAATTTCAATCGTACCATTGCTGTCAATATCAAATTCCGAAATGAATGTGTCGCCAGAAGTTGTAACACCTATCCTCTTTTTTACCGCAGTAAGAATTGTATTTTTTATCTGACTCAAAAGAGGTTCGGGTTGACTCTTGATTGAATGCGCGAGCGCAACATCACGGACATCAACACGACCGTTGCCATCAAGGTCAAAATCCCAATTTTGGCTAGTTTTGGGAACGATAACCGAGGCCTGATGTGTTCGCACTGCAGACTCAATACCGGAGAGAATAGCATTGGGCTGTGTTGTTACCACTGGCGCGGAGATGGTGAAGAACCCACTTTCACCAAAAATAACCTTGCCTCCGCTAGAACCGTTAGCAGCTACTCTAACTTTATAATCACCGGAAAGTCCCGAAGGGATTTGCCATGTGTAAGAATTTGCGTTTTGCGGAACACTAGTGGCTACTCCGACAACATCTGCACCATCGCGTCCAATCAGAACAATATCTGATATCTTGCTTGCGTAGTTGTTTATATTTGGAATTGTATCTAAATTTACAGCCGACCATGTTATTACCAAACTGCTCCCAGCTGTTAAATTTGCTCCCCCATTCGGCGAGAGAACGGTTACGGAGGGTTGAGTGGTTGAAGTTGGAGAGGTGATGGTGAAAGAAGAGTCGCTCGAATCTGAAACTGTACCTGAACTAAGTGAAAGTTTATACTTTCCCGAAGGAACTGAACTTAACACTCTCGCTACATAACTTCCCCTAGTGGCATCCACCGAAAAAATCCAGTACTGACTTCCCGACTCCGATACGAGATTTGCGACTACTTGAGAGATATTTGACGCTTTCCAAGAGAAACTGTAATCCGTTCCGACCAAAATTGTTTCTCCTCCGTTAGGAGAAAGAACAGTTACAGAAGGTGGGGTACCTTGATCAACAATAGAAAACGAGGTGCTCCAGTTCCATACTCCAGACTTAACATCATCAACCTCTATCATATAATTACTACTCCCTCCCGATACTACAGGATCACCGATATGCGGTGTCCAATCATAATAACCGGTATTAGCTATGTTTGAGGCCACAGTGGTCTGATTTGTTCCATTATGGTTCAATTTGATATTAACATTTTGCATTCCCAAAGAAGATGACCATTTGATCCGATATGTCTGTCCAATAACAACTTGCTCCCCCGCACTCGGCGAAAGGATGGCAATGGAGGGTACTACGCCACCTCCACCACTCCCACCTCCACTACTGCTAACCCATGTCAAACCACTTGCCGGCAAGCCCGGAATTCCATAGCCGTTGCTCCAATCAACATCGCTCGTCGTCGGCGTAGTCGTGGCATTACCAGACCAAATCAAAGCGCTTCCATAATAAGCTCTCACTAAATTCACGGTAGAGGTAAAATTCGGACCGAAACCAAAGGGCACATAAACTGAATCGCCTTTCAATGTGGTGGACACAGAATAGGTTGTACCTGTAGGAACAACAGCGCTTGCCCGAACTTCAAAATAACGCGTGGTACCGGCGGGAACAGCAACAGTTGAAGAAGCGCCGGAAAAAGTTTGAGGAAAAATGTCAATGTTTTGAGCTAGCCAAGCGCCATCTGCTCCAATCGCCATTAGCTGACCACCGGGACTAAAGCCTGAAATCGGTTGCGAGTAAGACGGGTCGGTATAGCCAAAAACATTTATATTATTAAGCGTAACTGAATTGGCGGATATAGAAAGCGCAAACTTGGCAATACTAATCGGACCGTGGTTGTCGGCGGTAACTTTGAATCGGAGAAGCGGCGAGTTGGCCGAAAGACCAGTCGCGGGCATTGTGTCAAGCGCGACAACTGGAAACGACTTGAAAATCCGAATGTTAGCGACTGCGGTGGAGCCTGTCGCGTTCACCCGAAGACCTGAATTAACGGCAGTGCCGTAAGTGCCGGTAGTATCGGCATTGTTAAAGTCAATCGCCACGAGATGGCCATCAGTTGTAACAGAGGCCCAAACGGCGATTTGCGATAAGTCGGCTTTGACAGTCAAAATTTTATCCGTATCGCGAGAAATTAAAACTGGCGCATAAAGAGTCGAAGTGGCATACCTATTTCCTCCAGTAAATATCGCCGTGCCAATTTCGGTATTGCCGTCAAACAGGTGAACTTGAACCAAGTCCTCTGAAGAACCGTTTGTCAATTTTAGAACAACCCGTTGGAGATTGACCGAATCGCCAGTGGCGCGAAACTTGTACCTGCCGGCCGTAACTCCATTCGTGCCAGCCAAAGCCATAGCGTATGAAAGGCTAGATGAATCGGTTGAGACACTGAGGGAGGGTTGAGTTAAAACTGGACACCCGCTGAAGGTGTTTATGGTTCCGCCCAAATAGGCGCGTATCGCTACCCAATCTGCAAGAGTGATCGCGCCATCATTATTAACATCCACAGCAATCTTCTGTGATGCGGTCGGCGTAAGATTGCCAGAGGACATTTGCCCAGCCAAATCATCGTCCGTTTTAGAAATTACCCCGTCACCATTTATATCACCCAAAGAACCGCACACGAGGGGCCTGTTGTCACTAGACACACTCGGCGAAGTTACGGTGATGGAAGGCGAAATACTACATCGTGAATTTAACGAAGCGCGGGTAGCAGGACCAACAAATCCCGCCACTTCAATTCCACGCGATTTTTGGAATACTTTAACAGCAATCATCGTAGCCCTATCAAATACGCCTGTCTGGGACACACCGAGGACTTTTTGCAATTCCGTAACATCGCTACCTTGGTTACCTATACTTAAACTAGTAGTGAAGTTGAAACATGAAGAACCGCCGGAACCACCTCCTCCAGCGCCGCCCGACAACGGAGAACCGCCAGAAAGAGTCGCAAGCTGGGCTTGAAGCGATGAAATAAGAGCGAGCAGACTTTGAATTTGCGCTTGCAAATCTGAAATAGCGTCCGCTGACGCGACAACTGGAGACAAAACGAACGAGATGGCGAGCAGAGCGACAATGACTTGTTTTTTGAACATTGTGTAAAAAGTTAGTAATAAACAATAAATCTCCCATACATACTACCCCCCCCCCCAAGCAAAAAGCAAACCCGCGCCTGTTGATAACAACCTGTCAACCTGCCACGTTGACATGTTTGTTGTCAACGTGGCAGGTTGACAGGTTGGGAAAAGAAAAACGACTGCGATAATCAATCGCGGTCGTGGGGGAGTGGTAAGAATTTATGGCTCGTCTTGGCTGACATCACCGCCTTCAATTTCTTTTCTTCCCTTCCTCACTTTAATCGTCGTCTGAACAAAAATGGAGAAAAACAGAACGGCTTGAAGGGAAAACATGGCGAGAGCGAAAAAGGTAAACTTGTGAACGGTCACCAAGAAGAGACTGCCGATAACACCAACCATGCCAAAGGTTATAATCCAAGGGCCTTCAATCCACGCAAGCAAAAACCCAAACGCATAGGCCGAGAGGAAACCTATGAAAGGGCCTGCGTAAGGGATAAGGCCGAGCGTGAAAGAACAAGCGGCGCTTAAGCCAGCGAACAAAAACCCAGTGAAAAACTCCGAGAGCAACTTCTTTCTATTTTCATTCATAACGGGATACTAGGAAAGGCCGAGGTTTATCTGAACTGAATTTATGCTACAACACAAATAAGAAAAAAGCAAAAGCCCCACCCCCGCGCGAAGCGCGGGGGTGGGGCTAGGTTTTTTTCTTTATCTTCTCTACCCTCTACCAACTACTTACTACTTACTACCTACTATTTGCGCGCTTCAATAATCCCCTGCGCCACATTGGCGGGAACGGCTTGATAGTGGTCAAATTCCATAACATAACTGGCGCGGCCTTCGGTCATTGAACGAAGCGTCGTGATATAGCCGAACATTTCGGCCAACGGCACAAGAGCGTCAATCACTTTGTGGAGTCCCCGCTCGCTGACATCGGCAATTTCGGCGCGCTTGGAAGAAAGATGTCCCGTAACATCGCCGACAAATTTTTCCGGCGTTACCACTTCCACTTTCATAATCGGTTCAAGAATAACAGGCCGCGCGCGCTTGGCGGCATCTTGAAAGGCTTGAGAAGCGGCGATTTTGTAAGCGATTTCCGACGAGTCCACATCATGGTAAGAGCCGTAGGTAAGCTCGCAAGAAATGTTTGTCATCTTGTAACCAGCGACAATTCCCCGCTCCATGCCTTCTCGCACGCCTTTTTCAACCGCTGGAATAAATTCTTGCGGAATGGCGCCTCCTTTGATTGAGTTCACGAATTCAAAATCCTCATAACGCGAAACATTTTTGGGGATTTTTTCCGGCGCTGGCGAGAGAGGCTTGATATTTAATTTCACATGGCCGTACTGGCCCTTGCCTCCAGACTGTTTGATGTATTTATGTTCCGCTTCCGCCACGCCTTGAATGGTTTCTTTATAGGCCACTTGCGGTTTGCCAACATTGGCTTCCACAGAAAATTCCCGCTTCATGCGGTCAACCATGATTTCAAGCTGGAGTTCGCCCATGCCCATGATAACGGTTTCGTTAGTCTCGGCATCAGACCTTACTCTAAATGTCGGATCTTCATCGGTCAGTCGTTTCAAAGCAAAACCCATTTTTTCCTGATCAGCTTTGGTTTTCGGTTCAATGCGAAGAGAGATAACAGGCTCGGCAAATTTAATTTTATCCAAAATAATCGGGTTGGCCTCGTCGCAGAGGGTGTGCGAAGTGCGCGCGTCTTTCAAACCGATAGCGGCGGCAATTTCTCCGGCAAAAACTTTTTTCACTTCCTCACGGTCGTTCGCCTGAAGCCTTACGATGCGACCGAGCCGTTCTTTTTTTCCAGTCGTGGAATTGTAAATGTAACTACCCGCTTCAACTGTGCCAGAATAAACGCGGAAAAAGTTGAGTTGCCCCACGAACGGGTCGGATTGGAGCTTAAACACAAGCGCGGAAAATGGCTCGCTGTCTAGCGGTTTTCGCTCAACAACTTCATTGGTATTTGGGTCAATGCCTTTAACCGGTGGCATGTCCGATGGACTCGGCAAATAATCCACCACAGCATCAAGCACAAGTTGAACACCTTTATTTTTCAAAGCAGAACCGGTGTAAACTGGGAAAATTTTATTCAGAATAACAGCTTTGCGAAGAGTGGCTTTGAGAATTTCAATCGGAATTTCTTTGCCTTCAAGATATTGCGTCATGAGCGCGTCGTCATTTTCCACAATTCTTTCAACGAGCTCGGCGCGGAATTTTTTGGCGTCTGCCACAAGTCCTTCGGGAATTTCCGCTTCGCGAACCGTGCTTCCCATTTCTCCTTCAAAGTAATAAGCCTTCATTTTAAGCAAGTCCGCAACGCCTTCATGGTGTTCTTCCAAACCAATAGGAATCTGCATGCGAACGGCCGACTTGCTCAAACGGTCAAGAATTGACTTGTATGAAAATTCAAAAGACGCGCCCATGCGGTCAAGTTTGTTGATAAAACAAATGCGAGGCACTTTTCCTTCTTCGGCGTAACGCCAGTTGGTTTCCGATTGCGGTTCAACGCCAGCCACGCCGTCAAAAACCACCACCGCGCCGTCAAGCACGCGAAGGCTCCGCTTCACTTCAACTGTAAAATCAATGTGGCCGGGCGTATCAATAATGTTAAACCTGTGTTTATGTTCCTGCTCCAATCCGCGTTTATCCGCACTCTTGTCCGCGTTTATCTGCGTTCTGCCATCTGCGTCCATCTGCGTCTTCGTATCAGCGTTTATCTGCATCTTCAGCCGATAGGTTGGAACCCAGAAGCAAGTGATGGCGGCGGCGGTAATGGTAATTCCGCGTTCTCGCTCCTGTTCCATCCAGTCGGTAGTTGTATTCCCCTCATGCACCTCGCCGATTTTATGGGACTCGCCTGTGTAATACAAAATGCGCTCGCTAGTGGTAGTTTTGCCAGCGTCTATATGCGCGATAATTCCGAAGTTACGCACCTTCTCCAAAGGATAGTCTCTGTTCATACATGTTTCGTAATATAAAAATTAATTAAGCGCACATTGGGCGAAAGGGGTCGGGAAAACTGTAGTTTTCCCGTGAAGGAGAGCAGTGAGTCTTCGAGCGTTGAGAACCGTGGGTTCTCAAGGAGCCGTCCTCGGCGACGATGGGTGCTATAATCCCAAAATTTCGGACTTTTTCTAGGGGGTAATCTCTATTCATTTCATTATAAATACAAAATACCAATCTCTACGAATATACGAATCCCCAATTTGTACTTTTGTACTGATTTGTATTTCGTATTTAACTAAAAAACAGCGCGAAGCTGAATGAAAGATAGATTACACGAAATCGTCAGAAAAAGCAAAATTTACCTGCGGAGCTTAAGAAACGGCAACAAAATCTGTCTCCATTGGTCCACCGTGCCATTAACTCCGTTAATTTCAAGAGAGTCGCGGTGAGAATTTCCAATTGGCCGGTCATCGTAATAGATTTCAAGCGACTGGTCGCAACACCCGCACCGCACTAAAAGGCGCGGACTTAGGAATTTTCTCCGAGCCCGTCTTGTTATTCGTAACGGCATACATATACCTTTGCCGTCTTTGACATGCTCAATCTTCGGCATAAAATTTTTAACTATTTCGGATGAGGACCGATGTAGGTCAACAAATAGACATCGCCTTGAATCAGAAAGAAAAAGCGCCAGTTTCCAGTAACCCGTGCTTGCCACAGACCTGTTGCTTCATCATACTTCTTTGCTCGAAGCGATGGATGTCGTATGTCTACCAAAAGATACTGCGCCTGTTTGAGAAATGCTTTTTGCTTTTCCACTGGTGCGGCGGCAAAAGAGCGATCAAATCGAGAAGTGGGGACAATTTTCATAATTAGGCTACGAACTATTTTTTGTCCGGTACTTACGCACCACCCCCTTCAAATGCTTGACCAATGCCTCATGTGTTTCGAATGGTCCGGAAACCCGTCCCGCCTGAATATCTTCCAATCCTTCCTGAATACCTTTTGGCAAATGTGACAAATGTTTACGGTCAATAACGACTTTAGGTTTAAACATTATACCCCCCTTTTGGAAACTTCCCTCAAGAAAATCTCCCACATTCAAACCTGCTTCTTTCCGGAGCTTCGCAGGAATGACGATTTGATATTTGCTTTTGATAGTTATAACGGTCATATATTTGAATATGTTGGAAATTCCAACTTTCCAACTATCACAGTATAGCGCGTATTTTTCTCGTGTCAATTTTTTAGTCATCTCATCCACCGCAACAGAAGCCTCAACACCAACGCAACAACAATAAGAAACTATAGTTTCTTATTGTTGTTTTAAGTAACTAGAGTTAATCTTAAAAAACTGGACTTGCCCGTGCTTAACCCACCAACTAAACCTCCGATATGGGAAGTTCCGGAGAAAATTTCGTGAGGGGTCTAGCAAGGCGAGGCCTTGATAAACCCAGAAAATGCAAAAAGGTGTGAATTAAAAGCCAAACCGCCTTCGTAGTCGCGCGTACACATCTCTGCGATGGGCTACGAGAAGAATGTCTACGAATGGAGGTGAAATCTCATACACAATTCGCCAATCACCAACACGCAACTTAAAAAATCTCGACAGCACACCGTGAAGTGGCCTGCCATATAGAAGAGGGTTTACATAAAGTTTTAACTCAATCGCCTCTCGGACACGCCGCGCAGTCAAAGTGTCTAGCATGGGTATATCTTTACTCAAAACCGCCGGATGATACCTCATAACCCAGCGCGTCTCATTTCCGTTTCCAAACTTTTTCATGACTTACAAACAAAGAACGACTGGTACTTGCTCTTTCACTCGCAATTGCTCCCAAATAAATATCTTCCTCAAGTTCAAGTGCTGTACGCAAAAGGTCCGTCGCTTTGGTAGCGCGAGGCATATTGTCGCGACGAGACAACTTCGACAAAGCGTTATCAATATCTCTAGGCAAACTGACATTGATTCTGTTTTTGGTCGTAACCATAATAGCCCAAGTGTATCAAAAGTGTGCCACTAGAGTCAAGTGGAGAATTGTCGAAAAATCGTGTGAAAATTTTAGCAAAAAACCTTCTGAAGATTAAAAGGTGGCTGACCCCTTTTCTTTTACTGACAGCTTCCGTTTCCGTAAAGCCATAAAGGCAATATGTAAAACGGCTGTGTCTGCGGAGTTTTATAGTCGCGCTTGTAAAACTCCACGCTTACATAACAAACAGGCGCGGAAGAAAGGTCGAGCGTTGATTTGAAATCAACAAAATTACCAGAAGTCCAATCACAACCATTTCCGGTGATGTTACAAGTCGCAAGAGATCTAGCCACAATCTTTTTCTGGTTATCGAGAAGGTATGAGGCGGAAACATCAAATTCACCTTCACTAAAAACTTTTCTTGCTTTACCCGTTATGACTATTGGTTGTGTAAGATTAACTCGGTCGTTTGGTTTTGGTGAGGTGATAGTAATTAGTTGCTCGCCGGAAATGGTAAAGAAATCTTTGCTTCGTCCAACCAATGGGCGCCCGCCAGCTGGATAAACTTCAATCTTGTATTTATTGTCTGGACTTTCAGAAGTTGCTGTCCATTTGTAGCTTCCAGTGTAAACGGCGGGAACATCGGAAGCAACACTTTTAGTGGAAGCTTTATTGTCGGAAGTTATAGTTTGGAGGGCGATAGTCAACGGTTCTTCACCAGAATAATTTGTCCAGCGCACATCGTATGCTTTGCCGATTTCTAACTTTTCGCCACCGTTCGGGAACACTATCTGAATCCTCTCTTTTTCAGGGACGGTGCTTGCTCCTTTCCCGGGAATATAACCGGTATCTTGTCCTTGACTCGGTTCTTTTACAATACTGGTTCCTGGGTTCTGTTGTGACGGAGCTGGCGTTGTTGATTTTTTAGAAAAAACAAAATATCCACCAACAGCTACGATAGCGACAATCACTACTACCAAAACGATATTCGCAAAACCTTTTTGTGAGTTTCTCATAATTTTTATTGTACCGTTAATTAATAAACTAGTTAATATATTGTTCCCTCGCGGACTCGGCGAAATATCACAGAGTGGTTAATAGACCTAATTGCTTAATAAGATTTTAGCCGTTTTTTTGAAAAATCATTGCTTTAAAATAAGGGTTTTTTGTATCAAATTTCTTCCAAAAATTATTAAGAAACAGGTCTAATATTTAAACTTTAGAGTTCCAACTCCATTGAAGCAGAGAGAGAGTCTGCACAAGTGGATAAAAAAACACGAACACGAAAAAAGCGGGCTGTCCCGCTTCTTTATTTCCGCGTCTAGTCGGCGTCTGTCCGCGTCATGTCCGCATAGGATTACCAAGCGAAGTGAGCAAAGGCCTTATTTGATTCCGCCATCTTGTGAGTGTTTTCGCGTTTGCGAACCGCTTCGCCTTCATTTTTTGAAGCCGAGATGAGTTCGTCGGCCAGTTTGATGTGCATCGGTTTACCTTTTTTGCCCGAGGCGGCTTCTATAATCCAGCGCATTGAAAGCGCGAGACGGCGTTCTGGACGAACTTCAACTGGCACTTGATAATTGGCGCCACCAACTCGGCGAGAGCGGACTTCCATCACCGGGCCAGTGTTTTTCAATGCGGTGTCAAAAATTTCAATCGGGTTTTCAGTCTTGGCTTTCTCTTTAATTTCATCAAACGCGCCGTAAACGATTTTTCGCGCAACATTCTTGTTGCCCTTCTCCATCACATAGTTAATAAGCTTTCCGACTTTTTCGGAATTATAACGCGAGTCCGGCTTAACTATATTTTTCTTTTTGTGTTTTCGTCGCATTATATTTAGTTCGTCAAGTTCATAAAGTTTGTAAAGTTCATAAAGTCAGAATCGTTTTATTTTTATTTTACTTGATAAACTTGATGGACTTGAAACTTTATAAACTTAAGCCTTCTTAGGCTTTTTCGCCCCATACTGACTCCTTCCCTTCATACGCTTGTCCACGCCTGTGGCGTCCAACATTCCGCGGACAATAGTGTAGCGAAGATTCACATCTTTCACGCGACCGCCGCGAAGCAAAACCACCGAGTGTTCTTGCAAAGCGTGGCCGATGCCGGGAATGTAGGCGGTAACTTCCATGCCGTTGGTCAAACGAACGCGGGCAATTTTTCTGATGGCGGAGTTCGGCTTTCTTGGAGTTTTGGTTGTAACTTTGGTGCAAACGCCGCGCTTGAAAGGAGCGTTAAAGAAAATCGGGCGGTTTTTCAAAACATTAAACGAACGCGTCAAAGCTGGCGTTTTTGATTTGCGCCGAGGCGTAACTCGTCTTCGTTTTACTAGTTGGTTGATTGTGGGCATAAAACAGTTTGAAAGTTATCAAGTCTTAAAGTTCATAAAGTCAAAGCCTTACCTGCTTTTTTATTCCACTTGATAAACTTGACGGACTTGAAACTTTATAAACTCACGACAGTGGCAGTAATGTAATACAAACTGCTAAAAAAAGCAAACTTACAAATATGTAACGATACTGACAGAAAAAATGCAAACAAAAACAGGTTGCTCCCTAATTTTTGAGCTTGCTTTCGTCTTTTTGTTCCAAGTCTTTACTACTTCTCGCTTTCTTGTTTGTGAAAAAAGCCACAAATAACATCGCAAAGCCAGCTACAACCAAAAGCAGGCCGACAACTAAAGACCCATTTACAGTAATGTAGATTCCCCCTCCAACAGCGGACAGTTCCGTAATAAAACCAAAAATGACGCCTAGCAAAGATTTCGCATTGTCCGTCCAAATGACACTCTTCTCAATGTAATGCCGGTGAGTTACCTGCTTATTCCATTCATCAAAGATAATTTTTGCGGCACCCGGGTAAATCCGCTCATACCGCTCTATAATTTCGGGGTGGGGTATGGGACCGGCAAATGTTTCTCGCTTTTCAATACTTACAAGCTTACCATTCCCACCCATGCTATTAGATTGTGGTTTGTTTTGATTCCAATTCATGTTTCTCAATTGATTTCCATAAATCACCCCCTATAGCGCACCAGTCTGCGCGCAAAGAATTAGTATCGGCCTCATTCACTGTTTTATCCTGATTATATCTATCCAGGTTTGGAGACAAATCAATCAACGAAGCGACGCCATCAAGGAAAGATGGTTCATACTTAAAAAGACGAAAGGTTGGGGAATTAAAAATATCTGACATAAAAATTACCTTTATTTAGATAACAAGACTTATAGTAGCATACTCCTCAAAAACAGACAAAGTTTTTATAACGATGTAATACCAAAGCCAATAATGCACCCCTTCCAAAGTTAAAACTGCACCCCCCCCATCCATAATATCATTCGGCATATTAACTAACACATATATGCCGTGGAAAAAATCACACTCACCGCTTCCGAACAAGAGCGGTATG
>OBEQ011715360.1_pt1 | contig 13340 bp, 13 predicted proteins | sample 1670901 | NCBI WGS metagenome assembly OBEQ01 (sample SAMEA104232315, study PRJEB22302) | groundwater metagenome | biome: forest; feature: aquifer; material: groundwater | place: USA | collected 2011-08-07 | depth 5.4 m
CGTCGAGACCTGCCAGGATACGCGGAACATCAAGGCGGCGTTGATCGGCATTCAAAACGCTTTTGGACAATTAGGAAAAAAGATTCCGATCATCGTCTCGGGCACGATTGAACCGATGGGGACAATGCTGGCGGGGCAGGCGGCCGATGCGTTGGTGGTGTCGCTCACCCACGCCGATCTCTTTGCGATCGGTCTCAATTGCGCCACCGGGCCGGAGTTCATGACCGACCATGTTCGGACAATCCATGAGATGACCGAGAGCTATCTCTCTTGTTATCCGAATGCCGGTCTGCCGGACGAAGAGGGAAAATATCTCGAGACGCCGGAGTCGCTTGCGCGGCAGCTCGAACGGTTTGTCAACAACGGTTGGGTCAATATCGTCGGCGGATGCTGTGGCACGACGCCCGCGCACATCAAGGCGATCGTTCAAATGGTGGCGGGCAAAAAACCGCGCGTCAAAAAGGCGAATCAGAAAGGACGCAGTTTTTATTCCGGGATCGAACTCGTCGAGGCGATGAACGACAATCGGCCGCTCCTCGTCGGTGAACGGACAAACGTCATCGGCTCCCGTCTCTTCAAAAACTTGGTCAATGTCGAAAAATGGGACGAGGCGACCGACATTGCGCGACGGCAGGTAAAGAACGGTGCGCACGTCATCGACGTCTGTCTTCAGAGCACCGATCGGGACGAACTGCCCGACATCGATCCTTTTTATGGGCAATTGATCAAGAAGATTAAAGCGCCGCTCATGATCGATACGACCGATCCCAAGGCGGTCGAAAAATCACTCACCTATTCGCAAGGAAAATCGATCATCAACTCGATCAACTTAGAAGACGGCGAGGAAAAATTCGAAAAGATTTGTCCCTTCATCCGAAAATACGGCGCTGCGGTCGTTGTCGGGACAATCGACGAAGACCCGGTCCAAGCGCAGGCGTTTACGCGCGAGCGAAAGGTCGAGATTGCCCAGCGTTCCCATCAACTCCTGACTGAAAAATACGGCCTGCGCGAAGAGGACATCGTCTTCGACCCGCTCGTCTTTCCGTGCGCCACCGGGGATGAAAATTATATCGGCGGTGCCGCCGAGACGATCGAGGGGATCCGGCTGATCAAGAAAGCGCTCCCTTTTTCCAAGACCATTTTAGGGATTTCCAACGTCTCTTTCGGCCTCCCTCCCGCCGCGCGCGAGGTGGTCAATTCAGTCTTCCTCTATCATTGCACCCAAGCGGGGCTCGATCTGGCGATCGTGAATGCCGAGAAGTTGGAACGATTCGCCCAGATCCCCGCCGAAGAAAAGAAACTGGCCGAAGACCTGATCTTTAATTTCCCTCCCGACTCGATGCCGAATGTCCCTAAAGATTGGAGACAACAGACCAAAGAGCGGAAGGGGGCGATCAATCAGACCCACATCGCCGCCATTGCCGATCACTTTCGCCATGCGGTGAAGGCAACGAAACCGGTCTCCGAGCTGCCACTCGACGAACGGCTCGCCCAATACATTATTCAAGGGACGAAAGACGGCCTGATTCCCGATCTCGATCTGAAACTTAAAGAAGGAATGAAACCGCTCGACGTGATCAACGGCCCGCTGATGACCGGGATGAGTGAGGTCGGCCGTCTCTTTAACAATAATGAACTGATCGTCGCGGAGGTGCTGCAATCGGCCGAGGCGATGAAGGCGGCGGTGGGGCATCTCGAAAAATTCATGGAAAAGGCGGATGTCGTGAGCAAAGGAAAGATCGTCCTTGCGACCGTCAAGGGGGACGTGCACGACATCGGCAAAAACTTGGTCGAAATTATTTTAAAGAACAACGGCTACGACGTGATCAACCTCGGCATCAAGGTGCCGCCGGAAGAATTAATTAAAGCGACCAAGCACCACAAGCCGGACATCATCGGGCTCTCGGGCCTGCTCGTGAAATCGGCGCAACAGATGACGATCACCGCCAGCGATCTGAAAAATGCCGGGATCGAGATCCCGGTCTTGGTCGGCGGCGCGGCATTGTCCGAAAAGTTTACGATCAACAAAATTGCGCCCGAATACGCCGGGATCGTTCGCTACGCCAAAGACGCGATGACCGGCCTCGATCTCGCCAACCGACTGATGGATCCGGAAAAAAGAGACGGTCTCAGGACCTGGGCGTCGGAGGTTGTCGTTGAGAAAACTTCGCCGATCCCGCGAACGATCTCCACCACGAGAAGCCGTCTGGTTCGGACCGACGTGCCGATTCCGCCGATTCCCTACACCGATCGGAAGGTCCGTCTGGTGCCGCAGTTGGACGAGATCTGGTCGTACATCAACCCGATGATGTTGTTCGTTCGTCATTTAGGTTTCAAAGGAAACTGGGATAAAAAACTGGCCGATCGTGATGCCAAGGCGTTGGAGCTCAACGACATCGTCGAAAAGACGAAAGAGATGGCTAGGACCTTTATGAAGGTGAAGGCGGTCTGGCGATTTTTCGGAGCGGAAGGGAAGGGGAACGATCTCAATTTATTTGCGGACTCCTCGTCGGTTCACACCTTTCATTTTTTAAGACAACCGAAAGAAGACGGCTTGTGCCTTTCCGATTACGCGCTTCCTCCGAGAGATTCCGTCGCGTTGTTTGTGGTCGGGGCGGGGGAGGGGGTGCGCGAGCGGGCCGAGGATCTGAAGAATCGCGGCGAATATGTTCAATCGCACGCCCTCCAAGCCTTAGCGATCGAGACCGCCGAAGGCGCCGCCGAGTGGCTCCACCGAAGAATCCGCGAAGACTGGGGCTTCCCTGATCCGATCGATCTCACGATGAAAGACCGGTTCCAGGCGAAGTATCACGGCAAGAGATTCAGCTTCGGCTACCCCGCCTGCCCCAAGCTCGAAGACCAAGAAGCAATCTGGAAACTCCTCAAACCCGAAGAGATCGGAGTCCAACTCACTGAAGGTTGCATGATGGAACCCGAGGCCGCCGTCTCGGCGATTGTGTTTCATCATTCTGATTGTAGCTATTTTAATGTTGGAAACGAGGATTGAAAAAATAAAGAAGGAAACGTCTGAACGTTACCCAATATACGCCGGTCCCTTGCCGGGAAGGATCTCCTCGAAGTGCCCTTCATTTTTGAGCTTCTTTAAATAAAGCTCCCGCTTGAGCCGGGAGAGGCGGTCGACCAGTAAAATTCCGTCTAGGTGATCGATCTCGTGTTGAAAGGCGACGGACAGGAGGTCTTCGCCGAGATAGGTGACCGGCTTCCCTTCGCGATCGAGGCCTTCGACGACGATTTTTTTCGATCGCTCCATCGGAAGGAGCAGATTGGGGAGCGAGAGACAGCCTTCCTCCCAGGTGATTTTTCCTTCCCGACTTTTGATCACCGGATTGATGATCGCCTTCGGGTCCGGCTTCCGAATCTTTTCCTGGCCTCCGCCGGGTTGGCCTTCTAATCGCCCCACATCGATGATGAGGATTCTTTCCGAAATTCCGACCTGCGGTGCCGCCAACCCGACCCCCGGGGCGGCGTACATTGTCTCAAACATATTTTCGATCAATTCCTGGATTTTGCGATCGATCCGCTCCACCGGCTTCGCCTTCTTCTTCAAAACGGGGCTCGGGTATTGGACGATTTCTAAAATCACATCATCTCCATCGGATCGACATTCACCACCATTTTCAGGTTCGATGGTAGGTGATTTTTGGCGAAATCGTCAAGGAGGCGTTCGAGGTCCGGTCGGATTTTCGAATAAGAATTCGTTTTTAACAGGAGATGCCAGCGATACCGGTCCCGGAGTCTTTCGATCGGGCAGGGGGAGGGACCTAAGAGGGTTGTCTCGGAAGGAAGCCTCTCTTGAAGCTGCCGGGCGAGGAGTTCGGCCTTTCGACGGACGGTCTCCCGATTCTTTCCGAAGAGCCGCATCTGGATCAACCGGCACCAAGGAGGATAGCCGGCCTCGGAACGATGGGCCAGCTCGCGCGCGTAAAAGTCGGCGCCATCGCCGGCCATGACCGCGGCGAGACCGGCGTGGTCGGGCTGATAGGTCTGGATCATGACACGACCCGGTCTCTCCCCGCGTCCGGACCGGCCGGAGACCTGCGTGAGCAGTTGAAAACTCCGTTCCGCCGCCCGAAAATCAGGGCGATGGATCGATTGATCGGCGTCGAGAATCCCGACCAGCGTCAGATCGGGATAATCGTGCCCCTTCGTGATCATCTGCGTCCCGACCAGGATGTCGATCTCTTTCTTTTTCATTTTCTCGAGGAGACGAATCCATCCTTCATTCTTGGCCGTATCGCGATCCATCCGTGCGAGGCGGGCTGCGGGAAAAAGCCGGTGAAGTTCGCTCATCACCCGTTCCGTGCCGTATCCTTCGGGATGGAGGGTCTCTTTTCGGCATTGGGAACAAATCGGGTCGTACGGTTTTTTCTGGTCGCAATAATGACAGAGGAGGATCCTATTTTCCCCCTCTCGGTGAAAGGTGAGAGAAATGTCACAATGGGAACATCGGGGGATCGATCCACATTGGGTGCAAAGGACAATCGGGGCATGACCGCGACGGTTGAGAAAAAGAAGACTCTGTTCCTTCTTGTTTAAATTCTCTCTCAGACCGTCCAAAAGTCTCGGCGAAAAAATTGAATGTCCCCCAAAGATCTGACGCCGATCGATCATCTCGAGGAACGGAGGTTGAGTCGCCGCCGGACGGGTCTTGAGTGACACAATCCTCATCTTTTTTCCCTGGGCCCGATGGAGCGATTCTAGGGAGGGGGTTGCCGAGCCTAAGACGACCTGAATCTTTCCCTCCGCCGCACGCCAGAGGGCAATCTCCCTCGCGTGGTAGCAAAATCGTTCCTCCTGTTTGTAAGAAGAATCATGCTCCTCGTCGATCGCAAGAAACTGTAGGTTGGGAAAGCGTAAAAAAACGGCTGATCGCGTCCCGATCACAACCGGAAATTTTCCTTCGCGAGATCCTTTCCACACCTGGAACCGCTGTGCCGCGGTGAGCGAGCTGTGATAGACCCCGATCGGAACCCCGAGTTGCTGAAAACGCCCGACGGTCTGCGGGGTCAATCCGATTTCCGGGACGAGGACGAGCGCCTGTCCCCCTTTTTTCAAAATCTCTCGAATCGCCTCAATATAGACCTCGGTCTTTCCGCTCCCGGCGATGCCGTGAAGGAGGATCGGCTGGGTCGATCCGAGAATCTTGGCGACCGCCTCGCGCTGTTCGGAAGAAAGATTTAAAACCGCCGGCTTCTCAAAGGATTCAAAAGAGGGGAGCGGTCTGATTTTTCTCCCTTCTTTTTTAGTGGGACGAAAAAGCTGAGGAGGAACCAGGTGCCTCAACACCTCACCGATCGGCGTGAGGTAATAAGACGAGGCCCAATCGAGAAGTTTGCGTTCCGGGGCGGAGAGGAGGGGACTTTCGTCCAGGGTGTCCAGAATTTCCCTCACCTCGCGATCCGGTCGTTCCTCCTTTATAGAGAGGGCAATACCGATCAGCGACCGCCTTCCGAACGGCACGCGAACACGGCTGCCGGCCCGGACCGTTGCCTGAAATTTTGAGGGGACGGAATAGGTGAAGGGGTGACGAAGGGGGAGGGGGAGGACGACTTCGGCGAAGACCTCGGACATCTAAGGCGTTACCTTAAAGACCTTGTCATGCTCCCGAACCTTCTGGACGACCTTGATCCCGACCGCTTCCCCTTTTTTCGCCTTGGGAACACTTTTGTTTTTCTTTTGGATCGAGACGACCTGTTCCTCAAAATCGGTCGTGTGACCTTTATAATGAAGAACGTCCCCGACCTCAATCGGCCCCTTGGTCGCCTTGACCCCGGCGACATTGATATGACCGAACCAATGTTCGACGACCCCGACCTGTTTTTCTTTCATGAGGCCCCCTTGATTTTTAGACAATCAACCACTGGGTCGGGGCGACAGGAGTTGAACCTGCGACCTCTTGCTCCCGAAGCAAGCGCTCTACCAGGCTGAGCTACGCCCCGTACTTTCGCCCTTGTATTCGATCCTTTTTCGAGTAAGGTCAAGCGATTCCAAAACACCGACTCAAAATTGGCATCATCGATCTCGTCGCACGACAACCGACCCGTTCGCCTTACGCCCGGATCGTCAATCCGAATTACACCTCCGTCATGCCGCAGGTGATCGCCGTCTGGGCGGAGCAGTTGGGGCACGAGATCCACTACCATTCCTATACCGGATTCGAAGATCTGACGCGCCTCTTGCCGGACAACCTCGATCTCCTTTTCTTTAATTGTTTCACCCAAAGCGCTTATACGGCCTACTGTCTTTCCCACCAATTCCGCCAAAAGGGGATCGTCACCGTCCTCGGCGGGCCGCATGCGCGCTCCTATGCCGAGGATGCGCGTCATCATTTCGATTACGTCCTCGGCATGACCGACAAAAATCTGATCGAGACCCTTTTGAAAGACCCCGCGCCCCAGCCGGAAATGGGAGTCTTTCTCGCGACGACCCGGCAACCGCTCTCCCTTCCGACGGTCCGCGAGCGTTGGAAGTTTATCCAAAAAAATTTGGAGAAGACCCGGATCCTCCAGGTTGTGCCACTCTTGGGAAGTCTCGGTTGTCCTTATACGTGCGATTTTTGCATCGACGCCAAGGTTGATTATCAGCAGCTTCCCTTTGATCAGCTCCGTGACGATTTGATCTTTTTACAGAGTCAGCCCAAGCCTCCGATCGTCGCCTGGTATGACCCCAATTTCGGCGTCCGTTTCGACGAGTATCTCGACCTGATCGAATCGGCGGTCCCTCCCGGCCGGATGTCGTTCGGGGGCGAGAGCAGTCTTTCGTTGCTGAGCGAGCCTCACTTAAAGAGGCTTCAGAAAAATAATTTCATTGTGATGCTGCCGGGGATCGAGACCTGGTTCGATTTTAACGCCAAATCCAAACAGGGGAAAAATCAGGGGCTTGAAAAAGTAAAAAGCACCTCCGAGCAGATCAACCTCGTCCTTCAATATATCCCCTATGTCCAGACCAACCATATCTTCGGCACCGATGTTGATGCGGGACCGGAGCCGTTTGAACTGACGAAGAAGTTTATCGAGATCACCCCCGGCGTCTTTACCAACTTCATGTTGATCACCGCCTACGGAAACTCCGCCCCCTTGAGCGTCAAGTACCAGGCGGAAAAACGGGTCCTCGATGTCCCTTTCCCGTTCCTGGACGGAAGTGCGGGGCTCAATGTCCGGCTGAAAAACTATGGGATCACCGAATTCTACGATGCCCTGGCCGACCTGGTCCGTTTTACCTTCTCCGCAAAGACAACCTGGCGCCGGTTTCGGGCCAATCATCACCCCCTCCCGCGCTGGATGAATCTCATGAGGGTCGCCTTTTCCGGCAAGGGACGCGGGGGGAACCATCTGGAAATTCGCAATCAGTATCTGGCGGACCCGGAATTTCAGAGCTTCTATAACGGAGAGACGATGAAGCCGCCCGCCTTTTATCAACGTCAGATTCAGTCGATGTTGGGATCTTTTTATGACCAGCTGCCGCCGAGGGTTTTGAACTACCTGCAACAAGGGGAATCGTATCCCAATCCACGAATCGCCCCGCTCGCTCCGGCGGTCAACGCCGCCTGAGGAGTCCTTTTCGGGGCGGTCTCTTCGGTTTAAAAGTTTGTTGCGAAAAGTTTTTAATTTTGTCACACCCCGGTCTGGGGGTTGTGCCACAGGACGGGAACTATGAGATTATCGGGCGTTGCCCAGCTTTCCCCCAGTTCTTGTTTGTTGTCCCCTTTACCCAGAAGCCCCGCTGTTGAACCTGCTTCTATCTTCCTTCGCTTGTCAGACGGTTTTCCTTTCTCGAGACTCTGGACCTCCTCCGACTTGTCGTCCCTCATCCCCGGCGGCGCCAGGACGATGCTACTGACCCCTATGGCCTTGTTGGCCTTGAGCACTTTTGCCTCCGCCGGTGAGGGGGATTGGCATCTTGTCGACCCGAGCTGGCAACCTCTCCTCCCGATCATCGGGACCGGTCTCGTCATGTTGGTGACCCTGATCATCGCAGCCAGGATTCAAGAGCCCGCTTTAAGATACAGTCTCCATCGTACGGTCTTCAACGCCCTAGACCTGGGACTCGACCATCCATTGGAAGATCGTGTGGCCAGAGACCTGAAGATCCCGGACGGGACCCGCCCTCTTTCGAGAACCGGTCTACGAGAGGATTCGAGCGGCCCTGAGTCAGCCGGAAGGGGTGATTCCCGTCCTTCTTGCGCCGGAGGGGGCGGGCAAGAGCCGGACCCTCCGACACTTTGCCGAACTCGTGTTGGAAGAGAAATTTCCGGAGTTTCCCCCGACAAAAACGGATGTCTTTCGGATTTCGCTCAGCGGAGTCCACGATCAGAACGCGGGCGATCTCCTGCTCTGGCATCGTTTTCGTCGGGATATTGATAACGCGGTCTCGACAGGAAAAGGGGTCATCCTGATCATCGACAGCTTTGATCGCCTCAAGGAGTCGGGGGCCGGCGGATTGATGAGTCAAATCCTGGGCACCATCATGGATCGATGGAGGAGACATTCTCACATCAACATTATCGGCGCCACCACCCCTGAATTATTTGACCGGCACATCAAAAAAAGAGGGAGGGCCCTCGCGAAACATTGTCGCAGGGTTGAGTTGCCCCCTTTGTCGGATAGTGATGTGGAAAAAATCGCCCGGGGGCATGCCGAGCGCTATACCCAAAACGGGGTCCGGTTTTCCGAGGCCTTTCTCCAGGCAGCCCTTGAGCGAAGCCGGCAGAAGCCGATTACGCTCTTGGCGGCGCCCGGAGGGGTTCTTCACCTTATGGAGGCCGCTGCGGGGATTGTGAAGTTATTTAGAAATGATGCCATGGGAAGAGGAATGACCTTTCATGCAAATGATGTCACGGTCGTCACGCCCGACTTTATCGACCGGGCGGCGGCGGAGGTCATCCAAGGGGTCATTGGAGAGGGCGCCGAAGAGGCCCAGGCACCGCAAGGGCCCTATACAGGAGAAGCTCCTAACGTAATCATCGGTGAGGGGGAACAGGTAATCTCCGAAAGCTGGAATCCCGATCAACGGACCATTCGCATCGGACGCCGCGCCGAGCGCGCAGTCCCCTCACGCTCCCGCCGCCGAAAAAAGCCCGCCTGAAGCCAGTCCCTCAGGTAAGACGCCATACGAGGCGCGGTCGGAAGCCCGGCGCAAAGGGCGCCGAACGATTCTCCCCGTTCAATACCGGAGAGGAGTCTTGCCTCCTGAAAGGGGAGTGACCGATAACAGACTCGGAGATTTTTTCTCCAAATAACAAGCGGCGTCTTTTCTCGCCGAACCGGCAATCGTTTTCCCTTCATGGCCTTCTCCAAAATCCGGTCGACCGGCCAGGAAAAATTCATCAGAAAACAGGAAGGAACGAAACAAAACCGGAGCCCCGGCCACCGATCCGGCCTGACGGTCTTGATATCTTCCTCGGTCAGAGTCGGGGCATCGGCGGCATCGAAGGCCTCGATCAAGGCCCACTCGAACCGGGCCAAGTCGCTCAGAGACGGCCATTTCTTCGTCGGGGAATAGTTTTTGAGGAAAGAGGGGAGAAACCGGCCGACATCACGGAGCGACCAATGGCTCGGGAAATGCCGAGCGAGGTAATCGGTGGTGAGGTGATGAAACCGATCATCTCCGATCGTTTTTAAAACTCCCGGAAAATCTTCCTTGAGGGAATCGAGGATCCGGAAAAAATACATATTGGCATAGATGTCGAGACGCTCCCACCCCGGCATCCGCCGACTGTCTCGAATCGGAAGAACAATATCGGGGAACTGCTTCAACGCGGCGGCGACCCCTTTAGGCGCCGTAATGAACTTCCAGAGGAGATGCTGGGTCTTGCGAAGGTTGGGTGGACTTGTTGCTCTCACGGTAGAGTTCCTTAGCCTTATTGAGCGATTTCATCAACGTCGGAAACGGCGGGATCCGATCGTCCCACTCGATCAGCGTCGAGACCTCTCCAAATCGTTCCAAGGCCTTCACATAGAGCCCCCAGACGGCCGGTTTGATCGGGTGGTCGTGCGTGTCCAAGAGATAGTGCCCCTTGTTGCTGTGTCCCGCCAGATGAAATTGAACCACGCGATCGGCGGGAATCGCGTCGATATATTCCATCGGATCAAACGAGTGATTCACCGAGCTGACGTAGATATTATTGATGTCGAGCAAGATTCTGCAATCGGCCTCTTCGGCGATCGCCTTTAAGAAATCCCACTCCGGCATCACAGACTGGGTGTAGGTCAGGTAGCTGGAAACATTTTCCAGAAGGAGGGGGCGTTCCAAAAAATCCTGGACCTGCCTCACTTTTTTGACGACGTGCCGGATTGCCTCTTCGGTGTAGGGGAGGGGAAGAAGGTCGTGTAAATTGTGACCGCCGGTCCCGGTCCAACAGAGATGATCCGAGATCCAGGCCGGTCGGACCCGCCGCGCAAGGTCTTTTAATTTTTTGAGATAATCCCGGTCAAGCGGGTCGGTCGAACCGATGGACAGGGATACCCCGTGCATGACTACGGGGTATCGCTCACAGATCTTATCCAGGGTATCGAGGGGACGACCTCCGGCCGCCATATAATTCTCCGAAACGATCTCGAACCAGTCGACTCGAGGCCATTTCTGGAGAATATAGGGGTAGTGCTTCGTCCGAAGGCCGACCCCGAACCCTAAAAAAGGAAATTCCACTTCCTTTACTTCGCGTCCTTACCTTTGCAACCATCCTTGCCTTTGCAACTGTCTTTCCCTTTGCACTTATCTTTCCCCTTACACTTATTTTTTCCCTTGCACTTGTCCTTACCCTTGCAGGAGTCCTTGTCTTTGACCGCCCCCTTCACCTCTCCTTTTGTCTCCGTCTTTACTTCTTTGGCCTTTTTTTCAGCCCCTTCCTTGGGGGCGTCCCCGGCATTCCCCCTACCGGCCATAAAGAATCCCGCCACGGCGGCGGCGACGATGGTACCCATGAGTTTCTTGTTCATACGATTCTCCTCCTTTATGAGTTGGTTGTTCTTCTTCGAGTCAACTTTGCAATCAGACCATCCAAAGAAAAGGCCCCCGGACCGAAGGCCATCACGATCAGAACGGTCAATAAAAAAAGAAACGGGGGTTGTTTCATCCAAGTATCCGGATCGGAAAGGAGGTTCACGAGGGCTTCCCGATGGGCGGTCGCGTAGGCGACAACCATCGTGAAGGCGAGTGGAATCGAGACGAGACGCGAGGCAAGGCCGACCATGAGCAATAAACCTCCGAAACATTCGGTCGTCGCCGCTAGAGTGGCGCTCACGAAAGGGAAGGGGATGTGTAGATTTTGAAAAAACCCGGCCACTTCTTCCATTCGGCCGAACTTCCCCCTGCCGGTGATGAAGAACTGCCATCCCCAATAAAGACGCATCGCCAACAGCAAAGGACTTTGAAGATGATCGAGGAGACGACCTAACCGATTGTAGCAGGCCTTCATAAGGGACAGTTCCAATATCAAAATTTTGGGAAAAGGCAAGAAGTTACTGGTTGCTGACCCTCTCCACATACTCATTCGTGGAGGTATCAACCCGGACGGTGTCTCCCACTTGAATAAATTGCGGAACCTTCACCGAGAGACCGTTTTCGAGCGTCGCCGGTTTGGCTCCTCCGGCGGCGGTCGCTCCCTTCATCGGCGGTTGGGTCTCGGCAATCTTCAGGTTCATCGTCGCCGGCAGTTCGACGCCGATCGGCCTCTCTTCGTAAAACGCGACCGTCACCTTGGTATTCGGCTTGAGATAATAAGGGGCATTCCCCAGGGTGTCCTTCATCAAGAGGATCTGCTCATAGGTCGTTGAATCCATGAAGTGATACGACTCGCCGTCGTTGTAAAGAAACTCCATCTCCTTCTGGGACAGGTTCGCTTTTTCAATCGAGTCCTCCGACCGAAATCGATACTCGGTCTTGATCCCGGTCTTGAGGTTACGGAGGTCGGATTGGACCTTGCCCCGCTTGTTCCCCTGCGTGATGTGGGTGATATTCAGGACTCGGTAAAGGTCCCCTTCGTGGACGATGATCATTCCGGCCCGAAGTTGCGTCGCTTGAATCATTCAACACCTCATTGCTTTATTTTAACTTACCATTAGGATCGTCTCGCATGTCAACCCTCGCGAAGGCGGTTGTCCTTGCCGTTCTCACCCTGTCGGTCTTTTTTTCCCTTCTCTATTTTCGTTTTCCCAATCTCACGTCGCTCCAATATTTTAATCCGAGGCGGACCGCCTTGATGATCGAGAGGGGGGTCACGGTCGATCAGGCCTGGGTGCCGTTCTCCCAAATTTCCCCTTATTTGAAACGGGCGGTCGTTGAGGCGGAGGACGGAAATTTCTACCGGCACAACGGGATCGACCTCAACGAATTCCGCGCCTCCCTTCGAAAGAACATCAAAAAAAGAAAATTCGCCCGCGGGTTTTCGACGATCACGATGCAGCTGGCCAAAAATCTCTACCTCGCCCCCGAAAAGACGGTTACGCGCAAGCTGCTCGAAATCGCCATTGCCTTGAGGATGGAAAAATCATTGTCCAAAGACCGGATCCTGGAACTCTATCTCAACCTCGTCGAATGGGGAAACGGGATCTACGGAGCGGAAGCGGCCTCCCGACACTATTTTAAAAAATCGGCGGCGCGTCTTTCGCCCTCCGAGGCGGCCTTCCTCGCCGGTATTTTGCCGAATCCCCGGAAATGGGGCCGCTGGCCGCCCGGTTCCTTCGTGGCACGTCGACAACAGGCGATTCTGGCCCGAATGGGAATCGGCCGGCCGGAGAAAAAAGAAGAAACGGTCGAGCTCCCCGAACTGCCCGACGAGGAAGAGACAGCCGGGGAGACGACGGGGGGATCTCAACCGTTCGAGACCGCCCCCGAACGAACCGAGCCGGTCCCGGCGGATTTATAAAATAAGACGCAACCTTCTTTATGGAGGCAGAGGCCACCCAGGTTACCGCGATGATCACGAATCTTAGAAAGAATTGGGTGCGATTGGAATCTTTGGATAATTCGACGGTCGGGGTCACCGAAGAAGATTTTAACCGTTTCAAAAAAATCCTCTCCGAAGGTGGTTTGACAAAAATCCGAAAGGCGATATACGAAGAACGCGTTTTGCGGGAGTAGCTTCCGCCAGAGGCGGACCAGCCTCTGGCTGGCGGGGATGACAAATATTAGTTCGCTGCGATTCCCCAAAAGTTTGAAGTGAATCCTAGGCTTACCACAAAAATAAGACTTAAACAGAGGGTCGTCACTACGGCTTCAAAGCATTCCAGTTTCAAATCCCCGTAACCATCTTCGGGTTCTTCTACATTGTTATTTGTTTTCATCTTCCACCCCTTTTCATGATCTGTTAGAAATGTAAC
>OBEQ012693741.1_pt1 | contig 13339 bp, 15 predicted proteins | sample 1670901 | NCBI WGS metagenome assembly OBEQ01 (sample SAMEA104232315, study PRJEB22302) | groundwater metagenome | biome: forest; feature: aquifer; material: groundwater | place: USA | collected 2011-08-07 | depth 5.4 m
CCTTCAGGCACCGTGCTGCCATCTGATGTTCCAATGCCGATCGTGTAAATGCGCACACCCGCCGCTTTCGCGTGCTGCACCGACTTCTTCGAATCCGGATCGTGATCCTCCCCGTCTGTCAGCAAAATAAGCGCCTTCGAATCTTTTTCCTTGTCCTGAAAAGCCTGGACGGCCACGTCAATCGCCTTGCCGATCGCAGTGCCTTGATAGGAAACCAAATTCGGACTGACGGTCGACAGAAAAAGTTTCACGGCATTGCGATCAAGCGTCAGCGGACACTGGATCACGGCTTCTCCGGCAAAAGCCACGATGCCGATCCGGTTACCTTTTAATTTGTCAACAAGCCCCATGAGTTCCAATTTCGCTTTTTCAAGACGGTTCGGCGCAATGTCTTTGGACAACATGCTGTTCGAAACATCGATCGCAATCATGATGTCAACGCCTTTTCTTTCCACGCGTGTTTCTCTTTTTCGAAAATGCGGTTGGGCCAAAGCAAACACGATGCACGCGAGCGCAGCCAAAATCAGAACCCGTTTCCAAAACCGCCGCGCGGGACTGAAAGATGAAACCAACCGCTCAACCAGCGCCAAATCCCCAAAACGCTTGAGCTCGGCTTTCCGCCGGAACGAGGACAGAAAAAATAAAAACCCCGCCGCCGGCAGCGTCCAGAACCAGATGAAATTTTTAGTTTGGCCCCATTCCATTAAAATTCCTTTAAAGCGCTAAACCCGAAGCGCGAAATTCGAAATTCGAAACAAATTCAAAGCACGAATGACAAAAATTCCAAACACGTATTTTTGTCATTCGAATTTTGAATTTCTAATTTGTTTCGTGCTTCGGACTTCGTGCTTCGTGCTTTCATTTTCTATTCTTCAAGTTTTCTAAGGTATTTTCACAAATATCAAATTTGTCCACACTAACTCCGCCAATAAAATAAAAAATTCCGGCCACAAAAACCAAAAATATTTTTCATCGTAATGCGTGAAACGTTCCACTTGGATTTCAGTTTTCTCGAGCCGGTCGATTTCACGGAAAATATCACGCAAAGCTCGTTCATCCTGGGCCCGGAAATAAGCGCCGCCGGTTTGCCGCGCGATTTGATCGAGCATTTTTTCGTCAATCTCCGTTTCGACTTTTAAAAGACGCGTCCCAAAGTTCGGGTCCTGCACCGGCAAATATGAAATTCCCTCGCGACCCACGCCGATCGCATAAACTTTGATTTTAAATTGCTTCGCCAGCCCCGCTGCAGTCAGCGGATCGATCTCGCCGGCATTGTTGACGCCGTCGGTCAAAAGAATGATGACTTTACTTTTGGCTTCCGAATTTTTTAGACGATTCACCGCATTCCCGAGGCCGAGGCCGATCGCAGTGCCATCCTGCACCGTTCCCAACTGGATTTGGTCAAGCAGCGTCAAAATCGCTTTGTGATCCGTTGTGAGCGGACATTGCGTAAAACTTTGTCCGGCAAAAATCACGAGGCCGATGCGGTCATTTTTGCGCCCTTCAATGAATCGTTTGCCCTCGAGTTTTGCTGCAGTCAAACGGTTGTCCGGATGGAAATCGAGAGTCGCCATGCTGCCCGACACGTCAAGCGCGATCATAATGTCAATCACTTGCTGCGTCGTTTTGTCCTCGCCGGTGCCGGTTTGAGGTCTCGCCAGCGCGAAAATCAAAAGAATAAAACAGAATAATCTCAGCAATCCCGTGAAAAAACGCCCGAACGAAAGTTTCTTAGCGCCAGATTTTTTAACCAATTCGACATTCGAAAAACTGAGCACCGCCTCGCGGCCGATCCGGTAATTCCAATAAAGAAAAACAAAAATCACCGCCGGAATCAGTAAAAGAAAATATCCAGGATTCGCGAATCTCATAAGTGTATCAATTTCCTCTAGGGCGGCGGGTCCTGTCGCTGCGGTTTCCCGCCATGCTCGTTCCTGCGCGTGGCGGGAGCCCTCCTCCGCGCCACCCGCCGCTATTCAATTCTAAATCCATCTTAACTTAAAACAGTATTTTGAATTCAAGACAATGGTTGAGCGTAGCGCAGACTTCAGTCTGCGTAATTCTCATGGCTGCGTACAGCCGAAAACACTTGAATTCACGACTTTGCCGTTTCTTTTTCATTCGGTTTAGTTAACTCCACCACTTCCCAAATCTCTTTCTCAAGCTGATCCGAAAGAGTCGGGGCTGGAATAACGTTGGCAAACTTTACTAAATCTGTTTCTTCAAGAACAGTTTTGATTTTATCGATAATATTCTTCTCTAAATTTTTTTCAGCGAGCAGTTCCAAAACTTCCACCGTCGTATGTTCATGCGTTTGGAGTTTCCAGACACGGTCCATATAATTTTTTAGAATGTCTGCCAGACCACTGTAATATTCTTTCAATTTTTTTTCTTCGAGAAGTCCCTGATTTTTCAGGCGTTCGAGTTCGATTTTCACGCGGATATGCGGAGGTTTCCGCGATTCTAGATCTTTGTTGCGCTTGCGCCATCGGATGATGATTTTAGTCACTAAAAAAATCGTTAAGAGCGCCGCTAAAATACTTAAAATCCAAGTACGAAAACGCAGCAAACTGATCGACACCGGCCCTTTGATCGGGCGTACATCATCCTTGTCGGTCAATTTCTTACCTACACTGACCACGATCACTGGGACAGGCTCAGTCAAAATTTCTCCGGGCTTTCCGGATGCATCCTGGTAGCGGACTAAAACCGGCGGAATTTTTAAGTCGCCGATCTCGAACACCGTCAACGTAAAACCAAAAATTTCCTGTACGCGGTTCTGTCCTTTACGGATCGGCGCTACATTTATTTTTTTAATCTCGAACGGTGCCAGATTCATTTTTTCCGAAAATGGAAGCACCGAATATTTCCGCGGACGATCGACTTTCACCCAAAAACGAATTTCATCGCCGATTTTTATTTTATTCTTTAAAACTTTGGCCGAAACTTCGACCTGGCTGACGGTTTGAGCGGTGAATGAAGAGGGAATAAATAAAAAAAATAATGCAAGTGTCATTGCGAGCGAAGCGAGGCAATCTATGCGACCACACTTTTGCACAGATTGCCGCGCCCGCAAAAAGCCGCACGCTCGCAATGACACATACGTTATGTATTCCGTCATAATATTTTTCATCGAAATCTTTTCTCGCGTGTTTTAAAAAATCTTACGAGCGACTGGATATAAGGCTTTCCGGTTTCAATTTCGATCCGATCGAGTCCCACCGAGGCAAATAGTTTTTCACGCTCTTCCCGGCGCTTTTCCCATTCTTCGTGAAAGCGTTTTTTAAAATTTTTTGTGCCGCCTAAAACGAAACGCTCGCCAGTTTCGGCGTCTTCGAGTTCAATGACCGACCGGAGCAACGGAAATTCTTTTTCTGTCGGGTCTTCGACGACTACGGCGATCACATCATGTTTCTTATTGGAAATCTTGAGCAATTTCTCGAAACCACGGTCCATGAAATCCGAAAAAAGAAATACGGTCGAATGCCGCGTCACCACATCATTCAACGTTTTGAGGGCTGTCTGAATATTCGTGGCGCGGTGTGTCGGACGAAACGTGAGAATTTCACGCACCACGCGTAGCACGTGGAAACGCCCTTTTTTCGGCGGAATGTATTTCTCAACTTGGTCGCTGAAAATAATCAGCCCTACGCGGTCATTGTTTTTGACCGCCGAGAAAGCCAAGAGCGCCGCGATTTCTGCGATCAGCTCCGCTTTCGTTTTGCCTTTCGTTCCGTATTGGCCGGAGAAGCTGGCATCGACCAGAAACATCACAGTCAACTCGCGTTCTTCGACGAATTTTTTCGTATAAGGATGCCCCATACGCGCCGTGACGTTCCAATCGATGTCGCGAATGTCATCCTGGGGATCGTATTCGCGGACTTCGTTGAATTCCATGCCACGGCCTTTGAAGACGCTGTGATATTCTCCGGCAAAAAGCGTATTCACCAAGCGCGAAGTGGTGATTTCGATGAAGCGGACTTTACTTAAAATTTCTTTTGGAAGCATAATTAAACCAACCTGTCATCCCCGAAGGCTTTTATCGGGGATCATACGTTTGATCCCCGCTTAAAAATTGCGGGGATGACGTAAAAATTAAGGGACTTCCACCTGATCAAAAATCATTCTCACCAAATCTTCGGAAGTCTTTTCTTCAGCTTCGGCTTCATACGTCGGCGCGATGCGGTGGCGCAGCACGTCTTGGCCGATGGCCTTGATGTCATCGGGCACCACATAGGCACGACCGCGCATGAACGCATAGGCGCGCGAAACAATATTCAAATAAATGGTTGCGCGCGGAGAAGCGCCGTACATGATGAGCCCCTTCATATTTTTTATTTTATACGTTTCAGGCTCGCGTGTAGCACAGACAAGGTTTACGATATAATTTTTGATCTTGTCATCCACATAAATCTGTTTTACGATTTCGCGGAGCCGAAGAATGTCCTTAGGATTAATCACAGGGTTCACCTGCCTGACCGATTGCCCGGCCATGCGTTCCATGATTTCGATTTCTTCGTTCTTTTTGGGATAAGTGATTTTGAGTTTCAGCATGAATCGGTCGACTTGGGCTTCGGGCAACGCATACGTTCCTTCTTGCTCGATGGGATTCTGCGTCGCAAGCACCATGAACGGCTGCTCGAGCGGATAAGTGTGGCCGCCGAGCGTGATTTGCCGCTCTTGCATCGCTTCCAGGAGCGCGCTTTGCACTTTGGCCGGAGCGCGATTAATTTCATCAGCTAGAATGATGTTCGAAAAAAGCGGCCCTTTTTTTGTCGTAAATTCCCCCGTCTTGGGATTGTAAACCAACGTTCCCAAAAGGTCTGCCGGCAAAAGATCCGGCGTGAATTGAATGCGCTGAAACTGCGTGTCGATCGATTGCGCCAAGGTTTTCACCGAAAGCGTCTTGGCCAAGCCTGGCACGCCTTCCAAAAGCACATGCCCGTCCGCTAAAAGGGCGATCAAGAGCCGTTCAACCAAGTAACTTTGCCCAACAATAACTTTTCCGATTTCCGCCTGTAGCGCCCGGATAGAAGCGCTTTCTTTCTCGATTTGTTCCGCCACTTGTTTCACGTCCATATTCATAGTGAGTCTCCTTAACCCTTAGTGTCATTGCGAGCCCGCGGCTTTTGGCGGGCGAAGCAATCTGTGCGAATTGTGCTTGCATAGATTGCTTCGTCGGCCTTAAGGGCCTCCTCGCAATGACACGTTGTTTGTTAAAATCAGCACAACAATCTTTATGTTACAACCTGAAACGACTTTTGCCCGAAAACGTAGTCATTGATATAAATCCGAAATTCGTAATCGCCGGGATGCTCAAAACGCACGGACAAAAGATTGAACACAAGCTCGCAGTCGCGCGATTTCTCCTGCACTTTGAAACTTTTCACCATCGCCCGGTGAAGAGATTTTTCTCCGGCCAAATCATAAAGCTCAAGCGTAAAATCAAACGTTCCTTCCACCTCGCGGAATTGAACGTAAATACTCATCGCCGGATGCACGGTCGGTATTTGCATGGTTTTGATGCGGTCAAAAAGACCGATTAACGAACGCTTTTTGGTTCCCTCTTCGAGAATCGTTTGATCGCAGAGAAGCATTGCTTTTAAAATCGGTTTGATGTCCATTTTACTCCTGATTAAATAAATTGATTACGCTGATTGATTGCTTTTAATCTGCGCAATCATTTACCAGTTTTTAGATCATTCAATTTTCAGTAATTTTGTCCTGCAATTCATTTTCGTTTTTACCTTCTACCGGAAAATGTGTTTTTAATTTCTCGCCAATGCTTTGAATTCCCGCAATGATTCCTCCCACAAGGTCGTTCTTCGAAAAATGCCGGCTCATCGCATCACGCGTCTGGTTCCAAAAAGAATCGCCGACTTTGTGATGAATTTTTTCATCGCCAACGATCGCAAACTGCCTGCTTTTCCAAGCCACAAAAATCAGAACTCCATTCCGGTGCTTTGTTCGATGCATTCGAAGATGATGAAAAATTTTTTGCGCTTCCTTTAGCGGATCCTTGCCGCATTTGGGCTTGACGTGAACGCGGATTTCACCGCTTGTCTGGCGTTCCGCTTCGACAATAGACTCGACGATTCTCTGTTTAGTTTGACGATCAAAAGGGCCTACCATGAGCCGCTGGCTCCGCCGCCACCAAAGGACCCGCCACCACCCCCGCCAAAACCTCCTCCGAATCCTCCACCGAAACCACCGCCGAAAGACCCACCGCCCCAACCGTATCCGCCTCGGTTTGAGAAAGTCGTTCCCATGGAAGGCAGAAAAAGTATTTTACGAAAAAAGTTCAAAATAATCACGACAAACAGTCCCACAAAAAAACCAGGCACTCCCAAAAACGTGACACAAAGCACCATCACGAGAAAATAACAAACGATGGGAAACAGAATATAAAAAAACAACGCGAAAAAAAACCAAGGCCCCATCTTTTGCATCGAATCTTCCGCAGAAGCTTTCGCTCTATATTCCCCTCTCGTGGCCTGAATGATCGCCTGAACCGCATTCAATACGCCGGTATCATAATCTCCTTGGCGAAAAAAAGGAGTCATTTCGGTCCGGATAATTTGGCCGGACAAAGCATCCGGCAACACGCCCTCAAGGCCGTATCCCACTTCAATACGCGCAACACGATCTTCTTTGAAGATCAATAAAATCACGCCATTATTATTTTTTTTCGTGCCGATTTTCCATTTTTCAGCAAGCTTGATTGAAAAATCCTCCAATACTTGTCCTTCGAGACTGGGGAAAATAGCGACTATGATTTGATTTGAGGTTTCTTTTTCAAATGTTTCAAGGACATGGGAAATTTTTTGCCGGGCCGGCTCCGAAAGAAGTCCCGCGTAATCGTTGACGTACGAAGAGGGTTTATCGGGAATGGAAAGGGCAAAAGAGGGCCTAACCAAAAAAATAGAAATTAAAAGAAAGAAAACTATCTTTTTCATTTTTGTCATTCCCGCAATCTTTAAGCGGGAATCCAGACACCTAGAAGTAGTCCCTGGATCCCCGCCTTCGCGGGGATGACATTTTGATTTATCATCAAAATGTCACTTTAGGCGCCTTGTTTGCTCCGGCGTCCGCTTTAAAATATTCTTTGGGCTTAAATCCAAATATTCCACCCAGGATGTTCGTCGGAAACTGACGCAGCTGCACGTTGAACGCCTGCGCCGCTTCATTGAAACGGCCGCGTTCAACCGAAATCCGGTTTTTGGTCCCTTCAAGCTGCGTTTGAAGGGAAAGAAAATTTTCATTGGCTTTCAAATCCGAGTATTTATCCACGACAACCATGAGCCGCGAAAGAGCTGAGCTTAGAGCCGCTTGGGATTCCTGAAATTGCCGGAACTTATCGGGATCATTGATCACGCTCGGAGAAAGAGTGCCGGCGGCTTTTGAACGCGCTTCGGTCACTTCGACAAACGTGGATCTTTCACGCGCCGCATAACCGTTCACGGTTTCGACGAGATTGGGGATCAAGTCCAGCCTTCTTTGATAAACATTTTCCACCTGCGCCCAAGCTTGTTTGACTGTTTCCTCGGCGCGCACCAAACTATTGTAGGTGCCCGAAAAAAATAAACCGATGAGTCCTAAAATTCCGAGAATTACAAGAAGACCTACAAGACTTTTTTTCATGACTTTCTCCTATTGAAAAAGCCTGTCATCCCCGAAATCTTTAATCGGGGATCCAGGCAATATACCTTTAGTGTCTGGATTCCCGCTTGAAAGACTGCGGGAATGACACGTGAACTAAAAATCATATTTCTTCTTTCAAACACTTCCTTACTTTTCGCAAAAATTCTTCGGTATCCAATGGTTTATAAATGACCTCGGTGGCTCCATATTCTTTGAAAATGCGTTCATCCCGTTCGATGTGCGCCGTCACAATCATGATGGGAAGATTTTTGGATTGCGGAGCCATCCGCAGCATCAAACAGATGCGATCGCCTTTAATGTCCCGCATATCAAAATCAAGCAGCACCAAATCAAACGGGCTTTCAGATACACGGCGCAACACATCGGAGCCATGATAAACTTCTTCGACTTCGTACTTATGTATCTCCAGCATATGGCGAATCGATATCGCCACATTTCGCTCGTCATCCGCTACTAAAATCCGTTTGGCTGACATTTCAGCCCTCGTTTTTAAAGCTGGTTTATGGCTTCCTGAATGAAAGGCAGTATCGCCTGAACTTCTTCTTTCATTATACGGCCCAGCTTTGAAAAACGCCATTCGCCTTCCGCATCGCGGTTTTCGCGGGAAATTTGCAGTTTCTTCGGGCCATTATTGTAGGAATACACGCTCACCGTCACCTTCGTGCTTTCGTTTTCATAACTTTTTGTAAAAGTCTGCTTATCCAAACTTGAATCGTAGGGCATAGGTTCTCCTTCTCTCGGTGAAGTATTATAACATGCCTGTGATATAATCCTCCCATGAACCGAAAACAACTGATCGCGGTTTTTTTCACTGTTCTGCTTCTTTATATCCTTTCAAGCGTTCTTTACATTCTTTCTCAATTTTTAAACCCTATTTTTTGGGGTGCAATGCTGGCTTTCGCGTTTTATCCAATTTTCGAAAAATGTTTGAAATTCTCCCGAAACAGCCGTAACCTTGCGGCCGCATTGACGACGATATTGATCCTTTTGGCTTTCGTGCCTCTTCTCATCTTCATTGCGCTTCAAGCGGCAAAAGAGGCCGTGCATTTTTACGATTGGATTGCGCAAAGTGTGCAAAACGGCGATGCGGAACGATTGCTGCAACGTTTTCGTGAACTATCGTTAATTCAGAAAATTGAAAATTCACGCTTGATCCGTTGGGAATTTGTGAAAAATCAATTCGAAGAATGGCTGCTGGGCTCCGCCGGAACGCTAGGCAATTTTACCTTGAAACACGCCACACTCTTGACAAAAAATATCGTGACGGGAATTTTTGATTTCTTCCTGACTTTTTTCTTAATCTTTTTCTTCCTTCGCGACGGCGAAAACATCTACCGATTTATTTACGAAATCACGCCGCTCGACGAGGAACACAAACAAGAAATCTTCAATCAACTTTCCGATACGTTTTCGGCCACGCTTCGCGGCCAACTATTCACCGCCTTGGCGCAGGCGGCGACGCTTGGAATCGTGTTCTGGTTCTTGGGTTTGCCGCTACCTGTTTTCGCGGCGGCCGTCACGTTCCTCGCGTCGATGATTCCGGTGTTCGGCGCCTCTACCGTGTGGGTTCCGTTCGTAATTTATCTAGGGATCACGCAGCAATGGGGCCGCATGGCGGCATTGCTAGTTCTTGGAATATTCGTCATCAGCAGCATCGACAACGTTTTAAAACCGCTTCTGATCGGACACAAAGCAAAGCTTCCCTACTCGCTTCTTTTTTTGGGGATTCTCGGAGGAATACAAGCTTACGGGTTTATCGGTATCTTTATCGCACCGGCTTTTTTCTCTTTATTTTTCGTGCTGATCAAAATTTACCGCAATAAATTCTCCGAACCCGCCGTTTAGACTCCGATCGTGCATTCCTTTGAAGTGAAAGATGCAACAAGCCTCTTGCCTTTCTTGTTCGAATCTTTCCCGAAAGTTCCGCGGACACGCGTCAAAAAATGGCTCAGCCTCCAGTGCGTGAGCGTGAACGGTCGTTCCGTCACGCAACATGACTTTTCATTGTCCGCCAAAGACCGTGTCGAAGTCATGCCTGGAAAAAAAACACTGCTTCCAAAAAAATCTTCGATAAAAATCGTTTATGAAGACCCATCGATTATCGTGATTGAAAAACCTTCGGGCCTTTTAACAATCGCAACGGAAAAAATCAAAACTAAAACAGCTTACTTTGAATTAAATGACTTACTGCAATCTTCAGCGCCGGGTCAACGCGAGCGTGCATTCATCGTGCATCGTCTGGACCGCGAAACTTCGGGGCTTTTGGTGTTCGCGCGGAACGAAGAAGTTAAACACCAATTGCAAAAAGAATGGGACAAAGTCGAAAAGCATTATTACGCCGTCGTGGAAGGAACGCCGGCCAAAAAAAAAGACACGCTAAAAAGCCATCTGGCGCAAAACACCATTTTAAGAGTTTATTCGACTGAAGAAAGCGAGCACACCAAGTTCGCTGTGACTCATTATCGGCTTGTCAAATCAAACGGAAAGTTTTCGTTATTGGACGTTCGGCCTGAAACCGGAAGAAAAAATCAGATTCGCGTTCAACTGGCGGACATCGGCCATCCGATCGCCGGTGACAAAAAATACGGCAGCGCCCAAGATCCGGCCGGACGTTTGGCTCTACACGCCTATTCGCTTAGTTTTAAGCATCCGGTTACCCACACGACTATGGAATTCAAAAGTGAGTTACCTCAAAACCTGCTGAGCGTTCTCAAATAAAACACTGTTTGATGCAGGCGAACAAAGCGCTCCAATATCGTTGCCTTCAGATTTCAGAAAAATTTGTAATGGTCATGGTCTGATTATGCAGTTCACACTTGGCGCCGGGGGTAAAGGGAGAAATTTCGCCGTAAGAATAAAAGCCGGTTAAAATTGTCTTGTCGCCAAGAATATTTCGAACTCCTTCCACTTCCTCCTCCACGCGTTGTTTCAGGATTAATTTTCTTCCGACACAGCTAATCAATATCGCCAGCTCCGGGGATGAGGAGTCGCCCCCCGTGTGGCTGGACTTCGCAGCCGCCGTAGCGCCGTCGATCAAACGGTCAAAATTGGCTTTCATGAGGCGCGCCATCGCTCCTTCCGGCATGTTGCCAGCAAAGGTAAGACTTTGTTCCTTTTCGTTCACGGATAAAATCGTGCGCACCACACCTGCCTCTCCTTCTTTCGTTCTTAAACTGAGCGGAAACAAAAACCCCGTCGCGGGTAAACCTTTAGCGTGCTCGCCCAAATATTTTTTATACAGTTCGAGCGCCGATTTTCCATCTAATTCATATAAAATGTTACCCGTCGATTTTGTGATCAGCCGTTCCGGCCCGAAAGAGTCCCACCCACCGACAGAAGCGTAGCTTATTTTTAAACGTTTTCCATAAAATCCCAAAGCAGCGACCATCCCTTTTTCGGCTACATCACCGCTTAAAACAAGCGTCTCTTTGAAACGCGAACCGTCACCGGAAAGTCCGCCCGTGATCGCAATATTTTTGGGAAGCTCGCGCGTCAGACCTTTCACCAGATCACTTCCGTTGATACTCAAACCGTCCGACAGCACAAACACGTGGGCCAGATTTTCTTTTTTCAACTTTTTTCCCAGATCGGAACCTGCCTCAATGCTTTGGTCCGCGTTCTGGATTTTTGTGTTCACCACTTCAACGGTCGTATGTTCAAAATGAATCGCCGTCAACACAACGGTTTCATCAAAAACCCGCGTTCCGCAAATTTCCCCGGCCGTTGAGCATCCAAAAAAAACCGCTTTCGGATAAGTTTTGGCCGCTTCCTCCAGCCATTTTTTTTCCTTGAGAAGTGACGTGCTGCCAAATGCCAACACGAGTTGTGCCGCCGAAAGACTGGCTGAGGAAAGAGCCGGTTCCCATTTCTTCGAAATCCATTGTCTCTGTTCAATCTTCATTTAACCGTCTCCTGTTCGTCGTCCACTGGAAAATAAATGACAAACGCCGTTCCCTTGCCAAGCTCACTTTTTAGAAGGATCTCTCCGTCGTGCTTTTTCACAATCTCGTAAACAAGCGACAGCCCGAGTCCGGTCCCCTTCCCGATTTCTTTGGTCGTAAAAAAAGGCTCGAATATTTTTGATTGGATTTCCGGCGGAATGCCTTGCCCGTTGTCTTCGACGCAAATTTCAAAAAAGTTTTTGGAATTTCTTTTCTTCACAGACGTCCGCAACGTGATTTTTCCGTCTTCGGCCATCGCGTCCATCGCATTGCTGCAAAGATTAATGATCACCTGCTGAATTTGTATGCGGTTGACCGTCGCCGGAGGGAGCTCTGGATGAAAATCCTTCATCACTTCGATATTCTTGATTTTTGCCTGCGCATTCACGAGCAGCAAGGCGCTTTCAATCGACTCATTTAAATTAATTTTCTCGAGGTTTCTCTTATCCACTCTCGAAAAAGACAAAAGATCTTGGATTAATTGTTGGCAGCGTTGCGCTTCGCGCTCAATGGACCTGAGAGGAATTTCCAGACGATCTCCGGGCGCCGACTGTTTGACCGCGCTCTGCACGAACCCAAGAATCACCGTGAGAGGGTTTTTAATTTCATGCGCTAGGCCCGCGGCCAACTGGCCCACCGCAGACATTTTTTCCGATTGATGAACGATGTTCTGCAATCGGCGACGCTCGGTGATGTCCCGCACAACGACTTGAGCAGCCGCTTTGTTTTCATAAACGAAAGGGCTTACAATCACTTCCACATCGATCAAAGATTTCTTAAGCGTCATCCACTGATCTTCAAACCAGGGCAAAGAGATTTTACTTTCTTCCAGATGCCTGAGCCGGTCCGACACAGGTCCTTGATAATGGGGAGGCAATAAATCCAGCATGGATTTTCCAAGCAAAGCTTCTTCGGAAGAGGCGTCCATCAGCGCGGTGAACGCTTTATTCACCATCACAATTTTCCCTTCGCTTTGAACAAAAATGCCATCCGGAGAAAGATTGATGAGAAGCCGGTAGCGTTCCTCGCTTTCTTTGACGCGTGAAAAAATATCCGGAAATGCTTGAATCACCGCGCGCATATCGGCATTTGCCTGAAAAAGTTCCTGAGAGCTGTACTCGAGCGAACGCTCGAGCATGTTGCGGTCTTGGTCAAATTCGAGATAAGCACTATTGACTATTTCGACAAAGGGATTGATTTCAGGAGGTAAATCTTTTTTGGGGAAACATTTCTTAAGCTGTCTCTTTAAAAGACTATGAAACTCCAACGGACCTCCAATTCCGATTAGTTTTATTAAAAATAACTAAATATAAGTAATAGTATACTTTAGTTCATAATAATATCAAGGAAAAGCTGACGTACTCCGATTCCTTACGAACGATAAAATCAACTTTGACAATGGTAAACGTCGTATTTTGCATAATAGCCTATCACTGATTTTTTGGAAATAACGAGCCCTTCTCATTCTGGCGCCAACCGTGACAAAAAAGAAAGTGAAAAGGCGCGGAAGAAAACAGCGGCGGGAAGCATGCAAGCCATGAGCATAAAAATCATCGCGATCAAAAACGGCGTTCCTAAAATGACTGCCAATACCCAAAAAAGGATTTTCGCTTTCAGCAGCATGAATAATAAAAGATAGAGCACCTCAAAAATAATGACGCCGGCGATCACTCCTAAAATAATCGCGATCACCAAAGCCGCCATCGAAAACGCACCCACCAGGATCGAGGCAAAAA
>OBEQ010092947.1_pt1 | contig 13337 bp, 14 predicted proteins | sample 1670901 | NCBI WGS metagenome assembly OBEQ01 (sample SAMEA104232315, study PRJEB22302) | groundwater metagenome | biome: forest; feature: aquifer; material: groundwater | place: USA | collected 2011-08-07 | depth 5.4 m
CCCCCCCCCCGCGCGGGGGGGGGGGGGGGGGGCGGGCCCCGGAGTCCATCGCCGTCGCCCTCACCCTGACCCTCTCCCAGGGGGAGAGGGAACAATTCATCCAAGCGCCAGTCCGACCACGCCGCCGGCGATGCACAGTGCCCCCAGAACCCGCAACCCCCGATCGCCCTCCCCCAGCAGCGTCCCGCCGAACAGCGCAGCAAAGAGCATCGACACCTCGCGCGCCGGTGCGACATGGCTGAGTGGCGCCATCCGCACCGCGTACAGCACCATCACGTAGCTCACCGGCCCGAGCGTCGCGATCGCGAGCGCCGCGCGCCATTGGGTCTGCCAGGCGCGCACGAAACCGGCCCGGTCACGCAGCGCAAACGGCAGCATCACCGGCACGCGCAACAGGTTCGCGAAGTAGTCGACGAGGATCGGCGAGAGCAGCAACACCTTCACCGCATAACCGTCGATCACCGTGTAGCCGGCGATGAAGCTACCGGTCACGAGGCCCCATGCCACGCCGCGCCGCACCTGAGCGCGCCGCGCCGGGTCGTGCGCCTGGCGCCACAGCGCCGGCCCGCCGGCAATCAGGAACACGCCGAACACCACCGCCAGCGCACCTGCCCCGCTGACGAGCGACAGCGACTCGCCCAGCAGCAGCACCGCGCCGAGTGAGCTCAGCAGCGGCCCACTGCCGCGTGCGACCGGATAGACCACCGTGAGGTCGGCCACCTGGTAGCCGTGCAGCAAGGCCCGGAAGTAAAACACGTGCACGACCGCGCTGGCGGCCAGCACCGCCCACTCGACGACGCCCCAATCGGCCACCACGCCGACGCCCACCCAGGCGACCACCGGCAGCCACAGCGTGCTCACCAGCAGCGAGCCGATCAGCACGAAGTGATTGCCTCCGCCCGCCCTCTTGGCGATCAGGTTCCAGCTGGCGTGGCACAGCGCGGCGGCGAGGACGAGGCAGAGCGCGAACAGGGACATGCGAAGCCGCGATTGTGCCCGCCGCTGCGCCGGCTAAAGTCGCGCCATGAACCCGACGCTGGTGGACGTGATGCGCGGTGACACGCTCGAATCGAGCCACGCCGGCGCGCTGGCGCTCGTCGATGCGGACGGCAAGACAGTGCTGTCCATCGGCGACATCGCCCGCCCGATCTTCCCGCGCTCGGCGGTCAAGATGTTGCAGGCCTTGCCGCTGGTCGAAAGCGACGCCGCCGACCGGCTGCAGCTCGACGACAACGAGCTCGCGCTCGCCTGCGCGTCGCACAGCGGCGAGCCCGAGCATGTGCGCATCGCCGCCAGCATGCTCGCCAAGGCCGGGGTCGACGTGTCGGTGCTCGAATGCGGCAGCCACTGGTCGCGCGTCGAGTCGGTGGCACGCGCGATGGCCGAACGCGGCGAGGCGCCGAACGCGCTCCACAACAACTGCTCGGGCAAACACGCCGGCTTCATCTGCCCGGCCTGCGCGCTGCGTGGCTGGAACGACGATGCGCAGGGCCTGCGCGAGTTTGTCAAGGGCTACGTCGGGCCCGGCCACGCGGTGATGCGCGAAGTGACCGAGGCCTTGCAGGCGACGACCGGCTTCGACATGGCGAGTGCGCCGCAAGCCACCGACGGCTGCTCCATTCCCACCTTCGCGATTCCGCTGCGCCACCTGGCGCACGCGTTTGCGCGGCTCGGCAGCGGCGTCGGTCTGCGCGAAGGCCACCAGCGGGCCGCCAAGCGTCTGCGCGCCGCGGTCGCCGCGGCGCCGCTCATGATCGGCGGCAGCGGCCGCTTCGACACCCGGGTGATGCAGCGCCTGGGCGAACGGGTGTTCTGCAAGGTCGGCGCCGAAGGGGTTTATTGCGCCGGGTTTCCGCAACGCGGCGTGGGTGTCGCGATCAAGGTCGACGACGGCAACAACGCACGCGCGGCCGAAGTCGCGATGGCAGCAGTGATCGAGGCCTTGCTGCCGTTGAACGACGATGACGCGGTGTTCATGCGCAGCCTGAGCGACGTGACACTGCACAACTGGAACGGCATCGAGGTCGGGGCGATCCGGGCGTCGGAGGGGTTGCGTCAGGCGCTCGCCGCAGCCTGAGAGCCACGTGTCATCCCGGCGCACACCAGGCGCACGCCGGGATCCACTCTGTGCAGAAGCGCTGTAAAGCGGCAGTGGATCCCGGCGTTCGCCGGGATGACCGCACTGCGGCGGCGCAGCGGCACGGCGTTTGCTCGCCCCACGCCGTGCGCGCCCATCACCCACTCAGCCTCACGTTGTGCGCCGCAGCCTGCCTGTGGACCGCCCAAGCCTGCACCGCCGAGCCCTTGCCGCCGCCGCTGGCTGCTGCTTTGCGCAGCAGCGGCCTGCCGATCGACAGCTTCGGCCTCTACGCCCGCCCGGTCGACGGCGGCGCGGAAGCGCTTGCGGCACTGAATTCCGAGCGGCACTTCATGCTCGCATCGACCGCCAAGCTCGTCACCACGCTGTCTGCACTGGACCTGCTCGGCCCCGCTCACCGCTGGCGCAGCCAGGCCCTTGCGAGCGCGCCGGTGGTCAACGGCCGGCTCGCCGGCGACCTGGTGATCGTCGGCGGCGACGCCGGCCTCACGCCGGGCCAGATGCGCGACTGGTTCAAGGCGATGCACGAGCAAGGCTTGCGCCATGTGGCGGGCCGCATCGTGCTGCAGCACCTGACCCTGCTGCCCGACCAGGACCCGGCGCAGGCCGCGACGCTGGCCGAAGAGTCGGCGCCGGGCGCAACGCCCGAGGCGCGCAGCTACAACCGCGGCGCGCTGGTCGTCGCCGTCGGGCCGACCAGCGGCGCCAAGGCCGCCGTCACGCTGCAGCCGCAGCCGCAGCCGCTTGGAGTCGTCGTCGTCAACGACGTGCTGATGGGCGGCGAATGCGCTGCCTGGGCGCGCTGGCGCAGCGCCGCCGAGAGCGGCGGCGGACCGGCGCAGCTGTGGGTGCGCGGGCGCTGGGACACGCGCTGCGGCCGGCAGGAGATCGCCTACGTGCAGCCACCGGCGTCGGCGCGGCTGGTGGTGCCTGCACTGGTCGCCGCGACACCCTCGGCGCCGCTGCTCTCGATCTCGACGCCGCGGCTGGTCGCGATGTGGTGGTCGCAAGCCGGCGGAACGCTGCGCCGCGGCGTGGTCGAAACGCAGCGCACGGCGCGTCCCGCGCAAGCCGCCGAGCCGCCGCGGGCCTGGGCGAGCGAGATCTCGACGCCGCTGGCCGAGCTGGTGCGCGAGATCAACAAGACCAGCAACAACGTCGCGGCGCGCCAGCTGATGCTGTCGCTCGGTTCCGGGCGGGGCTTGGTCCCGGCGCAGCAGCGCGTGCGCGAATGGCTGCGCGGCCAGGGCGTGGCCGATGCCGACCTGCGGGTCGACACAGGCTCGGGCCAATCGCGCGCCGAGCACGGCACGCCGCGCTCGCTGGTGCAACTGCTGCAAAACGCCTGGCGCAGGCCCGGCGCGCAGGCCTTCGTCGACTCGCTGCCGATCGCCGGCGTCGACGGCACGCTCACGCACCGCATGCAGGCCGGCTCGGCGACCGGGCACGCCTACCTGAAGACCGGCACGCTGCACGACGCGCGAGCGCTGGCCGGTTATGTGCGTGCAAGAAGCGGCAAGGTCTACGCCGTGGCGGCGCTGGCCAACCACGCCGACGCCGCGCGTGCCACGCCCGCGCTCGGTGCGTTCATCGAATGGGTGGCGCGCAACGGATAGCGGCGCGCCGCAACGATCAGGCCACCTTGGAGAGGATCTTTTCCATCTCGTCCCTGGTGAAGGCCCGCAGCGTTTGCGAACGCACGTTGCCCGCACCCGCCAGGCTCAGCCCGAACGCCGCCACCGCGGTTTCGTCGGGCGCTTCGATGATCGACACGATGTCGTACTGGCCCTGGGTCCAGAGGACTTCACGCATGTTGACGCCGACTTCCTTGGCGGCAGCCCGCGCGGCGTCGGCGCGCTTGGTGGTTTGTTTGACCGATCGAATGCCTTGTTCGGTGAAGGTGCTGAGAACGACGTAGGTAGCCATGGTGCTAAGCCTCCTGACAAGACGGGCCGGCGACCCGCAGTCTCAAGAGTAGTCGCAAGGCTCGCGAAGACAAGGCGACGCGCCGCCCTCAGCGTTTACCCGACTCGCTTTCGCTGCAGGCAACCGCGCCGGCGTCGAACACGATGCTGTTGTGCACCGAGCAGTCAGGTCACCTCGCTGGTGGCGGGTGTCGAGCAGCGTGCCGCGGCCTTGCAGATCTCCATGAAGTCGGCCGGCACCAGCGATGCGCCGCCCACCAGCACACCTGCCACGCACTTGCGCGACAGGATCGCGCCGGCGTTGCGCGGGTTGACGCTGCCGCCGTAGAGGATGCGCACCGCGCTCGGAGCCAAGCCGCCCTGAAAGGTCAGCGTGTCGGCGATGAAGCCGTGGGTGTGATCGATGATGCCGGGGGTCGCCGCATCGCCGCTGCCGATGGCCCAGACCGGCTCGTAGGCGATGACGATGGACGCCAGGTCGCGCCCGAGCGCGCGCACCAGCTGGAGCAACTGGCGCCTGAGCACCGTCGCCGTCTGCTCGCCGTCGCGCTCCTCGGCTTTCTCGCCGACGCAGACGATGGGGGTGATCCCCCGCGCCAGCGCGCGCTGCGCCTTGTCGACGATCTGGCCGTCTGTTTCCCCGTGGGCGGCGCGGCGTTCCGAGTGGCCGACGATCACGAACCGCGCGCCCAACTCGCGCAGCATCCGCGCCGACACCTCGCCCGTGAAGGCTCCGTCGTTCTCGGCCGAGCAGTCCTGCGCGCCCCAGCGCAGCGGCGTGGCGCCGAACGCCGCCTGCGCCGCGGGCAAGAGTGGATGCGGCACACACAGCGCCGCTTCACAGCCCGGCCAGTCACGCCCGGCCAGGTCGGCGAACGCGCGCACCTGGGCGATCGAGCCGTTCATCTTCCAGTTGCCGATGACCAGCTTCGCGGCACTCATTTGAGGAACTTCCCGGCCTTCGAAAATACCGTGAGGTCGACCTGCGCGGGGGCACGGCGCGACTTGCCGTAGAACGCCCCGACGAAGCCGCCGAAGTCGCGCGGGGGCAGGCTGTCGAGCGCTTCAGAAAGCTTGGCCGGCGTCACCTCGCGGGTGCGGCGCAGCGCGTCGACGAGCAAGCTGGCAGCCAGGTAGGCTTCCATGCTGGCGAACGAGGCCTCGATCTTGTGGCGTGCGCAGAAGGCCTGGAAGTGGCGGCCGACCGCTGACGACGAGGTCCAGGGGAACGGCGCCACCTGCGTCACCGAAAGGCCCGCCGCCTGGGACCCCAGCATGTCCATCAGCGCAGTGCCGCCGACGGTCGATAGAGTGTAGAACAGGCCGGTGAAGCCGGCTTGGCGCACTGCCTCGACAAAGCGCGCACTGGCCACGTAGTCGGCGCCGAGCAGGATCGCCTGCGGCTCGCCGGCGAGCACCGACGAGACTGCGCCGGGCAGGCTGTACTTGCTGCCTTCGTGGTCGACGCTGCTGATCGAGGCGACGGTGTCGCCGCGCGCTTCGAACGACGAGATCAACGCATCGCGCAGCTCCCAGCCCTGTGAGTTGTATTCGGACACCAGCGAGACGCGCCGGATGCCGATCTGGCGCGTGTGGCGGGCGATGTACTCGATCTCTTCGACGTGACCGGCGCGCAGGTTGTAGATCCACGGCAGCGCGCCCGAGCGCAGCTCCTGCGAACCGCTGAAGGCGGCGATGTAGGGCAGACCCTCTTCGGCCGCGCCCCGGGCGCCGGCGCGGTGCGCCCCGGCGCCGACGAAGGCGAACAGCCCCACGACCTGGTGCTGCGACGCCAGCAGCTTGACGTTGACTGCGGTGCGTTCGGGGCGGTCCTCGTCGTCGAGCGTCACCAGCTGGATATCGCGCCCGCCGATGCCGCCCTGGGCATTGACCTCGGCAAACACCGCGAGCGCCGCGTCGCGCACTGCGATGCCGACCCGGGCCAGCGGCCCGGTGACCGGGGCCGATTGGCCGAGCCGGATCGGCGGCAAGGCGCTGGCCCGCGCTTGTGCGCTGCCCGGCAGCATCAGCGATGACAGGAGTGAGGCTGCCGGCAGGCTCAGGAGTAGCGAACGGCGCCGCATGATCGGCTCACCAGCGCAGGGCGGGGGTGTGCACCGGCGCGTCCCACAGCGTCTTCATCTCGTCGTCGAGCAGCGTCACGGTGAGCGACGCGCCGGCCATCTCGAGCGCGGTGGTGTAGTTGCCCACCAGCGAGCGCACCGGATTCAGCCCCTGGGCGCGCAAGCGCTCGGCGGCGCAGTGGTACAGCAGGTACAGCTCCATCAGCGGCGTGCCGCCGAAGCCGTTGACATGCAGCAGCACTTCGCGGCCGCGCTCGGGCTTCAGGTCGGCGAGGATCGCGCCGAGCAGGTCGTCGACGATCAACCCCGCGGGCTTGACCTTCTCGCGCCGCCGGCCCGGTTCGCCGTGGATGCCGACGCCGACCTCCATCTCGTCGGCATCGATGTCGAAGGTCGCACGCCCTGCGGCCGGCACGGTGCAGCTGGTGAACGCCACGCCCATCGACGCGGTCGCCGCATTGACACGGTCGCCGACCGCCTTGCACTCGAGCAGCGCGGCGCCGGCTTCGGCCGCGGCGCCGACCATCTTCTCGACCATCACGGTGCCGGCCACGCCGCGCCGACCGGTGGTGTGCTTGGAATTCTCGACCGCGACGTCGTCGTTGACGAGCACGGTCGCGTTCTCCAGGTCGAGCATCTCGCTGGCGATCTGGAAATTCATCAAATCGCCGGCGTAGTTCTTGACGATGAACAGCACGCCGCGGCCGGATTCGGTGGCCGCCGCTGCGGCCAGCATCTGGTCGGGCGTCGGCGAAGTGAACACCTGGCCCGCGCAGGCTGCGTCGAGCATCCCCTTGCCGACGAAGCCGGCATGCAGCGGTTCGTGGCCCGAGCCGCCGCCCGACAGCAGCGCGACCTTCTTGCTGGCGCGCTCGACGCGGGCGATGAAGGTCGGCTCATGCTCGACCCGCAGCAAGCCGGGGTGCGCCTCGACCATCCCGTTGAGCGACTCGCGCATCACCGAGTCGATGTCGTTGATGAACTTCTTCATGCTGTCTCCTGCGATGGTTACTGCAGAACGGTGTCGCAGACCGCAGCGATCGCGACCTCGCAGGTTTTGCAGCCGGGGTCGATGTGGCCGAGCGCGCGCTCGCCGAGGAACGACGCCCGGCCCTTGCTGGCGATCATGTCCTTGGTGGCCAGCATGTTGTGGGTCGCCTCTTCCTTCAGCTGGGCGCACAGCGCGGGCAGCTGGGTGTCCTCGTCGGCCAGCTTGAGCAGCAGGCGCGACACGGGGATCAGCACGTCGAGCATCGTCTTCTCGCCGACGTCGGCCTTGCCGCGCAGCTTGATCGCCTCGACACCGCTCGCGAACGCCGCGGCGAACTGGCGCCGGTCGGGCTCTTCCGCGCCCTCGAGGGTCTTGCCCATCGCCATGAAGAAGCTCGAGATCAGCGGGCCCGACGCGCCGCCGATGGTGCCGAGCAGCTTCATGCCGATCTTGTGCAGCGCGAGGCCTGGCGGCATGCCCTTCAGGTCGGGGCTCAGTACGGCAAGCACCTCGCAACCGCGCCGCACGTTGATGAAGTGGTCGCCATCGCCGATCGCACGGTCGAGCGACTCGATCTGCGATTCGTTGGCGAGGATGGAGCGCTGCACGGCGGCGAGCGAATCGAGGATCAATTGGGTGTTCAAGGTCTCTCCTTATCTCGAGATGAGGTCATGCCTGAGCGGCTCGGTCAGTGAACGGAACCGGGTTGCACGTCCGGCGCCGTGAGCTCGCGTCCGACGACGGCTCTGGCATAGAGGTAGTTAGCCCGCGCCCGCTCGCTGAGCGCGTCCATGTCGACGCGGCCTGCCGCGTCGCAGGGGAAGACGTAGGCGCGGCCGGGGTCGAACAGCGACCGGAAGCGCAGCTTGTACGAGTCGTTCATGGTCGGTTTCCTTGGGCTTCGCTCAGGCCGCGGCGAGGCGCTGGCCGGACGCGTCGAAGAACATGCAACGCTCGGGCGGAAAGCTCAGCCGCACGCGGGCGCCAGGACTCAGGGCCTGGTCGAGCATGGTTCGCGCACGAACCTCGACGCCCGAACGCTCCGCCACCACGAGATGCTTGACGAGCGAGCATTCGATGACCGCGTAAGACTGCGAGCCGTCGTCGGGCGCAAGCACCACGTCTTCGGGCCGGATCGCGACATGGGTCGCGTGCGGGTCGGCGCTGCCGGTGAACCATGCCGCCGGCAGCACGTTGACGGCCGGCGATCCGAGCCGCTGCGCGACTTCGAGCGACTGCGGCTGGTCATAGATCTCGAGCGGCGTGCCCACCTGGCGGATGTGGCCATGCTCGAGGATGGCGATGCGGTCGGCCAGCGTGGTCGCCTCGACCTGGTCGTGGGTGACGTACACGACGGTGGCGCCGCTGCTGCGCTGCAGGCGCTTGAGCTCGACGCGCAACTCTTCGCGCAGGCCCGCGTCGAGCGACGACAGCGGCTCGTCCATCAGGTAGACCCGCGGCTCGCGCACCAGCGCGCGGCCGATCGCGACACGCTGCATCTCGCCGCCCGACAGCGCGGTGGGCTTGCGCTGCAGCTTGCTCTCGATGTGCAGCATGGTGGCGACCCGCTCGACGCGGCGGCGGATCTCGGCTTCGTCGATGCGGCGCATCGGCGCACGCAGCGGGAATGCGATGTTGTCGAACACCGTCAGGTGCGGGTACAGCGAGTACTGCTGGAACACGAAGGCGCAGTCGCGTTGCGCGGGCGCCGCGCCGGTCACGTCGTCGCCGTTCATCAGCAGGCTGCCGGTGTCGGGCGTTTCGAGGCCGGCGATCAGGCGCAGCGTGGTCGTCTTGCCGGCGCCGCTCGGGCCGAGCAGCACGAAGAACTCGCCGTCGGCGATGTCGAGTTGCATCGCATCGACCGCCGTCACGTCGCCGAAACGCTTGGTGATGCCTTGAAGGGAAATGCTAGCCATGGCGCATGCTCGGTCGGTGGGCGGTGGTGGTGACGCTCGGCAGCAAGCGCTCGGTGTCGGCGTCGAAAAGCACGAGGCGCGACTTGTCGAAGACGATGCCGACACGATCGCCCTCTTCGGGCCGGGTGTGCTTGTCGACCAGTGCCTTCAGCACACCCGCGTCGGTCTGCAGTTCAGCGATCCAGTGCGAGCCGAAGTACTCGACACGCTGGACCTTGCCGCCGAGTCCGACGCCGGTCGGCATCAGGCGCACATGCTCGGGCCGCACGCCCAGCAGCGCGCGCGCGGCCGGCGCCTCGACGATCGGCACCTCGACCTCGCGGCCATCGACCTGCACGTGGCTGACGCCAGCGGAGACCGCACCGCGCACGTCGAGCATGTTCATCGGCGGACGGCCGATGAAGCGGGCGACGAACACGCACGACGGGAAGTTGTAGATGCCGTGCGGGTCGTCGGCCTGCAGGATCTCGCCCTTGTTCATGACCACGATGTGGTCGGCGAGCGCCATCGCTTCGTTCTGGTCGTGGGTGACGAACACGGTGGTGGTCTTCAGGCGCTCGTGCAGCTTGCGCAACTCGACGCACATCAGCTCGCGAAACTCGGCGTCCAGCGTGCCCAGCGGCTCGTCCATCAGGAAGGCCTTGGGCTCGCGCACGATGGCGCGGCCGAGCGCGACACGCTGGCGGTCGCCGCCGGCCAGGCCACCGACCCGCGAGCCGAGCAGGTGCTCGATGCGCAGGATGCTCGCGACCTGGTTGATGCGCCGGTTGATCTCGGGGCGCGACACGCCTTCGTTGCGCAGCGGGAACTCGAGGTTGTCGCGCACGCCCATGTGCGGATAGAGCGCGAACAGCTGGAACACCATCGCGATGTCGCGCTCGCGCGGTCGCAGGTAGGTGACGTCGTCGCCGTCGAGCGTGATCGTGCCGGCGGTCGGGTATTCGAGCCCGGCGATCATGCGCAGCGTGGTCGTCTTGCCGCAGCCCGAGGGGCCCAGCAGCACGACGAACTTGCCGTCTTCGAGCACCAGCGAGGAGTTGTGCACCGCCGTGAAGTCGGCGAAGCTCTTTTGCAGGTTCTGGATTCTGATTTCAGCCATGGTCAGCTCTGCGGCAACTTGCCGGCGATGGAGTAGCCGACGACGCCGGCCAGCAGCACGGTGAAGCCGTAGCTGTAGACGTCGATGGACCAGGGCTGCATCAGCATCACCAGGCCCAGGCCGATGAGCCCGGTGGTGCTGTGTTCCCACGGCGCGCGGCGCAGCCAGCGCGGGGTGGCGCGTTTTGTACTACTCATTTGCGGATCGCTCCGAAGGTCACGCCACGCAGCAGGTGCTTGCGCAGCAGCACGGTGAATATCAGCACCGGCAGCAGGAACAGTGCAGTGCCGGCCGCCATCGCGGGCCAGTCGAGGCCGCCCTCACCGATGATGGTGGGAATGAACGGTGGCGAGGTTTGTGCCGTGCCGCTGGTCAAGAGCAACGCAAAGGCGTACTCGTTCCAGGCGAAGATCAGGCAGAAGATCGCAGTGGTGGCGATGCCGGTGGCCGCCTGCGGCAGCACCACCCTGACGAAGGCTTGCCAGCGCGTGTAGCCGTCGACCATGGCCGCCTCTTCGTACTCGCGCGGGATCTCGTCCATGAAGCCCTGGAGCAGCCAGACCGACAGCGACAGGTTCACCGTGGTGTAGAGCAGGATCAGGCCGAGATGGGTGTCGTTGAGCCCGACACTGCGGAACATCAGGTAGACCGGAATCGCGATCGCGATCGGCGGCATCATCCGTGTCGAGAGGATGAAGAAGAGCAAGTCAGCCTTGCCCGGCACCCGAAAGCGCGAGAAGGCGTAGGCTGCGAGCGTGCCCAGCACGACCGACAGCAGCGTCGAGCCGAAGCCGATCAAGAGCGAGTTCGAGTAGCGGTCGATGAAGCGCGATGGGCCCGCGAGGATCATCTGCTGATCGCGCACCAGGCTTTCGTACCAGGTCGTGGCCGGCGGCAGCGCCGCCAGTTCTTCGGCTCCGACGCGCGAACGGGTCGTGAACAGGTTGACGTAGCCGATCAGCGACTGCTCCGTCACCACCTTCGGCGGGTACGCGATGGCGTCCTGCGGGGTGCGGAAACTGGTCATGAAGATCCACACCAGCGGGATCAGCGAGATCACGGCATAGGTGATCACGACACTGCCGGCAAACCACTTGGAACGCGCGCTCGGCTCGAGCGGGCTGTGAGGAATGGATTTCATCGCTGCTTCACCTTATCGAGGAAGCGCACCGCGACAAGCGACAGGCCGTAGATCGACACGAACATGATGATTGCGAAGGCCGAGGCGTAGCCGGTGCGCCATTTCTCGAAGGCCTCGCGCTTGAGGTGGATGGACGCGAGCTCGGTCACGGAGCCGGGGCCACCGCTGGTCAGGTTGTCCACCAGGTCGAACATCTTGAAGTTTTCGATGGTGCGGAACAGCAGCGCGAGGATGATGAAGGGCATCACCATCGGCAGCGTGATGCGCCAGAATTTGGTCCAGGCCGAGGCGCGGTCGATCTCGGCGGCTTCGTACAGATAGGGCGGGATCGAACGCAGGCCGGCCAAAAGCAGCAGCATCACGTAAGGGGTCCACATCCAGGTGTCCACCATCACGATCGCCCAGGGCGAGAGCTTCGTGTCGCCGAGCATCGTGAAGACGCCGGGCCCGCCGAAGAAATTGACGATGTAGTTGAAGATGCCGTATTGCGGCTCGAAGAAGTACTTCCAGAAGGTGCCGACCACTGCGGGTGCGAGCATCATCGGCAGCAGGATGGCGGTGCTCCAGAAGCTGTGCGAGCGGAACCTGCGGTTCAGCAGCAGCGCGAGGCCGAAGCCGAGCAGCAGTTGCAGCGAGATCGAGCTGACCAGGAAGTGCGCAGTTGCGCGAAAGTTCTCCCAGATGGCTTCGTCGCTCAGCACGCGCTGGTAGTTGCTGATGCCCACCGACAGGGTGTCTGCATTCGGCTTGTTGGCACGGAAGTTCGTGAACGAGAGATAGATCGTCCAAAACAGCGGAAAGATGTTGAATGCGAGCAGCAGAACAATGGTCGGGCCCACGAAGAGCCATGCCAACGCTCGGTCCGACAGGCCTTGAGGGCCGAAAAACGATTTCTTCATGGTCTTCGCAGGGCTGGAAGAACGGAGGGCAGAGCCCTCCGTTCCCCGCGAACCCGCCGTGGGTGATTCAGACCGCGTCCCCCACCGCGTGAACGCTGCTGGTTTCACTTGAACTTCCCGTCTTCCTTGAAGACCTCGACCCAGTCCTTCTCGAGCGCGTCGAGTGCGGCCTGCGGCGTGCCTTTGCCGGCGACGACGTAGTCGTGCACCCGGTTCTGCATCGCCAGCAGCAGCTGCGCGTAGGTCGGCTCGGCCCAGAAGTCCTTCACGATCTTCATCGAGTCCTGGAACACGGCGGCGTAAGACGTGCTCGTCCTGAAGCCCGGCGCGTTGAGGATCGAGTTCAGGCAAGTGAAGCCGCCGCCATCCCACCACTTCTGCTGGATCGCCGGCTGGGCGAACCACTTCATGTACTCGAGCGCCATGTCCTTCTTGTCGGAGTACTTGACGACCGAGATGCCCTGGCCGCCGAGCTGCGCGTGCTGCACGGTGCCCTTCGGGATCGGGAAGAAGCCGGTCTTCTCGCCGCCGACTTGCGGGTCCTTCGAGATGCCCGGGAAGAAGGCGATGAAGTTCATCTGCATCGCGACCTGGCCCGACTTGTACGAGTCGAGGTTCTCACCCATGTAGGCGTTCGAGTGCCCCGGCGGCGTGACGGTGTCGTACAGCTCCTTGTAGACCTGCAGACCCTTGACGGCGCCAGCGCCGTTGATGAAGCCCTTCATGTCGTACGGCTTCTTCGGGTTGTCGTACTGCATGCCGTAGGCGTACATCGTGTTGGTCACGCCCATCGTGATGCCTTCGGAGCCGCGCTCGGTGTACAGCGCCGCGCCGTAGACCTTCTTGCCGTCGATCACGCGGTTCTGGAAGAACTGGCCGACCAGCTTGAACTCGTCCCAGGTCGTCGGGGGCGCCAGGTCGTGGCCGTTCTTCTGCTTGAACTCGGCACGGATCTCAGGACGGGCGAACCAGTCCTTGCGGTAGGTGAAGGCCACGGCGTCGCCCATTGCAGGCAGCGCCCAGTAGTTCTTCGGGCCCTTGGCCCGGTCCCGGCAACGGCGGACACCTCGGAGAAGGAGCGGATCGAGGCTCTGGAGAAGAGGCTCCAGGAGCTGGAGGATCTCCTGAGGCGCGGGACGCCCCCCAAGGCAGAGGCTCCGAAGCCGCCCCAGGGCGCGAAG
>OBEQ011244531.1_pt1 | contig 13335 bp, 4 predicted proteins | sample 1670901 | NCBI WGS metagenome assembly OBEQ01 (sample SAMEA104232315, study PRJEB22302) | groundwater metagenome | biome: forest; feature: aquifer; material: groundwater | place: USA | collected 2011-08-07 | depth 5.4 m
AAGCTTGCAGATGAACTATTAACCCAACTGGAACAACCCGAAACAAAAAATACTTCTCCCGCAGTTGCGTCGTCTACTTTAAAATCCCCCGATGCCTCCGAAATTGCCCATGCCGCTGAATTTATCTTAAATATTTTAGTGAATCAAGACATCACTCTTGCTGTGTGGAATCAACGGGATGCAGTTAGGAATAAGGCTCGAAGAGCATTTTACGAAGCCTTTGACACAGCACAAAAAGACTATCAATGGCTTGATCTAAATTCAAATGGCAGTGAAATTGAAGTTGCTGTGAGCAGACTCTTCGAAGAGTACACCGAGAAACAGAGAGAAGAAAGGCTTAGAATTTCGAAAGAAAGAGTTCAAGAAGACCATGTTCGAGCCAAAAACATTATTCCAGAACGGATAGACAAAAGGGTTCTAGAAAATGTCCTAAATGTTCCAGCCGTCACAGAAGCTACAGCCCCGCCCGTTGAGGCACCCGTCTTGAAATCTCCCGATGCGTCCGAAATTGCCTATGCCGCTAAATCGATCTTTAATATTTTACTCAGTAGACATATTACTCTTGATTCGTGGAATCAACGGAAGCCAGATTTTAATAATGAAGCCCAAATAGCGTTTATGACAGCTTTTGAGATAGTGAGCAAAAATTCAGCCGGATTGGATCTAGTTTCCAAAACTTCTGAAATCGAAAGTGCCGTTAATGATCTTTTTCAACAATCCGATAAGAAGGGAATAAGACCTGAAATTGTAAAAGAATTAGTTCGGCCTAATGCTTCAGAAAAGTTAGACGAAAAGGCTCTAGAAAAGGCGCTAAAAGTTCCGACTGTCTCGAAACCTTCCAGCCCGCTCAAGAAAACCATCATGGGACTTTTTGTCGGCGGAGCCGTCGCCGCGGCAATTGTTTGGGGACTCTCTGCTTTTGGAGCTGGACTCATGACCACTCTATTTGTCGCCGCACCAGTTTTTGCGGTCATTTTTGGGCTGATCTATTTGACTCTCCATGACAAAGTACCCCAAGGAAATCTTTCCGCGGGATTGCCGCAAGGGATGACTCAAACTGCTGGTGCCCGCACTGCGATTGCCCAAGAAATCGGTGCATTTGTGAATGAATTGGAAACAATGATCACTACCAATATTACGGATCCTCAAGATTGGTTAAGACATGATGTGTCTATTTGGACTGGAAAAATAAAAGATGACTTAAAGTCTGACTTAGAGGAGCCTGATACGCGACAACAAGTAATAATACACCTGGATATTATTCGCGGTCGATTGCTTATGGATGTTGAAAGTAATAAATATCCAGAACTCAATGAGCTTCTCAAAGAAAACGCGGAAAGAGCGGGCTTATTGATTGAACAATTAGCATCGCAACAAACTTCAGAATCAGATTTGGAAGCAGCCCGTCCCACAATAACCCCACAGCCAGTTCTCGAAACGCCCCGATCTTTTTCACCAACTCCTAGAGATGTTAGTGAAGCGGCTGCGGAAATTTTTAATAGGATGAGAGCCGCTGGCATTGAGCCTTTTAATCGGAAGACTTTTAACGATAGTTGGAATGCGAATGAGCCTAAGACGCGTCTTGGTAAGTTTTTGTCAAGGAAAACGGATACTACGCTACGGGAGGCTTACTGGGAAGCAGCACGCGAAGTTTTTGACAATTATTTGTCGAGAGGAGTTTCGTTCGCTTCTGACGTGGAGAATGAAGAGGGTAGATCCGGTTATAACGCGGTCGCAAACGAGGTCATTCGTCTTTCAGAGCAAGCGCTGGCTGCCGAGAAGGCATCAAAAAAAACTACGACAAAAACGACCACACCCGCTTCTGAAATTCAGCCAGCACCACCAGCCACAACTCCGACCGTAGCTTCGCAAGCGCCAGTTTTGGAAAGTATTGCTTCTTTTGTTTCGCGGCTAACCAATTTTATTAATGGACTTCCGGAATCAAATGCAGATTTAAAGAAAGCCATCGAAGTGCGGTTAGTTGCTTTGAATAAAGCCATTCAGGATGACGACACAGTGAGCATTTGGCTCACTCTCAATGAACTGGGTAAAGGTAGGATACGCCCGCCAAAAAAAATTCTGATGAAAATTTTTAATTTACTTGGTAAAAGGGATCCAATTCAAAACCAATTTCTCAGTTTAGTTTCTGAAGCGCGGTTTCTAAAGGACAGAATAACCTTAGCTAGTGCAGTTTCGTTTAAGCGTGATGAGAGTAATCGGAAATTTTTTAAAACACAACAGCTTGAAGACGTGCCTGATCCAGACATTCGCGACACTATTTTTTTGAGCATGATTTTAGCATTGCGCACGGAGAAGGTTACCGCCGACGAATGGAATAGTTTTGTTACTGGCGGAAGCTCTTCGAGCGACCAGTCGAAAATTAAAAACGTACTTGAAGAATTTGAACAAGACTTAACAGATAAAGGAAGAGAAGTCTACAATGAACAGAACTATCGAAAAACGATCCAATTGGATATTTATAACAAACTAAAAGCAATCGAAAAATCCGAGGAAGAAGCTAAAAAAGAAAGAGAAGCTCAAGGAGCTTCAACAAACACCGCAACAGAAACTTCAGCAGAAACGAGCGCACCTACTACTCAACCAGCGCTGTCGACACTGCCAGCACCACCGACTGCAACTCCGACAACTTCAGAAGCCGCTAAACTGGTTTCTCAAACTGAAACGTCACCCACGAGCACAAAACAAAAAGCTTCCAAAAATACAGCACCTGCTGCTAATACAACTGTTGCAGCTACTTCTGCTGCGAAGGAAGTCGTCAAGAAAGAGATAGCTCCTGCCGAAACTCTCATGATCGAAGCAACGGGCGCCAAGCGCCAGATTGCAAAGCTAGTGGTAGGCACTGTCTTTGGCGCGATCGTCGCTTTGGCTCTGATCAAATTTTTCGCAGCGGGACTGATTGTCACCGGCATCGTATCTGCGGTCCTATTTTTCGTAGGGTACATACTTTTTAAATACAACGTTCCCAAGAATGAAAAAGCGCATTTCATCCCCAAGCTGATCGGAGGCTCTCTCTTAGGTGGGATCACGGCCTTTGTCCCGTTGACATTCTTGGCCCCAGCCACCGTCACCGCCGTTCTCTTGACCGTGATTGCATTTGGAGTCGGATACATTTATACCCCTAGTACCGTTCCCAACCAAGCTGCGCCACCCCAGACAACAGAATCTGGGATAGTCACAACACTACAAACTTTCGCCGGGGCACGCACTGCAAAATTAGGAATAGCGGCTAGCGGTATCTTGTCAGTTTTATTGGCTTTATTCTCCGGAGTTTCAGCAACATCTCCTGTGATTTCTACTACCCCGACAATAACCGTTCAAGCGCGCCAGGCTTTGCCCCAAGGGTTTAGTCCTATCGATTCTTATAATGAGGCTCAACGGGCAGCTTTTATTTTGGATTATGTGAAGGGCGATTTTCTTAAGAAACCAGGCAGCGTGCTTTATAGTTTTTTCCAGAATCTAAAAAGTTTCAGGGCTAGGGACGGTTCTACAGCCGATTTTTCTATTGGGAAAAATGAAATTTTATCTCATAAGGGCGAAGGAGATATTCACCGAACCCGTCCGGATCAACGGCCGCTTACCGGAACTTACACCGTTGATAAGAGCGTCATTGCCGGCATTAACAAGCAAGATGAATTAATCATTATTTATGAGAATAAAATCGTAGTCATCGATAGACAAGCCAATGAAAGAACCATCAGCCTTTCTCCTATTTCAACGCAAAAGCCCGTTTCGGATTTCATGACTCATGAACAAATAGATGAGCGCATAAACCAATTGGCGGCCAAATACCCGAAGAGTATGAGACCTTGGCTTGGCATGGATGTTTCAAAAGAAGGGGCAACTCTTTTAGTGAGTTTTCCCGGTCAAGCGTTCTATGCGGTTGAATTTTTTAAGAATGTGACCCACTTTACTCTATATAAAACGAAGGACGGTCCCTTTGAATTTTACGTTCGTTATTTTGACAGTCAGAATTCGTCGCCGCAATACGCACGTATTAAACTAACAGCCGGTGGGCAAGGGGTTAAAGATCCCATAAGAGAAAAAGATCTTCCTTCAGAGATGAAAAAGGAGTTTGGTGTTGGTGCTCGCACGGCTTTTTCTCGTCATGATTTTGGTGAGCTTCTTCCTATGGAGGATGATTCTAAAGAACAGGACCGAGTCAAAACACGTTCAGATATTGGCAACCTTTTGAGTAAGGCAGAAATTGCTTGGAACTCAAAAATGATGCACGCCAATATAAAAGAAGCGGCCACCCTGCTTTCTGCATTAAGCTTGGGAAATGAAAAAGATTCAAATCGTCTAAGAAATATAAGACAGGAAATAGAAGCGATAGAAGAAAGAAAAGCTGTCTTAGGATTCAAAAAACCTCTTTTTCTTTACGGAAGTCAGATGCGCGGGCATATTACCGGGCTTAAAAAAATTTTAGAAAATGCTGGCTCCCGCACGGCGGCTATAGTAAAGCCCCCAGTTTCTCCGTCCAAGGGAGCCGTCCGGTTTGTCAAATCGTTGTTGATCGGCCTTAGCTTCGGAGGCGTGGCCGCAGGCATAGGCTGGGGCATCGCCGCCTTTTTCGGCGCGAAAATTTTGGTCACGGTCCTGGCCGTTGCGATTCCTTTCGTGCTTCTTTTCTATATTGGTTACGCTTTGTTTCCTCCGAAGGATGAAATCCAAACACCCGTTACCGCACCTGCTTCGGTAACACAGCCGCAACCTATTGCTGAAACCCAGCCCGTTCCTGTTGCAAACGTTGCGCCTCAAGCGGAACTAAACGAACCGGCAAAATTTATTGAAGAAAAAGCAAAGATACTCCTTGGTTTATTCCAAGCGAAAAAAATTTCGAAAGAGGATTTAATCAATTTCCGGAATAATAAGTATAAAGCCAGTGAACCTGTAGATGCGGACATCTTAGAAATCTTCAACGAATTTCAAAAAACCCAATTGTCTGGCAACGTAAATCTGTGGGAGAAAATTTTGGATCGTGTGGAGCGGTTGTATGAAACCGAAGCCAAACTTTCTCAAATCCAACAATCTCTCCAAATCGCCCTCACTCAAGGCGGAGTAAAACAAGACGCACCGCTTTTTACCGAAGCGGATATTCCCGTCATTCTTAGTCGCATTGAATCAGGAGAACTAAAACAAGGCGAAATCGTAGACATCGTCACAGACGAGGACCAAGTGATCGGACAAATCGGTCGCGACATCGCTCATGCCTACGGCATTAGACATCGCACCGCCAATATCATGATCATGACGCCTGATGGAAAATTCATTCTCCAAGTCCGTTCTCCTAATAAGAAAGTCTATCCCGAAGGTCTTGTCGGTTACGGCGGCCATATCTTAAAAGGCGAGACATACGAGCAAGCCACAAAGGATGAGCTTGTCCAAGAATTAGGCTTCGAAGAAGGCCATGTCCTTGAAGGCCGCTTTATCTCTTTAGGTCAAAACGGCTCATTCAAATCTCCGGATTGGGACAACGCCAATTTAGAAAACCGCTCATGGGTCGTGTATGTGGCCACACCCGAAGAACTTGTCAAGATGCGCCGCATCGCTTCTGAACTTGAAACAGAAAAAGCTAAACATACCAGAGACGGATTTAAATCTTGGTTAGCTGACCGGGCCAAAGAAAAAGCCGGTTATGGCGAAGTCTTTGGCGTTGTCGAGTTGTCATTGGATCAAATCCTTGAAATAAACAACCAAGGCTTTGTAGACATTGAACATACCTTTACTGGCGGCGTTAAAGAAGTCATCCGCCATGAACCCACCGCCGATGCATTAGGGCCTCTTTTAAAAGATCCGAAGGTGGTGGAAGCTTTGAGACAGGCGGCGGGGGCACGGGTGACTGAGGTTGTGCCTTCTGGGGATATTTCAGTAGAAAATCTCAGGGGCAATGTATTATGGGTTCACAATAATAGTGAAGATAAGACTTTTTCCGTTGCCCAGTTGGCTGAAAGAGCAGGCATCGCAACACCCACTCGATTTATGATGGGTCAAGGCGAGTATGATTATAATAAAAATTCTCAAAAACTAGTTTATCCCGACCGCGGAGTCGTTTTCTTGAATGTGGTGGGGGCTGGTGCTCGTGTGACGATTGCAGAAACGGTTAACGCACTGAAGACCGAGAGCGCGCGAGCCAGGGAAGCTGCCAAGCTGATCTTGGCAAGGGGGGATGCAGAGCAGATATTATCAAAACTTCAGCTTTATTGGCTCAACCGCATTGCTAATGGCACGCCCCTCAAAACAGAAACGCGGAGAGAAGCTTTCTGGCGCACGGTTAAAATGTACGATGACGGTCAGCACGCTACATGGACGGCTGTGCAGTATGATGAGCTATTGGAAAAAGCGCGAAATATTGCCCAAGCGACCGATTTAACTCAAGTGCTTTCTCCAACATCCATCAGACGTCTCAATGGCCTTATTCTAACAGATGTTATTGAACGTACTCCTCGACATCGTGGGGCGTTGCACAATCTAGAATTAAACCGACTCAAGAAAATTGTAGACGAATATGACAAGAAAAAAACTCCCGAGGCCGCCGGCGCCCGCGTGACGGCTGAAAGCGAAATCATTCGAACCGTTGTCGATTACAGAATTTATTATCAAGGTTTTCCATACAGGGGAGCCACTATTCTTACAATAGAAGAAACATTAAAACACTTAGAAGGAATAGAGGCTGAGCAGGTGAGTATCCAAGCTTATCCTCAACCCAATGGCATACTCTATTGGGAAAACTCAGAAAGGCAAATAGTGAAGCGTCGGATTCTTGCTGGAGAAATATTGGGAATGAAATTCGTTGAAACCCCTGATCGGATTTATCTTGTTCTAAATCCTTTTTCACGAGGATTCTTGCCCGAGGGTGCAAACGTTTTAACGGCGCGGGAAGCGATGAATAAGGTTAGAGAATCTACAACGGACAGCATTCTTGTTCATAAGAATTTGAATAGTGACCTTAATACCGAAGGTCTTACAAGAGGTAATGCCATTGAGGCTATTGGAGAAAGCAGGGTATTGGCAATCGAACTATCCAATAAAACAATTCAATTCGTCGAAAACCCAAGGGTCGGCGCCCGCGTGCCAGGGGTTTTGCCTCAGAATAATCAGAATAAAAAGTATACAGCTCAAGAATTAAGAACAGTGCTTGTAAGTTTATTTGTAGACAGAGCGCGTGTGTCGGTGGATTACCTTACAGGCACGGATGCCACTGGTCGATCTACGGCCAATGGAACGATTGAGCAAGTCAAAGAAAGCTCCTTCATTGTTCAAACGGAGAGTACGAAAAAAGAGATTAATTTTACTGAGGTAGCCAATGTAGCCGATGCCACTTCTTTTGCTAAATTATTCAGCACGCTGATTGAAACAAAACTTACTGTTTCAATTTCTTACTTGGATAACAACGCGAAACAATCCGAGAGAAAATTAAATCACGTCTCCGAAATATTAACTGCAGAGAACGTTTTGGATTATGGTCTCAAAATAAATGACCAGCTCATTGATTTTAAGGATATTGCGAATGTCTCTTTCACCGTGCCTGACAAAAATGAAACTTCGCTTGATGTTTATGCCAGAAGAGAGGGTATAGCGCGCCTTGTAGACGCGACGGTTAATTATTTAAAAAATCGTCAAACATCGACTTCCGCGGCGGCTCGTGTGGCGACAACTCCGGGTTCAGAAGAAGTGGTCAACGGCGCCCGTTTGCGGGCACTGGCAGTATCACCGGAAATTACGACTCGTTTCAGAGGGTTGCCTGACAGTGCGCTATTTGTAGATATAAATGGGGATACCGCTACGCCCAACGAAGCAACGGCGGTTCTTCTGGCCCGTGTTGCCGGAGCGCGGCTCGTAAAGGATTTTCTTAAGCCTGCTCAAGCTGCGGAGATTTCCCCCGATATTCAAGTTACTTTGGCCAGAGCGATTCTCCGCAATAAGTCCTACAGGTTGATCAAAGGCAATGAGCCTATTGAAATACCGATAGCGGAACGCGGATCTCAAAATAGCGGGGCACGCCTAACGGGAGTCATAGCGTTTTTAAGGCTCACACCGATTCGAGGAGAAAATCAGAAGATCACGGGTGGTCAGGTTAAATTTTTGTTTCCAAAAGTTTTGGGAAGTGATTCCGAAGTCCAACCTGTCGTGGTTCGGTTGACGAACGAAGCTTTCGAGCAGGCCTTAACAATCGATCAAAATGAACAATCCAAGCACACAGAACAGCAGCTTGACGCAATCCGGACTAAGCTTGAAGATAGCGTTATATTGGACCGTGTCGCGTTTTCAACAAGAGCCATTTCTCTGATTAGATCCATTCAGTTGGAAACGACAGCGTTTCAACGCCAGGGCCCGGACGGCGTGATCGTAACGCCTGAAGATCAGGCTCTTGACAGGGTGATCGCCATTCCTCACCCGGCAAATAGAAAGGTAGAACAAGCCATTCGAGATGAATTTGAACCACTTCTGAGGTTATTGCCAAAGCTTCATGTTGTTTTTACAAGTAATTCCATATTCATCAAGAAAGAAGAAGGCGTCGAAAAAGCAACTCTTGCTCTTGACACGACGGATCTTTTGCCTAAAGGAGAATATATTCTGAACGTGATGGCAAATCCGGGCGAGGTTGATGTAGAGGCCATTAGAAAACAGGCTGAATCTCTTAAGGTTCAAGTGGGTTTTACCCCCATGCCTAAACCGAAACTAGAGGGAAATGCCATTTCAATGGGTCCTAATACGGTGGCTGCCTTGATTGTGAATTTTCTAGCCGGTATAAAACCGACGCCCGAAAATATTCGCTTTCTTGTCCAGAACGATAAATATCAGCAACTTCTTCGGATTGTCTTGGGTCCGAGATACGCTGAACTTAAACCCTTAGATATAGAGCTTCTTACGGAAGCGATGATTCAACTGAATCCAAATCACACGCAAAAATTCCTCGAGGGCGTCACGTTCGTGCTCTTAAGACCTATCGAATTCGATCAGATTCTCTCGGCTGCGAGACTTGCCACAAGAACCCTAGGTACTGCAGCTTAATTTCTGTTCAAACGCCTCTATCTCATTACGAGTAAACACCAGTACCGTTACTCCAGGTACCGTTTCCTGGAGTGCCGGGTTCAATCTCTCTTTTAAAGAAGTCCTTTTGATTTTCCTTGATTAAAATCATAGATTCAATGGGGAGCAGTGTCGTTATTTGTCATGCCGCGGAACAAATGATACAATTTGTCAATGAGCATGAGTATTCCAAAAATTTACATTGATACTTCTGTCATTGGTGGGTGTTTTGACACGGATTTTGCGGCTTGGTCAAACGGCCTTATGAAGGATTTTAGCCGCGGACATTTTAAGCCGGTGGTGTCCGAGCTTGTTGGCGTTGAGATTGAAGCTGCACCAGAAAAAGTCAGGGAAAAATATGCGGAAATCCTGGCTTCGGGTGCGGAAATTTTGGTTATCACCGGCAAAGTTTTGGATCCCGCCGCTGCTTATAGAAAATATAATATTCTCAATCCAAAGTTTGAAAATGACAGGCTTCACATCGCTTTGGCGACCGTTCATGAGGTGGATATTTTGGTGAGTTGGAATTTCAAGCATATCGTCCATTTTGATAAGATTCGGATGTTCAATGAAATCAATCAAAAAATGGGATACAAGCCGATTGCCATTTATTCTCCGAGGGAGGTGACGAATTATGAAGAAAACGATTGATGCCGTGAAAATGGTTCGCGTTATCCGGGACCGGCTCTATCAAAAGACCAAAAAAATGTCCCGTCAGGAATTGATTCAGTTTTACCGGACAAAGTCTCATAACGTTCATGCCGGTTTAAAACGGGACTTCTTGTTCTTCGCTCACTCCTGATTTTATTGGCGACTTAAGCGTGTATTTCCCGTCCGAATTGTTACAAGGCCTTGGGTGTAACTGCGTTCAGTACCGTTACTCGAGGCACCTGCCGGCAGGCAGGCGTTTCCTGGAGTGCCAGGTTCATCTCTTTTTTAAAGAATTCCTTTGATTTTCCTTGATTAAAATCGTAGATTTAATGGGGAATAGGATAGTTACATTGACACCCTAACTCATTGTGTGATAATATCCTACAAGTTTTTGGAGAAAGAGATTTCAGCCAGGCGAGGAGGATGGGATGGCCATCACGAAAAAAGATATTGTTCTTAAGATATCCAATGAGACCGGCATCAAGCAGATTGACGTAAAGCGTGTGGTACAAAGCACTCTCGACAAAATTACCGAATATTTGGCTACCGGTCAAACCGTGGAACTTCGCAATTTTGGCATTTTCAAGATAAAATCCCGTCGCGGCCGCCTCGGACGCAATCCGCGCACCGGACAGGAAGTGCCGGTGCCGCCTAAAAAAGTGGTTGTTTTCAAACCCGGTCTTATCATGAAACGTGACGTCAAATAACGTCTAACCTCAATTTCTGGGACGTGTTACATCGCCCCATTTTTATTTCATTCCAATGAGTCCATCCAAAATACAGCGTTTAAGAGGCACGCACGACATTTTTGGCGAAAATGCACGGCTTTTCCTGAAAATGGAAGAATCGGCACGGAAAATATTTCACCGTTTTGGATTTGAAGAACTCAGAACTCCGATATTGGAAGAAAAAGAGCTTTTTACCCGCGCGCTCGGTACCGAGACGGATGTGGTTCAGAAAGAAATGTACGAATTTCAAGACCGTTCGAAAACGCATGTCGCGATGCGCCCCGAAGGAACTGCCGGCGTCGTGAGGGCTTACCTCGAAAATAATTTTGACAAAAACGAAGGGCTTTGCAAATTTTATTATATCGGACCGATGTTTCGCAGCGAGCGGCCACAGGCGGGACGGCTGAGACAGTTTCACCAGATCGGCGTCGAGCAGCTCGGGACGGACAGCCCGTATGCGGATGTGGAAACGATTCATGCGCTCACGGTTTTTTTGGATGAACTCGGCGTGACCGGTTATCAGGTCAAATTGAACAATCTCGGTACGTTTGAAGAAAGACGCAGCTTTAAGGAGAAGTTGAAAGAATATTTTGAACCGAAAAAAGACACGCTCTGCGAGGACTGTAAAAACCGTCTGCAAAAAAACGTTTTTCGCATTTTAGATTGCAAAGTAGAATCTTGCAGAAAAATAATCACCCAGTCGCCGCCGATCACCGATTTTTTGACGGATGAAAGCATTCGGCATTACGAAACGGTACTGAAGGCTTTGAAAGATGCGGGGATTTCGTACGTGGGTGAGCCGTACATGGTTCGGGGTTTGGATTATTACACCAAAACCGTTTTTGAAATATCGCATCCAAAACTTGGCGCGCAAGATGCGCTCGCGGCCGGCGGCAGGTATGATACGCTGGTGGAGTCTTTTGGCGGCAGCCCGGCCGGAGCGATGGGTTTTGCGATTGGAATGGAACGCCTTGCGATGTGTTTGAGCGCCGATGAACCGACGCCGTCAAAAAAATCAGATTCTTTTTTTATTGTGACGCTCGGCGAAGAAGCGTTTCGTGAAGGGTTTAAAATGATGTCGATGCTTCGTTCTCACGGTGTCAGCGTTTCAATGGATCTTTCTCCGAAATCCATGAAAAGCCAGATGCGCCTGGCCGATAAATTAAAAAGCCGCTTTACGGTAATCTTGGGCGACAATGAACTGAAGAGCGGGAACTTCGTTTTAAAAAATATGGAACAAGGCACACAAGAAACACATCCACTGACTGACGCGTTCAAGGCTTTGTCTCAGAAGAATAACCCATGAAGACCTTCTGGCGCACGCATACGTGCAACGAACTTTCTGAAAAAAATATCGGAGAAGAAGTGTCGCTCGCGGGCTGGGTCGATACCCAGCGCGATCACGGCGGTATTTTTTTCATCGACCTTCGCGACCGTTATGGCAAGACCCAGCTTGTGTTGGATCCAAGAAATACCCAATACGAAGGAAACAATTCTTTCAAAACAGAAGATACCGTTTACATCAAGGGGGTCGTTCAAAAGCGGCCGAAAGGCACCGAGAACCCGAAGATCTCCACCGGCCAGGTGGAGGTTCACGTGAAACAAGTCCGGCTTTTAGCCTCCTGTCAGACGCCGCCCTTTGAAGTCACCAAAAGCGAAGAAACGAATGAGGATCTGCGTTTGCAGTATCGTTATTTGGATCTGCGCAATCCCTCGGTGCAAAAAAATCTTTTCGCACGCCATCATGTTTATCAGGCGATTCGAAGCGTGTTGGACGGCGAAAATTTCATTGAGGTCGAAACACCCATTTTGACCAAATCCACGCCGGAAGGTGCCAGGGATTATCTGGTTCCCAGCCGCGTGAATCAAGGGGAGTTTTACGCGCTGCCGCAATCGCCCCAGCTTTTTAAGCAGATCCTCATGGTGGCTGGATTTGACCGTTATTTTCAAATCGCGCGATGTTTCCGTGACGAAGATTTACGCGCGGACCGGCAACCGGAGTTTACGCAGCTGGACATGGAGATGTCTTTTATTTCTGAGGACGATATTTTTGCGGTGGTCCAGAAAGTATTGCAGGCCATTTTTAAAAAAGTACTGAACCGGGATTTAAACATTCCTTTTCAGAAGATCAGCTATCAAGACGCGATGGCCCGGTACGGCACGGACAAGCCGGACCTTCGTTTCGGTGTCGCCATCCAGGACATATCCGACATCGTCAAAAATGCCGAGTTCAAAATATTCAAGGAGGCTGTCTTGCGTCCCCGCGGAGCAGTGCTGGGTCTTTGCATTCCAAAAGCGGAAGCTTCCCGTAAGGACATCGACGATCTAACCGAGTTCGCCAAGAACGAAGGGGCAGGAGGATTGGCATATTTTAAGGTCGAAAATGGTAAGCTCGAAGCGCCGATTTCCAAATTTTTCAGCGCAGAAATTTTGGAGCAAATCCAAAAGAAATTCAACGCCTCAAACGGCGACCTGATCGTTTTTGCGGCGGATCAATTGCACAAAGCGCAGAAAATTTTAGGCGCCATACGCGTTTACTGCGCGAAATGGAAAAATTGGACCAAGCCTGGCGAGTTTCATTTCAGTTGGATCACGGATTTTCCTTTGTTTAAGTGGAATGAAGAAGAAAAACGCTGGGACAGCGAGCATCACCCGTTCACGTGTCCCAATTTGTCGGATTGGGAAAAATATAAACCTACGAAAGAGTTCGAAAAAATCCGCTCGAGCGCCTATGACCTTGTTTTAAATGGCAATGAAATCGCGTCTGCTTCGATTCGTATTTTCCAAAAAGAACTTCAACGCGAAATTTTTAAAACCATCGGCCTCGACGAAAAAGAAGCCGAGAGCCGTTTCGGATTTTTACTGAAAGCGTTCGATTTCGGCCCGCCGCCGCATGGCGGAATCG
>OBEQ012999935.1_pt1 | contig 13335 bp, 13 predicted proteins | sample 1670901 | NCBI WGS metagenome assembly OBEQ01 (sample SAMEA104232315, study PRJEB22302) | groundwater metagenome | biome: forest; feature: aquifer; material: groundwater | place: USA | collected 2011-08-07 | depth 5.4 m
AGAGACGCGGACACCTTTGCTCCCGCGATATACGGTGCGCCGACCTTGGTCGCTGTGCCGTCGTCCACAAGAAGAACCTGGTCAAAAGTGATCTTGTCCCCCGCCTTATTGTCCGGAAGCTTCTCGATCCGAAGGATGTCGCCTTCTGAGACCTTGTATTGCTTCCCGCCTGTCTGGATTACTGCGAATTGCATAGTGGTAGCCATACTACATGCTTTTTTAAGAAATGCAAATGAGAATACTTGACTTTAATTTATTAAAGTGCTATCATTTAATCTAGGCATGTCGCCTGTACACTTGAAGAAACGGAGTTTATCGTGAGAAATGCCCAACGTGGCGAATCCGCCCTCGAGCTGGTTTTGACCCTGGTGGCCCTCGGCGTCGTGTATGGCATCGCGCTCATTTTCGCGGCCAGCATTTCGCCTGAACGCGCCGTCCGCACAATGGAAGCCCAAGGCTATAGCGAGGTTCACGTCATCGACAAGAACATCCTCTTCGTCGGCTGGCGCGGTTGTAGCGGCGGAGATGCCGCACGTTTCATTGTCACCGGCAAGAACAGTGCAGGCAAGAGCACTCAGGTCTATGTTTGCGCCGGGTACTTCAAGGGCGGCACGATTCGCGTCGACTGACCTTCAATCGTTTCAGCCAACGCCGCCTTCGGGTGGCGTTTCTTTTTTTACTTACTACTTATTCGTCTCTAGTTAGGGGTTTCTCCAGCGCCATGGGCTCCAGTCCCGGGGCTATGCCCGTGATCCGCGTCACGTCTTTTTCTACCTTGCCTAACTCTTTATAGGCGGTGTTGTAGTGGTTCACTGTCGTGGAGAGCGAGTTCCCCATTTTTATCATGTAGTCTTCGTAGGCTTTCATGTGCTTGCCGAGTTCGTCGACACGCTTGATGATATCTTTTGCCGTTTCCTCGATCTTGAACGCCTTGAAACCGTAGAGGACACTCTGCAGGTACGCCATGAACGTCGTCGGACTGACGATGATCACTTTTTTATCGTTGTAGGCGTAGTCGATAAGATTGCGCGTGTTCACCTTTACCGCCCCGACCTCGTTCACGAGGAGGTCGTAGTAGATCCCTTCAGCGGGGATATACATGAAGGCGAACGGGAGCGTTCCCTCTTCCGGGCGGATATACTTCGCCGTTTCGTCGATCCTTTTCTTGAGATCATTCTTGAACTCTTTTTCAAGTTCCTCCCGCTGTCGCTCGTCTATGGCTTGGGTGATGCGGTTGTAATTATCGAGCGAGAACTTGGCGTCGATCGGGATCAGGCCTTCTTTGGTGATGATGACCGCGTCGACTGTTTCTTTGTTCGCGAACTGATGTTGCATCTTGTACTGCCCCGGCGCCATCGTGTTGGCGAGAATGAGTTCCAGCGATGCCTCGCCCCAGTTGCCGCGCTGTTTCTGGTGCTTGAGTGTTTTTTCGAGACTCGCGAGCTGTTCGGCGATCGTCATGAACTGGCGGGTCGCTTCGTTCGTCTTGGTCTGCTCCTTGGCGACATCGACGAGTGAGCGATGCATCTGCTCGTTGATCTCGCGCAATAAACGCTGGGATTCGGAAAATTGTGTTTGGACTGACTCGCGCATCTCACGGCGCGACTCCCCCAGCCTGTTATCAAGCACTTTCGCAAGCTCGGACATTTGTTGCTGAATGAGGAGGAGTCCCTGGGTGTCCTGTCCCCCGGTCGTTGCCTTGCGCACAAAAAGCGCCCAGCCAAGAGCGAGGCCGAGGAGGATGATAACACCAATGAGTACAGGGTCAGACATATGGGATTTATAGGACTTATCGAAACGGATGAGATTCGCGTTTTCCGCCCGGACGATCTCGGAGAAGGAATATGTGCTGATATTGCTTCCCGAGGCGTTCGGGCGGAAAACGTGAAGATCGCCGTTTGGGTAAGTCCTATTTTAGCACGCGTGTACCCCGTCGCGGAAATGCAAGATACTTGCCATATTCAGCGGCACCCAGGAAGAAAAATAAGGCGATAATGATGGCGGGAAATGCGCTCGTGAGCGCGTCGGGAGTGAGGTGAAGCGCACTCCGAAGCGGTGCGATGTAAAAAGTGGCCAGAAATCCGGCAATTGATACCCCGAGTGCGCTAATGAAGTAGCGATTGGAGAATGGTGAGATGTGTCGGAGCGGTTCACGCAGGTCCTTTAGCGGAAGGGCAAGCATGATCGTGCCCAAAGAAAGTACCGTGAAGAGAACAGTGCGGGTTCCCTCTGTATCGAGTCCCGACCAAACAGTGAGACCCCAGTGGAGGAAAAAGAGGATGAGACCTGTCGCAAGACCCAGGCCCCCGACAAAACGGAGCATCATGGGCGTAATGATGTTCTTCGTCGATGCCGAGCGCGGGTTGCGTTGCATCACATCGTCTTCTTTCGGCTCGAACGCATAGGAGAAGTTCATGAATCCCTCGGTGAGCATGTTCGCCCACAAGATCTGGAGCGGCGAGAACGGGATGGGAAGACCGACGAGCATGGAGAGGACGACGGCAACAAGTTCCGTGAGACTTGTCGCGAGGAGGTAGGCGATGATCTTGCGAATGTTGTCCGCGACGCGACGCCCTTCTTCGATGGCGGCGACGATCACGCCGAAGCTGTTTTCTTTGAGAATGAGGTCAGACGCTTCTTTGGCCACGTCGCTTCCACTGCCAAGAGCAACCCCGATCGCGGCGGCACGGAGGGCCGGTGCGTCATTAATGCCGTCCCCGGTCATTGCGACCACCTCCCCCTCGGCTTCAAGAATGCGCACAATACGCAATTTATCCTCAGGCAGCATGCGCGCGAGGACATTCGTGTTTTTCAGTGTTCTTGCCAACTCTTCGTCGGATCTATCCGCGATCTCCGGTCCGCGCAAGATGGGACTTCCCTTTGCCCAGATGCCGCAGGCCTCGGCGACCGCGCAAGCGGTGTTCGCGTCATCTCCGGTCACCATGATCACGCGCGTTCCGGCCTCCTTCGCGATCTTGATCGCGCTTTGGACATCACTACGTATAGGGTCAGAGAGAACGATCAGACCACCGAAGACCATTCCTCCGAGTATCTTGTCGCGACCAATGCCGTCGCCCAGAATGCGAATACTCGTGTCGCGGAAGGCCACACCGATCAGCCGCATTCCCTTGTCACTCTCGCGTTTGATAACGTGATGAAATCGCTCCTCGATCTCTTTTGTCTTTGGATGCGCCTTGCCCTCGAGGTAAACGCTCTGTGCGAGGTCGAACATGATGTCCGGAGCTCCTGTCGCATAGATACGATGCTGTTTCAGTCCCCAGATCTCGTTCAAAGAAATAGCGACGCGCTCTTTGGACGAAAACGGAAGATAGGCGAGTCGCGTATTGCGAACGAGAAGCTCTGTTTGGTCGACGCCGGCGGCGTAAGCCGCTTCAACTATCGCGCGCTCGACGGGGCGGCCGTGCACGACGGGGGCATTTGTTATTTCTTCCGTTTTCTCGATGAAAGCGTCGGAAGCAAGCGATGCGTATTCGAGGATGTCGCGCTCGTCACCGTGCGCTTCGTGCTTTGCGTGCGCACCCTCGGATCTTTCTTCCAGGAGAAGACTTCCCAGCGTGACGATCCGCCCCACACGCATTTCAGCTTTTGTGAGGGTTCCCGTCTTGTCGGTGAGAATGACGGTTGTTGAGCCGAGTGTTTCAGCGGCAAGGAGATTGCGCACCAGTCCCCCGCGCCGGAGGACCGACTCCATTCCGACTGCGAGAACGACCGTCACTGCGGCGGGCAATCCTTCGGGAACAGCGGCAACGGCAATCGCGATCGCCGTTAGGAGGAGCTCGTCAAAAGGGTTTCCACGAAAGAGGCCAACCATGATCAGAATACACAGCGCCGCCGCCGCAAGAATGGAAATAATGCGCGCGATCCGCGCAATTGTCGCCTCAAGGGGCGTTTTGGGGGCCTTCCCTTCGAGAAGGGAGAGAACAATGTGTCCGAATTCCGTGCGTACGCCCGTTGCGGTAACGATCGCTGTTGCGGACCCTTCAGTTACGAGAGTTCCCATGAAAAGCATATTTGTTCTTTCGGCGAGAGGAACGACGCGGTCGATCGCGGCGGGATCTTTTTGCACCTCGTCCCACTCCCCTGTGAGCGACGCTTCCGACACGGAACAGTTAAGACTGATCGTTATGCGTGCGTCGGCGGATACGCGCATGCCGCCTTCGACGACAATGAGGTCTCCCGGAACAAGACCTTCCGCAAGGATGCGGATTTTCTTTCCCTCACGTATGGCGACGGCATAATGTTCTTCCGAGCCGCGCAACTTTTCGAAGGCGCGGTCCGCCCGACCGCGTTGATAGAGTGCAAGGGCGATATTGATGCCCGCCGCGATCGCGATCACAGCGGCGTCGACATATTCACGAAGGACAAGAGTTGCCAGAACGGCAAAAAAGAGAAGAAGCGCGAGCGGGTTCCGTAATTCATCCCCGATGTGTGCCCAGAAGGGATTCCGCGCTCCCGGGAGGTCATTTTTGCCCGACTTGATAAGGCGGTTCGCGGCTTCGTCTTCCGTCAGGCCTTTGTGGGGGTCTGTGTGAAGAGCCCGGGCAACCTCCGTCACGTCCTTTCTGTGCCACTCTTTTCCCTTCTCGTGCATATCCTCTCATTGTAGCAAATGGTACAAAAAAGGCGGCCGTATGTGCCGGTCGCCTGTGCCTCTTTGTTTCTCTGATTTTATTTTCTTCTCTCACTTCTCCCCTTGTCTTTATACATCTTCTTATCTGCATCCTCAAGAGATTGTTCGAAAGATTGCTTGAAGCCTCCGTAACTCGTGACCTTTTCGACGACCGCCATGCCCCATGAGAAGGTGACTCCGCTCAAGTGGTGACTTGCATCGAACTGAAAGGCTAGTCCCTCGATCGTTCGCCTGATCTTCAGGATCCGCGCGCGGATGCGTCTGCGCACCCTAATGAGCGGTTCGGAGCAGTCTGAGAACGGAATGAAAATGACGATCTCGTCACCTCCGAACCGTCCGACCAGATCGTCATCGCGGATTCCGTCGCGAAATTCTTTTGCGACTGCCGCGAGGACTTTATCGCCCGCAAGATGCCCGAAGTTATCGTTGATCTCCTTGAATCGATCAAGATCGACCACGACAGTGGCAAATACGTGACGTTTGGGGATCACCTGCCCCGCGCCGGTCTCTTTCCCGTGCGCGTATCTTGCGGGTGGTTTGTCATGAGGTGGGATAAGTTCCCGTCCCCAGATTGGTCGTGCCTCACGCTCGAGTGCCCGACCGAAAGATTTTCGGGACAAAAGTTGCGTGAGGGGGTCTAAGGAATCTCGCGACTCCTTGAACAATCTCTTTAGTCCCGGCAGGTCGCCTGCCGCGAATAGTTCTTCAACAGATGCGAGCAACTCCTCGTTTTCGGCATCCACGTATCGGTGCATAATGCACCTCCCGGTTTTTATTGTGCGTTGTTGGGGGTGCTCTGCTCCGCGGTTGAGTTGAAGGAGGTTCGCAGACGGTTTTCTGCGTTGAGATCAAAAAGATCCGGCGAGGGTGTGGTTGGGGGCATGGGTAAAGCCTTTCGGGTGTTGTGGTAGATCATCTTAATGACTTTCTCTCAACGACGTGAACTGCTTGTTCTTCTCTGTTTATTTATTGTGGCGCCTCGCCATCTGGATACTTGTTAGCATGTAAATATTGGATTGTCAATACGACCTATCCACAACGATAGTCTGTAACCAAAAGGTTTAATCAAATCTTCATATAGGAAAAAGAGGCCCGCAAATAGGGCCTCTTTGAGGTCTGCTTCGTCTAGTGAGAGACGACGCGAAAGCTTTCTTAAGCTTTCATGGCGTTCGAGTGACGACGGAACAAGAGGTAAATGCCGATTATCGTCCGCGCGGCGGCCGCCCCTCTTTAAAGGTGAGGAGGCGTTGGTCCGCCTTGTTAACAAAAGCTTCCGGGGTCGTCACTGTTTCGTCGAGCTCGGCTATCCCATAGGTGAAAGATGGATGGATAGCCTGTTCTTTTGTCCGCAAGGCGTTAAAGTCGAACGTGTAGCGCTCGAGGTCCTTTCGGATCGCAACAATGATCGCCTGCCCCTCTTCTTCGGTGGTCTTATCAAAAGTGAGGACGAATTCATCACCTCCCCAGCGGGCCCCGTGATCGCCGGGTCGCAGTCGTCTTTTGATAAGTTTCCCGACGGCGGTGAGAACCTCGTCTCCCGCGTTGTGTCCGATGGCATCGTTGACCAACTTGAAATCGTCGAGGTCCAAGATGGCGACTGCGGCGTGCCGATCCCCTTCGCGCCGACGACGCAAGATACCGCTCATGAATTCGTACGCGTCGCGGCGGTTCTTCAGGCGTGTTTGAAAGTCGGTGCGCGCTTCTTCGAAATACGTTGCGCTTTCTTCGCGTCGGCGATTTAGCTCCGCATACGCATCCAGGATCTTCTTGTCGCGATCGGCAAGCAGAACACGGAGTTTGGCCGCATCCAGGTCGTTATACATTGAGTCACCTCCGGCATTAAAAGAGCGAAATTGACTCTTAAAATAGCATAATTCTGAGATATGTCAAAATCTGTGACCGGGGGGCACATGCTATACTGGCGCCATAATCTTACTTATATGATCCACACCGACATCCGTGAAAAGATAAAAGACGCCATGCGGGCGAAAGAGGCCCTCCGCCTCGAAGTGTTGCGTGGGATCTTGACCGCGTTCACGAACGAGCTCGTGAGTCTACGCCGCACGCCGCAAGATGTTCTGGAGGACGACAAAGCCCTCGCTGTCATCAAGCGCCTGCTCAAACAGCGCAAGGATTCCGCGGAGCAGTTCACTGCGGGCAATCGTCCGGAACTCGCTGATAAAGAGAAAAAGGAAGCCGCGATCCTTGAGGAGTTCCTTCCCGCCATGATGGGTCGTGATGCGATCCGGGTCATCGCCGAGAAGAAGAAAGCAGAGATGGGCGTCGCGGACAAAAGCGGCATGGGCAAGCTTATTGGCGCGGTCATGAAAGAATGCGGGCCCAACGCCGACGGTGGAGACGTGAAAGCTGTCATCGAAGAACTTTTGGCGTAATTACAACAAAAGTCACCCTACGCCAACACCACCACAAAGATGCAACTTTCGCGGTGGTGTTGCGTAAAAACAAAATACGTGCTATTGTTTTTGCAAATTTTAGTTCCTCTATTTCACAACCGAAGGAGGCTTAAATGCCGCTACCCGACGTCAATTACTTTGCAGACAAGGTCAGCTATCTGCTCAAGACTTGGTATCGCGATGTGCAGTACGGGGGTCTCCCCTTCAACACCGCTTTTACACGGGTCATGGACGAGCACAACGTTCCCGATGCCGATCGTTACGAGTTGAAGAAAGCCATCGGCTCGATCCTCGGCAAGCGTCCCCGGAAGACCTCCGGGCCCAAAGACGCGAAGTCGCGCTCCGCCGTGACGCCGACAAAGCTTGTCGTCTTGAAGCAGGATCGCGCGCAGGTGGTTCTTGTTTCTCCGGCCATTCCGGGCCTGGAGATCACCTATCGCCGTCGCGGTGATGACGGAGAAGCTGTGTGGAGTGCACAGATGGGACATCCCTCAAGGACCATCTTTGCTCAGGGGGCCGTGATGGCCAATGCGCTTTTCGAGGAGATGGACCGTGAAGCGGTACGCCGGGAACGCATTCGGGTCATCGAGGCGAATGATGATTGGATCAACCTCAGTGTCGGCCGGCAGTTTCGCGTCGCCGCGATTCGCGGCAAAGGCGGAAAGTTTCCCGCCTTTGTGACGGACTTTGCGACAGACTCAAAGTTTTTCCGTCAGCGTGATATTCCCGCCCCGCTTCTCGCCGACGTGCGCGCGGTCATCAAGCGCCACTTCAAGGATCCGCGGACACCCGACCTCTTCCCTGCACGCTGAAAGGAGTGCCACTATGCCGACGCTCGTTCTGTTCACACGCGACGACTGTGTCACCCGTGTGAAGGTCGCCTATTCCCATGGCACCATCGAATATCTCCCCGATCTGAAGAATCCCGGGGAAGTTGTCGCAAGTGCCAACAAAGAGAAGAAAAAGAGAACACGTGATCTTTCCGATACGGAAAAAGAAGACGCACGCCGGACGGCCGCGAATCTGATCTTTCCCTAGGCAAGCCACGTTTTGTGCTACAAGCGCCCGCGAGAAGCGGGCGCGTTTCTTTTTCACTCAAGTCGCAAGTGTTACAATAATCTTATTAGCAGGTTCGTTACTTTTTAATGCTATGCATGATAACGCGACATACAACCTGATCAAGCAGTACGAAGTGGAACACAAGTCACTTTGGCGGATCAAGAAGCACTACATAAAAGAGGCGGGCAAGGACAAGGCCGCTGTTGCCTTCTGGAAGAAGATGGAGAAGGATAAGGAGTCTCATGTACAGGAACTCAAGGGGCTGATTAAGGCAAGACTCAAGTAGCCAGTACATAGTACTTAGAGAAAAAACGGACCGCACGAACGCGGTCCGTTTTTTGTTCGATTCATCAGAAATTTCCTGCGTACTGGTACTAAATACTAGCTACTAGAAATTGGGCTTCAATAAGTACTTCTGGTAAAAAGTATTGATCTCCTCCACCGCGTCCTCCGCCGAGTCGACGATCTTAAAAAGGTCGAGGTCCTCTTTGCTGATATTTCCTTCTTTGAGGAGCGTCTCTTTAAACCAGTCCAGGAGTCCGGACCAATACGCACTTCCGACCAAGATCACAGGAAATCGCGCGATCTTCATGGTCTGGATAAGGGTTAACGCCTCCGAGAGTTCATCGAGCGTGCCGTAACCGCCGGGCAGTACCACAAATCCTTGTGCATAACGAATGAACATGGTCTTCCGCACGAAGAAATACTTAAAGTCGAGATTCTTGTCGTCATCGATGAATTTGTTTGGTTTTTGCTCGAAGGGAAGGCGAATATTAAGCCCCACGGACTTCCCCGCCGCGCGCTGAGCGCCCTTATTGGCCGCCTCCATGATGCCTCCTCCTCCGCCCGTGATGATGCCATAGCCGGACCGAGTAAGATCGTGCGCGATCTTTTCCGCAAGGATATAATTCGGGTCTTCCGGGGCTGTACGCGCCGAGCCAAAGATCGACACACAGGGGCCGATCGCGTTCAGGCGATCACAGCCTTCGACGAATTCGGACATGACACGGAGAACGTACCATGAGTCGGTGCCGCGCTGTTCGCTCCAATCGCGCATCTCGCTCTTGGCGAATGCCTTGCGCAACCTCTTTTCGTTCTGCTCTTGAAATTTCGCTTCCATGTTGTTGTGTTAAGTGATAACTGCCTACGCGGGTGAAATGTTGCGCCCGTGAAGAAGTGCGAAGAATTCATTGAGATCGTGGACAACGGCATCAGGAGCACGCTGAATATTCCCCTCTTCCGGCTTAAAACGGTCGATAAGGGGGTTGTGGGCGTTGTGGTCGACGCCGGTCCGCTCGAGGAGCACACACTTAACTTCCGGAACGCTGAGCTTTACGTCGGAGACGTGTTCGGCGCGATCATCGAGAAATACGGCTGTTTTGGGATCTTTTTGTGTGCGCTCAAAATACTCTAAAGCCATCTTTCCTTTTGATTCTTTTGTGATGATCACTTCGTCGGCAAAAGATACGATACCCGTACCCTCAAGTTTGAGATTTTGGAGTTCATCGAGGCCGTAGGAGAGAATGACGACGTGAAAATCGTCGTGTACTTTATGCAGAAATTCCAAAGTGTCCGGGTAGATCATGCTCTTAAAATCCGGTCCGCTTATCCTCCCCGCCAGGAGATCCGCCAGCTTTGTTTGGGGGTCGGGGTTCAGCCATTCGTAAAATTGCGCAGTGTCAAAAAGCGTATAGTCAAAGTCGAGAAAAAGTAGCGGCTTGTTCATGTATCCATCATAGCGAGCGGATAAAAAAGTGCTAGTATACAAAAATGTTGAACCGACTTCTTTTTGCTATCATTTTCCTTCTCGGCTCCACCGCTCTCCTTGGGGGCGTTTCTTCCCTCGCGTCCCTTATTGCCGCGACGGTCATGACGAGTGTCACTGTAGTCATCCCGGCGACCAACGTGGAGCCTCCCTCACCTCCCGCAACGATTCTTTTTGTGGGTGACGTAATGCCCTCGCGGTATGTTGCGGCGAAGATGCGCGCTTACGGCGACGATTACCCTTTTGCGTCGACCACCGACCTCCTCCAATCCGCTGATCTCGCTTTCGCGAACCTGGAGTCCCCCGTCACGCCCGGACTTCCTGTACCCAACAATTCGATGACATTTCGCAGTGATCCCGCGGCCCTTCCCGCGCTCGCTCGTGCGGGTATTGATATCGTATCGCTTGCAAATAATCATAGCCCGAACTATGGAGAAAAAGGATTGATCGACACACTGCTTTACCTCCACGATGCGGATATTGCGGCCGTGGGTGCGGGAACGGCGAATAGTGCGTATGCTCCCGTCTACTACGATCTCTATAACGTGAAAGTTGCCTTTATTGCGCAAAACGATACCGATGTCGTGCCTCCCGAGTACTGCGCGGGAGAGGCGCATGTGGGAACCGCATGTTACGACATTACTCGTGTCGCAAATTCCATAGCTCTCGCGGAGAAGAACGCAGACCTCGTGATCTTTTCCATGCACTCGGGAACGGAATATACACACGAACCGAATGGTCGGCAGATCGCCCTTGCACATGCGGCGGTTGATGCGGGTGCGGATCTTGTCATCGGACACCATCCGCATGTCGTACAGTCCGCGGAAGTTTACAAAGGAAAACACATCTACTACTCCCTCGGAAACTTCATCTTCGATCAGAATTGGTCGATGGATACCCGCCTCGGACTTATCGTTATTGCGCACATCGATCGCGCAACAAAAAAGATCACCGATTTTGAGTATAAAGTGGTCCGCATCGATGACTACTCCAGACCCACTCCGGCGACAGAAAAAGAAACAGCGGATGTCCTGAAAAGACTAGGTTTATAGGCATTTTTCTAGGGTTATCCTAGCGGCTAGGGTAACCCTAGAAAAATGGCCCGCGGTGAGTTTGTAAAAAGTGTGCAAAAATCTTGACAAAAGGCCTATTTTGTGTATAATTATAGCAGAATTCTGTTAGTCCTCTGACAACGGAAATCGGAAAAATTTGTGCAACTTAAATGGAGGCCAATTATGGCTATTACTGACCGTGGTATCGACGGCGCCAATTTTTTTCTCGAGCTCTTGAACTTGGGGTTGGCAATGAAAGCGAGGAGCGGACTGCGAACCTTCTCGTCCACAGGCGGATCGTCCAGTCCGAGACGTCAGATCATCGCAGAGATGATCGAACGAGTCGTCAATGAGCTCGGCTGGGGTGTCCGCGACGAAGGACTGTTCCCAATAAAGATCGGGAGATTGCCCGCCCCGGAACGCCTCATCATCGAAAAGCTCATCGCTGAACACGACGACAAGCTGATCGAGCGGTTGCGGCTCATTACCGTCAATATTCCCTCTCCTGTCGCCAAGGTCGTGAAGTCCAAGGGCAAGAAGGAAAAGAGGAACAAAGATGGCGATGTCATCGAAGAGGCTACGCCCGACACAGAGGAGGCCGTCACCTCCGACAAGGATAACGGTGTCGAGTTTCTGAAGTCGATCGCATGTATGGTCAATGGAAAGTCGAAAGAGGATCAGGTGTCCATTCTTGAGAAGCTCAACGTCGCGCAAGGTGAAGCAGGGGTTCTCTACAAGGAATCCCTGAAGAACATGGCGAAGAAGGTTGCCAAGGTGGTCGGCCTCAATGAAGATGCGCCGCTCGCCGACCTAGTGCACAAGCTCGAAGCCTATTCCCGCGAACTCGCCGAGCCGGCAAAGCCGGTGAAGATGAGTCTCGTGGGGCGGTTTGTGAATGCGTGTCTCATTGGTCCGAAAGATGAGCCGGAACCGTTCAAACTTCCCAAATTCTTGCAACGAAAGGACAGGTAAAAACATGCAAGCATTACTACTTCCCCTTCGCCTTTTGGCGGAAGGCGACCGGTGGGCCAATGGGATCTACCGGGCCGCAATGACCAAGATCCTGACCGCCGTCTTTCTCTATCTCGGCGTACTCTGGATCGGTGCAGGTTTCGACCTGCGGTGGCTTATCGTCGGTGCGATGTGGATGATGTCGACCTTTGTGATCGTCACTTATCTGCAGCCAAACGTCTTGGGCCTTCTCGGTCTGGGTGAATGGATCCGCACGGGTGATGATCCTCGGAAAGCATCGGTCATTCGTGCGGGACTCCTTCTCTTCATTTCGGTTGTGGTGGCCGGCGGCACGGCGTTGATCCTGGGGTTCATCGGAGAAGGTTTATTTTTCCCCTTCGCGGTCCTCGTCATTCTTCTCATCGTCGCTTGTGCGGTAACTATCGGGGGAACTCACCTCGAAATTTGGCTTCCGCGCATTTCGTGGGTAGCTGTCGCCATGCTTGTCTTGGCGGTCGTACTCGCGAAATGGGGCACGCCGGCTCACTTTGCGCGAATTAGCATCGACGTACGCAAGTACGAGGTGCGATCGGCTGAGGTGACGAGAGCAGAAAATGCCGAGATCAGTCGGGAGAACAAGAATGAAGAAGATGATGACTACGCGAAATCGGTACGCATGCTACTTCTCTGCAAGGTTCCTTCCGGAGCACAAGAAAAGTTCGATAAGGTCCAAAAAGAGATCTACGCCGAGAAGTGTGGCCAGGGCAGAAGGAGGATGCAAGACTCCGACGTCGAGAAGGGCTGGAGCTATCTTCTGCCCAAACACGCAGAGGAAGTGCACAGCGGCGCTCGGGAGGGTGCCGCTCACGGGGGAAAAGCCAGTGATGGCCTGGGTGGCTGGATCGGGCATCAGTGGGGGCGCTACTACGCTCTCAAGGATACTGATCCGCTACTCTTCTGGTCAACCCTACTGATCGGTCACGTTCTTTTCTTTTGGCTTGTCTGGCCCCCGCTCAAGCGTTTCTGGAAGTGGTTGCGGAGCGACAGCGCGGCGACCACGACGACAACAACAAGTTCCACTTCCTCCACCACGAAGAAGGACGAGAAGAAGAGCTACGCTACCGGGTGGACCATGCTTTGGGTGGCCATCGCCGCCCTGCTCGTCGTTTACTTCGCAATCTGGCCGAATATCAAGGCAGATGCGACGGTGCAAAACATCGCGTGGTCTATCCAGGGCAAACCGGTCGCGTCCTCAAGCGTTCATGCGGTCCCCGCAGGCACGGAATGGGGTGCGCAGTTCACTTCTTGGAATCCGCACTTCGCTAGCACGTGTGGCAACGCAAAGATGCCGCAAGGCGCCAAGGGCAAGATGCTCCGGCTCGGGAGAGTCGCAGGCGACACCGTCGTCCTGATGGGTACCAGTGAACGCACCGGCGACCTGAA
>OBEQ012690485.1_pt1 | contig 13334 bp, 14 predicted proteins | sample 1670901 | NCBI WGS metagenome assembly OBEQ01 (sample SAMEA104232315, study PRJEB22302) | groundwater metagenome | biome: forest; feature: aquifer; material: groundwater | place: USA | collected 2011-08-07 | depth 5.4 m
CCTCGCTTCATTTCTGATCACAAATAGTATTATTGATATATTTAAACTATTTCAATTCGAGGTAGATAAAACATAAGAAATAGAATGGAATCTGAAAAAGCACTCTAATGTATTAAAAGTTAGGTGTTTTGGTAAAATATAAGCCACAGCAAAGGGGAGGGTAATTGACAGCCAAAAAGGAGAAGTTAAAGCGATCCAAACCAGCGCTCCGGGGATCATTTCACAAATTCGATCGACCCGGTCTTCATGGCGCAGCAAAAACCTTTTCTCTCTCTCCGGGGCGATGATATAGCGCATGGAAAGGGCGTGGTGGATAATCAGTCCTGCGCCTCCGCCAAGCAAAAAAACTGAAACCAAAGTGTTTATAGGGGGTCCTAAAATACCTTGTCCTAAAAAACCAATCAGAAATCCCACAATAAGCAGGATTAGCCCGAAGATACTGTAAGGGAATCTGGAAGCTCTTTTTAACAGTTCGCCAATAAAGAAAAATCCGGCAAAACCTAAGATAAAAAGTATGAGTAATCGCATATTATTTTGAGTGTAACTACCATTTTAGCACCCTTTAGGTAGGTAAGTTTAAGCAAATTTTAACTTTTTATCAATGAAAAATTTGCTTACCCATTCGCTTTGCTCAGAGTAGGCAATTTGAGCATAAAAAGCAAATTATTATAACTTGAGAATACTTTTAGCGTTTTGGGTAGTTTGATGGGTAATTTCTTCAAATGAAACTTTTTTTAAATCCGCAATTAATTGGGCGATTTCCTTGATTGTTGCCGGCTCATTTCTTTTACCTCGGTTTGATTGAGAGGGGAGGAAAGGGCAGTCAGTTTCTAAAACTATTTTTTCTAAAGGTAAGAGCTTGGCGGCTTCATGCAGATATTCATTTTTGGGGTAAGTAATGGTAGCTGCAAATGAAACAATTAAGTTAGGGGAGGGGAGAACTTTTTGGGTAATTCCTGGCATACCTGAATAGCAGTGTAAAATTGTCGGATGGTCACCGATCATCTCCAAACATTCAAGCCAGGCTTCAGAATTCTTTGGATTTTTACTGCGGTCATCGCGGCAATGTACTATTAAGGGTAAATTTAACTCTTCTGCTAGATCAATTTGAGCCTGAAATAGTTTTCTCTGCAATTCTTTTTGCTGATCAATAGAAAGGGAAGTAGGGTTATGGTCAGGATTATTATCAAAGAAATAGTCTAATCCACACTCTCCAACTGCTACAACTTTAGTAGGGTTACTCTGGTACACTCTCCCCAGCTTAGCTATGTCTTGATGTATGGATTCACCAGTACGATCCGAATATTTAATTGCCTCGTGGGGATGAATACCAATAGTAGAAAAGGCCGATAGTCCTTCGATCGGGGAAAGTTGATTTTGGACCTGTTCTAAGGCTATTTGGCTAAGTTTAGGATCCACTCCCACGTTAATGATGGTTGTTACCCCTGCCTCCAAAGTCCGCTGGATCATCTGATCAAAGCCTTTTTTAAATGAATCCCAGTAAAGATGTGCATGTGTATCTATTAGCATCGGAATATTATAGTTTAAAAATAGTTAAGATGAAATGTTGACAATTTGTGAGCTGCATATATAATAAACACAACTATGTCGTCCTTAGAGCACTACTTAGCTCCAATTAAAGCTGAAACAGATCGAGAAGGAAGAGATCGAAAAAAAACGGAAGCTATGAACGCCTCGATTGCAAGATGGAAAGTTGCAGAGACTGAATTATCAACAGACCAAACACCCATAGGAGGATTGAAAAGAGCATTTATTGATCATATTAAAAGAGACAATTCGACCCAAGGTGCATTTAGCCAGAAGGGATACTTTCCGGGAGTGATGGAAATGCATATGTTATGGATAGTAAACCAGGTTGTTGAAGCTTGGGTTGGTACTTTACCACCTGAACAAAAAGAGGTTCTTTTTTCCCGGCAAGCCGCTTCAAAATAATTTTAAAATCTTTGCCAGGTGATTTTTTCACCACTTAACTTCTTATTTGCCATTACTAACTCATCATAAATGCCGTCTATTAAATCATATTTTTTAGCCTCTTTTAAACTAACCCAAGCAAAGTTATCTGTTTCATCCTCTTGGAGTAAAACTTCACCACTCAAATATTCAGCAATACATGAGATGATTAAAGTTGGAGTTCCATCTGTATGAATTCCAGCCAGGCTGGTTAGATATTCAATTTTTTTGATTTCTAGTCCAACCTCCTCTTTTACTTCCCTGGCTAGAGTTCGTTCTAGGGCGTTATACCAATAGTCATTGGTATCCTTTGAAAGGTTTATATAATCATTTGATTCTAACCTTCCACCAGGGACTGTCCACATGCCAGGAAATCTTTTTTTGGATTTTGATCTTCTGGTGATTAAAAACTTGCCAGCTTTTTGGATGATGGCTGTGATTGCAACTTCATGTAAGTATTGGTTGTCCACTATATAAGTCCCTTTTCAATAAGTGCTGGAATAACAAACTTTTCTAATATCGAAGCAATTTTAATATTATAATATTTGCCGATCCAAGAATAGTCTTCAATCTCATTTGTGGGTTTTGGTTGATCTTTTGTTTGAACCAAATAAGCATCGATAATAACTTGATTGTTGTCAGAGCTGGCCATGTCCTGAAATCTTCCCAGAAAAACTGGATCGGAGACGTGGATATTTAATTCTTCTAAGGATTCCCTGGTTAAACTTTCAATATGGGTTTCATTGGCTTCATGCTTACCGCCCAAACTAATAAATTCATCTAGCCCTTTTTTCTTAACCACTAAAGTTTTACCATTTTTGATAATTACGACAGCAATTTTATGGTAGGTGTTATTGGGGATATCACTACAATTACAACGTTTTGGTTGTTTCATATCCTAGGAAATAGGGGTTCACTGGATTTGATCTGACCGGAAAACTGTTTGAGGATTTTTTCTGAAGTTTCTGGGAGGAATGGATGTAAATTAAAAGCGATATGTTGAATTCTATTAATAATGTCGGACAATACTGGGGTTGCAGTGGTTTGATCAAGTTCCCAGGGTTTTTTGTCAGAGATTATTTTGTCCGCCTCCCCTATCTCGCTCCAAATATGTTGTAATCCTTCATTAAATTTAAATTCTTGTATAAGTATTTCTAATTTCGGATTAAAAGAAGTTGGTGGTTCAGGTGAGGTTAAGTTATTTTTCTCAGCCAATTTTGCAGTTCTAGCCACAAGATTGCCCAAACCATTTGCCAGATCAGCGTTATAAACCCTTTCAAAGTCTTCATAAGTAAAATCTCCATCATCCCCGGCAGTTGGAATATATCTTAATAGAAAGTAACGCAAAGAATCCCTATTAAGAGTGGGATATTTTTCTAAAACATCTGATGGCGAAATAACATTACCTAATGATTTACTAATTTTTTCCCCGCCAATATTAACATAACCATGAACTAAAAGCTTTTTAGGTAAGGGTAAGCTCGCTGCTAGTAATATTGCACTCCAGTAAAGACCATGAAATTTTGATATTCCTTTCCCAATAACATGGATTTCCGCTGGCCACCACTTACTAAACTCTTCCTCATCTCTCCCATATCCAATAGCTGTAATATAGTTAGCTAAAGCATCCAGCCACACATAGAAGATCTGTGAATCATCGTCAGGTACTGGTATTCCCCAAGGAATTCTAGTCTTCGGTCGGGAGATGCTAAAATCTTCAGCACCCTGTTTTAATAAACCTAAAACCTCGTTTTTACGAGAGGTAGGAATTATTTGATATTCATCTGATTCAATTATTTTTTTAATCTGTTCTGTGTAGTCAGATAATTTAAAGAAATAATTTTCTTCCTCAACTCTCTCAGGTGCTATTTTATGTTCTGGGCAAACTCCGTCAACTAAATCTTTCTCTGTCTTGAATTCCTCACAACCAACACAATATAAACCAGCGTATTTTTTTTTGTAAATCTTTCCTGCCTCTAAACACTTATTCCAAAGCTTAATTGCTCCAGGCCAATGTTTTTGTTTATCGGAAGTCCTAATAAAGTCATCATATGATATATTTAAGATATCTTTTAGCTTTTGAAACTCTGGAGTATTTCTATCTACATAATCTTGGAAACTAACTCCTTCTTTTTGAGCAGAAGTAATCACTTTTAAGCCATGTTCATCCGTTCCATTTAAAAAATGGACATTGTCGCCAACGAGGCGATGGTATCTGGCTATGACATCAGCTATTATAACTTCCAATCCAAATCCAATGTGTGGTTTTCCATTCGGGTATGGAATTGCGGCGGTAATGTAATAATTTTTATTCTCCATAAAGTTCATTTCTTCTTTCAATATTTTTTATAGCAATTTCCATTTGCTTAATTCTATCATCATGTTTTAGAAAAGGCTTTATTATATCGAAAAACCTTAGTAATGTAGACTTCTTGCTTATTCTCAGAGTCCAATAGTCGTTATTATATGCGTATCCATGGGATGCAATCAAGCCTTTGCGTGGAGAAAAACTAATTTTAGGTACTTCAATACCAAATCTTTCCAAATAAAGTTTAATTTTCCTTAATAGGATTATGTCGTAGTTCCCGATACTCAAGTTTGCGGAGTTAATTCTATTAAGATGTGAAACAGAAATACTCCCTTCAGCATCTATAAAGCCTGCAAGAAAACTAAAAAATAATTTCTTTTTACGAAATATCCAGTAAGGAGGATTTTTGTTTAGAAGAAATATAAAAGATAGATTTAAACTACATTGGATCTGTTGTTTGTTTTTCTTGCCAGGTTTACTCACCCAAATCCGGCCATATTGAAAAAATAACTTATTAATCAGATCTATTTGTGCGGGTTTTGTAGAACCACAATCAACGGATATAGTTTCACTATTTTTGTAGAATTTTCTTACTCGCAAATCACCAATCCTAAACCCAATCAAATATGCTTTTTCCACCAAGTTCCCACTAAAATCTTTCCTAGGATAAACTATATGTGCTCCTGCGAGTGTTTTAATTGGCAAATTTGCCAATCGGATTTTTCTGTCTACTGTAGAGTATGCACAATGGAATATTTTAGCTATTTTTCTAGAGCTAAGACGCTTGTTTAAATAAAGATCAGATAAAATGTCTATTGGTATATTTAGGGCTGCAGGCACATAAATATAATACCAAATAAAACCCGAATGTCAATACTATTGGCTTAGTTTTTGCGCCGTTTGAACTTAGTTAGTGTACTCTTTTTAGGCTCTTTTGACAAACCAAGTTTAGGAATTTCTTTAATTTCCTTGGCTTTAATTTTGGGAAAAAGCCTAACTCCTAGAATTGAAACTAGGATAATCCCGAGTGCGATTAAAGGAGTTATTTGGTTTAAGGCTTGGAGAACAAAGATCATTAACATCCCCAGCCCTAAGATAAAACTATGCGGTAAATACCTTACAGCAAAATCAATCATCAGAGTGACGACCGTTAAGATCGATAAAAAAATTGCCAGTAACTGACCGATTGAGGCTTGTTCCCAGCTTTTTGGCGGGGTAGTAAAATAAAAAATATAACTCAGTAGAAAGATACAGCCAATGATAGTTATTATTTTGAGTAAATAAGCTCTCATTACTTAATTTTACAATTAAATCTTGGATCCGAATAGTTCGGGTTTTTTATGGTTTGCTGGATTGTAAAACGGTATTTCTAGTGCTAACATAGTTTCACAAATCACCCGTCTGTTATGGCTAACTTAACTATCCTTTGTCCTAAATGCCAAATTGAAATCTCCCTTGATGAGGCGTTGACTCAACAACTAGAAGAATCCTTAAAAATTAAGACTGATGCTGAGATTAAATCCAAGCTGGAAGAGGAAAAACATAAACTTCACCAGGTGATGAATGATTGGAAGTTGCAAGAAGAAGAGAAGTTAAAAAAACTCCTAGAGAAGAAAACTGGTGATGAGATGGCTGAGTTAAAGTTGCTACGGCAAGAAAATGAGAAAAAAACTTTGGAGCTTCGAAAATCCCAAGAATTGGAATTAAAACTGCGTCAGGAGAAAAATGCGATTGAAGAACGGGAGAAGAATTTGGAGTTAGAGGTCCAAAGGAAGATGGATGAGCAAAGAAAATTAATTGAGATGAAAGTGGCGGAGCGGATGATAAATGAACACCACTTAAAAGAAGCAGAGAAAGAAAAAATTATCTCTGATTTAAAAAAAGCGTTGGAGGAAGCACAGCTTAAAGCCAATCAAGGATCCCAACAATTGCAAGGTGAGGTTTTGGAACTAGAGTTAGAGGCGGTTTTGAAATCTGAGTTTCCCTATGATGAAATTATGCCAGTGCCCAAAGGGGTAAATGGGGCAGATGTGATGCAAGTTGTGCATGATCAAGCGGGCAGGGTTTGCGGAATAATTATTTGGGAGAGCAAACGGACTAAAAACTGGAGCGAGGAGTGGGTGGGGAAGTTAAAGGATGATCAAAGAATTGCCAAAGCCGATGTGGCAATTTTAGTTTCTCAAGCACTCCCTGATTCAGTTAAGGGTTTTGGACACAAAGATGGAATTCATGTTACTAGCTTTGAATTTTATGTGCCAGTGGCCAAAATGATTCGGTTAAAAGTTATCGAATTAAATTTGGCCAAAGCTTCATCTGTTGGACAAGACAAAAAGATGGAGATGCTTTATAACTATTTGCGGGGTAATGAGTTTAGAAATCGGGTTGAGGTAATTGTCGAAACATTTAATTCCTTAAAAGAGGATTTGGAAAAGGAGAAACAATTTTATGTCAAAAATTGGGCCAAGCGGGAGAAAAATATTCAACGGGTTTTGGAATCAACACTCGGTCTTCATGGTGATCTGGAGGGATTGATGGGTAAAGCCTTGCCAGAACTTTCTAGTTTAGAAGCTGATAACTTTGAGGTTTTGGAAACTGAGGAAGCGGTGGAAGTTTTACAAGATGATGCCCTGTCACCAGCTAGTCTTTTTCCAGTAGTTGATGAGACGGTGCACTGAAAGATCTTGTTTTAACAGGGCCATCTAAAGTAATTATTCCTGCTAAACTTCTTAATCTTTCTAGACTAGCATTTGAAGACCTTGGTTGATGTCTTATCCCAAATAAATATCTCTGCCAAGGGTAAAACCTCCGGCATCTTTAATATGTTTCGATTTTCAGTAGTACCTTGAGGGTGTTCTAATATTTCATACTGATTATACACAAAAATATTTAAGAATAAACTCCTGAGATTGCTTCTTCGGTTCTGCCTTTTCGCAATGATGATGCGGTATAATTCTGACATGATAACTCCCCAGTTTAAAGAGGCATACAAGAAGTTAAATCCAGAACAAAAAAAGGCGGTTGATACGGTCGAAGGTGCGGTGATGGTGATTGCTGGACCGGGGACAGGGAAAACCCAAATTTTAACTTTAAGAATTGCTAATATTTTACTCAAAACTGATACTCTGCCCGGATCAATATTGGCTTTAACTTTTACTGAATCTGGGGTTTCAGCGATGAGAAAAAGACTGGTGGAAATTATGGGATCGGAAGGTTATAAAGTTTATATTACAACCTTTCATGGGTTTGCCAATGATGTGATCCGCAATAATCCGGAGAATTTTCGCCATCTTGCAGGAAGTGAATCAATTACTGACTTAGAACAGATCCAAATTTTGGAACGGATTTTACTGGAATCTGATTTAAAAGTTTTAAAGCCTTTTGGGGACCCAATTTTTTATACTAAATCAGTTCTTGCGGCAATTAATGATTTAAAAAAAGAGGGAGTTTCAACTGAGGAATTTTCAGCAGCGGTTTTGGAACAAGTAAGGGAGTTTGGGGAGTTAGGGGAGGAAAAGTTTTATGAAAAAGGTCCATATAAAGGCCGGATGAAAGGCAAGTATGCTGATTTGCAAAAAGCGATTTCCAAAAATGAGGATTTGATAAAAGTTTATGAAATGTATCAAGAGGTTTTACAAAAACAAAAACTTTATGATTACTCGGATATGATTATGGAAGTGGCCAAAGCTTTGGAAGTTGATGAAGATTTAAGGCTTTCACTTCAGGAGCGCTACTTATATGTATTGGTTGATGAACATCAAGATACTAACTTTGCCCAGAATCGGATTTTGGAATTTTTATCAATGTATTTTGATAATCCAAATTTATTTATTGTAGGGGATGAAAAACAAGCGATTTATAGATTTCAGGGAGCATCTTTAGAAAACTTTTTATATTTTAAAAATCTTTTTCCTCAAGCAGAGCTAATTAATTTAACCCAAAATTATCGCTCAACTCAAGCTGTTTTAAATGCTGCTGGTAGTTTGATTACCAAAAATATTTTACCAGAGGAGTTTAACCCAAATACAACAAAGTTGATGTCGACAGTTGATTACCCAGAAGAGTTAATTAAAATTGCTGGGTTTACTTCGCCGGATACTGAATTACAATTTGTGGTGGAAGATATTTTAACAAAGATTAAAAACGGAGTTAACCCTAGAGAGATAGCTGTCATTTATCGCAACAACAGAGATGTTTTTCCATTGATTGAAGCGCTGGATCAAGTTGGTGTAAGTTATTACAATGAGTCAGAGCAAGATTTATTATCAGACCGAGAAGTAAGAAAAATCTTGGATATTTTAAAAGCGATTGATAACTTTGGGGAAGATGTTTATCTGACTCCCCTGCTGCATATGGATTTTTTTGGAATCTTACCACTCGATGTTTTTAAACTATTAAAGTTTGCAAAGAAAAATCATTTATCAGTTTTTGAAATTTTAAAAAATTCAAAAAAAATTAAAAATTTAGAATTAGACATTCCTGAGAAGTTAGAGGAGATGTATCAAAGATTGTCAGATTGGGCAGTGTTGTCCAGGAATGAAGCATTAGAGAATTTATATATTACCCTTTTACAGCAATCAGGGATAATGAAAAAGATTTTGGAATCCCCAAAATCAATGGAGAAAATGGATCGGCTGTCAACGCTCTATTCTGAGATCCGCAATTACACTTTGAAAAATCCCAAAAACTCATTGGAAGGATTTTTAAATCATATTAAATTAATGGAGGATCATCAATTATTGATTAAGCGACCACTCAAAAGTCCATTGGTAAAATCAATTCGCTTGATGACTGCTCACCGTTCAAAAGGCTTAGAGTTTGAGTATGTTTATATCGTCAATGTTTTTGATGGCCATTGGGGGAACAAAAGATTTGTCAAATTGATTAAGTTGCCATGGGAGCACTTAGGAAACAGGGAAAAATTGGGTGAAGTGGTTGATCAAAATGAGGACGAGAGAAGGTTGTTTTATGTAGCGATGACTAGAGCTAAAAAACAAGTAATGATCTCTTATTCTGTAGTTTCACAGGATGGAAGAGAACAACTGCCATCCCAATTTATTGAAGAAATTTCCCCGGAATTTAAGAATCTGCAAGAGACATTAGAGTTTGAGCAAAAAATACAATCTAAGCCAGAAACTTTGTTTATCATAAAAGATGAGGAACCGGATTTTAAAGACCAAGAATTCTTTAATTCTATCTTTGCGCAAGAAGGTTTATCGGTAACAGGTCTTAATAATTATTTGGAATGCCCTTGGAAATATTTTTACCTGAATTTAGTCCAAATTCCGTTTACCAAAGAGAGACCGCAAATTTATGGAATTGCAATCCATAATGCGCTGTGCAAAATTATCAATAGCAAGAAAAGATCTAAAAAATTATTGCTTCAATTTTATGCAGATTACTTAAAGCAGGAAGAGCTATCAAAGAAAGATTTGGCTGAAATGTTGGAAAAAGGTTCAAAAACTTTAGAAGATTATTTTGATGCTTACTCACAGCAATGGAATGCAAATATAATTTGTGAATATGCAATCACTTGTGTCCAACTTTCAAATCTAGTAAAAATAAGTGGTCGAATTGACAGGATTGAAACCGAACCAAATTCCAAAAATGTCACTATCACTGATTTAAAAACCGGCAAGCCAAAATCCAGGAATGTGATTGAAGGTAAAACAAAAAATTCAACCGGAGACTTTAAAAGGCAGATTAATTTTTATAAATTACTGGTTGATGGTTCAGAAAAGACTAGATGGAGTGCGAAAAAAGGAGTAATTGAGTTTGTGGAGCCAGATGAGAAAGGAAATTTTCACCGCGAAGAATTTGAATTTTTGCTAGAAGAATTAGAAGAGTTAAAAAAACAAATTCTGCAGGTCAGCGATGAGATTATTAATTTGGACTTTTGGGACAAAAGATGTGGGGAAAAGGATTGTCAGTATTGTAAATTAAGAGAGATGTTAGTGATATAGGAGTTTGGTTAAGTTCTTGTGCTAAGATGGACTAACTCATGAATAAACGAAACATCTTTCTCTGGGCGCTTTATGATTTTGCTAACTCAATCCCAACCATAGTTTTTGGACTTTATTTTTCCCAGTGGTTAGTAATTGATAACCATGTATCAGATATTTTCTACAACTTAATTTTTGTCGCCTCAAGTATCTTACTAATTCTAATTAGTCCCTGGGTAGGTGCGGCTTCTGATCGGCATGGAGCAAAACTACCCTTTTTACGAATTCTTACGTTATTAATGACAGTGACTATTTTAATAACTACAATTTTGGCAGTTTTCTTTCCCGCCAGTAACCAGATAGTTTTCTGGGCGGTAATATTTTTTATCCTGACTAATTTTTTCTACCAATTTTCCTTAATTTTTTATAATGCCCTTTTGCCGCAACTGGCGCCAAAATCAAAAATAGGACGAGTCTCAGGGATCGGTTCGGCTTCGGGTTGGATCGGGCAGATTGCCGGTATATTAATCACTTTGCCACTGGCCACCGGGGCAATTTATCTGGCTGGTAATCACGGTAGGCCACAAACATTTTTACTCTCGGTAATTTTATTTATTATTTTGTCGCTGCCAACTTTGATTTTATTTAAAGAAAAAACCCAAAAGAAATATTCAATTGAGTTTAGTCTAGTGAAAGAATATAAAAACTACTTTTCCGATTTTAAAACCATGATCAAAGTACCCGGCATCGGCAGATTTTTACTCGGCTACTTTTTCTTTAGCGATGCAATACTGACTGCCCAAAGTAACTTTCCGATCTATCTAGATCAGGTATTTAGAATTCCAGATAAAATTAAAGCCTTTTTGGCGATGGGGATATTAATTACTGCCGCTCTTGGCGCATTTTTAATTGGTTTTATTGCTGATAAATATGGAATTAAAAAGACGCTCAACTATCTTCTTATTGCTTGGATGATTTTGATGCCTTTTATTGCTTTGACATCAAACTTTCATTTTTTTATTTTTTTGGTGGTAGTAATGGGGATTCTTTTTGGAGCAACTTATGTTGTGACCCGGGCGACTATAACTTATCTAACTCCGGAGGATCAGTTAGGCCATACATTTAGTTTTTATACTTTAGCTGAAAGGTTTTCAACTTTTTTAGGACCTGTTGTTTGGGGTTTAATTACCACAATTTTATATCATAGTGGGCCGTTAAGATATAGAATGGCAGCTTTATCGATGACAGTATTTATGGTGATTGGATTTTTTATTCTAAAATCTATTCCCTCTGACAAGAAAGAGTAGTTTTTTTCAGTAAGAAGAGGTTCCCCATTCTGACATGTTATCAAAAATCTTTTCCAATGACTGCCCTTTTTTGGTTAGAGAGTACTCAACATGGAGGGGAATCTCAGCAAAGACTCTCCTGTTTATTATCCTTTCCTGTTCTAATTCTTGAAGCCTTTGTGATAGAGTTTTAGGGCTGATACTTTCCAAGGTTTTTTGGAGTTCACCAAATCTTTTTGGCCCGCTAAAAAGGTTATGGAGAATAAGCATGGTCCATTTACTGCCGATAATCTTTAAAGCTCTGGCTACTCCACAGTCTTTGTGGCTTGGTTGTTTAGAGCAATCAACACAGGGTGAAGGTTTTTGTATGTTAATCATACAAAAATTATACCATAATACTTCCAAAAAGGTAACTACTTTACTTTTGAAAGTACTTGAGGTATCTTTCTTTTATGGACAAATGGGCGACGATTCCAGCTATGACAACAATAAAAAAAACAATTGCTTCTTTGAAGGAAAATGGGATGGAGGCAATGGTAGTAAACTCGGAAGAGGAGGCAAAGCAGAAAGCTTTGGAACTTATTCCTGAAGGATCAGAAGTCATGACTATGACTTCCAAAACCCTGGAAGCAATTGGATTAGTAGAAACTTTTAATGATTCAACTAAATATAATGCGGTTCGTTCAAAACTAATGACTGATGGAAATGCTCCTCATGAGAAAAAAAGGCTTGGTGCCGCCCCTGAATATACTATTGGATCAGTCCATGCTGTGACGGAAGATGGACATGTGTTTATCGCCTCTAATACCGGAAGCCAGTTGGCTGCTTATGTTTATGGAGCAGACATTGTGGTTTGGGTAGTTGGAACACAAAAGATTGTGAAAGACGATGAAGAGGCTAAAAAAAGAATTTATGAATATACGCTTCCACTCGAATCAAAAAGAGCTCACGAAGCATATGGCATTCCCGGGAGTGCCGTCAACAAGTTTTTAATTATCAATAAGGAAGTTCAACCCGGAAGAATAACTCTGATTTTCATTAATGAAAATTTAGGTTTTTAAATTTTCATTTTCAAGCATTTCTTACACAATTAGCGAAGCTTTACTTAAAAAGGAATCTTCGGATTTTAGGGTATATAACTGATATGGCAGACAATCCACAAAAACCCTGCAAACATATCCTCAAAGCTGATAAAACTCTAAAGCCAAAAACTCCAGAGGGTTGTGAAGAGTGTTTAAAAATTGGGGATACTTGGGTTCATCTTCGTTTATGTTTGACCTGCGGTCATGTGGGTTGCTGCGATTCCTCAAAAAACAAACACGCCACAAAACATTTTCAAGCGACTAAACACCCGGTAATTAAATCATTCCAGCCAGATGAAAATTGGATGTGGTGTTTTGTGGATGAGGTAATGGCAGAGCCTTAACGGTCTTTAATTCGGTAAACAAACTTCATTGTGGACCACCCATCATTTAAAGAAGCAATTTTAACATCGACCAAGCCATTTTTAAGCCCAGCTTCCATCACATCATTTTGGTTAAAATCTTTCTGGCCTTTTGGGTTTGAGATCCAAAAATTATACTGGTAACCAGATTTCAGACATCATGTTAAGATACATTTTAATATGGAGAAATCAATTAAAAGACAGCATAGTTTGGAGTTTAAGTTACAGGTAGTTCAAGCCCTTTTAAGCCGGGAGAAAACCATGGCTCAGATCTGCTCTGAGTTTAGGATTCATCCCACCCAGGCCAGAAGGTGGAAGGAAAAAGCCTTGGAAGGGATGAAATCAGGTCTCTCTCAACCAGGATCATCTTCAAAAGATGAGGACCA
>OBEQ013001434.1_pt1 | contig 13334 bp, 15 predicted proteins | sample 1670901 | NCBI WGS metagenome assembly OBEQ01 (sample SAMEA104232315, study PRJEB22302) | groundwater metagenome | biome: forest; feature: aquifer; material: groundwater | place: USA | collected 2011-08-07 | depth 5.4 m
AATTAATAAGTAAAAATAAATAACATGAAAACAAAAATTAAAAATAAAATGATAAATAAAACTTGGTGGAACGCAAGACCACTCGCTTTTGCGTTGTTTTGTTGATTTCTCTACATCTATGAAAAGGAATCCACCAAAGAGCGCAATTAAGTTAGGCGCTCGTTTTGTTCTTCACAACGTGGTAGGCGATTCTCGCTTGCTACAAAATACTAAACCACACAGGAGATAGCATCATGACAACGCAAAAACTGTTAGGCACCATCAGCACGTTCGTTCTGGAAACCCTGCCGCGTGAACTCGAAGTTCTCTCGGTGGGGTTCGTCGAGCGAGTCGCAGGACTCCTTGAAGGGCTTCAGGCTCGGGACATCACGGACGGGCGAGATCTCGCTCTGCTTGATCTGAAAATGATCGAGGCAGGCATCGCCCATTCGGGGCTCGTTCCGCCGGTTCGACTGGTGGAGCTCGTGGATCAACTCTCAGGGAATGAAGTCCCAGGGCTGACCTACGAAGACGTGGTTCTCGTGAACCCCGCCGAGCAGATGAGGGCTTTCACTCGCGGTGAAATTCGCGAGACGGAACTCTTCTTCTACAGTCAACATCGCATCATCGAGGCACACCTCGATCGGGCGATTCGGCAGGTTGAGGACGCAATCTTCGAGTTGGGCACAGATTGGACACTTTCGCATGACCCTGACGTTCCTGCCGCGACTCGAGCGCTTCAGGGCATCAATGACGAGCTCGAGCCGGTTGTCAGCGCGTGCCTGGCTCTGGGCGACATGGCTCCAGGACACTTCGCGAAATTCCGTAAGTATCTGGGAGTTCACCCCATACGGAAAACGAAGGGGCCAAGTGCCAACTTCTCGGCGCGAGTGCCATTGATCGACATGCTTCTGCGGGGCGATGAGCTCCCGCAAGATTATGTCGCGCAGCTGGCGTCTAAGATCGAGTATCTCCCGAGAGGTGGTCGTAAGGCCATTAAGGAGGTGCTTCAACTTCCAGCTGGAAACTCTCTCGTTTCTCGCTGGCGTCGCAAAGGCAAAGATCTGGTCATTCGCGATCGGATCAACGAGATCGGTCTTTTCACGAACCGGTTTCGGGACGCCCATATCCGCGCGGCCATGCGACAAATCCCCGAGGCGATGCGGAATCAGATGGCAGGCACAGGTGGAGTGGATCACCCTGGAACTTACCTTCGCAAGATGCGCGAGGACACGAAGTTCACTCCTGTGGAGTAGTAAACGCGTTCGGCGTTACCCGAACAACAGGCCGAGAGCCCTGATCAACTCTCAAAAAGCCAGCAACACCCGAAAGGAGAAATGTTCGCTGGCTTTTTATTTTCCTTATACAAAACTTGATGTTATTCAGGTTGTAAAGTAGAGTTAAGAGTATGGTTGATGCCCTGATCAAAGAAATTCAAGATAAGAACATACCCCTTTCAATGATACTTTTGAAGGCAAAAATAGTTGCTACCAAGAGAAAGGATCAGAACTTCTTGAAATGGCTTGAGTTAGAACTTGGTGGTTATGAAAAAGGTAAAAATAAGCCTCCAGAATATAGAAAGATGAGAGGACAGGCTAAGTTTTGGAACCCAATGCTTGGATGGTGTCCTATTTTGTTTAGCAGTTCTGAAGTAGAAAAGCAGATGGTCAACAGGTCAACAAATCAATCTATAGCCGAGATTGAGCAACTCTTAGAAGCTGATTCACAAGAATTTGAAATGCCTTATCCCGCCAGCGTAGCAGAAGAAATAATGCGAGGAGAAATGAAAACCAAGGTATCTATGTTTATAGGCCGATCTTCACTCGTAGGTATATTAAGTAAGGTAAGAAATATGATTCTTGATTGGGCTCTAGGTTTAGAAGAAAAAGTAGGACCAGAAATCTCGGAAAATTCACAACATTCAGAAGTTCTGAAACTCAAAAATAAGGCGCAACTCATAAAAGATTTCAATTCTTTTGATTTCAAAAATCTTAAGGTAAGTGAAAAGATATACTTGCTGAAAGTTTTTTACTCATACTATGAGGCAATAATAAAAACATATTACGGCCCTGGCTTATTTTATCTAACCTCTGGTATTGACGACCTGAATGATTACTTCAAGATTTTACGGAAGAAAATGATTGAAATTATTGAATCAGATAAAACATTTTCTGAAATGAAAAACGCTAAAGCATATCAGGGGTTGATAGACCCTATGACAAGTTTATATTCCAGTGCAGATTTTTTTGATGGTGTATGGGAAGATTTTACCCTGCCCAACCTTATCGATTTCCGCGAAGAAATTGCAGATAAGGATCTATTTGAAAATAATTCAGAAATACACAAGGTAGATGCGAAGGTTAACAATTTTTTCGAGGCAATTTCAAAAGAAATTGATGAATTAAAGAAGTTCCTAGATCAAAAAGAGAGAAATTTCCACGAGCAAGACCTGCCAAAATATAAAAAGCAATTTGATGACACTTTTAAGCCCGACAAGGGGCAGACCATAAAACATGAGCACACTCATCATTTTGAAAATAGCATTCAGGAAAAAGATATTGGCGTAAATATAAAAAATGTTGATGAAAATGTCGTTGTAAAAAATAGCGGTAAGAGAATTACCTTACCCAAGTTTCCTAGGACAGAATGGTCAAAAGTTTCCATAATATTTATGGATGAAAGAAATATTATTTTGTCAGATGGTAAGAATAATAAGCCGTCTTCCTTCGAAGGCCTCGGATGTGATGACGGCAGGACTGGCAAACCAGATGATAACTGGGATTTCTTCTTAAAACTGGCTCAAGGGAATGGCCAAACACTCCCTATTGGCAAGAAAGAAAGAGAAAAGAAAAAGAAGCAAAAGCAGAAAATTACTGATATTTTACGAAAGATATTTGATACTGAAACAGATCCTTTCGAGAAAGAAGCGGGTGGAGTTTATAAAGCTAAATTTTCTATCAAATATACCGCAGAAGAAACTAGTCCGAAAAGGAAAGGCAAATATGCTGATTCCGAAGAAGTTTTTGCGGAAATGACAGAGCCGTCCCAGGAAGACATAGAAAGCGAATTTTCACAATAAACTGAAAACGGAAAATACCTAGAAGCCACAGCATTATCTCGCTGTGGCTTTTTGCTTTTGTGATTTTTCGCCCTTTGTAATTGAGAGCAGGAACACTCTCATATTACAAACCTTATTAGAATTACTATGGTTAATAAAAAAATAAAGTCATCGGGGATACCTTCCCCATATGACTCCGCCTCTGTCTTCACTACTTACGACATAGGTGTATCAACCGCTCTTCTATGTGCGGGTTTTGAGCTTTTGGATATAGAGAAAGGCAATCCAAAGAAAGCTCTATTTATATTTCGCAAAGAGGCTGGTATCGAAGAAACTGCCAACGACTATTTTGCGAATAAGTTGAAAGTGAAGGCGCGGTCGTTCGCCGATAACTTAAAAGCTCTTAAAAATAAACTCTACAGCTAAAAGTAGAGTTATTTATGCTGCCAAAGGAAGCCATAGAGGAATACAAAAAGTTATACGAGGAGCGTTTCGGCGTGGTTTTAAGCGATGCTGAAGCTTCTTTCCGCGCAAACAATTTAGTGAACCTCTATAAGGCTGTTTTGGGGTCGGATCCCGTTAACAAACCTTCTAGCGATTATTGATCAGATGACAAGAATGAATTGTCAAAAAATTTCAAGTTATATGAGCTATACCATAAAAGAATTATCAAACGAACTAGGTATAAGTGAGAAAACCTGCTCACGCTGGATTGACGACGGCCTAAAAACCGTGGCTGGAAGCAAGAAACCAATTCTGATAATGGGCTCTGATGCGAAAGATTTTTTGAGAAGCAAAGATTCAAAAAGGAAAGTCGAGTTGAAGCGCAACGAGTTCTATTGCTTCGCCTGCAAGGCACCCAGGAGAGCGAAACGAGGGTCGATTCATCAACTGAAGAATAAAAAAACAGGTCTTTGCCATGTCTGTAACGGGAAAATGTGCAGGATATTTACACCCTACCAAAAGGACTACCAGATATCACTCTTTCCTACTTAAATGTCTATTATGAGCAAAAAGTGCATTTATCGTAAATACGACAAAATAACCCATTATAAACCATATAAATTAACCCAATGGAAACATCAACCGAAGAAAAAATAAGTTTCGAAATAAAGCAAAAAAATGTGCCACTTTTAATCTCTGCAATTGATCTAAAAATAAAAAATCTAGAGAAAATCCAAAAGACCTGCATAAAGGAAAAGCAGTTCCCAGCCGCGAATGACCTGCAACCCCCTATTATGCTTCTTCAAGCTCTAAAGAAGCGTTTAATTCCCATGAAACCTGTTCCTTTGCCAATGAAGTAAGTAATAAAAACTATGACAAATATAATCTATCAAAACGAGCAGGTAAAAAGAGACTTTTTTGAACAGCTTAAGGGTGGTCGGGGATTTGCTAAAAGCTCGGTGCGTGTCTTCTCTGAAGCAATCGCCCAATGGCAAACTTTTTCAAAAAACGATGACTTTTCTAATTATAATAAATCAAAGGCTGTGGCTTTTACTGAATGGCTGAGTGTGAGGCCAGCAAAAACTAAATCAGGGAAAATCTCCCTTGTTACCCAATATAACTATCTTCGTCGAGTGAAGAAGTTTTTTGTCTGGTTATCAGATCAACCTGGGTATAAAAGCAAAATATTAAAGGACGATGTAGATTTTTTACGCCTTTCTAAGAAAGATGCTCGTATTGCCCAATCTGGCACAACAAAGAAAATGCCGACATTTGAAGAAGTGAAAAAAATCATTGAGGGCATCGATGCAAAAAATGAAATAGATATGCGAGATAGAGCGCTTATTTCATTTGCTTTCATTACAGGTGCTCGTATATCAGCTATCGTCTCCCTCAAAATGAAGAATTTTGATAAGAAAAATAATTTAATTGACCAAAATCCTGGTGACGGTGTAAAAACCAAAAACTCAAAAAGAATATTCACAACTTTTTTTCCAATTGGCTGGGATGAACCCGAAAAACATTTCCTAGAATGGTATGAGTATTTGGAATCGAAAGGATTTCAACCAGACGATCCAATTTTCCCATCTACGCTGGGTTCTTTTGGAAATGAAGAAAATAGTTATAGTAAAGAATTTATTGGAAAGGACTTTTGGGTTGGCGCTGGAGCAGCAAGAAAGATTTTTGAGAAGCGGTGCAAGAATGCGGGCCTACATTACTTCCATCCTCATTCGTTTCGCCACCTAGTGGTCAACATTCTAAGCAAAAGAAGGCTTACTGAAGAAGAAAAACGAGCAATCAGCCTTAACCTTGGGCATGAGAATGTAGGCACTACCTTTGGCGCATACGGCTACGGGAGTATGAATAGTGAAGATGCAGTGAGAATTGTCCAAAAACTCAAGGATTTTCAGGCTGAAAACCAAGATCGATTGGTGCTTTCAGAGGCAGAAAAGGCCGCCCTTGAAGGACTAATGAAGAGGGCCTTATAAACTTGCAGTGTAAAGAAGAGTAAAGTATAATAACTATATGAAAGAGAAAGAATTTTATACAGCTAAGGAGCTGGCAGAAAAATTAAGAGTAAACATTATGACCATTTATCGCTATATCGGGGCGAAGCGATTGAAGGCCCATAAGATAGGCAAGGATTTTAGAATTGATAAAAAAGAATTTGATAGTTTTATGACCAAAACACAAACCAATGGAAAATAAAATAGATCAAAAAATAGAATACAGTGCTTATCACCGAAAATCCACAGAGTCGGAGGATCGCCAAATTCTTTCCATTGATTCTCAAATTGATAAATCTACCGAGATGGCTAAATCGCTTGGAATTAGATTGAAGGAAGAAAATATCTTCACTGAATCCAAGTCAGCCAAGATTGCCAATAACCGACCTGAGTTCAAGAAAATGGTTGATGCCATAGAAAAAGGGAGAATTACGGGCATCATAGCTTGGCACGCTGACCGCCTTTCCCGAAATGCAATCGATTCAGCGATTTTAGTTGACCTGATGGATAGAAATAAACTTATTGAAATTGTCACCCCAGGCCAGACATTCAGAAACACGCCTTTTGATAAGTTTATGTTTATGCTCTCCTGCACTCAGGCGAAAATGGAAAATGATAAGAAAGCGATTGATGTAAAACGCGGGATGGCCAAAGCTGCGAGTATGGGCAATTTCCCTGGAGTAGCTCCAGTTGGCTATATAAATGATCCTTACTTGCCTAAAGGTCAAAAGCACACTAGCAGAGACCCCGAGCGTTTTGAGATAGTCCGTAAGATGTGGGACTTAATGCTTACTGGAACAGCTACTCCGCTTGGTATTTGGAAAGTAGCTACTAACGAGTGGGGTCTAACAATGAGAAACGGCAAAAAGTTGTCCCGAAATATTATTTATTGGATTTTAAGAAATCCATTTTATGCTGGCAGGTTTGAATATCCAAGGAAAAGCGGAAACTGGCACGAAGGCACTTACGAGCCGATGATAACTTTGGAAGAATATGATAGAGTGCAAGCCATGTTGGGTAAAAAAGGAAATCCGCGTCCCAAAAGTCACATATTTGAGTTTACGGGTATGATGCGTTGTGGGGAATGTGAAGGATCAATAACGGCTGAACTAAAAACCAAGCGTCCTAAGAACGGTAAGGTGCATACTTACGTTTATTATCACTGCACCAAGCGAGTGCACAAAAATTGCTCACAGGGTTCAGTGGAAGTGGGAGAACTTAAAAAGCAAATTGCCAAGGAAATTAACAGCATTGAAATACCGCCAGAATTTCACAGCTATGCGATGAAGTGGTTTAGAACTGAAAATGAAAATGAGGTAAATAGTCAGAGGATTGTCATAGGGGCAAACCAGAAAGCCTATAACGCAAGCATAGCGAAGTTGAGTAGATTAACCGATATGCGTGCATCGGGAGAAATACAGCAAGAGGAGTTCTTGAAAAAGCAGACTGAATACCTTGCCGAGAAAAATAAGTTCAAAAAAATGTTAGATGGCACGGATAATCGCGTAGACCAATGGAATCAAACCTCGGATGAGATGCTTACTTTCATTGAAAGAGCACAAGAACGCTTCAAAAATGGCACACTTCAGACCAAAAGAAGCATCCTTTCGACACTCGGTTCGAACCTCGTCATAAAAGACAAAATAATCAGCATTGACATAGAAAAATCGCTCTTCCCAATGAAAAAAATCTCAATTGAGGTGAAGGCGATAAAAGAACGGTTAGAACCTCTCGATACCCTTGAAAAACAAAAGCAGTTTGAGCAAATGTGTGACGAAAGTCCAATGATGTGCGCCCAGTTGGAATCGAACCAACGACCTTATCCTTAAAAGGGATCTGCTCTACCGACTGAGCTATGGGCGCGTTCCTTGAAATATATAGGAAATAAGCCTAAAAATCAAGACAAAATATATCTAAAATACCTCCAACAAAAACTGTTCAAAAGCGGACTCGGCATTGAGCCCGTCTTTGCGAGCTTCGGGTAAGAGATACGATAGTTTGCAAGCAATATTTTCAAGTTCTTTTTTAGAGAACTTGCTAAAATTCCCCGCCCGTACCGAACTGCTTTCGGCACGTTCGGGCGGGTTTTTCAAAAGCATGTCTTTTATTTTCCAAAAAAGCACACCGATAAGCTCCTCCATCCCCACCCCCTTATCCATCGCTTGCCTGAAATAAATCCACATATTTAATTTATCTTTTTGCCCAAATGCATTGGCGACCAAAAAATTATCAAATTTCTCTTTTTTTTCTTTCGGTAACTCAAATAAATTTATTTGGGCTTTCACTTTTTTAAAAGCATCTGATATTGGCTTATTCAATTTACCTTCAAGAAAAATAAAGGAACTGACTGATTCGTTCATTAACTCTAATTTTTCTAAAACAAAATCCCTCGTTTCTTCATGTTCAAAAATATTTTGGAAAATAACTGCCGATAAAGGCGAAAAAAGGCTCGCGCCGGAGTAAAAACTCTCAATTTGAACCGGATTAAAATCATTTCGGCTGATAAAAAAAACTTCTGTACTTTTTGGTATAGATTTTATAAATTTTTCAGAAGAGAGAATTTTATTCTTAGCATCGTCCCCCGTAAAAAGATAAATCATAGATTAAAACTTAACCATTTTTTTATACTCTAGATAATGCGCGCCATATTTTGCTTCAAGTATTTTTTCTGCTTTATCCTGAAATATAAATTTCTCAATAAAAAAAGAAATGAGAGTAGTCAAAACCACAAAAAAAGCATTGACCATCAGTCCAAACCCCAATACCAGCAGAAAAAGCCCCCAATGAGTCGGATTACGGGTGTAACGATAAGGACCAGTATGAAAAGAGTGCTTGTTGATACCATCTTTAAAATTATGTGGAGTCTTTTCTGCCCAAAAAATCAAGAAAGTTCCAAACACCAAAAGAAAAAACCCAACCGGCGCTGCAACAGAATTTGCAAAAATTGTAACCTTAAAAATAAGGTCGAGTGTTACACCGATTAAAAACAAAGCGAAAAAAATGGAATGCGAATGCGCAAAAATTCTGCGAACTTTGTTTTTATGAGGGTTATTGTTCCCTACTGTATTCTTTATTTCCATTCTCGTATTGTATACTGAAGTGAAATTTTTTCCAACACCCAGCGAGAACTCAAGACTCTCACTAAAAGTATGTCGCAAATTTTATAAAGTCAAATAAATTAACATGGCGGTATGTTCGAATTTATTTAATTAATTCATAACATATGTAACCTTGTCCGCAAGCGTTACCTACTGGTTTAATTAAACCTAAATTAATCTTATTTATGAGTTCATCTTTTGTGGTCGGAAGATAATCGTATAAGTTTTGAGGTAATTGACACATACCGCTAGCTTTTGCATCTATCCATTGCTTATTATTATATACACACTCAAAATTATTTTCTTTCCTAAATATATCGCCAGAGTAATATGTTGCTTTTCCACTCATTAAAGTATTTTCAACAAAAATAAGGTTAGCTTCATAGTTGCGACCGGCCCCTGGGCTAGATAAATCACCATGTAATTTAATTACAAAAGAATTAGACAAACTTGCTTGAGTTGGAGAAGTTTTATTTGTGAGGTTTGTTTTTTGCTGAGAATTATTTTTTGTTCCTGCATAATATGCAACACCTCCGACAACTAGAAAAGCGATAATGAAAAATACTATATTAGTTAATGCAAAACCTTTACTATTTTTCATATATTTTTTGTAAAATTTCTAACAATAAACTCATACCAATTTTTCAAAATCATCATTTGATATTTCTATATCTTTCAAAATTGCCTTTAGAGTTCCTATTGGTATCATTTTATTTCCATGAACAGAAATAGTTGTCACCCTGCCCTCCTTGTGAACAAAAAATATATGACTGCCTTTTTGTCGAAATTTTTCAAAACCAAGTTTTACAAGAATTTTAGAAATTTTCTTCCCAGAAACTCTTGGCAATTTAGGCATATATTTTTTGACTTTGTATGGCTATAGTCTCAAAAGATTCGAGTCCAGAGTCTTCTGGAATATCCTCACCCATATCTCGCATTGATTCAATGTATAAAGACATAGCTTCTCTGATATTTTTTCTAGCCTCGTCAATTGATTCCCCCCATGTATGACAGCCGCGCAAAGCCGGCACATACGCATGGTATGTACCTTTTTCGTCAGGTTCTATGATTATTCTATAGGTAATATTTTTCATAATGTGATCATACCATAGTTTCATGTTTTTCACAGCTTTCATGACTATTTCACTTCTCCAAAATTGTCCCCCGAACCGGAATGCACTTCAAGGGGGATGTCGGTTTTGTAATTTAGATAGGACCTTTCAAGTACACTCTGCATTGCGTTTTTTATTATTTTATCGGCTTTTTCTAGTACACTCTCTTCTACTTCGTAGACCAATTCGTCGTGAATCTGAAGTAATAGATGGGCCTTGTTCAAAAGTCCTGCTTTTTTTAAATCTTCATCAGCATATCTGATAGCGAGCTTGATAAGATCCGCGGCTGTCCCCTGCACCGGCGCATTGGTCGCCGTGCGCTCCGCCATATTTTTTAAAAATGGAATTTTAGAATTTATATTCGGAAAATATCGGCGTCTACCAAATAAAGTTTCGGTGTAAGAATTTTTTAGCGCGAACCTTTTCACTTCTTCCAAATAATCTCGCACGCCGGAAAATTGATTAAAATAATTATCGTAAAACTTTTGCGCTTCCTCGCGCGTCCCGCCGAGATTTTTCCTTAAAGCGGAAACTCCCATGCCATAAATGATACCGAAATTTATCACTTTGGCTTTACAGCGCATTTCGCCATCCACTTTTTCAATAGGTACGCCGAAAACAAAAGAGGCGACTCCGGAGTGAATGTCTTTTTTTTCACGAAAAATCTGGGTCATTTTTTTATCGCCGGAAAGCATTGCCACCACCCTAAGCTCGATCTGGCTATAATCAAAAGCGCAAAGCTTATGCCCCTTTTGTGCTATAAATCCGCCCCTAATTCTTTTGCCTAGTTCAGTTTTTATCGGTAAATTCTGCAAATTGGGATCCTGTGAAGAAAATCTGCCGGTAGTTGAACCATTCTGTAAAAATTTTGCATGGAGTCTATTATCCGTGCCAGCCATTTTTGGAATTACATCAATATAAGTGGAAAGCAATTTCTGCAATTCTCGATACGCAAGAATTTCTTTTATAATCGGATTTGCTTCTTCAAGTTCCTCTAACACAGACACTTTAGTAGAAAAAGCTCCGGTTGCGTTTGCTTTCTTACTGGATTTCATACCCATTTTGCCAAAAAGCACTTCCCCCATTTGCTTCGGTGAGTTGATATTAAATTCTGTGCCAGCCATTTTGTATATTTTGGCAGTCAGTTTGTCCAATTCTTTGTGATATTCCGCCGATAAACTTTCAAAATATTTTTTATCTATCATAATGCCATAGTCTTCCATTTCTTTCACTACATGCATGATGGGTTTTTCTATTTCTGAATATACTTTATCCAAATTTTCATGTTTGAGCGTTTTGAAAATATATTCGTAAGCGGTATCAAATGAGTCGGCGCCCGCGAACATTAAGATATCGCTCAATTGCGGATTCGAAATGTCTGAATTTATGAGCCAAAGAGCGATACTAGCTTCTTGAAGTCTTATAGGAGAAGGGGAATCCAGATAATTTTCCAGTGGTCTGGCTGGGGCGGGGGGACCCAGAGAACCGAGGACCCTGGAAAATTTTGCTGGATTTCCCTTCTCCCCTTTGCTAAAAAAGTTTTTTAGCCTTGTAAACAAAGAGCGAAACTCAAATTTGGAAAACATCGCTTCAATTTTTTTTAAATCCGCATTCTCCCAAAAAGTTTTCTCGGGTAAGGAAAAATTTATCGGCGCGTCAGTTCTAATTTTCGCCAAAATTTTTGAGAAGAGCGCTTCTTCTTCATTATTTTTCAGAAGTTCTATAATTCTCGGACTACAACCTGCATTAGTAAATAATTCTGGATCTTTTTTGAGCTTTTTGTACATTTCCTCAACTGTGCCAAAAGTAACAATCAAAATCGTCGCGGTTTTTTCTCCAATTCCCTTGATGCCTTTTATGTTGTCTGAAGTGTCTCCTCGAAGCCCTTTATAATCTGGCAAGAGTATGGGTTTGAATCCAAAACGAGCCACGACTGCGTCCTCGTCATACAAAATAGTGTCGTTTATTCCCTTCTTCAGAGTGTAAACCTGCACTTTTTTGTCATCCACCAACTGCATTGTGTCCATGTCGCCGGAAGCGATGATGATTTTTATACCCCCTCCGCCTTTGGCACCTCCCCCTATATAGGGGGAGGGTGGGTGGGGGTAAAATTGCTCGCATATTGTTCCAAGCACATCATCGGCTTCAAAACCCGGGCTGTCGTATGTCGGAATGTTAAAAGCTTCAAATATGGCACGTGATTTTTTTAGCTGAATTATTAGAGCATCATCGGCTTTGGCTCGCCCTTTTTTATACCCATCGTAAGTTTCATGTCTGAATGTCTTTCCCGGTAAATCGTAACAAGCCACGATGTAGTCCGGCTTTAAGTCAGTGACTATTTTCATAATCATGGAAGAAAGACCGTAGAGAGCTCCCGTTGGCTCACCCTTAGAAGATAAAAACTCCGGCAGAGCGTGATATGCGCGGTGGATTATGGCATGTGCGTCAAGTAAAACAAGTGTTTTTGTGTCTTGATTATTTTCTTTTTCATTTTTTTTGCTTGACATTTTTTTGCTATTTGCTATACTCATTATGTTTTTGACACCCCGCCCCAAAAGGGCGGGGCTTATTTTTTACCGCTCTACAATCTTTTTTAATCTTCCAACTTTTTTGCCTTTTGAACTTTCTAGCAGTCGTTTTATCTTATCATTCATAATGATATCATAACATTTATTGTAATTTTGGTAACTAAAAAGTTTCAAAGCGTCAAAAGAAAAACCGTCCTCTACGCGGTTTTTCCGGTTGAGAACGGTTATAGATTTTTGCAACAGTGTCCGAGTTACTGTTGCGGGGACACGACGCGGCGCTGACACGCGGCGCACCAGACATAGCCGCGCGAGAACTTGACCACGTCCACCCTCAGCCGACCACGGCCGCCGAAGTCCACGATGGCAACGAAGCCACCCTCTAACTCAAAAAAGGTGGCACCTTTTTCACTCAGCTTGTCCTTGTGATCGCGACAGAAACCAAGAACCTGACCCCGATTTTTCCATCGCGGACGATTTTCGCCGAGACTGCCCAAGAATTGAGCGAACTTCCCATTTTTCACCAGATCGTGAATAATGGCGTTCATTGGTGGAGTCGGTGTTGCGATTCTGTCCGGCAGGGTCAGTCCGTAAACCCTGTCGCCAAAGAGGTCACTGCCCCCGAATTTCTCGGTACCGTCCGTGGTACTGACCAGCATAGTCTCCGTCTCAAAGAGACGACGAAGATAAATTTTCATCCCCGCGAGACCATCTACGATGGTCTGAAGAATTTCCGCAACTTTTTCAGGGTCACGAACTCCGTCCATAATCATTTTGCAGATCATAGCCCAGAGTTTCCAGAGACGATCGTACACACTGATTTTTTTTTCGTTACTCACAATCTTTCCTTTCATTGAACATTCATCCGTTACTCCGTTACTCACAGATATATTCTGGGTTCTGCCAGACCAGTTGCAGGAACTCCTGCGTCTTCTCCCTACCTTTAAATACGAAGGGTGAGGTATCCTGTATTTATGAGGAAAAATGGAAAAAACAAGAAAAAACATCTTCAAAAAGAAGAGAGATTTTGCATTGAGTAAATGTTAAAGCGGTACAAGAGTTTTAGCGAAATAGGCAGAACTTTAGGAAGAGGACTGTCGACAATTAGCGAA
>OBEQ010874145.1_pt1 | contig 13333 bp, 13 predicted proteins | sample 1670901 | NCBI WGS metagenome assembly OBEQ01 (sample SAMEA104232315, study PRJEB22302) | groundwater metagenome | biome: forest; feature: aquifer; material: groundwater | place: USA | collected 2011-08-07 | depth 5.4 m
ATGATCCCGGAGCCGCAGATACCGAGGGGGGGGACCTCCCCGATGGTGTGGATCTCGACGTCGTCCCCGATCCGCACGCGGTCGATCGCGCCGAGGGCGCCGCGCATCCCGTGCCGGATCTGGGCGCCCTCCAGAGCGGGGCCGGCGGGGGCCGGGCACGCCCAGAGGTGCGCCTTGGAGCCCAGGAGGACCTCGCCGTTGGTCCCGATGTCCACGGCGATCCGAACCTCGGAGCTCTCGTAGATGCGCGTGGCGAGCGCGACGGCCACGGCGTCGGCCCCGACGAAGCCGGCGACGATCGGGAGCAGACACACCCTTGCTTCGGGATTCACCTTGAGGAAGAGATCCCGGGCGGGTAGCACCAGGGAGTGGCGCATGACGGGGGCGTACGGGGCCAGCCCGACGTAGGAGGGGTCGATGCCGAGGAGGATGTGGTGCATGCAGGTGTTGCCCACGACCACGACCTTGTAGATCCACTTGGCAAGCACGCCCGATTGGCGGACGATTTCCTCGACGTGCTGGTTCAGGAGGCCGATGATCCTGGTCTGAAGCTTGCGCAGGCTAACCGGGTTGAACTGCGCGAAAGCGATCCGGGACATCAGATCACCGCCGAACACGGCCTGGGGATTCAGGCTCGCGACCGAGGCGAGCTGCTCCCCCGACTCGAGCTCGATCAGCGTGCTCACGACGCTCGTCGTCCCGACGTCCACGGCCAGGCCGAACTTCATGAGCGCCGTGTCGCCCTTCTCCACCGCGAGGACCTGCCGTCCGAACGTGGTGACCGTGACCTCGCCGCCGCCGTCCCTGAGAGTCAGTGGCAGCTCCCGGAGGATGGCCGGGGCGATGTCGTCGGTGGTGCGCCCGATGACGCCCAGCAGCTCCTCGAGGTCGGATGTCTGGTGGTGCTCCTCGCGGGGGAGCGGGACCTTCACGACCTGCTTGGCGATGCCGGCGCCGATGACGACCCGCGCGACATCCCGGATGCTCCGGTCGGCGCCCAGCATCTGGAACGCCCGCTCGTCCAGTGGCGGGGCGACCTGCACCGCGACGGGCTCGGTGACGCGGCACTGGCAAGAGAGGCGGTAGCCTTCGCGCACCAGATCGGCGCCCAGCTGGAGCTCATCCATGATGGTGGGCGGCGGAACGGTTCCGCGCAGGAATTTTACGCGGCAGGAGGTGCAGCGGCCGCGTCCGCCGCACGTGGCGGTAATGTCAATCCCTGCGGCCTGAGCTGCCTTGAGGATCGTGGCCCCAGCCGGCACCTGGAGCTCCCGGTTGTCGGGAAGGACGGTGAGGGAAACGGTCATGCCGGCCGTATGATAGCACGCCCCCTCACTCACCTCCTTTCGGTCGCGCGCAGGTGGAAGCTCTTCGGCCTGGTCAGGGAGAGAAAGCCCAGATGGGACAGGGAGCATCCCTTACCGCTGTCCTTCACGCCCACCCAGGGCAGCATGGGATCGAGGTAGTCGCACCGGTTTGCGTACACCGTTCCGGTTTCGAGGCGGTCGCCCAGACGCGCGGCCCGGTCGAGGTCGCGCGTCCAGATGGACGCGGTGAGCCCGTACGGACTGTCGTTCATCAGTCGGACCGCTTCCTCCTCGTCGGCCACGGGCATGATCCCGATCACGGGACCGAAGCTTTCCGCACGCATGACGGTCATGCTGTGGTTGACGTTGATGAGCACGGTCGCCTCGCAGAAGAACCCCTTGCCCGCCCAGGGCACGCCGCCGGTGAGGACCCGTGCGCCCTTGGCCTTGGCCTCCGCGATCTGCTCGAGAACGACCGTGAGGCCCGACCGCTGGGCCAGGGGGCCGAGCGTCGTGCCGTCGTCCTCCGGCTCGCCCATGCGGTAGCGCCGGACCAGCTCGACGTACGCGTCCACGAACCGACCGAAGACGGAGCGATCCACGTAGATCCGCTCCACCGCGCAACAGCTCTGCCCGGCGTTGTAGAAGGCGCCGTCCACCAGGTTCTCGACCGCGTGCTCCAGATCGGCATCGGCCGCGACGTAGGCGGGATCCTTCCCGCCGAGTTCCAGCCCCGCGTCCATGAAGCGGGTGGCCACGTGCCGGTAAATCTCCCGGCCACCGGCCACCGAGCCGGTGAACGACACATGATCCACGTCCCCGGACCGGATCAGCCCGCCCGTGGCCTCGTGATCGAGCCGGAGCGCGGCGATGAGGCCGGGGGGCAGGTCTGTCTTGGCGAAGGCGTCAACGAAATGATCGGCGCAGAGGGGCGTGAGCCGCGCGTGCTTTAGGAGGACGGCGTTGCCGGCAAGAAGGGCCGGGACCACGACGTTGACGGCGATCAGGAGCGGATAATTCCAGGCCGCGATGTCCAGCACCACACCGTGGGGCTCGTGGCGGATGAAGCGGCGAAACGCCGGCTTTTCCGGGAGCGGCTCGTCGGCGAGCGCCGCCGGGGCGAGGCGGCACATCGCCTCGGCGCGGTCGATCATGGTCTGGATCTCGTTTAGGGATTGCCGGAGCGGCTTCCCCATCTGGCGCGTGATGTCGCCGGCCACGCCGTCGGCCATCGCGCGGAACGCCGGCATTATCTGCGAGACGGTCCGGACACGCTCGTCGAGCGGGATGTTCCGCCACTCGCGCTGGGCTCTCTGGGCGCGCTCGAGCAGCCGCGCGACCTCCGGCGGATCGGTGTACGAAACGGTGCGGAACGGCTCCTCGGTGGCGGGGTTGACGAGCGTCCAGGTCCGTGGGGGCATCGTGTGCCTCTCAGGCGGTCAGCGGGCTGGCTGGGTCAGGAGCCCTTCGGACGCGATCGAATGGTTCACGATCTGGTACTCGTTCCGGGTGAACGGCTTGTGGACGACGAAGGTTTCAATCGCCGGGTGCTTGGCGTACCTGACCTCGTATTCCAGGGTCACCTCGGTGCCGCTGGCGGGCGGGACGAAATCGGTCCGCCAGTTCCAGCCGCGGCGCGAGTACGACTGGAGCGGTCCGAGGCGGGCCGTGATGAGCCGGAAGTCGGCCTTCCAGCCCGCAGGGCTCCGCGTCTCGAAGAACCGTTTGGCGAAGAACGTCATCGCCCTGTCCGGGTCGTTGGTCTTGACCGCCTGGAAATAATGCTCGACGACGGCGCTCGCCCTGGCCTTCTTCTCTTCGGCCCCGCAGCCCGCGACGAGCAGGGCCAGGAAGATGAACGCGCCGACCCGGAAGCCCTGAGCCATGGTGGCCGTTCATTATGCTCGCGCGCACTGTCTTGTCAAGACCGCGCATTTCTTGACCCTGGCGAGGGGCGGGGATATTCTTCCCTGCGCTCACTCTCCGTGGGGTGGAGGCCGAATGGAGCCTGTCAGCCTGCAAGCCCTGAAGCGGATCGCCGGTCTGCTCGGATACGATTGGACGGAAGAGGAGATCGAGCGCCTCCTCCCGCTCGTGGAGAAGCACCTGGCCGCGCTGGATCAGCTCGACGCTCTGCCGCTCGACGACGTCGAGCCGGCCGTCGGCTGGCGGATTCCGAGCGAAACGCCATGAGCGATCTCGTCTGGAAGTCCATCGCGGATCTGACCCGCCTGATCGTCGCCAGAGAAATCTCTCCCGTGGAAGTCGTCCAGGCCTATCTGGAGCGCATCGAATCCCTCGACGGCAAACTCCGGGCTTTCATCACGGTCTGTCGGGACGAGGCGCTTAGGGCCGCCAAGGCTGCCGAAAGTGCCGTCATGCGGGGGGAGGCCCTTGGTGCGCTCCACGGCATCCCGATCGCGTTCAAGGACCTCTGCGCCAGCAAGGGCGTGCGGACGACGGCGGGGTCCAAAATTCTCTCCGACTGGGTCCCCGAGGAGGACGCCACAGTCGTGGCTCGCCTCAGGGCGGCCGGAGCCATCGTACTGGGCAAGCTCAACCTGCACGAGTTCGCCTACGGGCCCGAAGGACTCAACATCCACTTCGGAAGCGCCTGGAACCCGTGGGATGCCCAGACCCACCGGATCGCCGGGGGCTCGTCCTCCGGGTCGGGGGTGGCAGTGGCGGCCGGCCTGGCGGCGGGCGCGCTCGGGTCCGACACCGGTGGCTCCATCAGGATCCCCGCGGCGCTCTGTGGCGTCTCGGGGATCAAGCCTACGTACGGCCGGGTGAGTCGGGCCGGCGTCGTGCCCTTGGCCTGGTCCATGGATCATGTCGGCCCCATGGGCCGGACGGCGATGGACGCGGCGCTGATGCTCGGGGCCATGGCGGGATTCGACGGGCGAGATCCGACGACCAGCGCGCTGCCGGTTCCAGCCTACACCGCTGTGCTGACGGGCGAGGTCCGCGGCCTCAGGGTGGGTCTGCTTCGTGCCTTCTTCCTGGAGTCCGCGGGGTTGGTGGTCCGCCAGGCGGTGGAGCAGGCGGCCAAGCAGCTCGAGCGGCAGGGAGTGCGGGTGGAGGAGGTCGAGCTCGAGAGCGCCGGCCAGGTCGCGGGGGCCGCCTTCGCCATCTCCGCCTCGGAGGCGCTCGCGTACCACGAGAAGTGGATGAAGACGCGGCCCCAGGATTACGCGCCGGATGTACGCGATCGCCTACGGCTTGGCGCCTTCGTCTCCGCGACCCAGTACCTCAAAGCCCAGCGGGCGCGGCAGCTGATTCGGCGGGAGGTGGACGCGCTCCTGGCCGACCACGACGTGCTCATCGCCCCCAGCACACCCATCGTGGCCACGCCGGTGGGGCAGACCGAAGTGATGGTCGAGGGCGACCGGCGGGACGTGCGCGCAAGCCTGACCCGCTTGACGCGCGCGTTCAACCTCTCGGGGCATCCCGTGGCGGCCGTGCCGTGCGGGTTCACGGTGGCGGGACTCCCCATGGGGATGCAGATTGTGGGGCGCGCTTTCGATGAGGCGACGGTGCTGCGGGTTGCCGACGCCTACCAGCGCATGACCGACTGGCACCTGCGACGGCCGCCGATGGCTTGCGAGGCGCCCGCGGCTCCCCCGACGTCGCAGGGTGTGGTAGGATGACCGGCGCGATGGACCCCGCCACCTTGGACGAGCGCCTGTGCGCCCTCGAGCGCCGACTGGCCCACCTGGAGGGTATGCTCCTCAGCATGAGCCAACTGCTCGAGCGCTCCCAGCTGAGTTCCGATGCCGCCAGGGAGGGAATCAGGTCCTGGGTCACGGACTACGTCTCGCTCCGTCTCCAGGCTCTCGTCCCGGAAACCTGCGAGCACGCCGCGGAGCCGGCGGCGGGCGGCGGCCCGGTCCTGCCCGGAACCTCGATCCGGTGCACCGACGACGTCCTTCACCGCCTCGGGCGGATCCCCATCCCCTTCGTCCGCCAGATGGTGACCGAGAAGGTGGCCGACACCGCACGGGCCGAGGGCGTCGCCCTCGTGGACGTGGCCTTCTTCGAGCGCGCCGCCACCTTCTGACAGTGCAAGCTCTCGGGAGAGGATCTCCTGAGTCTCCAGCACTGGCAGAAGCACCTCCTTGCCGGACCGCGCCTGTAGGCCCATGGTAGTGGACCCTCGTGGAAGCGCGAGCGAAGCGAGCATCCCCTTCGGGCACCCACCCCTTGCGGGTGGGTCGGACGAGCCGGTCGTCGTCCCGATCGAGGACTCCCTGGATCTGCACGCCTTCGCGCCGCAAGACATCCCTTCGGTCGTGGACGAGTATCTCCGAGCGGCGCGCCAGCGCGGCCTCAAGGAAGTCAGGCTGATCCACGGGCGCGGCCAGGGGGTGCAGCGGGGGATCGTCCAGTCGCTCCTGGCCGGTCACGAGCTGGTGAAGCGCTTCTTCGACGCGCCGGCCGAGCGCGGCGGCTGGGGCGCAACGATCGTCGTCTTCAAGCCCTGAGCGGACGCGGCCACGACGGACACCCGGCCGCGCGCCGCGCCCCTCTAGCTTTCCTTCTTGGTTCCGCGCTCGGCCAGATGGCGCCAGAGGAAATCAGCGGCCAGCGGCGTGAGGTCGAACCGTCGGCTGGCCTCGTCCACGAGCCGGGTCCGGTCCGCAGCCGGATTGTCTTTCAGTTGGTCATCGATCCACTTGAGCGCCTGCTTGATGGGGGCCTCCCCGACCGTCATGCTGGCACCTCCCGCGGGAACTCGATTCGCCCGCGCCCTCAGAGGATTTCGAGCCGGTTGAGTCGCCGGTGCGCCGCCACCGTCACGCCCGCGATGATCGGGGCGGAGAGGGCGAGGGCGGAGGCCGCATAGGCCGCGAGCGATTCGCCTTGGGCGAACGCCAGGACGGCGCCGCGCCCGAGCCACGCCACCCCCGCCACGTACGCGAGACAGAGAAGGATCGTGCCGAGGCCGCCGGCGTTGGTCGCCAGCCGGTCGGCGTTGGGCTCCTTGAAGTTCGGCCAGAGAACGCCGAAGGCTAGCGAGACGCTCGTTGTCGTCACCGTCATCAGCGCCAGGAGCAGCGCGAAAAGACCGAGCAGCGCGGGCTGAGACACGAAGCGGGTCACCCCCGCGCCAGCGATCGGGCCCACGACGAGGAGGAGCAGGGCGGAAGAGGCGAGGAGCTTCGCGAGGAGAAGCCTGGCTACCGGTACGGGGCTGGTTAGAACGACCCAGGCCGCTCGACCTTCCAGCGAGAGGCTGGGGAACACGAAGCGTATCCCGAATGCCGTGAGAAAGTAACCGAGGGCCAGGAGGTCGAGGAAGAAGAGGCGCGCCGCCACCTCGGGTTTTTCCAGAGCCTGGCGCAGGGGGGCCAGGAAGAGTACCGCCGTGTAGAGGATGAGGAGGAACGTGACGAAGGCGGCGCGCCCCAGCTCCTCCGGGCTCCTGGCCAGGAGGGTGAGGTCCCGCTCGACGAGAGCACCGATGGGCCCGGGGAGTAGCCGTGGGAACGCCGGTCGCCCGCCTGCCGTTCGGGTCCGCGCGCGCCTCGATGCCCCGGCTCCCTCCGCGATGATCGGCAAGGTCGCGGTGAAGAGGGCCCGCCCCAGAACCCCGGCGGCGAGTAGCGCGAGCAGCGGGAGGAACCAGGCGGCCCCGGCCAGGGCGGGCGAGCCCATGGTCGCGGCGCTGACCCCTCGGTAAAGCAATACGGCCAAAGGGTGGGTCGGCCAGAGCCCGAATCGCGATTCGACGAACTTGAGGGAAGCGGGCTTTCCGTTCAAGATCGCTGGTTCGAAGATGACATAGAAATCGGCGACCGAGGGCACGATCTGGAGGCCGACCAGGAAGGCGAACGTCCCGGCCAAGGTGACGGTGGCAAGGACCATGCCGATGCCGGCCCGATAGCGCCGCAAGGCGGCTCCCGCGACCATGCTGAGGACCGCCCCCATGCCCCCAGCCAGCGCCATGAAGAGAATCAGGACGACGAGTGCCCGGAGGTGAAAGACCGCTCCCTGGCCGTACGCCGCTCCGAGGGCCATGAACGCCGGGACGCCCAGAATGACGAAGGCCCAGGAGGAGAGAAAGAACGTCTCCACCGCCCTGAGCCAGAACAGGTGGCCGAGGGGAAGCGGAGTGGCCAGGAGGAAGGCGGTGTCGGCGGCGCGAAAGAACGTCCAGAGACCGTTGCCCACGAAGCTGATCAGGGAGACGACAAGAACCAGGATCAGGAAACCCTCGAGGATGTAAAGGGTCAGGGCCGCGCTGGCGCCACCGATGGCGCGCACCTCGGCGAGCCCCTGGCGGACCATCAGGTACTCGCCGGCCATGACGAGGAGGAAGAGGAGGGCGAAGAGACCGATGACAGCGACCTTGGTTCCCTCGCGATCGCGGAAGATCCGGGCGAGAGCCCGCACCTGCCGGAGGAGCAGCGCCAGGACGATCGTCACGGCGGGCCCGTCTTGCTGAAGTAGAGGTACAGGTCCTCCAAGGACGCGTCGGGCCGTTGGGCGACGGCGCGGAGCGCCGGGAGGCCGCCCTCGCGGATCAGTCGGCCCTCTTTGAGCAGGCCAATGCGGTCGCACACCTGTTCGGCGAATGTCAGGGTGTGGGTGCAGATCAGGGCGCCGCCTCCGCGCCCGGCGAAGGCTGCGAGAAGGTCGCGCGTCCTGATGACACTCTCCGGGTCCAGGCCCACGACGGGCTCGTCCACGATCAGCAGGCGTGGCGCGTGGAGCAGGCTCGCGAGGATGGCGAATTTCTGGCGGTTCCCTCGGGAGTAGTTCTGGGCGTACTCGTCCGCGATGCCGCCCAGGCTGAAGAGGTCGAGGAGCTCCTCGATCCGGCGCGCTCGCTCCGGAGCGAAAACCCCGTAGAGCTCCCCCACCAGCTGGAGGAACTCCCGGCCGGTCATCTTCTCGTACACGAACGGCTCGTCCGGGATGTAGCCGAGCAGGCGTTTAACCCGCACGGGCTCGGCCTGAAGATCCATGCCGTCAACCAGGACCCGACCGGTGGTCGGCCGGTAGAGGCCGGTGATCATCTTGACGGTCGTCGTTTTGCCCGAACCGTTGGGGCCGATCAGGCCGTAGATTTCGCCGGGGGCGATCTCCAGGGAGAGGTCCTCCACCGCGAGGCGGTCGCCGAATCGCTTCGAGAGGCGGTCGAGACGGAGGAGCGGCTGGTGCTCCGCGAGAGGCACCGCTCAGAGGTCTCGCACGAGGCGCCTGGCCCGGGTGATGCGGCGCTCGTACAGATCGAAAGAGTTCAGCAGCTGCGGCTTCCGGCCGCGCCGGCGGGAGAGCGTAAAAAGGCTGAACGTGATGTCGTGGGAGAGGGGGAAGTCGCGGTAGAGCTGGCCCACCACTTTCTGCGCGTTGTCGCTGTGGGTGATTTGAAAGTTATTCGTGGTCTTCAGCGGCGGGACGCGCTCGCCGTGCTTGGTCCGCACCCACTTCATCGTGCCGCCGAGCATGTAGGACAGGAAGAGGCAATCCACGAGCATGGACTCGGTCCACGGGATGCTCTTCTGATACCCGGCGACGAAGCGGGCCCCGGTCTTCTTGAGGAAGTTGAGCGCGGTGTCCGGCGTGAGGAAGTCGCAGGCGCCGAAGACGTAGCCGATGCCGTGGCTGGGTCGGCAGTAGTCGGTCAGCGTCACGAGGCGGATGGCCCGCTCCCCGAGGCCCAGGAGCTTCCGCCGTTGGCCGTGGGAAGCGATGTAGCAGTATCGAAAGGCCTTGCGCCTTCGGAGCACCTCGTGGAGAAGCAGGCCCAGGTCGTACGCCGTGTGGAAGCGGCGGTAGACCAGGTGGACGTGCGCGCCCTCCCAGACCAGCGACTGGCGGATGGCTTTGAGGTAGGGAAGCACCGACGGCTCCTCGTCGAGGAGCCGACCGCGGGGATTCCACATGCTCTCGAGCACGATGAGGCCCGCCATCGCCGCACCCTGGGCGAATTCTATCACGCCCGCGCTGTGACGGGTCTTCCGCGGGATGAGCCAATTGGCTCTTTACAATGGTCACAATTGTCCGATAATGGCCCAGGAGGTCGTGACGTGGAACTTCGGCTCGACCGTTCGGCGCCCGTGCCCCTCGCCCGGCAGATCCGCTTCCAGGTGGAGCGGCTGATCCGGGAGGGGATCCTGGGCCCCGGGGTGAAGCTCCCGGCCAGCCGTGAGCTGGCCAGGGACCTGGCCGTCAATCGGGCCACGGTCACCCAGGCCTACGAGGAGCTCGTCCAGGACGGCCTGGTAGCGGCGCATGTGGGGCAGGGCACCTTCGTCGCCTCCCCTCAAGTCAAGGCGCAGGCGGGAGCCTCCAACGCCTTGCCCGGATTGGATTGGTCGGGCCTCTTTTCTAAAGGCTCCCAGCTGGCGGCCGTGGATGGCCAGCGGCGCGATCTTTCCGGGCAGCCAGTGGCCCAGAGTGCCGGGGTGATCTCCTTCGCGGGGGGGATGCCGGATAGCGGGCTCTTCCCGACTGAGGCTTTTCGCAAAATCCTGAACCGGGTGATCCGGAGCGAGGGAACGGAACTCCTCCAGTACTACCCGGTCGGGGGCTATCCCCCGCTCCGCCAGTTCCTGTCGCGCCACCTGCTGGGATCCGGCGTCGAGGCCCGGCCCGAGGAGACCCTGATCGTCAACGGTTCCCAGCAGGGGCTCGATCTCATCGCGCGCGTGCTTCTGGACCCGGGGGACTTCGTGGCCATCGAAGAACCGAGCTACCCCCGCGCGATCCAGGTGTTTCGCGCGTTCGGAGCCCAGCTCTTGCCGATCCCCCTCGGGAGCGACGGGCTTCGCCTGGACCTGCTCGAGCGCCTCCTGGGACGCCATACGCCGAAGCTGCTCTACTGCCAGCCGACCGCCCACAACCCGACCGGTCTCACGATGACCCCGGGCGCGCGGCGCGGTCTCCTGGAACTTGCCGGGCGGCATCGGGTGCCGGTGGTTGAGGATGGGTTCGACGGAGGCGTCTATTTCGGTGATCGCCCGCCGACGCCCCTCAAGGCCGCCGACACCTCCGGGCTCGTGATGTACATCGGGACCTTTTCGAAGATCCTCTTCCCTGGGCTCCGGCTGGGCTGGCTCGTGGCGCCGGTGCCCGTCCTCAAGCGTCTGGAGCTGGCCAAGCAGCTCTCGGACATCCATACGAGTCCCCTGATCCAGGCCGCCGCGTTCCACTTCTGCCATGAGCGTCTGCTCGAGCGCCATCTGGCGCGATGCGCCGTGGAGTACGGCCGCCGGCGAGCGAGTCTCCTCAGGGCCCTGGCGACCCGCATGCCTAAAGGAACGAGCTGGACCGAACCCCAGGGGGGCTTTTCGCTGCTCGTCACGCTCCCCGAAGGGATGGACGCAGCCGCGCTTCTGCCACGCGCCCTGGCCAATGGCGTGGCGTTCACGCCGGGGAGCGTCTTCTTCGTGGACGGGGGAGGGGAGCGGACGTTGCGCCTGAGCTTCTCCTCCGTCCGGACCCAGCGGATTGACGAGGGTATCAGGCGACTGGGCGAAGTGATCCGCCAGGCCATGAATCGGCCGATGCGCTCCGGCGAGGTCGATCGGCCCATGGTTCCCCTGGTCTAGGAGTCCCCTATGGCGGAACTGGACGCGGCTCGAATCGCGCTCATGTGCCCTGAGACAGAATAAGGAGGGAACGATGGAGAGTGGGACGCTTCGATTGAAGGTTGGATTGGCCGAGATGCTGAAGGGCGGGGTCATCATGGACGTGACGACGGCGGAGCAGGCGAAGATCGCCGAGGACGCCGGAGCCGTTTCGGTCATGGCTCTCGAGCGAGTGCCGGCCGACATCCGGGCGCAGGGTGGGGTGGCCCGGATGGCATCCGTCAGGCGGATCAAGGAGATCATGGCGACGGTCACGATCCCGGTCATGGCCAAGTGTCGGATCGGCCACTTCGTGGAGGCCCAAATCCTCCAGGCCCTCGGCGTTGACTACATTGACGAATCGGAGGTGCTCACCCCCGCCGACGAGCATTTCCACGTGGACAAGTTCGCCTTCAGCGTTCCGTTCGTATGCGGCGCGCGCGATCTGGGGGAGGCCCTTCGGCGGATCGGGGAGGGGGCGGCGATGATCCGCACCAAGGGGGAGGCGGGGTCGGGGAACATCGTGGAAGCGGTGCGCCACATGCGCAAAGTCACGAGCCACATCAAGCGTCTGACCACGCTCGGTCCGGAGGAGCTCATGACCGAAGCCAAGGAGCTGGGTGCGCCCTACGAGCTCGTGCGGTGGGTGGCGCAGAACGGCCGGCTCCCCGTGCCCAACTTCGCCGCCGGGGGGATCGCTACGCCCGCCGACGCCGCCCTGATGATGCAGCTCGGCGCCGAGGCGGTATTCGTGGGTTCCGGGATCTTCAAGTCCGCGGACCCAGCGGCTCGCGCCAAAGTCATCGTTCAGGCGACGACCCATTACAAGGATCCCGCGGTCCTGGCGAAGATATCCGAGGAGCTCGGAGAGGCGATGCCGGGGATCGAGACCTCGCGGCTGGCCGAAAAGGACCTCCTCCAGACTCGAGGCTGGTAGGTCATGAGGATCGGCGTCCTGGCGCTTCAGGGGGATTTCGCCCTTCACGAGGAGGCACTGGCGCGCCTCGCGGTGGATTCGGCAGAGGTGCGAAGGCCGACGGAGCTGGATGCCGTGGACGGCCTGATTATTCCGGGTGGGGAGAGCACGACCCTGCTCACCCTCATGAAGGCGTCGGAGTTCGTCCCCGCGCTCGAGAAGTTTCACGCCAGCGGCCGGCCGATGTTCGGGACCTGCGCCGGGCTCATCGTGCTGGCGCGGGAGGTGGTGAACCCGGAGCAGTTCTCGTTGGGGTTCATTGACGTCACGGTCGAGCGAAACGCGTACGGGCGTCAAAGAGAATCCTTCGAGTCCGAAGGGGAGGCGACCCTCGACGGTCCCCCCCGTCCGCTCAAGATGGTGTTCATCCGGGCGCCACGCATCCGGCGGCTGGGCCCGGCGGTGAGCCGCCTGGCCTCTCACGGCGGCGAATGCGTGATGGCTCGACAGGGCACGGTCGTTGTCGCCGCGTTCCATCCGGAGCTGACCGAGGACCCGACCGTCCATCGCTATTTCGCGGCCATGGTGAAGGCGGAGCGCTGACATGGCCTGGACTCCACCGACGCCGCGCCCGGCGCATCCCTATTTCATGTACGAGGCCATCTACGCGCAGCCGGGAGCCCTCCGGCTGGTGCTCCGCGCCAACAAGGACCTCCTCGAAGCGGCAGCTCGCGACCTCCGAGGGGTGGACCGGGTCCTCCTGTCTGGCATCGGCACCTCCTGGCACGCCTGCCTCGTGGGTGAACTGCTCCTTTCCCGGATTGGCCGGCTGGGACACCGGGTGCGGGCTTTCCACTCCTTCGAGTTCAGGAACTACTGGCCGGACCCGGAACCTAAAAGCGGCGTGATCGTGGTGAGCCATCGGGGGACCAAGCGCTTCTCCCTGGAAGCGCTTCAAAAGGCCAAGGCGAGCGGAGGCCTCGGGATCGCGATCACCGGTCGCGGCAGCGGCGACGGCTTGAAAGTGGCCGATCACGTGCTCACGACGGTGGACCAGGAAAACTCCGCCGCCCACACGGTCAGCTACACGACGGCTCTCCTGCTGCTCGCCGCGCTGGCGGCCGAGCTGGGAGGGGATGAGGAAGTGAGGGGGGCCCTCCAAGCCATGCCGGATCAGATGGCGCTCCTTCTGGGGCAGGAGTCCTGGGAGGAACTGGCAGGCCGCCTCGGCGAGGCGCGGCGGTATTATTTCGTCGGCGGCGGGCCCAACACCGCCACGGCCTACGAGGCCGCACTCAAGATGAACGAAGCCAACTACGCGACGACCGTGGGGATGAATTGCGAGCAAGTGCTCCACGGCCCATGGGCGGCCATGGAGAAGACCGACGTGGTGTTCCTGATTGCACCCCCGGGGCCGTCGTACGAGCGGCTGGTCGCCCTCGCCGGCGCGGCTCGGGAGATCGGTGCGGCCGTGGTCAGCATCGTGGAGGAAGGCGATACCGAGCTCGCGGGGCTGTCGGCTCATACGGTTA
>OBEQ011479083.1_pt1 | contig 13331 bp, 15 predicted proteins | sample 1670901 | NCBI WGS metagenome assembly OBEQ01 (sample SAMEA104232315, study PRJEB22302) | groundwater metagenome | biome: forest; feature: aquifer; material: groundwater | place: USA | collected 2011-08-07 | depth 5.4 m
AAACGGTTAAGTCGTTCTCGGACTGGATATCCACGGCATTTTGCAAAATCCGCTCAAACATCCGCGCTGTGATGGCGATCGTGCCAAAGGCAAAGATCATCAGAAGACCCATAAAAACACCACCCGCTATGTCGTCGCCGGGCCGAACTATAAATAGGTAGGCTTCTGCCGCGACGATAAAACCAACAAGTACTTCCGAACAGTATTTTATAGTGCGCAAAGCTTTCACGGCCGGCTGAGAGAATACCTGATTTTGTCCTATGTAGCCCAAGAGCTTGAATGCTTGATAGAGCCCCACGAAAAACGTAATAGATGCTATATATGCCCACGCCAAAAATGGATCTTTGAAGTAGATCTCATAGAGCGTGGCATGCGCATTCCTGCCCTCGATCAAGGGTTCCCAAAGCATAAAGGCAAGAGCGCCGATACCGATGAGCACAATGACTAGTTGGAGTAATATTGTTGAGCTTCTTTTCATGATTGGTTCTTGTAAATTTTTATGGCCATACGACAACCAATGCAATTGAGCAGTGGTCGTATGACCACCACTGCTCGGCTACGCACGGTTGTATTTCTATCTTAATTTAGTACTTATCGTTTGTCAATATATATTTATCGTTATTATTACCACCTAATATCCTTCTGAGCGAAGGGTCGGAACGTCCACCGAGGCCGGATATGATACGAACACCCATTGTAGATTTGCCTCAACGCATGTTCTAATAGCTTCAACGGTTCGTCGCCCTATTGAAATTAGACCTACAGGCTTATATTTTATTGCATGAATGAAAAAGCTGATGAAATAAGCATTGAAGAGAAAATACGAGATGCTCACGCTCGCGTCATCGAGGCGTTGGTCGCAGAACCGACACTATTGGAAAAGATCAAGGAGTCGGAGATTCGACCGCAGTCCATACTCTATATGCTCTATTGGTTTCTTCGTCTGCGCAATAATCCTGAGGAACAGTCGCGCATTCGGGAAAATCTTGCTGAATATATCGGTGCTTTAGTTACTGATCGATTTATGTTGGCCGATGCACTTCTTGCAAACGAAGTTCTGAGAAGATCTGCAAAAGAATATGTTGAATCTCTTCTTCTCCCCACTAAAACAGTTGATCTTGTTGTGTTCAGGGCTGGGTCTAAGCAGGAAAAAGATACGGAGGTGCTTTGCGTGGAGCGTGGCTACTATCCATTCGGATTGGCGCTACCCGGCGGACTTCTCAAAGACGAAGATGAAGATAATGCTCTCGATCTGCCGGCGACCATATTCGCGGCGCTCAGGGTTGCAGCTGAAAAGCTAATTGGATTTGAGGAGGAGGTTGTCTATGGTCGCGAAACCGATGAACTCGGCAAGGTGTACTTTTTCGTACGCGGAAAGACAAGCAGTTCGTGCGTGCGCCTTTATGCTGAAGATGAGGGGGGATATGGTTATCATGAAAATATCAGATCCGTTCTTCGCCCCTCCGATCCGCGCCACATTGTTGATACCATCGCTTTTAAATGTGTAATCTTTGGAGAGACAAAAGGTAATTTTGTGTGGAGAAGTAGGTCCACGATCATGTCTCCCGAGGAGCCTGCGGGCGGCTTCGCTTTCGGGCATCATCGAGAGATCGTCGCCCACATCACCGCCCAGACTTCGGTGGAGAAAGAGCGCGAACTGGAGGAGCGAGAATTCATACGTTCCATTATCAAGGAACCGCTAGTGTCCTATCGTCGACTAAAAGAACGTTTTGACGCGGAAGGGAATTCATCGGGCGTATCTTTCAGGGAACTTTTTCCGGTCGTCGATCGTCTTCTTTCCGAGGTCTTCAGCGCGGATATCAATGAGCTGTGCCGACAGATTCCTCTTCTGGCGGGGGTAAGAGATAAGGCGGTTATTTCGCTACGGCAAGTTTGTCTAAAAAATCGTGTCTTTTGCCCCTATCTTCCCACACTGCACGCCATTGCCGAAAGCATCGCATTTTTTGATTTAGTTGCACGTCAAAAAAAAGATTTTTATGACACAATGCCCATGGATCAGATCGTGGAACACGATCCCAGGATCACTCCGCATGCGTCATACCACATGTATAGGTACAAATATCGCCTTGATCAACTTCTGAACATGGTTCCCAACGAGATCATCATTCCCACTTACGAGTCGCTCTCCGCGACCGATCTCATGCGTGTGCGCGGCGTACCGATACGCTTTATCGGCCTTGCACACGAGTTTCTTTACGTTGACGAATTTGAACAATCACCTGAAGAATTTTTTATGCATGATTGCAATCACTCATGGAGAATGGTTATGGAAGACCGAGACGCGGAGAAACAAACAGGACTATCCAAAGACCGCCTCACTGAGGAATCTAATATTTTCATAGAGGAATATCTCGGTCGCATAAAAATCCGCACAACCGACACAGAGGAACAGCGTGAGATGAAAAAGCTCAAAAAGATCATTCTGTTTGAAATTGTCCACGAAGACGCCCGTCCATTTCTTAAAGAGGTGATCTGTAAATATATTCAGGTTAAAGAAGGAGGGGCGGTGCCGTTTGAAGTCCCACGCATTGATCCGAAGACACATTATATGGATGTTGTTGATACATTAGATACAGGTATCAGTACCTTGTCTTATGTACGCAATAAACTTCAGCATGGTTTTTATGATCACATTGACGCCCAGTTACCGCAGATCGTGGGACCGAGGTACCGAACTGCAGAATGGATCAGTCGAGCCGCACGTGACATGCTTCTTGAGTTAGACGCCCAGCCCTCTCCGGAAGCGGAGCTTGATACTGAGGGGAATGTCTCTTATGAGTGGTTATTGCGACGCACCTGCGCCGTTGGCCCGGACAACATCCACGGCGCGGATCATGTTGACCCTGATGTAGAAAAATACGGCGATGGTGCGGAAAAGCTTAATCCCAAACGCTATCAAGCGGGAAAATAGTTGGGCACGTAAAACTATTATAAATTCGCCGCGACATATGTTCTAATAGCTTCAACGGTTCGCCGCCACAAAATGGAAAACAAACTTTCATGGGAGCAAGTTGCCGAGCTCTCTAAAAAACTTGCGGAAACGATCAAGAGATCCGTGTTTGAACCGGATTACCTGATCGGCATTACTGTCGGAGGGCTCATTCCTTTGGGATTGCTTGCAGAAGAATTAGATATAAGAAATATTCTGACTGTTTCTGTGAGTTCATACGACGGCAAAGAACAAAGAGAACTTGAAGTTACATATCTCCCCAACATTGATCTGACCGGAAAAAAGATCCTTCTTATCGATGAGGTGTCGGAAACCGGACAAACTCTTAAGTACATGGCGGCCCTACTCAAAGAAAAATACAAGCCGAGCGAACTACGCACGGCGACTCTCGTGACTAACACAAAGGAATCAAAATTCCAACCGGATTTTTGCGCTCTCGAAACGGAAGAATGGCTGATATTTCCTTGGGAAAAAGATTAAAATTTAGATTAAATTTATTGACAGCCCCACACAGTTGTATTAATGTCGCGTAAGCTGTTAACACATGGAGTTTTAGACTAAATTTATGGAACAACAAGCACCAAAGGTCGGGATAGGGGTGATGATCCTGAAGGACGGCAAAATACTTCTGGGCAAAAGAAAATCCTCTCACGGATCGGGGGAATACGCGACGCCGGGAGGTCATCTGGAATATATGGAGTCGTTTGAAGGTTGCGCAAAGCGAGAGATCATGGAAGAAACGGGCATGGAAATAACGAATGTTCGACTTCTTCGGCTGGCCAACCTGAAAGATTACGCGCCCAAACACTACGTTGATATTGGACTCATCGCCGACTGGGAGAGCGGCGAACCCCAGATAATGGAACCGGACAAAGTGGAGGGGTGGGGTTGGTACGACATCGATGCGTTGCCCGAACCCCTCTTTGTCGGTATGACGACCTATGTTGAAGCATACAAAACAGGAAGAAACTTCTGGGACGCATAACTCTTCCGCTCTCCGCCGTGAAAATTAAGACGTGTGGAAATTATGACGCAAACAAAAGAGCGTAAGTGGTACTTACGCTCTGGGGCTCTACGCCTTGTCCTGGCCCGTCAAAAATCTCCACGCGCCGCGACATGCCCAATATCCAACGCCAACGATGACAGCCGTCGAGAATGCATAACCGATCCGGCGGGAAGGGTCGACATCTGAGGCAAGCTGATATGCAAAGATCCAGATCCCAAGAAGGGCTAGTCCGACAAGCACCGCGTGCACGATCGTTCCCAATTTCATGAAAATCTCCGTTGTTTCCACAACCACTGAACTCCCCTAGAAGTACCACGAACCGACAAACATAGCAACGACTGCCTCACTTCCAAGCTATATCGAAGCATACAAAACGGGAAGAAATTTCTGGGACGCGTAATCGTTCCACATAAGAATTCTCGCAAAAAAATCGCGCCCTCGGGCGCGATCTGCTTTTAGTTCTTCAATGTTTTCCGAAAGAGCTCATCGGCCCGGATACCGACAGATGAGTGTCCGTCGAATGCCGTTCCTGTGTGGCCGCCACTGACGCGCGCTTGCGCGAGAACGTATGCAACCGTGGGCAGGGGAATGTACTTCACTTCCGCCACCAGCTTCTTCGCGCTCGCGAGATAGAAGGTGACAAACTCCCGCACCTCGGGCTTCTGAAGTAACGCCGCGTTCACGTAGATGAATATGGGCCGAGAGAGCGGTTGATAAGTCCCGTTCTCGACGTTCTCCGGCGACGGAGGAATACCCACTGCGGCACCTGCGGCGACGACGGGCACCGCCTTGAGCCGCGCCTTATTCTCAACGTAGTACGCGTAGCCGAAGTAGCCAAGCGCATACTGATCGTTTGCAACACCCTGAACGAGCACGTTGTCGTCTTCGCTCGCGGTGAAATCACCCCGACTCGACTTGGCCTTTCCGACGATCGCCTCGGTGAAATAATCGAATGTTCCTGAATCTGTGCCCGGACCAAAGAGGGTAATGGGCTTGTTTGGCCAAGCCGGATCGATATCATTCCATTTCTTCGCATTCCCCGGCGGTTCCCACAACTTCTTCAGCTGAGCAACAGTCATCTCTTTCACCCAAGTATTTTTGGGATTAACGACTATGGTCAGTGCGTCATAAGCAATCGGTAACTCGATGAACCTTATCCCTGCAAGTTTGCACGCGTCAATTTCGCTCTGCAAGATCGGGCGGGATGCATCAGATATGTCGATCTCCCCACGGCAGAACTTTTTGAAACCACCGCCGGTACCCGAGATCCCCACCGTGACATGCACGCTATTTTTCTTTTCTTTTTGGAACACTTCCGCCACAGCTTCCGTGATGGGGTAGACCGTGCTCGATCCGTCGATTTTTATGGTCGGTGTGGCAAAGCTGGCGCAAGGCAAAAGGGCGGCAAAAGCCATCCCAAGAACCATTAACAAAGAACGTTTCAATTCAACTCTCCCTAAAAAATACGCCCATGCGGCGTATATGATATTGCACAACGGATTTTCAGCCCGAAGCGTGGTTAAACCATTTAACCGCGCTCAGAGTAACCTATTTTTTATATAAATGGAAGATAGACAAGAAGCTTTCTTCCCCTGGTTCGTGAGGAATTAAAAAGTCCCCGCTCTTGTGAGAGAGGGGACACTCGTCATGATCAACGGAGAAAGGCCCAGCTACGCTCAATAACCTCAGCGTGCGGCGGATTGCGGTAGATGCAGAGCGCGAGATAGCGAAATTCTTCACGGAAAGCTTGGATAGTCTCTGCCGCAACAAAGCGCGGATCAAGTTTCGCAAGATTTTTCGCACTCGTATCTTCGAGATCTTTTCTCATTTGTGCCGGGGCGACCATCAACATTTTCCCGACGCGCGAATCGAGCGCGAGGCACTTGGCGTACATGTTGAGACCCGCTTTTGTTGCGGAGTAGACAGTTTCGTCATCTCTTCGTCTGTACTGCGAGATCGAACCAACGATGATGAGTTCGGGGATCGTGCCCTGCAGAAGTAGAGCGTGTCGCGTGATCGCAATGGGGAGTTCGAGCCCGAGAAGGAGTGTCATTGAGACCTCTTCCGCGCTCAACATGTCCGCGGTTCCGCCTCTGTAGAATCCGCCCGTTGCGCACACAATGAGATCAAAGTGCATGTCTGTCATTCCGGCATACAGATGATTGAGGGATTCGTCCACGCTGTTCTCTCGGTCGACGTAAAACGGCAGAAAGTTGAGCCCGTGTTTTGCGGCTTTTACCCCCCGCCTTCCCGCAACCCAAACGTCGTGCTTTTCCCGCAAGAGAAGAGCTAACTCAAGACCAATACTCGAAGTACCTCCAAATACAAGAGCGCGCATAACTTTTTCTCCTATCGTGACATCTGTTCGCAGACTACAACAGATTTTTAAAAACACAATGTCGGCGCAGAACATGAAAAATCTTGGCGAATGACCGGTTCTCGTTTAGCATAGGGAAGCCATGAAAGACATCGAAAAAGAGATTCTCCAGGTACTCGACGAGCGTGGATGGGGCCCATTTGCTCCCGCGGACCTCGCCAAGTCGATCGCGATCGAATCCGCCGAGCTTCTCGAGCTTTTCCAGTGGGGCTCGCCCACAATGGCCGAGGTCAAAAAGGACAAAGAAAAGATGGAGGCCCTCAAGCACGAACTCGCCGATGTTCTTATCTATGCCCTCCAACTCTCCGCCTTTCTCGACTTGGACATCAAAAAGATTATTCGGGACAAGCTTGAATACAATCGCAAAAAGTATCCCGTCAAACTGGTACGCGGAAACGACGATCACTACTACCGCATCAAAAAAGAGTACCGTGCGAAAGGGAAGTAGAGTCCCCGTCAAACCTAACCCCCACACCCCTTAATTTGTATTGTCATTGCGAGCGAGTCTTGCATTTAGTCTTTAGCCGCGAGTCCTCGTGGCGGGCGGCAATCCAGGCGACTCCTTTTTTCTCCTGGATCGCCACGCATCTCCCTACGGGAGCGGTATACCTTTTGGCGATTTCAGAAAATCGCGCAAAAGGCCTTGCGGAATGGGTCCCACCCCATTCCTCACCTCGCGATGACGAAATCGAGTCAAAGGGGCTGTGGGGGAGTTACCGTCAAACCTATTGACATTTAATAAAAATGAGTTAGTTTGAGCCTATTCGTTCCTTGTGAACGCCTTTTGAGAGGCTCTCAATGAAAAAGAGTTATTGGGTGACCCTCGGGGTCGCGCTCCTTATTGTTGCCACGGTTCTCGGCTGGTTTTTCTACGGCGCCGAGGAGTTTCTGCGGCGTGCGGAGATGGAGCCCGCAAAGCCCGCTCCGCAAGTCGAGACATCGGGTCCCACAAGCGAGTGTCCGCACACGTTCATCAGTTGGAACGGTGGCAACTTTGGCAAAAAAAAGACCGACGAGGATATCGCTCTCATGGCGAAGATCCTCGCTCATGCGGACATCATTGCACTGCAAGAAGTGACCGCAGGGAAAAATGTCGGTGCTCAAACGGTCGGAAGGCTTGTCGACGCGCTTAAGCGTATGGGGTCCGACTGGGACTACGTCGTGAGTGATCCGACGGAACCGCCGTCGCTTGAGGTCGAGCGGTATGCATACCTTATAAAGAAGCACGTGGCCGCGTTTGATCGTGACGACGCCGTGCTTGTGAAGAGCCTGCGCAATCCCATTGAGCGCGAGCCTTACACGCTACTCTTTCACCCGAAAACAGGGATGCCCTTCCGCATCTTCACGATCCACACCGTTCCGACGGCCAAAGGCCCGATCCGAGAAGTGTCCGCGCTCGTCGAGGCCGAGGAGGTCAAAAAAGCCGACCGCGCGATCGTGGCGGGCGACTTCAATCTTGGACCCGCAAAAACCGATCCTCTTTTCACGGAGATCGGCTACACGGGACACATTCACGAGCTTACATCGCTTCGCTTAAAGCTGAAGAACGGCCAATACCGCAAAGAGCAATACGACAATATCTATACGAAGGGTATTAAGGTGTGTTCGTCGGGTGTCATCGACTTTGTGAAGAACCATTTCGCGACGGGGGATAAGTCGGTGGATCAGGACGCTCTCGACCGCGCCCATCGGGATAGCGACCACTTGCCCGTCTTCATCACGTTTCGCTGATAGGTCCCGACAAGCGCCATCCTCGAGGTGGCGCTTTTTTCATCGCAATTTTCGAAATGTTAGTATTAAGTATAAACAATGAACACCCTGACCATAACTCTCCGCAGGATCTCACCCACCGAACACGAGTTCGCCTACCGACGCGCGGACGGAACACGGGAGTCGTTTTCTCTCGACACGAAGAGTTACCTTTTTCACGATTTCCTCCATTTCGCCTTCGAGAGCGAGGCGCGGCTGATGCATTCATTTTATGGTCGGCTACTCGAAGGAAAACCCTACAAAGAGTTATCGATGACGAGCACAGCGGAAGGCGGAAGTCCTCTCCGTAATGAGGGGGCGCTGACCGAGTGTCTCGTCGGTATCTTAACAGGGGTCGTCCAGGGCGGCGCAACACCGGAAGACGCGCAAGCGGCGACCCAAAACCTCTTTGACGCTTATGGTGAAAAAGTACCCACATGGTTCACCAAAGAGCTGATCGAGCGCGTCAAAGAGCGCATGCGCCGCCTCCTCGGCGAATGGCGCAAGCTTCTGTTCGGCGAATCGATGACAATGACCTTCCCAAGATTTCCGGAGGTCTCTCCTCGGCGTCTGCGCGGAGGTGAGTCCTCGGGAAACAACAGGGATTAACTCGTGGCGGCTCTACAGAAAAAGTGGCTTGAGTCCCCACTGCATGATCCCATGCGCATCATTCACCGCAGGATCGATAGCGAGCGCGACGCACTTATTCTTCTCTTTCACACTCGCGTAGAGGATACCGCAGAGGTCGAGTTCTGCCTTAATGCCGGCCAATGTATCCTCGTCGGCTCCGTAGTAGTGAATTTTCCGCTCGCCGAAGAACCAATCCGCCGCATCCGGTTCGAGACGCTTGAGGTCGCCGTGCGACATTCCGATCGCCCGAAAGAAGAGCGCGAGTCCGGCTTCCGTTGTCGCCCGCATAAGATCGGGATCCTCCGCCAAGTCGCGCCGCACAACGAGCGACGCTGCGCGTCCTTTGGGGAATGACTGCGGCTTCTCTGCACTAATATCAGGGGCAATGACAACTCCGATGACGACTTCGCGCGCACCGCGTGATGCATAAGAGCTCGCCCAGGTGAGGAGCATCTTCGCCGCGCGCTCCGCACCGGGCAAGGCTTGCTTCGCGATCATGTCTGTCAGCCACTCGGCACGCCGCAGGGCAAGCTCCGCGTCGGGAGGGGAGAGGAGTTCGATCGCGACCCGCGCCGCCCGAGGATCGAGAAATTCCCCCGCCCCTGGCGTCGGGAGTGTTTGCGACAGCGCCGCGAGCTTGTGTGCAAAGTCCCGATTTTGTTCCGCATAAGAAATAATCCCCGCCGCCATCGACTCGGCATACGTCGCATAGCTGTGTATGCCGGGCAACCGCTCCGCCACACGCGCGGTTTTTTCCTTCACAGACAATCTCACTTTTTTACTAACTGGCGGGGGAGTAACAACAATTGGCATATGAATGAAAGCTAGCCGATAATTTCTATTGTCTAGCGCAAACGAATGAAGCACGAGTGGGGCTTGTTATCCACAGTTCATAACTAAGTTCATGTGTTATACTTCATATGTCCTATGTTACGCAAAGAAGTAGAAAACCAGCAAGCAATCGCATTGCGCCGCGAGGGAAAAACTTATGCGGAGATCCTTAAGGAGGTTGCAATCACAAAATCCACACTTTCTTTATGGCTACGTGATGTGGGGCTTTCTAAGCGACAACACCAGCGCATTACCGAGAAACGCATACAGGGCGCCCTGCGCGGTGCGGAAATGCGTCGAACAATACGCAAAGAAACAACGGCTCGTATCCATCGCGAGTCTTCAAGTGAGATCGGCAAACTTTCCAAACGCGAGATCTTTCTTGTCGGGGCCGCACTCTACTGGGCCGAAGGTTCCAAGCAAAAGGAGCATATGCCCTCAGCCGGCATTACCTTCACGAATTCAGACCCCCTTATGCTTCAATTCTTTCTTCGGTGGCTTCAAGAGATCGGCGTAACTCGGGACAAAATTCGTTACGAATTATATATCCACGACACCGCCAAGGCGCGCACCGAGAGTATTCGCGAGTTCTGGTCAAAAACCCTAAAATCGCGTATAACTGAATTCGAAAAAGTATACTGGAAGAAGGGTAAAATAAGTACACAAAGAAAGAGAACGGGGGTAGACTACTTTGGACTTATCCGCATTCGAGTAACCCAGAGTACTGATTTGAATCGACGTGTGGCGGGGTGGGTCAATGGTATCTGTGCGGAAAATTAAATATTGCGGGATCGTCTAATGGTAGGACGCCAGGCTTTGAACCTGGAAATTTTGGTCCGATTCCAAGTCCCGCAGCATGGTGGAAATTGGCATTATTAAAAGTAATTTATTAAATATGGAAGGGGAACAAAAATATTTTGAAGTAGCAAATAAAGTTATTGAGGACGAAAGGGCGGCAAAAGCAGCCCTAGAGGAAGCAATGAGACCGGTCGAGGAGGGAGGTGCTAACGAAGAAATCCAGAGGGAGCTTTATGACAAATATCTTGTTGCAAATGAAGTTCTCGCTAGCTTTGCTAGCCCCAGCCCCGTTATTCGCCACATACAAACATTTGAAGAGTACAAAAGTGGTTTTTAAAATAAAACTGACTGAGGCAGCTTTTGTGTCAAAATAGTTTAGGAACTTGTGGCAGAAGTCCAGGTCCCGCAGCCACTCTGCTATACTCGATATTGTATGAAATTTCTCATGCTCAATGGTGCTTCCTGTTCAGGAAAAAGCACGATAGTAAAACGGGTAATGAAAGAGGTGCCCGGGTACTACCAACTATCCTACGATTCTTTAAAGTGGGGATTTTCACAGTACAAACCTGACCAGCATTTTGACGATGTAAGAAAGTTGGTGCGCGCATTGGCGGAAACTTTGTGTGCGATGAAATACAACATCCTCTGTGACTCGGGGCTACACAAAGAAACAAGAGAAAAACTATTCGAGATCGTTAAGCGCCACAACTACGAGATCGTCGAGGTCAATTTAAATGCGGAGTATAAGGTGCTGACAGAACGTTTCGACAAACGCATTGCCGACGCAGCGGCCACCCCGGGAACCAGGATCGCGAATACGTCGAAAGAGAGGCATAAGGAACTCTATAACATATACGAATCAGAAAAAAATCCTCAAGCAATTTCTTTTCGAACAGATGGACAGAGTATTGATGAGATCGTGGGTGAAGTTTTGAAGTTAATGTAGGAAACTGAGCTAGTTGTTATGGTATTCTAAAACTAAGCTAATATCACCAGTCTATGAAAAACCTCTCACTTGTCGCATTAGTTTTTATGCTTCCGCTTGCCGCCCTGGCTGCAACAGAGGTGCAATCGGTCAGGCCGACGACCCAAACCGAAAGCACAGCGGATCTGTCGACCTCACCCGCATCGACCAAGAGCGAACTCGTCATCAAAACGACGGTGAGCGGTGTTGTCGGAAAGCCCTTCATTCTGGATGGTACAAAAAGTCAGGACGACGGCATTGTGCGCGCGTTTTCCTGGCGGCTAGTGAGTAGCCCCGGACCCGTTACACTCTCAAACACAAAAGCCATCTCGCCGACATTCACCCCAACGGTTGCAGGAACTTACATTTTTGATCTCGTCGTGATCGATTCCACCGGACTTGAGTCGGTCGTGCAAAGATCCCAGTTTACTGTCGACACAGCCGGACCCACCGTAACCAAGACAACGCCGCCCCCACCTCCGCCCTCCCCGTCGGGTGACCCTGATTTCGATCTTCTTAAAGCAAAACAGCCACACGCAACAACGATCTCGACGGTCTCGAACGAAGGCCGCGATCGCATCCGCGATACCGATAGCGCGCCCGAAGACGGCAAGGTCACCGGCGATCCGGACTTCGACCTTCTCAATGTCGGTATCGGCGGCAATGATCTCGAAAAGCTGCGCGCGGAAGTTTCGACCGCCGATCAAACAAATAAAGTGACCGTGCGCGGCTGGAATCCCAAGAAAAAAGAAGAGATCATCGGTCATCCGGAAAATGTGAAAACATCCGAAGACCTAAAGGTCTACGTCGAAGCGGTCGCACTGAACGATGAGGCGCTCAAAGACATCAGGATCAAAAAGGATCTCATCGAGGTGGACTCTCGTGAAGAAGGAAAACTCTTCTGGTTCATTCCGGTCGCGATGACATCAACAATTGTTGTGAAATACGACCTGAGTGACAGCACCGCAGACCCGGTCAGCGTCCGGCTCCCGTGGTGGCGCATTTTCGTCAAAAAGTCCTACGGCTCGGACGACCTAGATATGGAACTCTCCGCAAGTCTGAGCGCATCGACAGAACAGAAAGTCGACAACTCTGATGTGCCCGTTGTGACAACCCAAATTGTGCACGCCTTGCATAGCGTCTCGAACGTCCTCAAAACAAAGCACGATACAGTAAAGAATTCGATTGCGAATGTCAGATAGCAGATGTTGGAAAAATTAAACCCAGTAGCTCGTTATCATGCCGTTTCACTCAAAGTATAAAATAATACTGGGCGCGATCCTTTTGCTTACTCTTGCCCTGGGGGCTGTTGTTTTGCGTCCGAAGCCTGCGCAGGCACCCCTTCCGGTGCCCACACAACCGGATGTGCCGAACGTGACCGAGAATACCGGATGGAAAAAGGTAGTCAATGCACAGGGTGTCACCTTCGAATACCCCGAGCAACTTTCAACGAAATACATTTCAGCTCAAGAGTGGCCACCCCAGATCTCCGTGACCGAGGGAACTTTCACCTGCACCGACGCCGGCGAGGAATCAGCGCGCGCAGGGAAGACCGAAAAGAGGATAGTGAACGGTCGCACCTATTGCGTCACAAAAGTGACCGAAGGGGCCGCGGGAAGTATCTACGGACAGTATTCGTACATTACCGCCGCCGGAAATAACAAACTGGTAAATCTCATTTTTACTCTCCGCTTTGTCCAATGCGCTAATTATGAAGAACCACAAAAATCAGAGTGCGTAAGAGAGCGCGGGACATTCGATATCGACAACGTTATTGACCGCATAGTAGGAACAATTTAGTCTCTTTTCTCTTCTTGGGTGTAAAATTCGACCCAAAAGGCTCCTTATTATAGAGTGGGGGAGTCCTTGTTATGAGAAAATCACTCGACGTGAAAAACCTAGAGCATATCAAACCTCTGTCTTGGGAGGAAGTATTCGCGCGGTGGGAAAATGAAGAATCATTACTGCCCAACTGGATCGAACATTATAAGTCTCGCGGTTTTTC
>OBEQ011159927.1_pt1 | contig 13330 bp, 20 predicted proteins | sample 1670901 | NCBI WGS metagenome assembly OBEQ01 (sample SAMEA104232315, study PRJEB22302) | groundwater metagenome | biome: forest; feature: aquifer; material: groundwater | place: USA | collected 2011-08-07 | depth 5.4 m
AGTCCCTTCGCAGGAAGATGAGTCGCGTAGTTTTGTCTTTGGGAATGGTAATTGTGGAGGGCGCGTATCCGCCCTCCACCACAATCTCCACCGAGTCCTTCACGGCCACTGCGTGTTCTCTCTTGCCGAGAAAAAACCAGTAAACAAGAGCGATTCCTGCCAATCCCCCAAGCGTCACGAGTATTGTATCGAGAGGCATACAGAATATTTCACGGATTATTTTTTCTGCTCATATGAGATGACGACCTGATCCTTATCGCGCAGAACCGTCTGCTCGTAGTCCTGAACTTCTTGACCGTTCACCGTCTCACGGATGACGTGCGTCTCATCAACTTTTTGATCGAGAATCTGGTCTTTACTATAGGGTTTATCCCACACCGCAAAGAAGTTGGCAAGCGTGAAATCTCGTCTCTCTGGCGACTCAATATGGATCTGCCCGCTGTTGTCATGCGTGTGCAGCGCGTTCATGCAGGAAGAACGGATGCCGATGTTGGCCGGAATGTCTTGCTGCTGGCCGTTGACGATAATCGCGAGATGCGGGTGGATGTGAAATTGCGTGGCCATGTCGGACGTGCAGGCCAGGGCAACCTCCCGGTTTGTTCTTGACGACGAATTCTTTGAAGCTCCGATGAGGATGAACGCAATACCGACAACGGCTAGCCCGGTGAACCACCACAAGCCCGAGGATGATTTTTGGCGTTGGAGGGTCATACTGTTTACTTATTGTTCAGCGCCTCGTCGATCGCCACCTTCAAAGATGCGTAGGGTTGGGCGCCAACGATGAGCTGTTTTCCGATGATGAATGATGGCGTTCCACTCACGCCAAATGTGTTGCCTTCTGCTTTATCCGCGTCCATTGCTTTCTGATACTGATCCGCTTTCGTTGTCATGAGCTTTTCTACTTTCGCCGTATTGATGCCAAGCGAGGTAGTCAGCGCGAGGATATCTGCTTTACTCCCCCAGCCGGAATTTTCGTTGTCCTGCTTGTCATACATGGCCTTATGCCACTGGGAGAATTTGTCCGGAGCAACTTCCCAGACCGCTCGCCCTGCCACTCCTGCGGTTTGCGAATCCGGTCCCAAGAACTGGAAATCCTTGTAGACAAGCCGCACTTTCCCCGTGTTGATGTACTCCTTCATCACTTGTGGGAGGACCTCTTCTTCGCTGCGCTTGCAGAATGGACATTGATAATCATACCAGTACGCGATCGTTGTGGGCGCATTGGCTTTGCCGATGAAGGGCTGTCCCTTGATGTTGACATTGCTTATATCCACGCTGGCTGTCCCAGAAGGCGCCAATGATGGCGCACGCAACGATGGCTGCGCAACCGGCTGGGTTGTATCCTTTCCCGTTGCACCAATCGACGCGCTGCGTCCTCGCAGGGCGAGCACAACGAATCCAATTGTGCCCAGTAGAAGAATGCCGCCAACCGCACCAGCGACGAATGCTGCTCGAGGAGAAATATGAAGATTGTTTTCTGACATATTCTTATCATTTTATCATTCAGTCAGGCTACTCGGTCACGTTAATCTGTGCCATCGTACTTCCCATACTGCACGTGATCTTGACTGGCCCGGTTTCGGTTGGCGTAAACGTGATCTTGCTCACGCTGCCGTTCATGGGGATCGTGATGTTGTACTTTGGGATGACCCAGACCGACATACAGCCGCCAAGCGGGGTTTTATCGTCTATCGTGAGCTCAACGGGCAGACCCATTTTGACCGTGAGTGATTTGGCAGAGACGCCGCGCTCTTTCGAGACTTCGATTGCGATTTTTTGCGGTTCAATGCAGTCCATCACTGCGGGGTCGCATGGTGGCACCGTCGCGTTCGTTTGCGCCGTCCCGCCTGCCGCGACAATTCCCGTCGTGTTTGGCACAACAGTGAATGCCGACCCGCTCGTCATCATGCCCATGCTGCAGTTGAATGGGATCGTGCCAGTTGCTGTTGGCGTAAACGTGATCGTGGTCGTTTTCTCCGGCGAGAGATACTGCGTGATCCCTAATGTTGGCATGACAAGCACCTGACCGCATCCCACGGCGCTGCCGCCATCGATCTGCCACTCTACGGGGATCCCTTGGGCGACGGTGAACTGATGCGGGCTGTAGGTATAGCCGTTGACCGTCATCGTGACGACTTGCTTGCCATCAATGATTGGAGCCTCTGACGCGCGTGCTTGGGCAGCGGTCTCAAAGACCGAAGCGAGATTGAGGTCGTAGCCGGCAAGCGTCAACCCATTGTTGATATTGGAGATCGCAATGGTCACCACGAGCACTCCGGCAAACCGAAGGAAGTGCCTTTGGAATGCCCCTTTGGCAAAGCTCGAGACCGCGCTTAATGAAAGCAGCGCCGGCAGAGTTCCGAGCGAGAACGTGAGCATGGTCAGTGCGCCAACTTTCCAATCTCCGCTTGCGAGGACGTAGAGTTGGAGGGCCTGCGTGAAACCGCATGGGAGAAAGAATGTTGCGGCACCAAGCATGAATGGCGCGCTATTACTATCCTTTGTACTAAGATCGTGAATCTTATGGCCGAGGAACTTCGGCATGCTGGGGCTGAATCGTTTCATCCATGGGAAGAGATGGAGCAGCTGGAATCCCAATATGAGCATGACGACGCTGACGAAGATGATCATGGCGCCATTCGCTCTTGCCGAAAGAGTCAAGACAGAACCAAGCCCTCCGACCGCGGCGCCGAACACCGTGTATCCCACAATGCGCCCAGCGTTGAAGAAGATGTGCGGCTGAAACTTTTGGATCCCGGTGAGATCAGGGTGCAGTTCGTTGTACTTTCCGGCGAGCGCTAACAGCAGCCCGCCCACGACTGCAATACAGGTCGACAGTGCCGCAAATACGCCGATGAGGAAAATGACCCCATAGCTCATGTGCTGGGAAATGCCGACGCTCGGTACAAGATGAAACTGCTGCAGAAGGGAGTAGGCGGAAACGATCACGAGAAACATCCCGCCAATCTGGAGATAGTCTTTCCAAGTGTTTTTGTGCTCTCCTGACTGGGCTCCATGGCTGCGATCCTGCCAGAGCGAGACGTGGTAACCGTCTGATTGTATCAGGGCATTGAGTTCATCAAGCTCTGGCTCTTTCACGCACAGGAGTTCTGCCGTACCGCTCGCGTGACTGACGTTCACGCGTTGCACTCCGTTCACCTGTTTGAATTTTCGCTCAATGAGCACCGCACAGCTTGTGCAGTGCATGCCGTGAATGTTCAGCTTTACTTTTTTAAGATTGTCATGATCCATAGTCAAGAATACAAAAACAAACGCACGTACAATACGCGCGACGTTCCTTGCCGAAAAAATCCGTAGCCCGGGTTCGACAAGATGCGCGCGTACTAGACGATTGCGCTGTAGATTTTTGGATGGAGAATGCCGCGCGCAAATGCAACGCGAAGCGGAAGAAAGAGTCCAAAGGATGGATCACGCACCAGTTGGCGCGCGCGAACGAGACGGCGTGAGACGTCTGACATGCTGGATCCTTGCCGCCATGCGGCATACACGAGCAGGACAATGGCGAGCAAAAGCGCAAACGCTTCCGGAACTGGAGCAAACAAAGCCCGGAAAGCTGCCGCGTGCTCAAGGACACCCATCGGGCACATCGCCGCTGGCGCGCCCATCAACGCGCAACTGCCCATGACGCCCATCCCATCGATAGTCATGCCTTGGTGGGCGCCAAACACTGCCAACAGCAAAACCGCGATGAGCAACAACACTGTCCACAATTTCATATGCGCACAATGTATCACAGTGAGAGGAACTGCACCATATCCTCTTTACGGAGGAGCCGTCGGACGTCGGAGTGTGTGATCACCCATAGGTAGATTTGTGGCTGAAGCCGACGTACTCCACGCGCTTCTTTTGTTGCCGAATCTTTTTGAGCGCCGGGATGAGGTCAGTGTCTGAACTCACAAGGATCGCAGTATCGTAAAGATCCTCATACGCCCCAGCGAGCAAGTCAACCGCCATCTGCACATCCACGCCTTTCTCGTGGTAGCTTTCCGTTTTCAACATATGCCCGAACTGCACTTCCCAGCCCAGTTTCAGAAGCCGCCCGAGGAGTTTTTGTTGATCCGCCATCAATGCTCTGCTCTTGGGATTCCTGGGTTCTTCACGGATCGCCCCGATAAAGTACCGTCTGCCAACGATGGCACGCGCTCCGGCGAGGTATTGGGAAAATTTTAGATAACCAAATTGCAATAGACCGCCCAATCCGAGTTCTTTCAACCGATGATAAAAATTACTGCCATCAAGCACGATCAACACGCGTTCAGTGAGCATACGCCCGAGATATGACAAACCCCGCACCTCCGCGGCTTACGCCACAGAAGCGCGGGGGGGGTTAATATGCTGATGATAGCACAAGGAATCCCCTTGTCAAATTGTTGTTCACGATGTACGAGACTCCTCGCTCCGATTCGGGATGACGCGCGAAGAACTATCCAACCAACGCGGGCAGCCGCGGGAACCGCCGGCATACGGGCAGTCCGGTGCACCAATGCTCCAGCCCGAACACGCGGCCAGCGCGTACGGCCGAGAGCAGCAGGAGCGCCGCTGCGTACACGATGTGCTCATCAACGAGGTAGGAATGAGGCGCCACGACTGGAAAATCCAGCACCGGAAAATAGTACAGGAGCATCAAGAGGGCACCAAGTATTCCGGACAGGCGCACGCCAATCCCCAGGAGGAGCGAAACGCCAAGCAAGGTCAGTCCCCACTCGTTGATGACATTGATCGCGGGCAGCACCGCGGGCGATGCAAAGAATGCGTAGAGCCCATGGAACGTCTTCGCTCCCGCGAGATAGCCTCCGGCAGACCACGCGGGGTCAGCAAGCTTAGTCACTCCAGCGTAGAGCATGAGAAAACCCAGCGCGAGCCGAAGTGCCACGAGAGAAAACTTTTCAAAGGTGCTCATAGGAGGTCTTTTTTCTTTTCTTCGTATTCTTTCTTTTCAATTTCTCCTTTCGCATAGCGCTCGTTGAGAATCTCCAGCGCAGAGGATCGTCCGCCGCTATGGCCAGATAATCGCTCGCCCGTGCTCCATCGGATAAGCGCCACAATGCCAAGAATAGGCAGCGCCCACCACAGAAGCATCATCAGCCACCCAACTCCCCAAAAGCCATATCCCATATTCCACATCATAGAGGTTTTTGAGACTGTAGAAATTCGTCATTGCGAGGCCCGGAGGGCCGTGGCAATCTCGCGTTTTGCTCACGACTGCGAGATTGCTTCGTCGCTACGCTCCTCGCAATGACACGTTTAAGCCATTGTTCTACAGTTTCAGAGGTTATGATGAATTTCAGCGTCTCATTACTCATTTCTCGCTAGACTCCGCACCCGCCGCTGCCCTTACTCTGGACTGGCTCTACTTTTGCGCGAACGCTCCGAAAGCCAGCGGAACTTGAGAACGCTGCGCCGAGCACTTCTGCAGGATCGACCTTCTGCCAACTTGTCCCCTCTTTGGCTTTGAGTTTCGCGATCGTGAGATACGTGTCCGGAAACCAATATGAGTTTACCACAAGCGCGGTCTTGTACATATCCGCTTCGGAGACGTGATTCGCTGCCATGAGTTCAAGCAAACCCAGCATCGCCATGCCGTGATTACAGTCTGGAAATGCGACCGAGTTTCCGCAGCACGGACGGTAAATGCCTTCGGCAACGCGCTTGACGAGCTCCTGTTGCGCAGGAGTGAGCTTCACGAATTCGTGCTTGCCGTAGTGCGTCATCGCGTCTCCCTTTGCAATGGTCCAGCCGCCAGTCGAAGCAAAATTCCCAGCCCCGCCATTTTTGGGATCACTCATCTGCCCGTTTGTAAGGATACCACTTTTCTGCCCTAACCCAAAGGCCCAGAGGACGTTGAGCCAGGTGGCCGAGTTCTCAGGAGTCATGGTGAGCGCGCCAGAGACCGTGTCGGTGAGGAGTTTCTTCTCGGGCCCGAGTCCGCCGCGGCTGGCATAAATGTCCTCGAATTTTTTGAGATCAATGACGCCGGTTGAAACGAGCTGCTTTCCGATGTCCTTCCAGGCAACGGGCAATACAACCCCGGAACTTGGCAAGACCGCGGCTTGAAGTTCGGCATTTGAGGGACCGCCTGCTTCTGTATTTGCCTGCTGGCCAGCAGAGGCGGCTTGGCCGCTCGCGATCTGCTTAGAGAACAATTTGCCGAGCCCTCCTTTTCGAGTGACGTTAAGTCGCACATCAAAGAAGAGATTCAGAACAACTGCCGCGATTGCAATCATGCCAATCCACTCAAGCGGCCGGAACTGCCGGTGCCACGGCACCCGCTCGGAAGAGGGCGAGTCTTTCTGTCCGTGGTCTTCGGGATGTTCATGAATTGGTTCGTGATGATCCATAGAGGTGTCGTTTAACGATGAAGTAAATACCTAAAATGTTTGAGAGCAACCCGACCGCAAACAGCGCGGACTGGTACTGCGCGATCGTGGTTGCCAACGCCGCAACCCCAAGGAACGGCAGAAGCTCGACAAGCCGGTGTACGCAACACGCCACCATGGAAACCGCTGAAGTACCCCCAGAACCAGCAAGCGCAGCCGCGCCGATGGCCTGCTGTCGCAACCGCGCATACGTGAACAAACCGACTTGAACCCCGAATCCCGCAAGGTTTGCAGCGATCCAATACCAGTATCGCGCGAACTGGGCCACCGCGGTGTCGGTGCCAGAAATGCTGCTGGTGACCACCCAGAAGAACCCAAAGAGCGCTGCGATCGCAACAACTCCCGCCAGTGCAGACGCGAGCTTTACTCTGGCCATACAAGTTCACGGCGCGCGACTCCAGCGAGACCCCGAATCACAAGACGAATCTGCCCATCGCGGCGTGGGAAGTCAACAGTGTAGCTGCGATGGTGGCCCGCGCCTTCCGGAATGATGGTTGTGGGCGGCGTTGCGGCGCCGTACGCGTCTTCAAGAACGATCTGGCGCATGGGATCAAAGCTGGAGAGATCGACCGAGTGCGTATTCACTTCGACGGTGAAGCGAAGCACGCGATCCTGTATTTCCCAGCGTGCCGCCACAGTGACGTTGCCAGCGCCGTCATCACTTTTCCTTGCGCCGACGAGCCCTGCGGAAGTCGTTGACGTTTTCTTCGTATCCTGGTTACGAATTCCTGCGCTCTGCTTGCGGGAAATGGCGAACAATGCAACTCCCACGATCCCGACGGTCAGGAAGAACACCACAAGAATTGTTTGTCGTTGGGTCATAGATGTTAGCAACATTTTTCCATCTTTTCTTCGATCGTCGCCATCCGCTTCGCTTGCTCTGCCTCTCCAACCTTCGTAGCGTGCATGCCTGGGAACAAGAACCACCAGACGACCCAGAATTCGACTGTGCTAGCGACTACCGCAACTGACCACTGTCGCATGAGCACGCCCATCACGAGCGCAAATCCAATCGTCATGAAGCTCACTTTCCACGCAAAGGCCGAGCGTCCGTGTCTCACGCGGTCCTCGAGCTGGTACGCAATGCCAACAATTGAACCGCCCATCAGAATCGCGACGGGTAATTGGTAATTGGTAATTGGTAATTTTCCGGTGAACATGCCGAGAAGCATCCAGAGCCAGGTGCCGGAGACTCCAGCGCAGATGGGACAGATTCCCCATGGGAGCACGCGTGTGGCGTTGATTCCGACCATGACTGCGGTGAGCGCCAAGATGGAGGCGACCATGAGAAGAATGATGATCATAGCCAGAAAATGAGGAGACCTAAGAGCACCATGAGGATACCCATAATCCAACGCACACTCTTCTTATCGCCCTGCTGCCAGCGTTCAAGACGACCCAGGACTCGAGCGTCTGTGGCAACCGCAAGGATGAGCACGAGCGGCAGAACGAAGATGAGATTATAGAGCAGCAGATACCCAAAGCCCTGAAGCTGCGTTGTCTTGTCATGGAGAAGCCCGACTGCCATGAGGTACGGACCCCCAGTGCAGGGAAACTCGCACAGGCCGACGAGCGCGCCCAATCCCAACGCGGTAGGAATGCTCGCGCGCTCCATGAGTTCTGCCATCCGGTGATGCGCTGCCATGGGAATTCGAAGTTTCAGCGGAAACCGCGGGAACAATTCATTGACGAGGTTGATCACGCCCAACACAATCATGGCTGCTGCTCCCACCTTTGCCATGAAATGCGGCGTGCTGAAAAGGTGCATGGCCGAGAGCAATCCCAGGCCGATCCCAAGATAGGCTAGAAACAACCCGAGGATGTAGGCGCTGCCAATGCCCAATATTTTTGCGCGCAACTTTCCGATGGACAGCAAAAATGCGATCGTCACCAACAGCACCGAGAACGCGCACGGGTTAATGGAATCAAGTATAGCGGAGACCACGAGCAGCGGCAGGAGAAACGTACCGCCGTGGCTCCAACTCCAGAGCACACTTGTCGCCGCCGGTCCACGGAACACGGTGATCATCACTGCAAGCAGAATCGACATTCCTATAGCGATCGGCAGCGCATTCTGTTTGAATCTCTTCAACATATCCGACTGTTGTTATTGCTTACTTGCTTACTGCTCATGAGCCTGTCGCCGAATGCAATTTTCCGTCATTGCGAGGAGCCACGCGACGAAGCAATCTCTCGAAATGCTGGGGATTGCCACGCCCCTTCGGGGCTCGCAATGACAGAAAGGTCATTCGGCGACAGTCCCCTCATGGTGTGACCGTTGCCGTAAACTGAATCTCCAGGGGCCTGCCAGCGCCGTTCTCCAGGTACACGGACCGATCCACACGACCCACTCCGGCCGGCCCATGGGCTGCCGGGTCAAAAGCGATCTCGACATTCGCCTGTTCACCAGCTCCTAATCTCTGATTAATCTTCGGAATGTAGGCATGCCCGGGCATCCCGAACGGACCGTACCGCTGTCCATCCTTCTCAAACGTCGCGGTCGTACACATGCACGAGGTGGAAATCTTGCCAATGGTCACCGCATCCGGCCCTTCATTTTTCACGGCCACGATTTTGTGCACTGTTCCATTCGCCATCGAGACTGAACCAAAGTCAAAGCTCGCCTCCGAGACCACGAGTCGTCCATTGCCAGAGGGTGTCGCTTGGCTGTCCTCGGGCGCTGACGGTCTCGCGATCCAGAAGAGTCCGGCGAGTAGTCCGATGCCAGTCACAATGCTGATGATGACGTTCTTGCTCATACGAGAAAAAGAAAAACAAAAGATCCCGAATTGGGATCACCGAGGACGCGAACAACCCTGCCGCCGACAACGGCAAGCTCCTCGCGCCCTACACCAACGCTGGACTGTGTTCCAACAATGCGAGAAAATGCAACCGTCGATATCGCTCGCGCAAGCTATGGAACAGGAGAAATGTGCACGCAGAGGCAAGCCACGCGAGCGCTGGCTCGCGCTCTCGCAAGGCTGATAACGCCCCCCAGAGGCAGAGAAGCACGGCCTGCGCGAGCACCGTGAGCAGCGAGCCGCTCGTCGTTTGAGAAAAACTCTTAAACGCCTCAAGGTGAAAGGCAATGACACTGCCGGAATCCTCGGAAGCCGGACACGCAGTTTGGCTTGCGGTTGCCGCAATGCACCCGCTGTGCTCATGCTCGCTTCCCATGCCCATCGCAATCAGGCCAAAAACGCCGACGGCGATGAAGCTCAAAAGAAGGAGTACCGCAATTCTTCGACGCATAGTCTTTATTGGAACCACTCGCGCAGACTTTTTGGCCAGCCGCCAAGTAAAAGCAACGCGAGTGGCGCTCCCCAGTTTGTTGAACGTTCCACGAAGTCAAGCCATCCCACGCCCACGATCGGCCGGACTAAAGCAGTCCAGAAACCCCAAAACGCGGCCCACAGGAGTACAAATGGTAATGGCCGCGCCAACACAATGAGCGCGACGAGCAGATCAGACAATCCAATAACGAGCAACAGCGTGGTGGCATGTTCCGGACGTACATGGATAAGCTGTACAATCCAGCCGATCCAATCCTTCTTGCCGCCAATCGCAAGCAGGCCGTGACCGATAAATTCTCCGGCAACCGAAATGCGTAAAATCCATTCGATTGTTCGAGTATTCATACTATTGGCATTCACGGATAAATAAAACGAAGCTCTTGCAATGAGCTTCGAGAGCTTCGTGCGACTGCGGTACTTCTCGACTTGGCTCGTCCGCCAAAGGCGGATCCGCCTTTGGCGGAAAGAATATTGTTGGACCCGAGTGGAGAACTACCTCTCTATACTTGAAACGGACACCCGATGCGGACAAGAAGAGGCCAAACAGAGCAGAGCTTCTTTCGCCTCGCCGTTGAGCGTCACCAGCGCGTTGCACCCTTTGCATTTGATCTCGACCGCGCTATCAACCAACACTCCCTTAAACATCAACTTCCCGCAATGCGTGCAGCGATATTCTTTCATCCACGGCGCGCTCATACCTGTGGACATCATAGACTGATTATCGCCGCCTGTCAAAACGACCACGCGCGGGTCGCCGAGATTGCCCAAACGGACGGGACATCGGACGGCGCGGATACAGAGGGCGCTGCTGCGAAACATATGCACGCTCGGGCGGCAATTCAGGGAGGCGCGCGATGGGAAGCTGCGTGCGCACGAGCTTCTCGATGTCGCGCACCAATCCTCCTTGATCCGGCGCGGCAAAAGAGATCGCGTGGCCTGCCCGTCCGGCGCGACCCGTGCGGCCAATGCGGTGCACATAGTCCCCGGGGTCTTCCGGAATATCGTAGTTAATGACGAGTTCGATGCCGGTGACATCAATGCCGCGCGCGGCAATATCGGTTGCCACAAGCACGCGGTACTTGCCGGTCTTAAAGCCATCGAGCGCATCGCGTCGCTGACTCAACGACCGATTCGAGTGAATCTCGGCCGTGGCGTGCCCAATGCCGCGGACCACCTGACAGACTTTCTTTGCCGCAAACTTTGTTCTTGTGAAGACGAGCACGCTGCCGTGATAATCCGCGAGAAGGCGTTCAAGCAGACGAAGCTTTTGTTCTTTCTTGACGACGAAAATCTCTTGCTCCACGCGCTCTGGAGTTGAGCCAGATCGCGCAATCTCGACACGCACCGGCAATTTCATATGCTGGCTTGCGATGCGCACGATGTCATCGGGCATGGTCGCGGAGAACAGCATGGTCTGTCGATCTCGCGGCACCACGACCAAAATGCGCTTGATCTGGGGCGCAAACCCCATGTCCAACATCCGATCCGCTTCGTCTAAAACCAAAACGGTTACATCGCCGAGGTTGAGTGTTTTCTGATTGAGATGATCAATGATGCGGCCCGGAGTGCCGACGATGACATGTGGTTTTCGAAGCAGGCTCTGCTGCTGGCGCACCATGGATGCGCCGCCGATCAAGACGGCAGTCCGCAGCCCCAAACCCCTGCCAAGCTGCTGCAACGTCTCATCAACCTGACGCGCGAGTTCGCGGGTGGGCAAAATCACGAGCCCCTTGCCTTTCACTTGGGCAAGGCGCTGAATCATGGGCACCCCAAACGCGAGCGTCTTGCCGGTCCCGGTCTGCGCGATCCCGATAATATCTTTGCCTTCAATCGCAATCGGGATGGACTTCTGCTGAATCGGCGTCGGAACGGTGAATTTCAACCGGTCAAGGATCTCCAAGAGCTTCGGAGCAATGCCAAGCCCGTAGAAGCTGGCAGCTTGGGGTTGCGCGTGCGGTATTGTCATAGCAGTTCAAGTCTAGCAGAGGCGCGCGTTCGCGTCCATTGCCAGCCAAAACAAGAATCCCCCTGCAATGTTGCAGGGGGATTCCGGAAATACGCGGAAAACGCGCGCTCGCGTTTACCACGACTTCTTCGCAGTCATCCAAGCGTCCTTCGCGGCTTTCACTGCATCACGGTACGCCGTCATCGCTGCGGCGCGCTCTTGCTTCGTCTTCGCGGCCTTTAAGTCGCTCTTCATCTGCTGACGGGCAGCCTTCAACGCATCTTCGTACGTCTTCTTGGCTGCTGCCATGGTGTCCTTCTGCTCTTTTGTGAGCGCCTGCTTTTTCATCATCGGGTGCATGGGCTTGTGCATCATCGGAGCCGCTGCGAACGCAGGAAGCACAGATGCTGCCAGCAGCGCGACGCTCGCGCCGACGGTTGCAACTCGGGTTGAGATTTTCATAGCATGGAAAATGTTGTTATTCAAACAGCGGCCGACCTTTCTTTATGAACGCTGTACGGTACACACCGTTTTTATCGAGATCCAAGATCCGTACGCATCGATCGTGAGATTTTTCGCACAAACCACAGTACATATCCTCCAAGCAGCATATTGGAGAAAAACACGATCAGTGCGCGCATTGGCATGGCATAAGCGATCATGCTGCCGAAATCTCCAATGTAGCTCGCGTTCAATTGAAAATCATCCATGGCGAGTTTCACGATGTGATGGAAATCGCGATTGGCAGCGGCCACCCAAAAATTCACGGCTGACGATGTGAGACTCAACACGAGCAAGACGCCGCTGGTTGCTACGGCACGATGATACCGCTGCCAGATCACGCGGCGAACAATCCGGCCATGCAGGCCAAGGGGCATCTCTGGTTCGGAGACATTTGCAAACACTTCGAAGAGCGGATCACTGCTGTTCATAGTATTCTTTCTTTCCGATATCTTCTAATGCTTTCCGCGCGCGATAGAGATGGGTTTTCACGGTCCCGATCGGAGCCGGGAGCATCTCGGCAATCTGTTCGTAGCTCAACTGCTGGCCGTAATACAGCAGAAGAACGAAACGGTGAGTTGGCTTCAATTTTGCAAGCGCCGCTTCAACATCAAGACGCGCTTCTATAGCACTATACGTCTGGCGCTCGTCAATTGTTTCAAACGGGTGGTTTTCATCGTCAATAATGAAGAGTTCCCCGCGCCGCTGCAGTTTTCGCAACCAATCATAGGCCGTATGCGTGGCAATGGTAAAGAGCCACGGCGCAAACGGTTTTTCCGTATCAAAGGAACCCAGCGACGTGTAGACTTTAAGAAAGGTCTCTTGCGTTAAGTCTTCGGCATCAACTCTGCTTTGGACAAATCGGAACATGAAGCCGTAGACCTGCTTCTCATAACAAAACAGCACCTGTTCAAATGCTTTCAAGCTCCCCTGCTTGGCTCGGACAATGGACTCGGCAAGCTCTTCTTGGGAAAAACGATCGGCCATAGCGGCCATCGTATTTTACTGGAAAACCGCCAATCAATCAACTCCGGGATGAAAAAAAAAAACCGCCCCCCCCCCCCTGATGAGCTACTCATGATCCTGCGCCTCCGGCGGAATTTCTCCGCCACTCTCCGGAAGCGCTTGCACCCGACACTCCTGCTCATCGCAAAAGAACCAGGTGAGATCGCCGCCGTCGAATCGAACCCAGA
>OBEQ012156183.1_pt1 | contig 13330 bp, 13 predicted proteins | sample 1670901 | NCBI WGS metagenome assembly OBEQ01 (sample SAMEA104232315, study PRJEB22302) | groundwater metagenome | biome: forest; feature: aquifer; material: groundwater | place: USA | collected 2011-08-07 | depth 5.4 m
AGAAGTTGCTAGAGAGCGGCGGCGTTTCATAATTCGTACTCGCTTTTTTTAATTCAATGGTGAGATCACCAATGATTCTTTTGAGTTTAACGATTTGACCCTCGAGATGTTGTTCTTTTTGGGATTGTTTCTTGATGTCGAAGGTTTCATGACAATCGGTTAAGAATTGGTCTCGCCATTTGTAATATTGGGCTTGAGAGATTTGATACTTTTGATAGAGTTGGTTGATATCGATTTGACCGCAGAGACCTTCGAGTACAACTTGTGATTTTTGTTTGCTTGTCCATTGACGGTATTTCATGAATAAGGCTCCTTTCTGATTTGAGCCCTATTCTATCAAATTCATCTGTTCCTGTTAACGGGTGACAGTATACATCCTGCTAACAAAATACGCCGAAAGAGGCTGAAATAGGACGAACCAAGAGTAAACGTGATTTCCCTGAACTGAAAAAATTCTTGACAAGAATGTATAATGCTATATATTCAGGACATACGCAGTTGCCCTCGAGGAAACGAACAGGGACTTAAGATCAACTGCGTATGTGCTAATATTAATACTCTTTTAATAACCATTGAAGGTTATTAAGAATTTGTAGGGCAAAGTTGTCCGGTTCAATCAGGAAATTGGTCAGCCGGATTTTTTATTTTACAATACATTAGTTCTCGATGGACATTGATGTCCTCTTCAACCAAGCGACGCCGCGGTGAAGAGGATTTTATTTTTTAGAATCAATAAATCAGGGATGCTTTTAAAAAAGATTCAGAAAGGGCAAAGAAGTCCTCTTAACCATCATGATGATTTTTAAGAGGATTTTTTATTTTCAAAATGAGAAATATGCAGCCCAAAGTTTTAATTAACTCAAACGTGGTTCAATGATCGAGAGGGGAATGACATGAGCTCAAACAAAGCTGTCCGGTTAAAGCTGTTGGATTTTAAAACAATTCCTATGCGGACATTCCATACAACATGGTTTTCCTTTTTTTTATGTTTCTTTGGATGGTTTGGAATAGCTCCTTTAATGCCATTGGTCCGTCAGGATTTGGGTCTCACGAAGGTTCAAATCGGCAGTACAATGATTGCCTCAGTCGCAATTACCATTCTCGTGCGGCTGATCATGGGATGGCTGTGTGATAAGATCGGCCCTCGACGAGCTTATACGGCATTATTGATTTTAGGTTCTATCCCTGTTATGGCGATCGGTCTTTCACACAACTATGAAACCTTTCTTTTATTTCGTTTAGCCATTGGAGCAATCGGTGCTTCTTTTGTTATCACTCAATATCACACCTCGGTTATGTTTGCTCCTAATTGCGTTGGGACTGCTAATGCAGCGGCGGCCGGGTGGGGAAACTTAGGAGGAGGCGTTACTCAAATGGCGATGCCGATGATTTTAGGCGTTATTTTAAATTTGGGGGTCAGCCAATCTTTGGGCTGGCGTTTAAGTATGGTGATTCCCGGGATGGCATTATTTATTATGGGAATTTTGTATTATCGATTGACCAAAGATTATCCAGAGGGGAATTTAAGTGAATTAAAAGCCAAAGGACTTATTCCGGAAAAATCAAAAACAAGAGGAAATTTCCTAGCCGCTATCAGAGATCGTCGGGTTTGGGCGCTTTTCGGTATCTATGGTGCCTGTTTCGGGATAGAATTAACCATTGATAACATCGCTGCTCTTTATTTCACAGACCAGTTTCATTTGTCGATAGGACAGGCGGGGATAGTGGCGGGTTTATTTGGTCTGATGAATATTTTTGCCCGGGCGCTTGGAGGAATTATTTCCGATCATTGTGCAATTGAACGAGGATTGCGTGGGCGTGTTTTATTCCTGGGTACAGTGCTTTTTTGGGAAGGAATTGGATTAATTATTTTTTCTAGAATGACTATCTTACCATTGGCTATCACTGCGATGATGCTGACGGGATTGTTTGTCAAAATGGCCAATGGCGCAACCTATTCTGTGGTCCCGTTTGTCAATAAGAAAGCTTTGGGGGCTGTGGCCGGAATTGTGGGAGCCGGAGGAAATGTCGGCGCGGTGCTTTTTGGATTTTTCTTTCGGATGGAGGGAGTCAGTTATTCGATGGCTTTGTTTTATTTAGGAATTATTGTCATCTTCTCGTCGCTATTTTCTTTAATGGTAAGGTTTTCACAGCAGGAAGAGAAAGAGGTCAGGATTGAATTTGATGCAGCGCGTTCCAAAATACTCGAACCGCAACCCGCGTAAAATAATCTTATTTTTGTCAAGGAGGAATAATGGGCACTATGACTAAAATAATTTTTTGCATGATATTCAGTAGCTTGTTCATTTTGATATCTCCTGTGAATTTAGGATGGACAGACGATAAAAAAGATACGCCATCGGAAAAATCCTTCAGTTGGAAATAGGGGAGAGAAATATTTAAGAAACATAAGGAAGTCAAGCAGATGTTATGGGGAGGACAGTTTTGGGGGAGTGGATATTACATGAATACGGTAGGACGATATGGAAATGAAGACGTGATAAAAGAATATGTAGCTAAACAGGGAAAGAATTATCGACAAATATATCGGGGGCAATTAGAATTGTTTGCCGGAATAGAATAACAACCGCATAAAGGATACCTCGTCAGCTTGTTGCGAGGAGGATTTCATTTCAACTTGGAAGAGCCAGTTGTGGCCATTAAACAGTTCTAACCTGCTTCAGCGACCAGGATATCCGAACCCTCTGCAATTGCGGATGGTTTTCGTTGAATAAAATTTTTTTTATCATCGTATGATTTAGTTTGATAATTCCAGAATCTGAGATAATCGAAGACAGGTATAACGTTCAATCAACCATGATCACAGCCAATTACCAGTTAAGCATTGGCATAAAGTCATCGGCCATGCCGCCTTATCCGATGCCATCCTTGACCGGCTGGTGCATAATGTCTATATTAACATGAGGATTTTTTGTACATTTAAGATCATACGAAGGTATATTATGAGCATAGGATTTTGGGTTGGCATAGAAGAAATCGAAGAGGCAGAAAAATTATTACAAGATGGAGAGATGTGAAAAAATCGAAACTTACACAAAATAAGATTCTCCCGTACTTAAAGAGTCTAGCCATTATTGGGCTTGTTACTTTTTTGGGATGGTTCCCAAAGGAAATTTTAGGTTCGGAAAATCTTGTCATGTTTTATCTTTTGATCGTTGTTATGGTCGCTATTTGGTGGGGTCGGGGACCGGCGATCATGACTTGCGTTGTCAGTGTTTTGGCGTTTGATTATTTTTTTGTTTGGCCGCATTTGTCGTTTGTGGGTTTTGACATCGAGTCTCTTTGTACGATGATTGGATTTTTGATCATAGGGTTGGTGGTGAGTGGTCTTGCGTCTAAAACAAGGCAGCAGGCGATTGAAGCTAGGGAACAGGAAACGCAAGCAACGATGCTTTACCATTTGAGCAAGGATTTAGCGGCCTCAAATTCTTTTGAAGAAGTGCTGCAGATTGTCCGAATAAATGTAGGAAAAATATTTAATTGTTATGTCGCAGTTTTTTTGTTGGCAGACCAAGACCATAAACTTGACTTAATCAGTTTTGATCCAGGGCTTCCGCTTAATGAACGGGAAAAAATCATTGCCGGCTGGGTTTGCGAACACGGTCAGTCGGCTGGACTGTGTACAGAAAATTTCACGGAATCCAAGGGGCAATATTTACCACTTAAAACTTCACAAGGAGTATCTGGTGTTTTAGGCATTTTTTTTAAAGAAGATCAAACGGTGTGTGATATCAGGGAAAATTATTTATTAAGCACGTTGGCCAATCAGGCGGCGATCGCGATCCAACGGACGAAATTGGCTGAAGTTTCCAGCCAGATAGAACTTATGCGCGAAACAGAAAAACTTCAGACCGCACTTTTGAATTCTATTTCTCATGATTTGAGAACACCACTTGTGTCAATTATGGGTGTTTTGGACAGCCTGTTACATGATTCTTCGTCTTTGGATCAACAAACCCGGGAAGAACTTTTGGCAACGGCCTATGAAGATTCGGATCATTTGAATCGGCTGGTGAGCAATCTGCTTGATATGACGCGTTTGGAAGCCAAGGCGTTGAAAATCCATATTGAACATTGTGAATTAAGAGATGTGATTGGCGCTTCCTTGCAACCTCTGAGGGACGAGATTGAAAAAAGGAACATCTTGATTCGTATCCCTGAGGATTTTCCTGAGGTTCCGATGGATTTTGTTTTAATGATGAGTGTTTTTATAAATTTAGTCGATAATGCGGTTAAGTATTCTCGATCAGAGACGACAATTGAAATTACGGCAGAATGTTTGGAAGATAAAATAAAAATTGATGTTAAAGATGAAGGAATGGGGATTCCTAAAGATGATTTGGTAAAAATTTTTGATAAATTTTATCGGGCGGTCAAACCCCGTCAAATTACAGGAACGGGGCTTGGGCTTTCCATTTGTAAGGGGATTGTGGAGGTGCATGGGGGCCAGATTTTAGCCGAGAATAATTCAGATAGAGGGGTGACGGTATCCGTTATTTTGCCTTTGCTTAGGAAAGAGAAATAAGAATATGGGCAATGATCAGAATATGCGGATCCTTATTGTTGATGACGAAAAAACCATCAGGCGTTTTCTAATGGCCACCTTGATATCTCATGGTTATCATGTATTTGAGGCAGCGGATGGTGCAGAGGCCATGAAGTACGCCATTTATTCGTATCCTGATGTGATCATCTTGGATTTAGGATTGCCGGATATGGATGGCGTTAAAGTCGTCCAGCGTATCCGTGAAAGATCAAAAATCCCCATAATTATCTTATCGGTACGGGAAAGTGAATCAGATAAAATTGCCGCCCTTGATGCGGGGGCAGATGATTATCTAACAAAGCCTTTTAAAGTTGGCGAAATGCTTGCACGCATTAGAGCAGTGATGAGAAGACTGTTGCCTGGAAGCAACGAGACCACCTTTACGGTTGGAAAGTTGTCCATAGATATTGGCAAGCGCATTGTGCTCGTTAAAGGCCGTCAGGTCCACTTAACGCCGATTGAATATAATATCCTGAAGATTCTTGTTTTGAATGCAGGTAAAGTTATGACCCACAAACAGCTATTAAAAGAAGTTTGGAATAAAACGGAAGATTTCGAAGGCATTGCCCATCTCTTAAAAGTAATGATTAGTAATTTGCGCAATAAAATCGAACCTGATCCCAATAGGCCGATCTATATTATCACCGAACCAGGCGTAGGTTATCGTCTCTGCATCGATATTTAATCCTTTTCCATGTCAGAAAATTGACCTTTTCTTGACTTGTCCTTACTTCATATCCCATTTAATATTGTTTATCCTTAAATAATAATTTATCTATTGTAATTAAGCTACCACTAACCCATCCATAAAATGCTAGAATACGTTGCGATCATATTTGCTTTTCTATTTGCGTTGGGAATTGCTGGACTCTTGCTGACGCTGCCGAAGATCCTCAGCCCCAAAGTCCCCAGTGATGCGAAATCAAAACCTTTTGAATGCGGTAAGGAACCTTTTTCATTGCCGCATGGGCAAATGCCAGTCCATTTTTATATCCTGGCAATGCTTTTTATTGTGTTTGACGTCGAGTTGGTATTTCTTTTCCCTTGGGCCGTCACGTTTAGGGAAACGGGACTTTTTGGTTTATTAGAGATGGCCTTTTTTTTAGGGTTTGTGATTTTGGGATACTGTTATGCTTGGAAAAAAGGAGCGTTAGAATGGGAGTGAGGGATTAAAAATGTCTTTCCTGAGTTCTGCATCTAATTTTTTTACTTCAAAGCTGAGTGACGCCTTGGGCTGGGCGCGGAAATATTCTATTTTCCAATATCCATTCGTCACAGCCTGCTGCGGCATGGAGTATATGGCAACCGCCGCCGGTCATTATGATGTGGACCGTTTTGGCGCTGGGTTCCCGCGTTTTTCGCCGAGACAATCGGATGTCCTTTTTGTCGTCGGGACCATTAGTCACAAAATGGCCCCCGTTCTAAAGACCATTCATGATCAGATGTGTGAACCGAAATGGGTGGTGGCATTTGGAGTCTGTACGTGCACCGGAGGGTTCTACGACAATTACGCGACTGTTATGGGAATTGATACGATTATCCCGGTTGATATTTATATTCCCGGTTGTCCCCCTCGTCCTGAAAACGTCCTTGACGGTTTAATGAAGCTCCAGGAAAAAATTCAACGAGGAGAGCAATCGAGAACACTTTATGACCCCCGAACAAAGATAGGCCGACCTGCCCATTTACAGGAAGGGTATTCCATTCAGCAGCATATTCGAGATAGAGAATCTCCGTCGTGACCCCCTTACAAAGAGTTCAGGAAAGATTTTCACCAGAGGTCATAGACACCCATGCCTTTAGAGGAGATGAAACCATCATTATCCGTCCAGGCGCTTTACGTGCCGTTGCCCAATTTTTAAAAGAAACACCGGAACTGGATTTCAATTTTCTGATGGATTTAACAGCGGTCGATTATTTGAATTTTGGCGGTGGAAAAATCAAAAAAGAACCCAGATTTGAAGTCGTGTATCATTTTTATTCCCTGAAACATAACCAGCGGCTTCGCTTAAAGGTTCCCGTCGAGGAAAAAAATCCTGAGATCGATACTCTCACGGATCTTTGGCCTTCCGCCAATTGGTATGAACGAGAAGTTTGGGATATGTTTGGGATTCGTTTCCGGGGCCATCCCAACTTAAAACGAATTTTAATGTACGAAGAATTCCAAGGACATGCTTTACGCAAGGATTATCCGTTCAATAAACGCCAACCGCTTATTGGGCCGGTAAATTAAACCATTCCGGCTGATTGTGAAATTATTGACGTTTGTTTTGCTAAAGTTAATCAGTTCCAGAAAACAAACATCGAGATAATGACGACCACATATGATTTTGGAAAAGAAAAGATCATTATGCCAACCGAAACACGTTCAATGTTACTCAACGTAGGTCCTTCGCATCCCGCAATGCACGGGGTGATCCGGCTTATCATGGAGCTGGACGGAGAAAAAATCAAAGACGTCGACGTCGAGATCGGGTATCTCCATCGGGCCTTTGAGAAAATGTGTGAAACGGTGATGTACGCCCAGTGCTTTCCGTACGCCGATCGGCTTAATTATGTTTCGCCGTTGATTAACAATGTTGGTTTTGCTTTGACTGTTGAGAAATTATTGGGCATTGACATCCCGGAACGTGCGAAATATATCCGCGTCCTCATGAGTGAAATTTCGCGCGTCACCGACCATTTGACCTGCATTGGCGCCTCCGCCATGGAATTGGGGGCGATGACGGTTTTTCTTTATATGATCAAGGCCCGTGAATTTTTATATGAACTGGTGGAAGAAATCACCGGTGCCCGTCTGACCATTTCCTATGTCCGGATCGGCGGGGTGAAAGCTGATTTAACACCGGGTTTTGCAGAGAAGGCCTTCAAGAAAATTGCCGAGGTTCGTAAAGTTCTTATCGAGGCGGATCAGTTATTAACCCGCAACCGCATTTTCTTTGACCGTATGAAGGATATCGGAATTATTTCAGCGCAGGACGCGATTGCTTATGGAATCACCGGCCCATTTTTAAGAGGCAGCGGTGTCGCTTACGATGTCCGCAAAGCCAATCCTTATCTGATTTATGATCGTTTAGATTTTGAAGTCCCGACGGGAACCAAAGGCGATAACCTTGACCGTTATTTTGTCCGTATGGCAGAGATGGAACAAAGCCTTAGGATGATTGAGCAATGCTTCCAACAAATTCCAGAAGGGCCCGTCTCCGGGATTTTAACCGGCGATGTGATACCGGCCGCGCAAATGGTAGACAAGGCCAAAATGGGAGAAACAAAAGGATTAATTGAGGAGCAAGTTGATTTGGATCCGACACTTCAAGGCGGGACAAAAAAATATTATGCGGGGATCAACGCGGACAAAAAAGATGTTGTTTTGCCTGCGAAGGAAGAAACGTACAGCAATATTGAAGGATTGATGAACCATTTTAAGCTGGTCATGTATGGCCACGGGATCCGTCCTCCGGTGGGAGAGGCCTATTTTCCCGTCGAGGGAGCAAACGGTGAACTTGGATTTTATATTGTCAGTGACGGAGCAGATCATCCCTGGCGGGTCCGCGTACATCCGCCGTGTTTCCCGATCATGGCCGCATTACCGAAATGTTTAGTCGGTGACATGATGGCCGATCTGGTTCCGACATTTGGTTCGGTGAACATGATTGCCGGGGAGTTGGATAGATAGGTATGAAAGAGCTTCTTCAAGAGATAGACAAGATCACCAGCCGTTATGAACATAAACAGGCGGCACTTTTAGCTGTGCTGCACCTTGTTCAGGAGAAAGAGGGCCTGATCTCTCCGGAGTCTGAGAAGAAAATCGCGGAATATTTAGGAATTCCCGTCGTGCATGTGCATGAAGTGATTTCGTTTTATCACTTATTCCATCAGACACGCAAAGGGAAATGCCATTTTTCGGTTTGTCAAACAACGTCTTGTGCCTTACTCGGGGCCGAGGAAATTATCGAACATCTTAAAAAAAGATTGGGAATTAAACCCGGCGAAACAACTCCCGACGGAAAATTTAGTTTGAGTGTGGTCGAGTGTCTGGGGGCGTGTGAGATTGCGCCGATGATGCAGTGTAATAAGGAATATAAGGGTTTCTTAAACAAAAAACAAATCGATGAATTAATCGAGAAGAATCTCTAATTGAAATTATCTAATGAAATATAAATATGGAAAAAGTCGTCACCAGACATTTTAATAAACCAGATTCCCATCGCCTTGACACTTATCTTCAAGATAAAGGTTATGAGGGCGCACGCAAGGCACTGACTCAAATGACGCCCGCTCAAGTGATTGAGGAAATCAAAAAATCCAACTTGCGCGGGTTAGGCGGAGCGGGATTTGCCACCGGGACAAAGTGGGGATTTATTCCGCAGAATAACCCAAAGCCCAAATATCTCGTCGTCAATGGAGATGAAGGGGAGCCGGGAACATTTAAAGATAAATATATCTTTGAACAAGATCCCCATGCGCTGCTCGAGGGAATCATTATCACCTGTTATGTCATAGGAAGTCACAAAGCCTATGTGTACATTCGCGGAGAATACGTAAAAGGGATGCAGATTTTGCAGGGTGCGATTGATGAGGCGTACAAACAAGGTTTTTTAGGTAAAGGAATAATGAGCACTTCCTTCGATCTCGACATTGTCATTCATCCCGGAGCAGGAGCCTATATCTGTGGTGAAGAAACAGCGCTGTTAGAATCGCTCGAGGGAAAAAAAGGATTTCCTCGTCTGAAACCTCCATTCCCGGCGGTGGTGGGATTATTCGGATGCCCGACCGTTATCAACAATGTCGAAACCTTGGCGTGTGTTCCGCCTATTATTATCAACGGCAGTGAATGGTTTGCCAAATTGGGATGCGCAAAAAATGGCGGCAACCGTGTTTTTTGTGTCAGTGGGTACGTGAAGAAGCCGGGGATTTACGAACTTCCGGCGGGAACAACACTTCGTGAGATTATTTATGAGCATGCCGGCGGAATTCGGGACGGCCACCAACTGAAAGCAGTTATTCCCGGCGGTATATCGGCCGCCATCCTCACCGCCAATGAGATCGACGTTAAAATGGATTTTGACTCTCTTAAAGCGATTGGGTCAATGGCCGGATCAGGAGGAATCATCGTCATGGATGAGACCACCTGCATGGTCTGGGCAGCCATGGTTGCGGCGCGATTTTTTGCGCATGAATCCTGCGGCCAGTGTTCTCCGTGTCGTGAGGGTTCGGGCTGGGTTTACAGAAGCCTTAAACGGATTTATGCTCAAGAAGGGCGGCCGTATGACCTAGAGAATCTGCCTGGAATTATTGGTAATGTTGGAGGCAATACGATTTGCGCTTTTGGCGATGCCGTGACGATGGCTATCGGCAGTTATGTTAAAAAATTTCGCAGTGAATTTGAATATCATATTAAAGAGAAGAAATGTGATCTTACCTTGAACTTACAAGAGGTTGCGCACTAATATGCCAAAACTAACCATTGATGGAAAAGAGATAGAAGTCCCCGCCGGGACCACGGTGATCCAGGCCGCGGAAAAATTAGAAATTAATGTTCCCCGTTACTGTTATCATCCAGCGTTGCCAGTCGCCGGAAATTGCCGTATTTGCATGGTGGAAATTGAAAAACAACCCAAACTGCAAATAGCCTGTTATACGCCGGTGGCGGAGGGAATGGTCGTCAAGACAAATTCGCCCAAGGTGATTGAAACCCGTCAGTCGGTACTGGAATTTTTACTTGTGAATCATCCTGTAGACTGCCCGGTGTGTGACCAGTCAGGCGAGTGTAAGCTGCAAGATTATTATATGGAGCATGGCCAATACAACAGCCGTTTGGCAGATGTAAAAGTAAAAAAGGAAAAGAAGGCATTTTCGATCGGACCGACGGTGATGCTCGACCAAGAACGCTGCATTCTTTGCACCCGCTGTGTCCGCTTTGCGGATAATATTACAAAAACTAGCGAATTCGGTGTTTTTAATCGGGGAGATCACTCGCAGTTGGATCTTTATCCCGGCAAGCAGCTTGATAATAAATATTCCGGAAATGTCGTCGACATCTGTCCCGTCGGCGCGTTGACCGATAAAGATTTCCGTTTCAAGTGCCGTGTTTGGTATCTGGCCCAAAAAAAATCCGTCTGTCCCGGTTGCAGCATGGGATGTAATATGGAAATCCACTGGGATAAACAGCGGCCTCACCAACACAAAAAGGCGCGCGTGATGCGCCTCAAGCCGCGGCTCAACCCGGATGTCAACCAGTATTGGATTTGCGACAACGGCCGGTACAATTATCATTTTATCGACGAGAACAGAATTCTGTCGCCGCAGCACAAAGAGGAGCTGATTCCATGGGAAAAGGCGATTGACCTCATTGCCCAAGAAATCAGATCGCTTCAAGAAGCGGGGCGCATGGATAAAATTGGTATTTTGGTCTCTGCTCAATTGACGAATGAAGATATTTTTGTCATTCGAAAACTATTCAAGGATACACTGAAGATTTCTCAGATGGACTTTAGGGTTCCCGCAAAACCAGGCGATAGCGACGATTTTCTCATTAAAGCGGATAAGAATCCGAATACTGCCGGCGCACAAGCAATTCTCCAACCACAGCAAGGCGCAGACGTACAACAGATTATTCAAAAAGCCCAGAATGGAGAAATTGATCTTTTGTATGTCTTCGGCCATGACTTAGTCCAGCTTTTTGGCAAGGACACCGTTGAGCAAATCTCAAAAAGAGTTAAACTTTTTGTTTTTCAGGGCAGCAATGTCAATGAAACCTGCGGGTTTGCCCATTTGAATCTTCCGAGCAGCGTCTATGCGGAAAAAGACGGCACCTTTACAAACTGTCAACAGAGAGTGCAGCGGATTTGGCCGGCATTTTTTCCATTGGGAGAGGCCAAAGGGGATTGGGAGATTTTGTCGTCGGTGGCAGGAAAGTTGGGAATTCAACTCAACTATCAGGGATCGGAAGAAATATTTAAAGAAATTGCACAGACTATTGGTTCATTTTCTGAAATGACTTATGAAAAAATTTCGGACCAGGGAATGATATTAAAGAAGTAAACCCCGTAAAGAAGACCTTAACAATGACCTTCTACGGGGTAAACAATCCATGAACGATATTCTTATTAAGTTAATATTAGCCTGCGGTACGATATTTGCCATGTTCAATATCGCCGGGCTATTGACCTGGGTCGAGCGCAAGCAAAGTGCGGTGATGCAGGACCGCATTGGTGCTAATCGCGCCAAGATTTTTGGGTTTAAGGCAATAGGGCTTTTTCATGCGATCGCGGATGTGCTCAAAATGCTGAGCAAAGAGGAATTTATTCCTCAAGGAGCTAACAAATTTTTATTTAACCTTGCTCCATATTTGTCTATTGTTTTCGCGTTGGTCGGTTTTGCGGCTATTCCCATTGGCGATCGTCTGATTCTCAAAGATCGTGTTATTGAACTTCAAGCAGCGAACATCAACATCGCCCTTCTTTTTATATTTGCCATGATGTCCATGGGGATTTACGGTGTCGTATTGGCCGGTTTTTCTTCCAATAATAATTATGCCTTTTTGGGAGGAATGCGCGGCGCCGCACAGATGATTGCTTATGAAATCACTATGGGTGCGGCCATTATGGGTGTCATCATGGTTTTTAATACGATTGATCTTCAACAATTGGTCCGGGCGCAGGGGGATTATCTCCTCGGCGGTTGGCTTCCCAAATGGGGGATTTTTGTCCAGCCACTCGCGTTTCTTTTGTTTTTGACTGCCGCGACCGCCGAGACCAAACGTGTTCCATTTGACCTTCCCGAGGGAGAATCGGAAATCATCGGCTATTTTGTTGAATATAGCGGCATGAAATTCGGGATGTTTTTTTTAGCGGATTTGGTTGAAACGGTCTTGGTCGCTGCCTTGATGACGACGTTATTTCTTGGCGGATGGCAGGTGATCTATCTGCACCCGGATGGGTTTCATTTCCCGTGGGGGGCTCATATCTTACTCCCACACTTGGCCGTTGCGGGGTTGGGGGTTTTGGCGTTTTTTATTAAAGTTGGTTTTTTTATTTGGGTGCTCATGGCCGTTCGCTGGACCTTGCCCAGGTTCCGCTATGATCAATTGATGCATTTGGGATGGAAGATTTTGCTTCCAACGTCTTTAGTGAACATTGCCGTAACAGCAGTTCTCATCATAATTTTTCACAGATAGGAAATCATGGAAAATCCAAACCAAAAACGCCGAAAAGAACTGGAAAAATATTTCGATACGAAAGGTCCTTTCGCTTTTTTGCGTCTTGCCCAGATGAAGCGTGCGTGGAAACAATCTAATCGGCGTGAACTAACGTGGTGGGAGAATACGTATATCCCGTCGGTCGTGAGCGGCATTTGGATTACCTCAAAACATTTTTTCCGCAACTTAACCCTGCATATCCTGCATCTCTTTGGCCTTTGTAAAGATATTCCGGCCGCGGTCACGTATCAATATCCGGAACAACTCCGGCCTTTGGCCCCGCGCACGCGAACCCGTCACCGGCTGACGAAGCGAGACGACGGCTCCCCACGCTGTGTCGCCTGCATGATGTGTGAAACCGTCTGCCCGGCGAGGTGCATCGAAATCACCGCCGCCGAACACCCCGATCCCAACATCGAAAAATACACCGCCGAATTCATCCTCGATTTAGGAAAATGTGTTTACTTCGGTTTTTGCGTCGAGGTCTGCCCCGAAGACGCGATCCGCATGGACACCGGTAAACTCAATATCGCCGAATATTCCCGCGAAAGTATGATTTATGA
>OBEQ013038228.1_pt1 | contig 13330 bp, 9 predicted proteins | sample 1670901 | NCBI WGS metagenome assembly OBEQ01 (sample SAMEA104232315, study PRJEB22302) | groundwater metagenome | biome: forest; feature: aquifer; material: groundwater | place: USA | collected 2011-08-07 | depth 5.4 m
AAAAGATAATTATAACCGTAACTCCAACCTATATCCATATCATATATCACGCTCACTGGTTGATCATGAGCATTTTCTTTTATTGTTGCTACTATTTTTTGCTTATTTGCCAAACTAGCAGGATTATTTTTACTGACTTCAGTATATGATCGAATTAAATTAGCCGAGTATATTAAAATTACCAAGACTAGAAATAGGGGAATCTTTTGGAAAATCCTGGAGATTAGTAAAGCATATCCAATACTTGCCGGTGGTATTATCCCTAGGAAGTAATAATTGGGAATAGAGCCTTGATAAATGGTAAATCCGAGAAGATAAACCGCTAAATAAATAGTAAAAACCTTATTAAACTTGCTGATTTGGGAATCAGATGAATAATATATTAGGGCAATAATATAAAATATTCCCGCAATTTGTGTTTTCCAGGATGGAATGTCGGATAATATAACTCTACCTATAGTTTCCAATAAATATAAAGTCAGTGGAATAATTTTATTAAATGCAGGCATAATTCCAGGTGTTGACATGGTAACAAATTTAATAAGGTTTTGTTGTAATAAAAGAGAATGCCTGAAATTAAAAATTATTAAAGGGGAGAGTGAAAGAATGATCATTAAAAAAGATAAGATACTAAATTTATTAACAATTTTTCTATTTAATAAAGTGACAATGAAAACAATAATTATTAAAAATATTACACTAAAGTGACTGTTAAGTCCTAATATTAACCCTAGGCTGATGGTCAACCAGCCAGACAATTTATTTAGATATAGTAGCATCCATAAACCGCTGAACACCAGAAGAGATGAGATCGGTAAAAGATTTGGATTCCAGGGGGTGCGATCAATAAATAAAATAAAAGATGAACAACCCCAGACAAGCGCAAAATAGTAAGCACATGCAATATTAAATAATTTTTTAACCAAAATAAATCCAAAAAAGATAGTAAATAAGGAAAGAGTATCGGCCAGAAGTACTCCGGCTATAGGATCCAGATGAAATAAGCCATAAAATAGAGCTACTAAATAATAATAGAGTGGTTCAATATATAAATCGCCAATTCCAGTTTTGGGGCCAATAAGAGTTGGGTGTTTGTCGATGAGGATGCTTTTGGCAGGAAAAGCCAGTGAATTTTCCTGATCAAAATCAAATTGGATATTGTTCCGGAGATTATAAAAGCGTAACAATACGCCTATAAAAATCAGTATAGTTAAAACTTCGAATATAATTTTTGGTTTATTCATTGATGAAAATCATAAACGCAATTTTTCCATCCGGATAATAGATGGCTTGCTGATAATCTGTTTCTTCAGGCGCTTGCCAAGAAGGTACGATATATACAGTCTTTGGGTTTAACTTTTTTTTTATATTTTGCCAGTTGAAGTCATAAATGAAGGTATAGCGATCAAACCCTTGAACATGTTCGAAGCCATATTTGTCAGTGTAATAATTTTTCTTAGCCTCTTTTTGATATTTAGATGGATCATAGTAATTATGAAATAAAAAATAGATATATGGCATGCCATTTACATCCGAGATAATAATTTTTTTATCTTGGTACTTCGCAGAGTTTGTCAATTTAACCACTTCTTTCCAGCCGTAATTCCACCAATCTGAATGATATTTAGGAAGAATAATAAAATATTGGTTCAGGAAATAGCTAAAACTTAAAGAGTAGATAAAGGAGAATAAGACGGCAGGAAAAATCTTTAATTTTGTAAGTCTAATAGCATAGGCTAATCCTATCGCTAACAAAATTATTAAGGGGGTGATGGCATTAAATGAGCGATTACTAGCAGGGGTTTGAAATGTCAGAGCAGCCGGAATTAGAGAGATAAAATACCAAGCAAGGAGCAAATTTTTAATTTTAATTTTTTGTTTAAAACAGCAAAATAAACCTATCAGAAGAAAGAAAAAATCAATAATATATAATATGCCCATATTGGGAATCTGAAAAGGCGGTGATTTATCCCCAGTGAGAAAAAGATAGTTAGGATTAAGATGTGAGAGAAATTTTGAAGTGATACTTCCAGCATAAAGCTCGTACTTGTTATGAAATAGTCTCGTCACCCATGCATTGTGGTCTTGGTTGGCTAATTCCCACTGACGCGCGATTATCCCAGGATCTGAAAAGACGCTTAAGTTTTTGGCTCTACCGAAAAGTATATTTGGCTCTTTTAAAGAAGCAGAAAAAAGGGGTAATAGTAGCACTAAAGCTATCAGAGCAGCGATAATTGAAATTTTAGATTGAAGACGGATTTGTTTTTTGGAATATAAAAAAGATAGTAAAAGAATAAGCGGTGTGACTATAAAAAAACTTAAATAATCATAGAGAGTAAGAGCAAAAAATATAGCAGATATGGCGAGATAGGTGGTGCTTTTGCGGGCTAGAAGAAAAAAATATATACCCATAAGTAATAAGAAATTGCCTGGAATCATCGGTAAAACAGCCCGACTTTGGAGAATATGCCAGGGAGAAATTGCTATAAAAAATGCACTTAGGAGAGCTACTTTTTCTGATTTTTCCTGTTCTTTTAATAATTCTTTTGTTATGTAATAAGTAAGAATAACCGAGGCTATACCCAATAAGACAGCCGGCAAACGTAGCGCATATTCAGACAGCCCTAAGACGTAAATGGAAGGTATAATGATGTATGATGGAAGAGGTGATTTCCAATCGCCGAATGAACGAAGAGATGTTGGCAAACGTACACCATATTCATCATGTCCAGTTTTGAGAAGGGAATAGGCATTATAGCCAAAATCTGTCTCATCCGAATAAAGAGATGGAGGAATTTTATTTAAATGATAAAATCGCACTACTGTGGCAAGAATGATAATCAGAAGAATATATTTATTCTTTAGGCTAGTCATGCAATTTAGATTTTAACGAAAAGAAATAGAGGATTACCCCGTAAATCGTTTATAGTGTCAATCACTTTGTCATTTGATTTCTTCTCTTCGGGAGCAATAATTCGAAGAGTTCTGGGATCGGTTTTAAGATCAGGAAGTTTCTTTTTCATAAATTCATAATCATAGAACGGATCAGATGAGTCATAACCGGGAAAACCAAAATAGAGCTTGCTTATCTGGTTATGCGAAGGATGCTTTTGATAAATAGAGGGAGGATAATAAAGATAATATAACGCAAAAATATAGGGACGCCAATAACTGCCTGTGATATAGAAAGAATTATAATCTTTTTCCATGACTTTGATTTTTTCGAATACTTGTTTATATCCGTACGCCCAATCTCTAGATGCAATTATGGGATAATGCAGATGCAATTCATATAAATATTGGTTTAATCCCAAAAATGAAATTGAGACTAATATAAGTATTACTGCTAGTTTTGTTTTGTTAACTTTACTTAAAATAAAAGTCACTGCATAGGCAGAAAAGATTAATATAGCGGGTAACATACTAAGAGCCCGTAAGGCGTGTGGCGAGGGTATGGTAACTGCAGCAGCTATTGGTGAGAGTAATAAAAGAGGAAAGAGCATGATCAGACCAGGATGTCTTTTTTTGGTTGCCATTATGATCCCGATGATAATAAATGGCAATCTCCAAAGATGCATCAATCCTACGTTGGGGACGAAATGTCTTTGATTTTGATCCTGACCAAAGAAAAGAAAAGCGGGTGAAAAGTACGATAAGTAATTTTGAAGAAAATCCTCTGAATATACCAAATACCGATGGTGAATGAGTCGAGATAGAAGAGTATTTCCTTCGCTTAAACGCAGTCTAGCAGCTTCCTCCAAATGGGGTGAGTTAGAAAATATGCTGATATATGAATAGCGAATAAATGCCTGCGGGCTCAAAAACTTTAAGACTACTGGAAGAGTTATAAATAAAGAGATGATGATAAAAATGAGAACATCTTTTTTCACAAAATGCATTTTCTTCCAATAGAATATACAAAAATAAATAAACATTCCCGGCACAACGATGCGAACTCCATTATAAAAGCATAGCGATAAGATCAGGGATATCAACCCAATAAAAAAATAATTTTTATTATCCAATCCTTTATGAAGTAGATACAGTCCTAAAATAAGAAAGGCAAGTGCACCGCTGGCTTCAAATCCTGCTCGAGTAAATTGTATATGCCATGGTGAAATTGCTAGAGAATATGCGGATAAAAGTGCCGCCCGTTTATTAAATAATCGGTCGGCAAGAAGAAAAATAAAAGCTACTGTTCCCGTACCATATAGTATTGCTGGTAGGCGCACGGTGAGTTCATTTAAGCCGAAAAACCTGGCGACGAATGCTAAGGAATATATATAACCAGGAAGCTTGTAATCCTGAAACGATTCAAAAAAAAATGGAAATTTATGGCCGTACTCATCAGCTCCCGTATCGAGAATACTTTGAACATTATATGCCATAGCTACTTCATCCCAATATAACGACGGAGGATTGGTGGATATTTTAAAAAATCTAAGTTCAAAAGCTAAAAAAAGTATTAGAAGTAGCAGCAATCGTGTTCTCATTATCTATTCTTATTAGGTATTCAATTCGGCAATTCTTATAGCTTCTGTCCCATCGAGATAGTAGATGGTTTTTAGAACTTTGCTATTGAGGGGAAATTTATCTTCCATGAAAGTTGAGTTGGGACTGCCTACTAATAATATCTTTTGCTTCTGGGTAATATCAATTGAACTAAATTTCCGAAACTCATATTTGTCAAAGTGATTTTTCTCGTCTAGAAATCCACCAGATATGGTACCGCCTTCTCTGAGATATTTTTCTGGAGGATATTGGGTATAAAACAACCAGAATATATAGGGACGGTCGACACTTAATGAAACAATAATTTTATCATAATTATTTTTTACTTCTTCGGTAAAAACTGCTGCTTCTTTTCTGCCATAAAGCCAATTTTTGGAAAGTTCATAATTGGTGTGTATATAATACTGATGTAAATAATTTGAGTGATTTATAAAAAAGAGAGTTGAAATGACGATGACAAAAACTAGATATAATATTCTGCTTTCTTTTAGTACTAGACGAGATAAAATAAGTAAACCTAACGCTCCTAAAAGTTCGAACATTGGGACAAATAGTTCTGTCCGAACTGCTTGGGGAGCTTCTCTTGTAACGGCATCTGGAATAGGAACAAAAAGTACCCAGAGTAGAATTATAAGACTATAGCGATTTAAACCTTTAAATAATAAATAAAGTGATCCGATTACTATTAAGGGAAATTCAATAATGTAGAGCAGCCCGAATCCGGGTGCATGGTGCAGTGGTACGTCTCCTTTTATAAATAGAAATTCAAAGCCGAAGTTGGACAAATATTTACCGAAGGACTTTTTGATAGTATCATAGTCTAGGTACTTTAATCTTTGATTGTGGAATATTTTTCCAGCAAGTTCATAACCAATCTGCTTATCATAAATCCTTTTATCCAAAGAAATAGCTTCCAAATCTTTTTCATCTAAATATCTGGCTCCTGGTGTAAAAATATTGGTAGCTTTGAATCTGATTTGGTTGTCTTTTGAAGTAAAGACTGGTATAAAAATTAAAATAAAAATGCCATAAATAAGTAAAAAAGATATTAGATTTTTTTTATTTAGAAAGCGATGAAAAAGAATAATTAGAGACAATAATAATAATGGAGAGACCACCCGGGTACTTTGATACACAAAAAGATCAAGGCCAAAAAGAATGGCAGAAATTATTAAGTACTTAGAATTCTTAAGGCCATAGAGAAATGTAACTACGGATAAAATAGGGATGCAGACAGAGACATTCATCTCGAAGGCCGCACGGCTTAACTGTAAATGCCAAGGTGAAATAGCCATCAAAAAGGATGCCATTAATGAAATCTTCATGGTGTTTTTAGCAAGCGTGGGAATCTGGGATATAATTAAATAAGCCAAGAAATAGATAGCCAGAACAGCAATTATGCCTGAAGCTGTTGATGGAAATCTTGTCGAAAAGGAATTTAAACCGAAGAGAGCAACTGACGGAATAGTGAGATACTCATAAACTGGTGGTTTATAATCGTCTAAAGATCTGATGGCAAGCGGTAAAAAATTGCCGTATTGATCTCGGCCGGTTTTGAGTAATGAATACGCATCATATCCCCAAGAAACTTCGTCCCATTCTAGGGAAATTGGAGTTTTACCCAACTGATAAAGTCTTAAAATTGAGGCTAAGATTAGGATCAAAAAAAGAAATAGCCATTTCTTATGCCGCATACAATGCTTTATTTTAGCATATTCCCAATATCATTCTATAAAAGGAGCTAAGACTTCGCTATCTTTTTTTATAAATTTTTGCTTATGATTGCGTCTTTTCCGTATTACTTCTGGCAATAAACATACTGCTTTCATAAAGCCCGAAATAAAAGCCCAATCAAATTTCAATAAAGAACGAGCGATATGTATAGGTAGGTAGAAGATATGTGAAAGTATAAAGCGGAAATCTGTTATATTTAACCAAACAAATAGAATCTGATTCCTATATGTTATGGTTTTAATGAAATCAGGATTATAGTTAGTTCTTATAGAACTTTTTTCCATTTGATGGATCACTATGCTTTTTGGTTCAAAAATAAGATTATAGCCACTCTTTAAAGCACGATAGGATAAGTCAATATCTTCCCAGTAAAATGGATTGTAAATCTTTTCCACACCTCCAAGTTTTTCCCAAATATCTTTTCTAAACATACCCGCTCCCCCAAATACCCAGAGTGTATTTGTTTTTTCTGGATTACCTCGCGCGTGAGTGAGAAATCCTTTTTTAAAGGCACCGATGCCTCTACCTTGGATATTTTTACTTTTCATATCATCAGTTTTTTGTAAAGCGCCGACTGCAAAAACTGTTGGACTATTAAAATGATAAATCAATGGTGCTAGAAAATGTGACTGGGGAACCACATCACTATTAAGAAGTAAAACTAATTCAGATGTAGAAGCCGTCACTCCAATATTAACTGTGGAGGCGAATCCTTCATTGATGACATTTCGAATAAGCCGAATTTTTGGATAATTTATTTTTAGCCAATCAGCACTCCCATCGGTTGAAGCATCATCCACGATAATAATTTCTGCGTCTTCTGAGCCAGCTATTACTTTGGGCAAATTCTTTTTGAGAAGTAAGAGTCCATTATAATTAGGGATAATTATACTTATTTTCATATCAAAACAGATTATCTCTAAATTCTACATTATGTTCTCCGGAAGGTACTACTACCCCTCTTAATGTATAATCGACCTTATATAAAGTTGATAATTGACCATCGAGATAGACTTTCCATGTCGGATAGTATATATCGGTCAGTACCAAAAGGCGGTTGGCCTCAGTTTTGGTTGATAGTAATATTTTCGTATTGTCGTAATTAATAAATTTAGCCGTTTCAGTCTTAGTTAATGGTAAAGGATCAATTATAATATTATATTGGGATACCGCCGATTGTGTAAGTTTATCACTGATTAAAAATAATTTTTCCATCTCATCCTGGTCGTTTTTGGCTTTTAGGATATTGTTGATTAGAAATACTCTAGGTACTGCGCCCAAATTCTCATACAGCCTGGTCTGGCCTTCCTGATCTATAAATTTAAGTTTTGGAGATTTTTCATCACTGAGACTTAAAACATATTTCACGCCAAGAAGATCGGCAACAGGAGAAGTGAAATTCTGGGGTGTCAAAATTCGATTAAAAGAGGCAGGACTTATATCCGGTTTATTTCTTCCCCAAGCAGCTAGCAACTCTCCATACTTTTTAATATACAAAGGATCATATCCTGACACATCCTGAAGATGGTAAAAAACTGAGAAATTAGGCGGCATAATTCTTCTATCTGTGGATATGAATCGCCAATTTCCTTTATCTTGGCTAAGTTTTTCAATTAATCTGGTTTCAGGAAAGATCCATGTAGTATCGCTAAAAGGGGTAAATTTCCAGCCGAAGCGGAAAAGGTCGAAAACGATCACTAATATAATAATTTTAATCAGTGAAGTCGAATAAAGTCGCCTTTTAACAAAAGGAGTCAGCAGAAATAGGAAAAAAGCAGTTATAAATAGTACAGTTGGTAATATTATATTTCGTCTAGCAACTTCGATAAACTCCGGAGAGATTGAGGAATGAAAAATATATGGGATAGATATAAATAACCACAATAATGCCATAACAGATCCTAATGGTAAGAAAGCGACGAGTATTTTTTTTATACTATCCACTTTTATGAGTTGATCAAAGCCATGTGCTACCAGAATACTTAGGGCAAAGTCAATTATAAATATCAATCTAGTGGGTTGACTGGTTGAAATCAGAGGAATATTCAATGCATATGGTATTTTTGCAAAGGGGGTGGGTAAAGAAAATATTAGTCCAATTAAGGCAACGCTGCCCCAAAAAAGAGTCTTTTTATCTAAACGAAAGATTAGGGCATATAATGCCAGAAACAGTGGCATAATGCCTATATAGCCTATAAATTCCCCATAATTCCATTCCCCCCAATAATTATTGGTCGCCGGGTTGCCAAAAAAATCTGGCACTATATATTGGATAAGATGTTGCCAGGGTATAAACCATCCCGGCTTCATCCAAGAACCTTGGTCAAAATTCCGGGCGCTTAAACTGATAAATTGAATCGTAGGTAACCAGACAATGGCGGTTAGAGAAAAAGTTATCAATCCAATTCCTAGAAAAGGGATATATTTTTTAAATGAGCTTCGCAAATTAGAAGAAATAGATTGCTTTTTAAATGATAGTTGTATAATTCTTACTAACAAATAGATATTGCTGATAGTCAATGCATAAAAAAGAAACTGAAGATGGCCAGCGAGAATTTGGGATATTTCCGCAAATATCAGAATAGATCCCCATTTAAGAGAAAATTTGGCTAAAAGATGCTCCTTGGCGAGAAGTATCAATGGCAGCCATAAAACGGTATGGACAATAGTATTCCAAGTAAGCCAAGAAATAGCAAAGCCAGAAAAGGAAAAAGAAATTGCCCCAAGTAAGCTGCCTGTTGGGCTAATTTTCATGAATCTAAGATAAAGATATAAAAATAAACCAGAAAATAGTGGTTGACTGAATACCAAAATTGCCCAAGCTAAATTAAATGGAAGAATAAAAAATAAAACATTTAGCGGATAAAATGGAGCTGATTGGAAATTAGCCAGAAGTGGGGTACCGGAAAAAGAATAAGGATTCCAAAGAGGTAAAGAAAACTTTTTTAAGTCTTCGATACTTAAAAATCGCCAAACATACTGTTGTCTCACTGGATCAGTAATAAGTGGATTTTTAACAGGCACTCCGGTTTTTAAATCATTCCAGATGACATCACGGAATGGGTGAAATAGTCCTACAATAGTATCAGCAGGAATGGGTAATCTATTAAGGAGGAAAAATTGACGAAAGAATATCAATATAAGGCAGATGAGCAATACTATGGTTATTTTAGAGAGAAAGTATTTTTTTAAGTCTTGCATAGAATTTCTCTTTTGAATAACTTGAAGAGCTTCTTTTGGCATTAGCGGAAATACTATTCCGTAATTTTTCATCGATAATTATTTGTGACGTTTTGTTCACTAAATCTTCCTTATTCTTCCATAAATAACCGTTTTCCCCATCTTTAATTATCTCTATTTGTCCTCCCCCAGCAAAGACTAGCGGAGCACAACCAGACCGCATCGCCTCAAGCGTGGTTATGCCAAAATGTTCGGCTCTTTCGGGATAAGCATCCAAGTCTTCCCCATATCCGGCAGCATGCCAATAGATTTTTGCCCGAGCATAAAGAGTGTTTAGTTCATTAAATGATAGATTTATTGAGAAATATATAGGAAACCCAGTAGCTTTTTTTCTTAAAGAGGTTAAAAAAACTTTTCCGGATTCTTCTGTCAAGCCTCCTGCAAGTATTAAAGAATAATTTTTAAATTTATTTTTATAATTTGCTTTAAATACTTCTATTAATATATCCTGCTTTTTATTATGCGGATATTTAAAAAACCGGCCGACACTTAATATAATATTTTCTTTTTTTCTGCTAGAATCCGAATTCTCTTCTATGGCCGGAGATAATATCGTGCTTTTTAATCCTATTCTTTCTCTTATAATTTGGGCAATAAAATCTGAATAACAAATAATCTTCCAGTTTGATAACTTAAACTTATTTAATAAATAGTTTTGGGGGAAATGCGCCGGAGACTGAATAATAAGAAAATTATTCCTAGCGGAAGAAAAAAATAAGCTCCCATCGGTGACATAGAAAAAGATATCATATTTTTTCAGAGTATGAAGTTTATCCAGTATCCCCTTTTTCTTAAATATTTCATTTGATAAAAATGTTACTTGGTTAAGATTTAGATTAAACTGATACAATAACTTTTGTTTAACCTGGATCTGCGGAACAAAGAGATCTACTGGGGCAACTTTTGACAACAGCTCGGCAATTGTAGCTACATATCTTTCGCCCCCGCCTAGAACATCTATATATGGATCATAAATGCCTACTTTCATGATTTTTGCTGTTGCCTTTCCCAAAGTTTAGCATAAGTAATAAAACTGCTAAAAGATTGATAAATACTTTCTATAATTCCAACAGTGCCTGCTTTATAGCCCTGCTGTTTAATGAAGTATTCCCAAAAAGATGTCGCCATAATTCTTATAAACCTCCAGGAAGTCATATTGGGATGATTGGCTTTGAGACGTAAATCAGCTTCTATTTCTGACCATTTGTTGGTTTTTTCAACCATTGAGGCGATATCCCGGTGAGTGTAATGATAAATATATTGATCTAATTTTCCAATCCTCCCATTTACTTTCGGGGATTCATGTATGTCTCCAAACCAGCCTATTAATTTATTTTTTTTAAAAAGTCTGACTACTTTCTCACTATAAGGCCATGGATGACCCAGGTAAAAATTTTTTCTCGTAAGAGAAAAAGCCGAAAATTTTGTATCTATAATTGTTGAGCGGAATTGTGTGGCGAATTGAGTTGTCAGGCGTTCATCTGCGTCGATATATAAAAGCCATTCTCCCTGAGCTTTTTGTAATCCTAATTCTCTTAATTTGGAAAAATTTTCAAATTGTGTCTCATAAACTTTTGCACCCATTTTTTGGGCAATCGATCTAGTTCTATCGGAGGATGAGGTATCAATGACGATTTTCTCATCAGTCCAGGACACAGATTTCAAACAGGCTCCGATCATCTCTTCTTCATTATAGGTAATAATAATTGCTGTAAGACGCATAATCTAATCTTTTATAAATAAAGCGAGAGAACCTTTCCCCATATTGCCAAAAAGAAAATCTTTTGCTCCATTTTGTTTAGCTATGTCACTTGATAAAGCAAATTTAATGGCTTCTTTTAAAAGATGAAATTTGGTCTTAAGTGAGGCATATTTTAAGCCAAAATAGAATCGATTCCTGGTTTGAAAATAGACGTGGAGAAGTGAGCCTGGTTTCCCTGATGAAGAAGCATTTTTGTGCCAGATAAACGTGTCGGGAAGATAGCAGATTTTAAACCCAAGCTTTATCGCCCGGACTGAATAATCTACATCTTCAAAATAGACAAAATAATTTTTATCAAAAAGTCCTACTTTATTTACGACTTCTTTTCGAATCAGAATACAGCATCCTGTGACAAAGTCTACCTCCTTTAATTGATCAAATTGCTTCTTATCTACCTCATCCACACCTATATGCTTCGGGAAGATATTATCCCAGTCAATTTTTCCGCCAGCATACCAAATTACTCTACCTTTTTCCCGGTTTTTATACCTATTCTTTTGATATTCATAACCCGGTGCAAAGTATATTTTGGGAGAAATTAATCCGTATTGTTTATTTAAGTTAGCAAATTTAACTAATCTGATTAATAAATCTGGTGGAAGGGTGGTATCACTATTGAGAAGAATTATATATTGGGCACCTATCTTTAGAGCTTCCTCAAGGCCTTTATTGGTCCCTTGGGAAAAGCCTAAATTCTGGGGAAATTTGAGATAGTTAACCTTTGGAGAATAGCTAGTTAATTTAAACTCTAGGTCAGAATTCTCTGAGTTATCGACCAATATCAGGTTCAATTCTAAATTAGTTAGGTCTGCTTTTTTCAAAGATTCTAAACAATCTAAAGTCTCGGCAATTCCACTAAAGTGAATAATTATAAGGGCTACCTTTGCTTTGGGAATTGTCATGGGTTAAATTTTCTCTCAACTTTTAATCTAAGCTTGGATAGGAAAGGGGTATGAGGTTTTAATCGCTCCTCAATGAACCAATAATTTTCTTGTCGATTTCGCTCTTTCAGTTCATTTTGTAACTCACCAATTTTTATTTTTTCTTCAGTAAAGCCTTCCAGTTCCCATAATTTCGCATATAGGATAAGTGTCGAGACAGCTTGAAGTAGGGAAAGAGACAAACCGTGGAGTCCATCTTTATACCCCTGACCTTCAAAAAAGCGACTCAAAAATTCTTGGGTAGGATATCTGATAAGGTCAGTCCAACTAAATTTGCGACCAGCGATGTAAAGCTCTTTTGCCTGTATATTGGAATACTGATTTAAACGAGTTACAAACTGTCCAATAGTTTGATAATTATAATGGATGATGGCGTTTTTCTCGTCAGGATCCAAATCGAATCCCTCTCCCCTGGTTAGAGGAACACTATGTATTTTATCACTCCAGACTACACTTCCTTTTTTAAATAATCGAATCTGGTAGTCGGGCCACCAATAGGCATGGCGTATCCACTTACCGAATATGATATTTTTTCGGGGCATCCGAAAGAAGGATTTAGTGGAATTTTTAATTAAAGAGTTGATAATAGTTTTCAATTCTTTGGGAATCTCCTCATCAGCATCTATTAGTAATATCCATTCTCCTTTAGTCTTTTCGATGGCAAAATTACGTGCGGGCTCAACAAAACCAGTGTATGGGTGATGAAAAATCTTATCAGTATATTGTTTAGCTTTTTTAATAGTATCGTCGGTTGAGCCCATATCGATAATAACAATTTCGTCGACCCAGGAGGTAATTGAGGAGAGACACCGATCTAAATTGCGCTCCTCATTATATGTATTCACAGTTGCTGAAATCATAGCTTTATTGTATCATTTTAGATAAAAATGAAGAAATAATGAATAGTAGATTTAGCTTAAAATTTTAAAAAGAAGGCGATTTAAATCTAATTGAGGAAGACCTTTAAATCGGACTAGGGTTTGAAATGAGAAGTTAAATATTCCAAAGTAGGGGGGATTTGAACGAAAACCTATAAATTGAGATGGATATTGGACAAATCCAAAGTATTTTACATTATTAATACTTGAATAGCCTAACCTGAAGCGGCTATTTAATCGTATCTGATTTTCAAAAAGAATTA
>OBEQ010485993.1_pt1 | contig 13327 bp, 10 predicted proteins | sample 1670901 | NCBI WGS metagenome assembly OBEQ01 (sample SAMEA104232315, study PRJEB22302) | groundwater metagenome | biome: forest; feature: aquifer; material: groundwater | place: USA | collected 2011-08-07 | depth 5.4 m
AGTGTTTTCCTAAATGGTATCAAATCTCCTACACCAACATCGAAACCGGATTTTCCAAATAGCCCTTAAGAACCTGCAGAAATTTGGCAGCGATAGCGCCATCGATAACACGATGGTCACAGGACAGCTGGATATTCATCATCGTAGCAATCACCAACTCGTCACTTTTTACAATCGGACATTTTTTGCTGGCAGAAATCGCCAGAATAGCCGCCTGTGGCGGATTTATAATTGCGTCAAACTCGTCGATCCCGTACATCCCCAAATTAGAAATGCTAAATGTACCACCTTCAAACTCCTCGAGTTTAAGCCTATTCCTTTTCGCTCTGTCGACTAAATCTTTGGTTTCTTCGGCGATTTGAGTAATAGATTTTTTATCTGCTTGGCGAATGATAGGTGTGATAAGTCCACCTTCAAGCGCAACAGCAAAGGCAATATCTGCGTGTTTATATTGATGGATAGCGTCACCAGCAAACTGCACATTGATCTGCGGCACCGCCATTAATGCTTTGGCGCAGGCTTTAATGATGAAATCATTAAGGGAAACTTTGGCTGTTACTTGATTTGAACTTGTTGAAGTCTCATTAACAATTAGCCGCAGTCGATGCAGCTCATCAACTGCCACCGCCATCGCCGCGCGAAAGTGTGGCGTTGTCTGTTTTGATTGCGTAAGCCGTGAGGCAATGGTTTTACGCATTCCGCTTAATGGAAAAATGTCGAATGCATTCTCGTGCATTGGTGCAGGTACTCGTTCAGCAGCAGATTTTTCATCGCTATTGGCACTGATCGATTCAAGCGAGCGATTGACACTCGCGGCTCGTTCCACGTCCGCCTTGGTGATTCGCCCACGGCTGTCTGTAGGTACGATCGATGATAAGCTCAAGCCCAATGCTTTTGCTAAGCGCTGTGCAACCGGTGTGGCTTTCACCTCGCTATCGTTAAGACAGAGCGCTAAATCTTTTGCTGGTTGATGAAGATGTAGTTCAATATCCCGCTTTGCCACCCGTCCATTGCGCCCTGTTGGTGTCACCTGATTTAGATTGATCTGTAGTTTAGTCGCAAGCCGACGAGCTATATTTGAAGCATTAACAGCGCTATCATCCTCTGCGGCATTAGCGTCCTCCAACAAAATAGGGGTCATAACCGGCGCGGCTGGTTTTTCTGCCGTTAATTTCATTGGCGTAATATTTTCCGCAATCAATTTAGCTCCACTAAATTGCGCAATAAAATTATCGATGTCCGTTGCGGTGACCGCAGCCTCGGCAATCACACCCAACAGCGCACCGACCGATAATTTTTCTCCAACTTGACCGACGATTCGATGCAGTATGCCATTGGCGCTGGCTTCGACTACATTCACGATCTTGGAGGTTTCAATATCCACTAACTCATCACCGATACAAACCTTGTCCCCTTCGTTGACATGCCATTCAATGATATCTCCTTCTTCCATCGCCATACCCCACTTGGGAACGGTAAGAGCATGTATTTGATTTAAAGAATGAGTTAAAGAGTGGTTCATAGCATTAACTCCAAAGCATGTTTGCGCGTCTCGCGTTGGTAACCCAGGGTTTTACGCACCGCGGATTCAATCTGCTCCAGACTTGGCACCCAAGCGTCTTCTAAATTGGGTGCAAAGGGAATAGGTGTGTGCGGAGAGGTGACTAACTCAATGGGTGCTTTAAGCGCGTGAAATGCCAGTTGAGCAACTAACGCGGAAATATCCGCCGCCACACTGCAGCGCGGCGGCGACTCCTCGACAATGACCAACCTGCCGGTCATTTCCACGCTCTCGACAATACTTTCAATATCCAAGGGCGATGTAGTGCGCGGATCAATAACATCGCAACTGATGCCATCTTTTAGTAATTTATCCGCGACCTTATTGGCGCGGTGTACCATATTAGAGATTGCCACAATCGTGACATCTTCGCCTTCGCGGGTAAAATTGGCTTCGCCAAATGGAATCGTATACTGCTCATCGGGCACCTCATGTTTGCGGTCGTACAACATTTTGTGCTCGAGAAAGATCACCGGGTCATTATCGCGAATGGCGGTCGTGAGTAAGCCTTTTGCGTCATAGGCATTAGAAGGAATGACGACTTTTAATCCCGGCACCATGGTGAACATATTGGTGAGAGATTGGGAATGTTGGGCGGCAGCGCGCATGCCTGAACCTATCATCGAACGGATCACCAAAGGGCATTCCGATTTGCCGCCAAACATGTAACGAAACTTGGCCGCCTGATTATAGATTTGATCAAAGCAAACACCGAGAAAATCCACAAACATCAATTCCGCAATAGGTCGCAAGCCGGTACAAGCGGCACCTGCTGCCGCGCCCATAATGGCGGATTCCGTAATAGGGGTATCGATAATACGTTTAGGACCAAATTCAGGATAAAGTCCCTTGGTGACACCAAATACGCCACCAAACGCGTCCTCAGTTCCGCCACCACCTTGACCGCCGGCAACGTCTTCACCAATGAGGATCACACGTGAGTCGCGCCGCATCTCCTGCGCCATCGCTTCATTGACTGCTTCACGGAAAGTTTTAATTGGCATAGTTTCTCCTAGTAAGTTGCTCCTAGTAAGTTGTTCCCGTTTTCTATTTAGATTTAATAGGCCGAGGCGTAGACGTGCGTGGTTAGTTCGGTAAGTTCAGGATAGGACGCAGCTAAAGCTTGCTGTGCAGCCTCTTCAATCAGTGCTTCAACGTCGCTGTCGATCTGATCCAGTTGTTGTTGATTTAGAAGATCCTCTGCTAGCACTTTTTGACGAAAAATAGTGAGGCAGTCGAGTTCTTCACGCAATCTTTTTACTTCACCTTTAGGGCGATAGGCTTGACTGTCACCCTCAAAATGGCCGTAAAAACGCGTAATACTGGCTTCGATGGCAGAGGGGCCACCGCCGTCTCTGGCGCGTTTAATCGCTTTGCTGGCGGCGGTGTAGACCGCAAAAAAATCCGCGCCATCAATTTTTTCCGCTGGCAAGCCAAACCCGGCAGCGCGACCGGCAATGTCATTCGAGCCTACTGCATAGCAGGCGCCGGTACCTTCACCATAACCGTTGTTCTCAAAAATAAAAATAGCCGGTACTTGCAGCACTACGGCAAGATTCATCGCTTCAAAGGTTGTACCTTGATTGGAGCCGCCATCGCCAGTAAAAGACACGGAAACTTTGCCGTTTTCCAGCGTTTTACAACTCAACGCCGCGCCGACCGTAAGAGGTGGACCACCGCCGACAATCGCATTGGCTCCTAACATACCCTTGTTAAGATCGGCAATGTGCATAGAGCCACCTTTGCCACCACAACTCCCGCCCGCTTTACCCATAATTTCCAGCATCATTGCTTTTACGTCACAGCCTTTGGCAATACAGTGGCCGTGCCCGCGATGCGTACTGGCAATGTAGTCCTCATCGGTCAAGCCTAAACAAACGCCGACAGCGATCGCCTCTTGGCCCGCGTAGAGATGGACAAATCCGGGAATATTTCCGGCTTTGAACTCAAGACTGATGCGGTCTTCAAACACGCGAATGGTTTTCATCGCTCGGTAAGCTTGCAATAGTTGATTTTTATCAAGTGACATGCTCTTCGCTCCAGTCATCTTAGCTTTTATTTCTAACTAGCTTTTATTTCTAACTACAAATGCAGCGCTTTTATTTCTAAAAATTCGTTCAGCCCATGAACTCCCATCTCACGGCCATTGCCTGAATGTTTATAGCCACCGAAGGGTGCCTGGGGATTAAATTTTCCGCCATTAATCGCCACCTGGCCGGTTCGCAACTGTCGCGCAACTGCAATCGCTCGCTCTTTCTCGCCAGACCAAACTGCGCCCGATAAACCATAGATACTGTCATTGGCCATGGCAATCGCTTCCGCTTCGGTATCGTAGGGAATGATACAAAGCACCGGGCCAAAAATTTCTTCCTGCGCGATGGACATGGCATTGCTGACGTTGCTAAAAATAGTGAATTGCACAAAAGCACCTGTGGTGAAGCCGGCTGGCAGTTCAACACCACCACAGACCAGGGTTGCTCCCTCATCTATTCCGGCTTGAATATACTGGATAACGCTTTCACGCTGCCGTTGCGAAACCAGTGGTCCCATTCTTACATCACTCTCATCGGGAAAACCGATTTTGATATTTGCCGCAAACTGCGCTGCCATTGTCGCGACTTCGTCCTGCCGTTGGCGTGGCACAAACATGCGGGTAAGTGCCGAACAGGTTTGTCCGCTATTGGTCGCCAGATCATAAATGTTTGCTTTGATGGCCTTAGTAAAATCCGCGTCGTCTAAAATAATGTTAGCGGACTTGCCGCCCAACTCCTGGCAGACACGCTTGAGGCTGGCCGCTGCTAATTCCGCTACCCGCACGCCAGAGGCGGTGGAGCCAGTGATGGAAACCAGCGCAATATCGGGATGTTTGGCAATGGCTTCGCCCACCACGGCACCTTTGCCACTCACTAAATTAAAAACGCCTGGCGGCAGACCCACGTCGTGCATCACCTCCGCTAATAAAAAAGCCGAGAGAGGTGTTTGATCACTTGGCTTTAACACCATGGTGCAACCAGCTGCCAACGCCGGCGCAACCTTACAGATGATTTGATGCAGGGGATAATTCCAGGGCGTGATAAAACCGCAAACGCCGATCGGCTCTTTGACAATACGCGAATGGCCAATGGTCTCTTCTTTATCGAGCAGTTCGGCCAATTTAACGTAAGACGCCAAAATACTTAGCGGTAAACCGACATGTATGGCATCGGCAATTTTTGCCGGCGCGCCCAGTTCGAGCGATATGATTTGGCTAAATTGCGCTGCACGTTGTTTAATTTTATCGGCAATAGCCTGCAAAAAGCCTGCGCGCTGCTGCGTGGAATACTGCGACCAGCTGGTGAATGCCCGCTTGGCTGCCGCCACCGCTCGATCGACATCTTGCGCATTACCTGCGGGAACATTGCCACAGATAGAGTCCGTCGCGGGATTAATGATAGCCCGCGTGTCGGTGTGTGAAGGATCAATCCACTGGCCATCAATATACAACTGGCGGTAGTTAAGGTTGCCGTTAAACATTGAATTTATCTCTTCTAAAAATTGGATATTTTAATTATATTATAGCAAGACAAGTGACTTGGAAAGGATTATAATGGCAAAAAATGAGAGACGTTACAACAATCAATGGCGAGGAACTATTCAACATGTCGATTGTAAAAGTAGGCGACCGCATTAAAAGTTGTGTGTGTAAAACCGAGGTTATCGTCATCGCTGCACCGGCAGCCAATCTCGACATCACCTGCGGCGGCACGCCCATGGTCACCGCAACCGCACAGGTTTTAGAGGGCCAAATTAATCCACAACATGCAGCGAAAACACTTATCGGCAAACGCTATGTCAGTGACGACAGTGAGTTGGAATTGCTGTGTGTTAAACCGGGCGAGGGTTCTTTAGCGTTGAATGGTAAAGCCATGCGGTTAAAAGAGGCTAAGCCACTGCCGTCATCGGATTAAGTTTTTTTCGTAAAAAACGGGTTGGATTAAAGTAATATGAACATCATGATGTTATTGGAGATGGCCACACAGGGTTTTGGAGACAGAGTGGCATTCACTCAGGGTACTGATCAGATACCCTATCATGAATTATTGGCGGCAGCGGGGCAGGCCGCAGCCACCGTAAAACAATCTGGGTGTGCGCATCTAGCGATGCTCGATGTTAGTAGCCTGGCAATGCCGATTGCACTTTTTGCCAGTGGTTGGGCTGCGGTACCCTTTGTGCCACTCAATTATCGATTAACAAAAGTGGAAATCAATGCGCTTTTAAATCGTATCAAACCGTCCTATTTAGTTACCGACCCAGACAAACTCGACACAGTTCAAGATCAATCGGAAGGTGTTATAGAAAGCCGCAGAAAATTTATTAAAGCGGTTTGCGCGCAGCCTGAAAAAATCCCGCTAAACGCTATTGACCCGTGGCCCATGGAGCAAGATGACGTTGCGGTACTGCTGTTTACGAGCGGCACCACAGGTGCGCCAAAAGCAGCAGTTTTGCGCCAGAAACATTTAGTGTCTTATATTTTGAGTTCTGTGGAGTTTGCCAGTGCGGCGGAAGCAGATGCTGCACTGGTGTGTGTTCCACCCTATCACATTGCAGGTATTGCCGCTGTATTGAGTTCGGTCTTTGCAGGCCGACGTGTGGTACAGCTGGCCAACTTCACAGCCGAGGCTTGGTTAGAGCTCGCCAGAAAAGAACGGATCACACATGCGTTTTTAGTGCCGACCATGTTGGCGCGAGTTGTCGATGCACTCGCCGGACACGGCTCTGCCAATATGCCGCATCTGCGGGCCATCTCTTACGGGGGCGGTAAAATGCCGCTCTCGGTTGTGGAACGCGCGATGCAATTATTTCCGCAAACTGATTTCACTAACGCCTATGGTTTAACAGAAACCAGTTCAACCATCGCGGTACTTGGGCCACAAGATCACCGAGATGTTGCAGCAAGTCAAGATGAGCAGATTAAGCGGCGTTTAATCTCTGTGGGTAAACCTCTGCCAGGTGTTGAGATTGAAATTCATGACGAAGAGGGTAATCGTTTGCCAGCCGGGCAGCGTGGCGAAATCGTGGTAAGAGGGGAACAAATTGCTGGTGAATATAAAGAGCAGGGCAGTCTCAAAGATCACCAGGGTTGGTTCAACACCCGCGATGCAGGTTATATGGATGATGAAGGTTTTCTGTTTCTAGAAGGCCGCATAGACGATGTGATTGTGCGTGGGGGCGAAAATATTTCGCCTGGTGAAATTGAAGATGTGCTGCTGTCACACGATGCTGTTGCGGATGTCGCGGTGGTGGGGATACCGGATGAGCAGTGGGGCGAGGGCGTTGCCGCAGCCGTGGTACTTAACGAAGGCAAGTTAGTCGATGCCAGTGAATTGCAAGCCTTGGTAAAAATGCGCTTACGCTCTTCGCGTGTGCCGCAAACGGTGCAGTTTTTAAAAGAGCTACCTTACAATGATATGGGGAAATTGTTACGACGTGTAGTTAGAGCGGAGTTATCAGCGGTCGTGTAGATTGAATTTGTAGATTGAACTTGTAGGGTTAACTATGCCAAGAATTGTAGATCACGCAGAACGGCGCGAAAAAATCGCTGCGATAGTTGCCGGATTGCTCGCTGATTTAGGTGTTGAAAATACCACAATACGCAAGATCTCGCACCAATCGGGGTTATCGAGGGGCTTAATTGAGCACTACTTTACCTGCAAAGAAGAGATGATCTCTTTTGCGGTGAAGTGGATCAACGAACAAACTCTGGCGCGGGTTGTACAAGAAATTAGTCACCTAAAAGGCTTGGCAGCATTGCGTCGTCTGACTGAATTAACCCTGCCGCTAACCGAACAGAGCCGCAGAGAATGGAAGGTCCGCTTGCAATTTTGGGGGCTCGCCGTCGTCAATAAAAAACACCAAATAGAACAGACTAAACGCATTGCTGTGGTCGAGGAACTTTTTATCAAACATTTGAAAGAAGCGCAGGAAATCGGTGAAATCAATGCACAGGCGAACCTTGAGCTAATTGCACATAGCCTATTGCATCGCACCTACGGCTTGAGCTGTAACGCGATTTTGCGCAGTGGCTATTTTACCGCAGAACGACAGTTGCTGGCGCTCGATCATATCATGCAGGAAATTGCGAACTAACGGGAGAGAGATCATGACTAAGCTAGACCAAAAGCTAAACCAAAATCTAAACTATGGCGCATGTGATGCGGATCAACATTATTACGAAACCAGAGACTGCTTTGATCGCCATATAGAACCCAAATATAGAGATTTGGCCATCCGCTGTGTCAAGGCCAATGACGGGTCTGATATGCTGATGGCGGGTGATAAGCCTTTCACTTTTTTAACTGAGCTAAACTTTGATTCAGTGGTACAACCGGGCACGCTAAAAGATATGTTAAGCGGTCTGTCGGCAGACCACAAAATGGATGATACCGTTAGAAAAGAGGTGACGGCTGAAAATATTAATCGCGATGCACGCCTCAAGGAGATGGATAATTTAGGTCTAGAGCTTATCCTCAATTTTCCCTCCATGGCCGTCTGTGTGGAGCATTTAATGAAAGATAACATCCCACAACTTTACGCCAACATGAAATCTTATAATACCTGGCTGAATGAGGATTGGGGATTTAACTACAAGAATCGCATTATTGCGCCACCCTTACTGAGTTTAGAAGATCCCGTTATGGCAGTGGCTGAGTTGGATCGCGTGCTGGGGTTGGGCACCAAAGCGATAGCGATGAAGGCAGGCCCGGTGTTTAATGGCGGCAAAGGTCGATCCCCTTTTGATCCTATTTACGATACCTTCTGGGCGATGCTGAATGAAGCGAAAGTGCCGGTGCTGTTTCACATTGGAGAATCAGGCTATAACGAACTTTGTTCCGTTCATTGGGGCGAGCAATCCAACCCGAGTGCTTACAATCAATCGGGTTTTCAGTGGTCCTGCTATTATGGCGACCGGCCCATCATGGAAATGGTCGCGGCTTCTATCATGCATAATCTGTTTGGGCGCTTTCCCAATGTTAAAATGTTGGCAGTTGAAAATGGCTCGGGTTGGGTGCCTTATATTTTGAATCAGATGGATCGCATGAAAGGCATGGCGCGTGGCGACACTTGGATCGGCGGGCGGCCTAAAGGCAAACCGAGTGATATTTTTAAAACCAACTGGTTTGTCCAGCCTTTTGAAAATGAACCGGTGGAAGAGTTGATAAGTTTAATAGGCATTGATCACGTTTTATTTGGCTCTGATTATCCCCACAGTGAGGGTTTAGCCAATCCGACCGATTTTGTAAATTCGTTACCGAATTTAAGCGCAGCTGATAAGAAAAAAGTGATGCGGGAAAATTTATTGTCTTTGCTGAATATAGCGCTGTGATTGCGTGAAAGGAGCTGGCTGACGTGTTTGAATATGAAACTCATGGTCTCATGAGGTCGAAATCGAGATTGCGCAATCCGGGCAATGGCCCCCAATGCATTGGCGATGTGCTAGATCAGCAACTTGTACGTGATCCGCAGCGGCTCGCACTGGTCGGGTTAAGCGGCCGTTACAGTTATGCGCAGCTCGACCAGGCTGTTAATTCTGCCTGCCAAGTGTTACTTAAACTTCGTGTAAAACGCTATCACCGCGTGGCGGTTTGCTTACCCAACGATGTGGATATTATTATCATTTTTCTGGCTGTTGCTCGGCTTGGTGCCATTTGGGTCGGCATCAATCGCCCGCTGGCAGGGCCAGAAAAAGCCTATATTCTTCGCGATTGTGGCGCGCAAGTTTATCTTGCCGATACGGCTATGATTGCAGAAATTAAGCAGGAGCCAAGCGCTTTACTGAACCTAAAACATCTGATCACCGTTGAACCTCATATCTCCCTGAGCGAATGGCACATTCTCTGCGAATTGGAAAAAGCCAATGCCTTGGAAAAAGACCCAAATGTGCGCCCTGCGGTAGAAATAGACCCTTTTGAACCGGCGGCGATTGCCTATACCAGCGGTACTACAGGTTTTCCCAAGGGTGCTGTGCACAGCCATCACAATATTTTATTGCCAGGGGCGATTGCGGTTTACAATCGTTCCTACGGTGCGGATTGTCCACAAGGGGTGATGCTGCCACTCACCATTTTAAATCTGATGGTATTGGGTCCCATGGTGGCTTTTCAAGATGGCAGCTGTTGTGTGTGTATGAATAGTCTCGCGCCCGAGAGTATCGCCAGTTGGGTCCGAGAAGAAAAAATTGGCCATTTCGCTGCGGTTCCCACGGTGATATTCGATTTATTAAGTTCACCGACTATTGGCAAGGAAGATTTAGCATCTTTAGGCAAGCCAGATATCGGCGGTGCTGTTTGTTCCGAAGAATTGCAGACACTTTATCGAGAGCGTTTTGGACGAGGTGTCACAGTCGCCTATGGCATGACGGAGGCGCCAACCATTATCACTCGCACGGACCCAGAAAGAATTCCGCAATTTGGACTCTGTGGCCGGGCAGTCGAACAATTAGAGATTGTGATCATAGACGAAAATGACGAGATCCTCGCCACCGGTGAGGAAGGTGAGATCTGTTTTAGACCGGCAAAAATCGGCAGATTTGCCGGTGTCTATACCCCGATGTTGGGTTATTGGAACAAGCCACAAGAGTCAAAAAATGTGTTGCGAAATGGCCTTTATCACACGGGTGACATAGGCTATCTGAATGCCGATACTGAACTCACCATTCGTGGCCGCCGCAATGAATTGATTATTCGTGGTGGCGCCAATGTATATCCAGCAGAAGTCGAACGAGTCATGGCAGAACACCCCGCGATCTCCACTGCCGCAGTGCTGGGTATTAGCGACGACCGACTCGGTCAGCGAGTGGTTGCTGTGGTTGAACTCCAACAAGATGCCGAGACAACGGTGGCAGACATTTATGATTTTTGTCGTCAGCGCTTAGCGCGCTATAAGGTTCCCGAAACGATTAAAATTGTCCAAACGCTGCCGCGCAATGCTATGAACAAAGTGATCAAACCGCGTTTGATTCCAATGTTTGAATTTGAACAAATTTAATTATCGATTGATATTTCCTGACAATATCTTAGCAAAAACATTTAATTTATGCCGAGCGACATAATTTAATTTGCTTTCTTCTCGAAATTTGTTACTACTTCTTCCTAATAGTTAAAAGTTTTTAACTATTCAGCACATTCTAAATAAATACCAAAATCTTTACGGGAGTAGTTTGCAATTCAGCCTAGGGAGAAAAGGCGTCATGGATAATACTATTTCAATTACTCAGCAGTTATCTTCTATCAAAGTCAGTCTCATCATTCAACACAGTTTACTTTTAGTTTGTATTGTTCTACTCACGGCCTGTGGCGGTGAGGGGAGTTGCGATAATTTGCAACCTGGCACCTATCAATGCCAGTTGGAACATGATTCGCTCATGAGAAATTACACGGTGCATGTTCCCAAGAGCTATTCCGGTATGCAATCGGTTCCCCTGGTCTTCGACATACATGGTTTTATTGAGCACCCCTACCTACAGATTTTATGGTCTGGTTTTTTGCAAAAATCAGAAGAGAAAAATTTTATTGTCGTCTGGCCACAGGGTTCGGGCGCGCCTTTTTACTATAATGCGGGTTCTTGTTGTGATCTGTTTGGTAGAGAAGCCGACGATGTTGGATTTTTTCGGGCATTGGTGGCGCAACTCAAAAGTTCTGCAAATATTGATGAAGACAAGGTATTTGCAACAGGACTATCAAACGGTGGCGCAATGTCATTACACCTCGGTTGCGAAGCAACAGATCTATTTGCCGCGATCGCGCCGCTTGGCTATATCCTGGGAGAAGACCATAATTGCCAACCGTCAAAACCTCTGCCAGTGATAAACTTTATGACACCCACCGATCAGCTCGTTAATATTCGCGGCGGAGCGGTGGGTCCGGTTTCGTTTATTGACGAAAAGTTTCCCCATTTGTTAACGCTATTGCCGCCCAATTTGCAGATAAGAACTTTAAGCATGGAAGATTCACAACAGGTGTGGCGGGATAACAACGGCTGCAGCACTACTAAAACAGAGGTTTATCGCAAGGGCAAAAGTTATTGTATTACCTATGGCGAATGCACGTCCGGTGCGCCCGTTACCTCCTGCGTGCTTGACGGCAAGGGACAATTTCTCGGTGGCCATATAAACTATATTAATAATGACCATGTGCCAGTGGCCGATATTATTTGGGACTTTTTTTCGCGGGTGAAATAACGTAAAGCAAAAACCTCAAAAATTAAGCTTAATCGAAAAGGCAAGATTATCTCTGTCATTCGTCATATAGAGATCAGGAATGGGTTTGCTGCTGCTCGGCCCATCAAATTGGGTGTAGATGATGCCGAATTGCCAATCGTAAAAATTTGAGGTGACACCAATCGATGCCATTGACGCATGATTTCTGGTATTGGAGCGAAAATTGGAACCGTCCGGTGTGTACTCCCAGACTACAGGAACTTCAATATCCAGTTCGTCGACAATATTTTTGTAGGCGAAGAACCCCATCATGCGAAAGGCCCAGCCGTTTTTGGTATTGGAGTTATTGAGATCTTTATCTTCGTTGCCACTGCCGGTGATTGCACCATAGTTCCAGCCAACAACTTCTCCCACAAAGGTCAGGTTGTCATAGTATTCAGTAGGCTCGAATAGGTTTGTCCACGAAATTTGGGCTTGGGTAAATTCACCTCGCACAATTGCCCCGCCATACGGATCGGCAGCCAACACTACTGCTGTATTAGGACGATATGATATTTCTCCGTTTATGTTGGTCTTGCCGATAACAGTGGCGGCACTTAAACCGTAAAGACGAATATCTTCCATGTAGTAGGTGGTATAAGTGTGTTCTAGGGGTGATACGGACATGCTGGCGTATCTGTCGTGATAGCGCAAATTATAAATTCCAAATTCAGTGCCACCTTCGGTGAGATAACGTGTGGCGAGGCCCCATTGGCCGCCCTGTTTAACATCACTAAATTTATCAATCCGTCGGGCTGCGCCGAGATAGGGAATATAAAACGTATAGCCGCCACTGCCCAGTTGGTCCTGTTCACTCCAGTAGGTTCCTGCGGGGGCCATCAGTACCCCTTCATGTTCATATTGATAATAACTTTGTACGGAGAGGGCTTCGGTTAAACCATATTGCACGTAGAAAGAACCAATGGGCCGGAAAATTTCTTTAAGGACCGTACCGGCACCCATGCCGGCTTCTTGATCCACAGAATTTTGTGCTGAAGAGATACTGCTGGGAAAAGCGAGACTTTCTCCCCAGCTAATAACTTGTCTACCAAGGCGAATGTCCAGCGGATGATCGTCGCCATCAAAGTTGCCATAGACATAGGAATCCAAAAATTCAAAGCCACGGCCACTCTGCGCTTCGGCGCGTTCTTGCCATTTACCGAGTTTGTCACCGTTATAATCGGAACTATTGCCCAATGCCTCAACGCCTGTTTTGGGTTGATAATCTCGGGGATTGTGGTCAGTGTAGTAAACATCGTTATAGGCTCTAGCACGGATGAAAGTACCATAGTTTTGCCAGGTGGTAATCATGTCTGTGGTCAAACCAATCCGATTGGAGATTATGCCCGTGTTAAAATTTCGATTGCCATCGTTGCCATTTAATACGGTGGCGGCATATGAAATTTCGGTTGTGGTTGTACTTGAGGTTGGTGTGTTGATGGTGTTTTTATCCGGGTTCTGCGTTCTGAGCAAGGGTCCCGAGTTGAGAGTGGAATCGAACTCAACCTTGATGGGGTTGTCATTCCACATGA
>OBEQ011433260.1_pt1 | contig 13327 bp, 15 predicted proteins | sample 1670901 | NCBI WGS metagenome assembly OBEQ01 (sample SAMEA104232315, study PRJEB22302) | groundwater metagenome | biome: forest; feature: aquifer; material: groundwater | place: USA | collected 2011-08-07 | depth 5.4 m
CTACGCAAACTACGCTTCATGACCGTCAACCCCATTCGCTCCGCCGATGGCCTCAAGCGATTCGTTGCCCTCGGCATCACCCCACCCGTCCCCGTCCGTCACGCCGCATGATCCGCTGGCCCGTCTTTCGAGAAAGAGCCGATTTTATCAACCAACCCCTCAAGGGGTCACATCTATCCACAGATTGTCCGCGCGTACGCGGATATCCACTCCCGCATCCGAGGGCGTATTAACATCTAAAATGCCAACCCCCACACCGTAGTTGCGGGTAGGGCTCGCGACGGGCACCTTGGCCACCGACCCAACTAGCGTATCATCGAGGAACGCGGTCACCGATTCATTTCCCAAATCGACATCGAGTTTCACGCGCACGCCTTTTGTCGATCCCCAACCGGCCAGCAAGGAGGCGCCGCCGCCCAGGAGGGCCTCGCCCTGGTCAACCATCGAGCGCCACGAAAAGACAAGGCCCCCCTCGGTTGCGGCGAAGATAACATTAAGGCTGTCGCCACCCGGAAAATAGCTCGCTATCCTGAGTAGGCTCAAACGGTGAATCAAGGTCAGCGCTGAAATATCGCCCAGCCTAACTTCGAGTACGATTCGGCTTGCCCACTGGTTGAAATCCTTCCATAGAAAGGCGTTTGCCGTACCGTCTGGATAGGATCGGTCGACGACAGACGTCGCGAGAAGCGAAAATGGGGGAGACGCCGCCGCGCCGTTGTCGTGAGCAGTTAAGCTCGAGGCACCTGTCGTATGGTTGATCCATCGCCATTCGCCGTCATCCAGGTCGTCGAAGTCTTCGCAGAACGTGTGAGACGCGCCAATGGAGGCGCACGCGTCGTGCCCGGCGTCGGGATACCCGTCTGGGCCAGCCTCGGTGGGCGCGTCGTGGCCCGCGTCGGAGGCATCGGCTCCCGTCTCGGGACCGTTAACGGCGGCCTCTGAGGCGTCGATCCCTACTTCTGCCTGTGTTTCCGAATCGACGGCACGATCGTTGGTGACAGGGGCGCCATCGAGCTTTGGTGCTGCGAGATCGTTCGACGCATCCGCGCCAGATCCAGATGTGGCGCCGTCGAAGTCGAGGAGCGAGCATCCAGCGAAGGCCAGCGGCAGCAGTACCGCTACGGCTCTTCGACATCTCATTCTTGGTTTTCGAGCCGCGTTCGGATTCACGGTACGTGTGCCTACGAGCACTGTAGCCTCGCCACCGTGAGCGCAAGAGCGGATGCGTGCGAGTGGCCGATAATGTCAATTCCGGTCAGCTGGCGATCCATGACGTCAGGCCAGAACCGCACCCGAGTCGTCGAGGGCGCTTTTCTCGTGTCCCATAGATCCACCTGGCAATTCCACACATGACGTCTTCAGATAAAGCGCCCAACGCGGGTACGGGAGTTGCTGGTGTGGAGGCCATGCAATCCCTACCCACGCCCTCGTCGACGCCGACGAGCGCCGTCCACGGAGACTCGGATATGCGTCGTGAAGCGCGGTACGTGGCGCGCATTCCGGTCACGGTGAACAGAGGGCGACGCGCCGTGTCGCTAGTGACGGAAGACGTGAGCTTTCGTGGTGTGTTCCTGCGAATGGACCCACCCCCCGCGCTGCGTCACCTTGTCCGCCTCGAGATCGCCCTTCCCGATGGGACAAGGATTCGAGCACACGCCATCGTGCACCGGATTTCGGCCGCGAACGACCAAGCGCAGGGCGTTGGACTTGAGTTTTTTGCGATGGGGGGACGTGAGCGTGCGCTCTGGGAGGCGTTGGTCGTTCGCATTCGGGAGGAGGAGCCGGTGACGGAGGGGAGCTTTCCGGCTCCTTGACTCTCCGTTGAAACGGCTGAAACCGGCGTAGCCGCCCCGGCAAACCGCGCGACGTTACCAGGCGCTTACCGGTGCTGAACCGATGCAGAGCTTTGGCCCACACGATGCTGCGGAGTGGTGAACCAAAGAACCGTGGCTGTCGCAAGCGACACCAGCCCGATCCCGAGAAGCGCGTCGGCGACATAAGCGCGCCTATGCAATGGGTCTATGCGTGAGGGATCGCAATCAGGACGGCACGCGTCGAGCCCACGATAATCGACATAGGTCCACGTCCCCACGACTCCAAATGCGACCATCGCAGCGAGACCGACGCTGCCGACCACGATCGGTACGGTTCGGGCCGGCGGTGCCGGTTGCTCTCCGAATCCGGCAACTGTCGGAACGCTTGTGGGTGAGGAAGAGCGCAAGACGAGCTCGACAGGTCGGGTTTTGTCGGCGGCGACCACCACAACGTCCTCTGCGGCGTCGAGAAACCCCGAATGGTATGCGCGGACGCGGTGCGTTCCGCGGTCGACCAGTATTCCATTCATGCGTTCGTCGTTGCCGATCTCCGCGCCGTCGACCGTCACCCTCGCGTCCACAACGTCTCGCCCCTTTTCGTCTCGTACGTGGACCACGACGTGAGCGCCCTGAGCGCGAATCTCGATGAGCCCCTTGCGACAGTCGTCGCGCACGACTCGCGGACAGCTCTCTCTCGCGCAGGCCTGAAACGCGCGCATGGCCCCACGCCATTGGCCGGAGTCCCTGAGATCGAAGCCGCTTTCTGCTTCGGTCGCGCAGTCGGCGTCGGCTGCCCGTGCCACCCGATGCGTCGCAAGAAGTGCCGTGACGCATAGGAGCCGACGCCACATGAAGTCACTATAGCATGGGAGCATGCGGCTCGATCTCCTCCATCAAGTGGAACTCACACTGCCAGCGACCCCTTGAGTGCCTCTCCGCGCGGCGGTAAATCCGTGCAAACCGTGCGCCGCTCGTAACTGCGCAGGGTCACTCCAAAGGTCTCATTACAGTTCGCCGTGACGTCAAGGGACGTCAGGGTACGTCAGGGCGTCCCGCCGTCCGTACGTTTGAGGCACGCGCGGTCGTACCGCGTCTTTCCGTCTGCAGTTTGGAAAAGGCAAACGTCGGAGTCTGCCTTGACCATCGGGGGGCCCGCATCGACTTCGGTTCCAAGATCGCCCTTGGTCTTGGGATCTACACGAGGGCGCAAAGGGCGAGAGGCGGGCGGAGGGACGGACGCGGTGGCGGGGACCGCCGGCGGAGTCACCGCTGGCGGCGGATCGATCGAAGGGACCGCCGCTGGGCGAGCGGTCATACGCCGCGGAATCGCGCGCGACCGCGACGGCCCCGGGAGCCGAGCGCGGAGGCTCGGAATGCCGACCTCGCAGGCCCAGGCCCACGCCTGCCGCGGCCGCTAAGCTGCCGACCAGGATGCCGACCGCGGCGATGAGCAGACGCGGGGTTCGTCGCGGCCGCGACGCCGCCGAGATCGCTTCCATCGAGGTCGCGTGCGCGCTCCGGGTGTTTTCAGTAGCCGTGCTGTTTTTGGGCACCCCGAGGATTCGGAGGCCTCGATGGCCGCGATCGCCCGGCGCCGGGCGGACAGATCGTCGCCGCCGAGTGACTCGACCCGCTGCGCCACGCGCGAAGCGGTCGGCATGGTCACTGCTTTTTCGAGCTCGCGCGCCATCTCCCTTGCCGTAGAAAAGCGCTGTTCAACACTCCGCGCGAAGCCACGCAAGACGATGCGATCGCACTCTTTGGGAATACCGTCGACCAGCTCACCTGGTGCAGTGATCTCTCCTGCGAGCACATTGCCTATCGTCGAGCGGTCGTCGCCGCCACCGAACAAGCGCCGACCCGTCAGGAGTTCGCAAAACACGATCGACGCGGCGAAATATATCGGTTCGTCGGTCCACGCCGAGCCCTTGCATCTGCTCCCGAGACAAGCCGTCTCGCACGTCTTCCGTCGGCCATGGCCGCTGCGGATTGTCGAACTTCGGCTCGACCTTGTCCGTACCCAAGAAGCGATCGAAGATGTACGAGGCGGCGTTTCCGGCACCGGAGGTGTAAGGTTTTCCCCTCCAGCCGGCGAATAGCAAGGCGCCTTTCTCACCAACGATGTCGCCGAAATTCATTGTGCTACCAAAACAAGCCGTAAAGGACACGAAGCTGTCCTTCACGAAACTCCAACCCTTCGCGGCGAAGAGTCCCGTAATTCCTAAGAGCCTATTCCAGTAGACCGCACGCGCGCCACGTGATGACTCCGCAGGCGAGATGCAACATGGCCACGCAGGTGTCGCATCGCTTTTCCCAGCGCACGAGGATCCTTCGGAATCGATTCATCCAACTATGCGTTCGTTCCACGACCCAGCGCCGCGCTCGGAATTGAGCGCTCTTCTTGAGAGCGCGCGCTTCTTCTCCGCGGGATCGGATGTGCGCCGTGAAGCGAAATTCGGCGGCGAGGGCGCGAACCTCGTCGTAGTCGTAGCCTTTGTCGAGGCAGAGACCCTGGGGTTCAGCCTGCGTCGGACGCGGTCTTCGGATCGCGAGCGCCTCGATCGTGTCGCGCGTTATCTTGAAGTCGTTGCGGTTCGCCCCTTCGACGGCGACGGGGATGCCCTGCGCCTCCGTGAGCAGGCTGCGCTTGGTCCCGCGCTTCGCCCGGTCCGTGGGATTCGGTCCCGTTTTTTTTCCCCCCGAGCGGCGCCTTCGTCATCGCGCCATCCATCGACATCCAGCTCCAGTCGAGCCCGACAAACTCGTCGTAGCCCTCGAGCGCCTTGGTCCAGAAGTTCTGGAAGACCCCCGCCTCCGTCCATTCGAGGAACCGGCGATGCGCCGACGAGCTTGAGCAGAGGTCCGTGCCGTTCAGAGCGTTCCACTGGCAGAAGCGAGTCGATCTTCGCCCACAGCACATCAGGCATTCGCCATCCGTCATCACGCGCGACCAATCTCATGCCGAGCTTCTTCACAGAACTCGCGTGCCATGGAAACAACGTTCATGCACTTTGCACGTTTTAAGTGCGAGATGGACCTGCATGGAACTACACGCCTACTGGGATAGGCCCTTAGAAGATCTTGGCCTCCTGAAAAATATTTGTCGCTGAGACACATGACCTCGAGGCCGTACCAAATGGTGCCGGCAATGGCACCTCCGACGTGGAATCCTCCGAGGTGATAGATCTTTCCTAGCGTCCAACGCAGTCCGAGCGGCCAACTGACGGGGGCGCTCGTTACGATTCGGAACAACAAGTTGACGACATAGTGCTGCCGAACAAGGAGCGCGACCGAAAGATTGACCAGAACGAGATCGGAGAGTTTTCGATAGTCGCCGATCGAGTCCAATCCAAAAATGAAATACAGAATGTTCGCGAGGAACACTCCGACCATGAGTCTGTTGTAGTGCATCAAAGGGGGTCGTTTCCAGACTCTCGTGAAGAAGCCATGCATTGGGGGCAGTTCTGTCGAGGGAAATCGCGGTAGCGCAACAGATGGCTCGGACCCGCGAAACGATTGTCCACCGATGCCATCGCGTCCAAGAGCCAGCTGCATGAGTTCCTCCTTCCTGCTCCCTCGTAGCAACGACGAGGCGCTGGGTGTCCGCGCGACTGGAATGTGTCGCGCGCGACGCGCCCTTCGCAACGACTGCGCCGAGCACAATTCCCCATGTTTCCGCCCTCGCAGTTACCTCGCGGGAACGCTTCGCGACGGGGCATTGGCCTCTCGAGCTGACACTCGGGGCCTCATTCGTCTGCCCGAGAGGCTGACGTCTTGGCACCTGCCGGTAACAAGGCAGTGGCCGCAGAAGGCTGTCGTGTTACCGAGAGTCGCCAGGCGTCAGCCCGTCCGCCGAGTTTAACGCTTGTTGGAAAGGTGGCACACCCGTTGCGGAGGGGCCCGGCAACAGACAGGAGTTCCTCCGATGAAGAACGTCATTCTCGCTTCACTGCCTCTCGTCGCCGCCATGGTCGCATGCAGCAGCCCCCCTACCGATGGCTCCGAAACGGTTAGCAACGAGCAAGCACTCAGCTCGTGGAAGCCGGTGCTTCGATGCGACGGCAATACGGTTGTCGACGTAAACGTCGGAGAGCGCCGCAACCTGCAGCTGGTCATCCGTGATCGCGCCGTCATCGACCGGCTTCTCTCCGTGGGCTACATGCAGCACTTCGTCGGCACTTCGTACGACGATCGCGAGATCGTCATCCGGGGATATGTGGGGTCACTTGGAGAGCGACAGCGATGGCCATCTCCACGTGAAACACGACGCCAAGACCGGCAATGGCGTCTTTCACCCCTGGGACTTCAATGGATTCATGGGGACGCGGTCCGATTTGAACTACTACACCGGCAACGTCGGCGACGTGAACCTGATCACGCGCAACCGCGGCGCCAACGCGCTCGACGTGTCGTTTCAAAAGACCGTGTCGAAGTGTGTAAAGGAGGGGCAGGAGTGCCCGGGCGACGGCTTCCCCTGCATGAGCACGTGCATCGAATGGTTTAGCTGGACCGAGGAGCTCGCGAATTGGCGCTTCAACAACTGCCGCGAGGAGTAGTACCGGACGGTGCTCGCCCATTGGACGACCGAAGACCGGTTCCGATGCGCCCCTCGCCTCGTCTACGGGCAAACGTCCAATGGGCACGCACTACCGAGAAATTCCCACACGTACCGAGTCAGCGACTTGTTCGTGCCGCACCAGCCGTAGGACGTCTCGGCACACATGTCCCGCTTGATGACGTCCTCATAGGGCCACGGCCAGAGCTTGTCGTTCGTTTCGGAGACCGCGTACTGGTTGCCCGAAAGAGCCACGGTGTACCGCGTCTCGACGGTGGCGCCTTTGCCGGGGATCGGCGAGCGTGGCAAGTACCGGAACTGCGCCACCGTCGTCGTATCGGTGTTGGTGCAGCCGCCGAGTGAGCCGCTCGCGCGAACGAGATTGTTGGCGCACGAGGACACGCCGGCGGTGAAGCCACCGGCGTTGCTGTCGAAGATGTTGTCGTTGACCGTGATGTTGTTCTGGCCAGTCAACGCGACGGTGTTTCCTGCGATGGTCGATCTCAGAAGCTGATTCGGACCTGGCGAGTTGAAGGCCACGCCATACGACTTCGTGCCCCAAACAACGGAGTTGTTGATCTCGTGTCCGCTTCCGCCGCCGTCACCAGGGTAAATGCCGCCTAGCTGCGACCCCGCGTTGAATCCGATGATTCCATAGAGCTTGTTGACTCCAATTGCAGGGCGCGAGCTATAGACGAGCGAGTACGGCTGGCTGAACGTACCTGTGACATCGAAAAACAGACCATGCGCGATGACGGAGTAGTCGGTCAGGTACTGCGAAATGGCGCCTACGGGCAACGAGGGCGGAGAGCCCAAGTCGTCGAGACGCGCGATCACGCGGTGGTCGACGATGTGGTTCGCGTCGTAGTTGCTGATCACGTAGCGATTTGCGCCCCACGCCCACACGTCTTCTTTCAGGATGTACGACGCGCCCGATGTGTCGATACCTCTCTTGAAGCCGCATCGCTTTATCTCCACGTGTGCCGCGCCGCCAGTGACCAGCGAGCTATCGGTTCCGCTCTCGGGTACGAAGCTGAGGTTCTCGATCGTCGCATATTGCCAACCGACGACTTGAAGAAGTCCGTGAACGACGACTCCGCCCACGGTCTCTCCATGTAGGTAGGTGCGTGCACTGCTGGTTCCACTCGGGGGGGCGGATGTCGCCATTTGTTGGCCCCCCGACCACTGCCACTCGCCGACGTCTTGGTCGTACGTACCGTTCCTGACCACGAGGGTATCGCCCGCACTCATCTGTGAGAAGGCGTGCTGGAAAGTGGCCCACGGGGAGGCTAGAGAGCCCACATTCGAGTCGGAGCCGCCAGGAGCCGGCGCAACGTAGACGACCTTTCCCGCGCCCGGAATGGTTCCGCCGTCGGCCGCGACCGTCGCGTCGGAGCCCCGTCCAGCATCCGATCCGGAGGCGCCATCTGCTCTGCTCCCGTCCTCGCCACGTAAGGCGTCGGATGCGGCGTCGCGCGGCGAACCGCCAGCATCTTCCTGGGAATTGGTGCCGCCTGGACCGGGCGGCCGGCCGTCGACGACGGCGCGCGATTCGGGGTCGCTTTCACAACCGCTTCCGGTAACCGCCAGCATGACGACGATGACTACCGGCCTCATGGTCGCTCCAGCGCGCCCAGATCGAAGCCCGCTCCTTTTGGCCGCGAGGAGCCCTCGAGGTCGGTCACCGGCGCGGCTACTGCGTTCAAGACCGACACCCCCACGTCTGCGGCAGACGCCCCGCCGCTCAGGTGGAAATCGGCAATAGATAGAAAGAGCGCGACGGACGTGGTGAGCACCGAATGGGTGTCGCGGCCCGCACTCTTCCACTCTGTGAAGGTTTGGTCGGTGTCGTTGAAAACGAACGCCCCGGTAACGGCATTGTAGTCGCTCACCAGATTGGCACTACCGACAGAGATGGCTGGACCACCTGCCTCGTTGATGAGGATGTTGTTGAAGAGCACATGGCCGCCCAAATCCTGCTCGAGCTTGATAGCCGCTCCGCCGGAGGAGGAGGGCACCACGAACGTGTTGTTGACGATGCGCATGCCCTTCGGACCGGCGCTCCCATCGATTTGATAGGCGACGACCGCATTCCGAGCGATGCCATAAATGAGATTGTTGCGAACGAGCGAATCTTGAACGCCATCCATGTTCAGGCCGTTGTGGTTCGCGCCGCGGATCGTGTTGCTCTCGACGACGAGCTCGCGGATGACGCCATCACCGCCGCCGTTCCCGGTCACCGATTCGTCGCCGTTGAAGTGAATCCCAGCACCCTCGGGGGGCCCGAGACGGCCGTCCCAGTGGATGAAGTTTCCGCGGAGGATCGTCTTGTCGCAGCCTGCGTTGGCCATGTAGATGCCATGACCGCGCGCGTCGCCATTGGAACCCGGGTTGATGATCTCGCTGTTTTCTACGAGCGAGTCGTAAACTTCGGACAAATAGAAGCCCTCGTGAAGCGCATTCAGGCAGGTAACCCCGCGGATGATGATCCGCTGATGGGGGGAGCTGCCCGAGATGAGTCCTGGATTTGCGGAATGGGCCGCGATGCATCTCAGACCCACGCTGTCGATGCGGAAACCTTCGATCGTGACGTCGTGGATTCCCTCGAGGTTGTCCGACCCAACGAAACAGATTCCAGTGGCCGAGCCGCCGACGCAGGAGCTGCTGACGTTTCCTCCACTGGGCACCGGATTGTCGATAATCACGTCCGTTGCGGCGGCGCGGTAGGAAATGCTATTTCCGGGTTGGCCAGATATCTCGATTTGAACACCCGCGTAACGGCCAGAATGTACGAGAACGGTATCCCCGGGTTTGGCAACGGCGGCAGCAGCGGCGATGGTGGAGAATTCTTGAGTGGGGCCGCTGGTGTCGTCGACGCAGAGAACCGTGGCGTCACTGCAGTTCTGTGGACACGCTCCGCAGTCGACGGAGCAACTCGAACACGTCTCGCGTGAATCGCAGACGCGGTCTCCGCAGCCCGGCGCAGGCCCGCTGTCACTTCTCGCGCCAGTGTCGGCCGTGCCATCCCGAACCCCCGACGCGTCCGCGTCGACGCCGGACGATCGGTCGACACTCGACGCATCCGGCGATGTCGCCGGGTTGGCCGGTGCATGGTCGGCGCTTGGAGACGAGTCACATGCGGCGAAGGCGAGCCATCCGATGAGGCCACGGATGACCGGGGTCTCGAAGTCCAGTCGCAACGTGAACCGCCGGTGTAGTCGAGCTCTCACCTCGGATTGGTCACCGGACGTGCCCCACATCAGGCAGGCCGAGATCTCTTTATTTCTTTTCTATGTGTTCGCGAGCGCAGACGCGGTTCGTCCACTAGAGTCGATTCCGATGCGGAAATTCACGAGGTCAACGTTCGGGGCAGCGCTCTTCCTTTTCGCGGGTGCCGCTGTGGCAGTCGGCTGCTCGTTCCTGGTCGGCACCACGGATCTCGCCGGCCATTCCCTCGCGCCGGACAGTGGTAACGACGCGTCGGGCACCTCTGATTCGCCGAGCCAGGGGCCAGAGAGCTCGACGAGCGACGCTCTGTCGGACATCCGAAACGGCGATGACGCCGCGACCGATGCGACCGCTGACGCCCCATTCTCGTGCGCGAGCTTGAACCCAAAGCCGACCTTCTGCGATGACTTCGACCACAACCCTCTCGGCTTCAATTGGATCCACTTCAGGGTCGCCATCGCCGGGACAAATGGCGCTCGATACAGATGCGAGCACGTCGCCTCCACGTTCGCTACGCATCACCGTCCCCGCGTCGACCGGCTCCTATCCCGATGTGGGGCTCTCCCGCTCCGAGACGACGCTGGCGGCGCAGGTGCACATTGCTCTCGACGTGCGCATTTCTGGCAAGATCCCGCCACAGAAAGTCACCCCTGTGTGGCTCAGGTTGACGACACCGCCGGCGGGACCTGGCCTGAACGGCAACATCATGCTTCGCACCGGACCGAGCGCGGCCGATATCCATGAGGACCTTTTCGGTGCCGACGGCGGAAATTGGGCTCGAACCAACCCGCTCACGGCGTATCTGGTCGGCGATCGCTGGTGGCATGTCGAGATCGACCTAAAGCTCGATTCACCTCGAATCAAGATCACGTTCAGAGACGATACCGGCATCGAGACCACTGCCGTGGACGTGCCGCTCCTCCCACAATGGGCCAAGGCCATGCCCACCCTCGTCCTCGTCCCGACGGACTACCCGCCCGTCGATGGGTACGCGGTCGACTTCGACAATGTCGTCTATGACCTGAAGCCGTAGGTCGATAAACAAAAAACGCAACCCTGCCTGCTCCGCCGTGGGTCTGGTGACTACTACCGAGTGGTGAGCCATTTTGCACGAAAGGAGCGGTGAACACGACATGAAGGGGCGTCGAAAGAGAGCGATACTTCGACAGGGAGCGATAGGAGCAGCGTGGGTTGTGATGAGCGACGTCGCGGCCGCAGCTCCGCTCCCTTCCGGGCCGCTGTCGCGTTACCCGAGCAATCCCCTTCTCGACATGGGACCGCCCGCTCAGCGGCAGCTTCATTCTTCCCGTCAACTCGGACAACGACGTCATCACCCTCAATGTCATCGAGGATACGCAGGTGGAGGCCCCGGAGAGCGTTACGCTCACGATTCTAGCCGGAGCCGGCTACCAGCTGGGCACGTCGGGCTTGAGCGCGACGATCGCCATCGACGACAACGATGGCACGAGCGGCTCGGATGGCGGAATGGAAGCGGGCAAAGATGCCAGCCCGCCCTCCGACGGCGGCGCCCTGGATGCGGCAGGTTCTCGCGATGCAACGATGGGTGAGCGCGACGCGACGGCGGGACCGGACGGTGGGCCAAGCAAAAGCAATCCCAGTGCAAGCGATAGCGGCAGCTCGTCCGACAAGGGGGCCGCCGGGTGCGACTGCCGCGCCGCTTCGGTGCCCTCGCGAGGAGGACTCGCCGCATGGCTCGCCATGATCGGTATGGTCGCTATTTCCCTGCGCCGACGTATCCCGCGGGGTCGTGCGAGGTAGCCGCGTTGTTATTGACGGTCGTGCTATGCATTTTCGGAGGGCTTTTCATGACACGCTGCAGTTTCAATGTCGTTCTGTTCATTTCCGTTGTCATCGCCGGTTGCTCGAGCGGCACCACGAGCCCTCCCGAGGACGGGGGTCACGCCGCTCATGAAGGCGGGATGCACGAGGACTCCGGGCCCACGCCACCGGTCGATGGCGGTAGCGAAGCCGCCGCGGGCAAGCCCGTCACACCCCAAATACTCACGGTCGACCCCATGGCGGGTAGCCTGCACGTGACATGGAAAACGAACGACACTGCACTCACCGGAGTCGAGCTGTGGCGCAAGAAGGACACTGGCACTTACGCAAAGGCGTACACACTGCCTGGCATGGCCACTTCACAGCATGACACCGCTGGGACCGCTCCCGGTACGTACTGCTATCAGGTAAAAACAATTCGCGGGACCGACGAATCCGAGTTTTCACCCGAGAAGTGCGGCACGCCGTGACATTGCGCTTCGTGGCGATCACGACCGCGATCCTCGGCATCGTCGGCTGCAGCGCCAAGGACAGCTCGCCAGCCCCGGCGAGCAACGGCAAGACGACGCGCGAATATGCCGGCACGGGCCAAACGAAGAGCTTCGAGCTCACGGTCACCGAGTTCGATTGGGAAGTTGCACCGGGCGCCGTCTACCAGGCCATCGGCTACAACGGAGAGATCCCAGGGCCGACGCTCGAGGTAGACGCGGGCGATCATGTGGTCATCAAGCTCACCAACAAGGCCACGGCGCCGCACTCGGTCCACACGCACGTCGTTCGCTTTCCGCAAGGAAGTGACGGTGTACGCAATGGTGTTGCCAAACCCGGCGAAACGGTAACGATAGAGTGGGATGCCGCGTTCGCCGGCGCGTTCCCGTACCACGACCACGCCGGAATGATGGGAGAGACGGAGGGTGTGACGGCGGGCCTCTACGGTGCGCTCGTGGTGCACGCGCCTGACGAAACAAAGGCGGGACAAGAGAACGTCGTGCTTCTGTCGGATTTCGATCTCGCTCGCTACAAAGAGCTTCCAGGAGTGGGGATCGGTGATGCGGGGCCGAGCGAAGGGGGAAGTTACCGTGGCGGCCACCAATACATGCATACGATCAATGGCCGCGCGTACGAGGAGTGGTCACCGCACTTCCAGGCGAAAATGGGGGACCTGGTCCGCTGGCACGTCATCAGCATCGGCCAGGAGTTTCATACCTTCCACGTTCACGGGCACCGCTGGGTCACCGCCGAGGGAGTGCTCACCGACAACGTGAATCTGGGACCTGGCACGTACACATCCTTCGAATGGACCGAAGACAACCCAGGTGATTGGCTCTATCACTGCCACGTTCCCCAGCACATGGAAGGCGGAATGATGGGGCTGTATTCGGTTACTGACTAACCCCTTACTGCGGACAGACGTCGCCATGCACGCAGATGGGTTGCGTGTTTCCGCCAACACCAGGACAGCACAGCGATGGCGATCCCTGCGTGCGGGCGCAATCCGCGGCACACGGGCAGGCAGTGCAGGGCGTCGCCGGAGTATAGGAGCGGCATGAGCCACCCGCGCAGATTTGATCGGGTGCGCAGACGGTCGCGCAATCGCCGCAGTAGGGCGTGCCGTGCGCCATGTTCACGCACGCAAGACGATTGTTCGCGGAAGGACAGCCGGTCAGTCCCGCGCTGCACAGGCCAGAGGTGCAGACACCGTTCTCGCACTTCTCCCCGGGTGCGCACGGCGGATGCGTGCATCCACCGCAGTGGTCGGGATCGCTCGATAAATGGCGGCATGCCCCGTTGCACAACGTGAACCCGGGGAGACACTCCGGACTACCGGCGTGACAGAATTGGAAATGGAGAGTTCCCGTCGTGCAGTCGCCGCAGTGGGTTGGATCGTTCAAGAGGTCGACGCACGTCGTGCTGCACGGGGTCAGTCCAC
>OBEQ012462855.1_pt1 | contig 13327 bp, 14 predicted proteins | sample 1670901 | NCBI WGS metagenome assembly OBEQ01 (sample SAMEA104232315, study PRJEB22302) | groundwater metagenome | biome: forest; feature: aquifer; material: groundwater | place: USA | collected 2011-08-07 | depth 5.4 m
CGGGGCGGGCCCGGGCTCCGCCGACAAGAACGGGGACGCCCCCCCGCCGATCGGTAGCATCATCACCTTCCGGTACCAGGAACTCTCCGATGGCGGTGTGCCGCGCTTCCCCTCGTTCGTGGGAGTGCGCGAAGATGTCCGCTGGCCGGCGTAGAGCGGTCGATGCTTCTCGACTTCCGTCGTAGCGGAAGCGTGTATGTCCATATGAAGACCACGACGACCGCGACGATGGATCAGGATCCATCTGCGTCCCAACGCCTGACCAGCGCCACTCGCGTCAGGACGGGCGAATTCATCTTGAGGCTCTGGTGGGATCGCGCCGACCCCCACAAGCAGGACCATCGACGACACTATCGCGCTGAGCTCCTGCGTGTCGGCGCTCTCGCCGAGGAGCTGAGTCTGGGCGAAAGCTGGGTCATCTTGATCGACGAAGGTATCGCCGAGCTGAGCTACAGCGATGGCCTGCATCGGGCGACGGCGGGGCTCAGCATCGAGCTCGCAGGCAGAGACCCCACGGAACAGGCAGCGGCCCTTCAACTGCTGGAAACACTCGCTGCGATGTGCTGACCGCGATCACGCTGTACGTGCCCACCCGCAATCGACTTCGATGCTAGACCAGCCCGGTATCCTCAGCGACCGTCAGCGCATAGCGTCTTTGTACTGGCCTTCTTCGCGAACGGAAGCGATGTGTGCCGACCATGACACCCAGAATCGTTGGCTGGTTCACCCAATATGTGGGCACCTCTCACCCTGAGATTCTCGACCGCAACGTGCGCATCGTCTGCGTACGCAGGATGCTACCTTCGCCAGATGAGCCTCTCAAGATCACATCGAATGATGAACTCGCGGGGCTCGGAGGCCTCTCTGAGAATGACCGGGTAGATATATCGCCAACCTTGCCGAACGGCGACACAGGGGCAGACGTCTTCGCCAACGTGGCCTTGCAAGACCTGGCCTGCTTCCCGGTGATCCTGGAGCCTTGGGTACCGGGCTCCCACGTGGGCTGAGGACTCAACGCCCCGCGCAGAGCCATTTGCGCCGCCGCGAAGGCCGGCGCGCGACCTTCTCGGTCGCTACGAGAGCGGTGTCATCACGATCGGATAGGTGGCGTCGCATTCACACTGAATCACGGCGCCCTCCTCGTGCACGATGCCGCTCTCCGCGATGTCAGCACCGCAACTGTCGCACTGTTGCGAGACGGATTCGCGATCGAGGCGCATCTCGCCGCGCCGGAGCGCCTTGCCGTCGAGCCACAGCGTTTCGCCGCCAACGCGGATGGTAGGACTCGTGATCGAATTGCGGTGCTTCTTGCTCATGTCCGTTCGTGACCTCCGTCGAGCCTCCCGAGTTGTCTCGGGCCGCTCGCCGCGGGCCGCGAGCCCAACGGTCAGCGCGCCGGCAACGGTGGCGCTGTGTCAGTCCGTCCGCAGGATCCGGATCTGGTACTCGTTCTCCCCGATGCGAATGACCAGGCCACGATCCTGCGTCAGGAGGCCCGCTCGCGAGAACGGTACCGTCCACACGTTGGGGATGCCTCGCTCGTTCGCGTACCCCTCAATCGCGTCCGCGAGGAACCCCTCCATCTCTACCTCGCTCATGTTCTGGTACTCCTCGGGGACCTGGTCGTTGTCAGCGGGAACGCGGTCATGGGCGTCGTCATCGAGCTCGTCTCTATTCATGCTCTCTCACCACTACACGAAGTGGTCCATCTCTCTCGGCTCGTGACATCGCGGACTTGGCGCCTTCAGGTGCCAGACTGCGCTGAAACGGGTGAGCGAGAGCAGCGCAGTGCTCTGGAGTAGCGCACCTCGTCGGTTCTCGGACGAGTCTCGGCGCAGACGCCAGACGGCCAGGTTGCTAGCCCCCACGGCGATTTGCGCGCCCGACCACCAACCTTCTTGGCCTTCGCAGAGGCTTCCTTCGGGGCTCCTTCCCTCGCGATGCCTAAGGCGACCGCTTCCACCAAGCGTGCCGTAGCCTCGAAGGACTCCTCCTCGGAGACATACGACGTATGCGCAGAAGGCGGCCTTGAAGACGGCGCATGCCTGCCCGTCGAAGTCCGCGTTATCCGAAGGAACGCAGTGCTGTAGATCTGCCCGCCCGGTCCGCTCCATCCCGACAGACCGAGCCCAACCAGGTGCATGCGCGCGATTCGGGTGGCGCGCGCCCGCGAGCCGGCCTGCCGTGCGGCAGGCCAGACGTGGCCATCAGGCTACTCCGGAACCCGGACGGTCACCTTGCGGCCTTGGCTGTCGAACACCGTGGCCTCGCGACCGGCGAGGCGGCGGGCTGCCTTGGCCAGCAGCTTGGCTGTGGTGCTCGCAGACTCATCGTCGCAGAGCTCCGCGCGAACCACTCCGACCGAGCCAGCCTCGACATACACGGCGCTGGCAGCGTCCCGGAAATCGGCAGCAGCGCCGAGCTCGATGTAGTCGGCCACGATGCGGTGGGCGCCGGCCAAGACGTAGCGCCAGATGTCTGCGCCCGCGGTGGCCCCAGCTGCGCGCTCCGCCCGCCAGCGCGAGTCCTCGTCGCCGATGCGCAGCACGACGGCGGTCTCCATGCACGTCACGGTGAGGTCAAGAGAGGCCGTTCCGATCTGAAGCTTGCAGATGGTTTTCATGCTCTCTACCAACTACACGAAGCGGTCCATTCTTCCGTTGTCCTGAGTACGGGGGCTTGCTGGCTCGCACCCGGTGGAGTGAGCTGAATCAGATGGGCTAGAGCAGACCACTGGTCTGATTCAGCTCACCCCCGTCGTCGCTCTGCCGTGTCAGCGGCGTGCCGATCTTCTTGGGCCAAGCAGGCTTTGCGAGGTGCTCAGCAATTTCTGCTGCTGATGGCACTTGCATCTTCTTGGCTCTATTCGCGGAGATGCAGCGAGGCCACTCGTACTCAGCAAAGAGTTGCTTGGACCACGACGTGCACTCTGGCGACTCGATGGGCACACCCGAACTCGGGATTCGCCTGAAGACGCGCAGATAGCCGTCTTCTCGGAACTGGACCAGAACACGCACTAGCCCTCATGCATGTCAAAGAGCAAGCGGGACGAGCAGGTTCGGGTGATGAAGACGCTCAAGTACGGCGTCGAGATCGAGACGGTTCGACTGGCCAAGACTGCGATTGCCCAGGTCGTCGCCACTGTCTTGGGTGGACATGTCCTGCCGGGTGAGACGAATGTTCGCGACCCGCAGGGTCGGATCTGGAAGGTCATGCACGATGGTTCGCTCACCGGCGGCCACAACGGCGAACTGGTCACACCCATTCTCACCTACGACGATATCGAGCCTCTGCAGAAGGTTCTTCGCGCGCTGCACGCCGCTGGCGCGAGAGTGGATCGCAGCTGCGGATTGCACATCCACGTAGGCGCGGAGACCTTCGATGCTCCCGCGCTTGTACGCCTGATCAAGATGGTCCACAAGCAGGAGCGGCTGATCGAGAAGGCCCTTGGGACGCAGCCGGCCCGCCTCGGTCAGTATTGCCGACCCATCGACGAGGCGATGATGGCGCGCATCGAGAGCGGCCCGGTTCGCACGATCGACGACGTCAAGACAGCTTGGTACGGCCGGCGCGGTGTGGTGCCCACGCGGATGTGCCAGAGCCGGTACCGGGGGTTGAACATGAACTCGTACTTCTATCGGAAGACGATCGAGATCCGCGCCTTCGAAGGCACCATGCACGCCGGCGAGCTCAAGGGGTGCATCCAGTTTGCTCTCGCCCTGGCGGCCAGAGCGCTGACCAGCAAGTCGGCCAGCGCGCGCCGACGCACCTACGAGGAGCGCTCGGGCCGGTACGACTTTAGGGTCTTTCTCCTCGGTCTCGGATTCATCGGCGACGAGTTCAAGACCGCGCGCCTGCACCTGACCAAGCGGCTCAGCGGCTCGGCCGCCTGGAAGAGCGGGCGTCCTCTGCCCGCGTCGATGGCCGAGCACACGGCCACACCGGACAGATCTGACGAGGGCGGCACGCCGACCGATGCCTGAACGGCGGGCTTGACCCTCGCTGGGCGGATTCGAGCCACGAGGTCAGTTTTCTTCGCAAGGTGCACCCTCGGCGTTGCGCGACATCACGGAGGCATGCGCCGTCGATTTCGTAGAGGCTTCTCTGGACTTGTCAGCGACGGGAAGCGATGTATCTAAACGCAGGCACGGAGGCCCAATGGGCAGAACGATGAAGCGGCTCTATTACCTCGCCTACGGCAGCAACCTTTGCGAGTCGCAGATGCGCCGTCGCTGCCCTGGCGTTAGCATCGTTGGTACGGCGATGCTGGAGGGCCACCAGCTCGTGTTCCGAGGCTACTCCGCGCGCTGGGGCGGCAGTGTCGCCACCGTCCAGCGGTATGCGGGCGCCCGCGTGCATGGGCTCGTGTACGCCCTCACGCCGGCCGACGTCGACGCTCTCGATCGCTGCGAGGGTGCGCCCGCGGTCTACGAGCGCGTCACGCGCCTTGTTCGCTGCGAGGACGGGCGCAGGCGCCGCATGCAGACCTACGTCATGGTCGGGCGCTCGTCCAAGCTGGTCACGCGCCCAGCACCGCTCTATGTCGCACGGATCTGGTGCGCGTACGCACGCCTCGGATTCGACCGCGCGCCGCTCAACCGAGCGATCGAGGCGACTCAATGACGCGATGCTTCGTGTACGGCACCCTCCTGTCTGGCGAGCCGAACCACGGCGTGCTGCGCGGGTCGCGCTGCCTGGGGGCCGTCAGCACGCCACCGCGCTTCACGCTGGTCGACCTGGGCGCCTTCCCGGGCATGCTCGCCGAGGGCACCACGGCCATCCTGGGCGAGGTGTACGAGGTTGACGACGATGTGCTGGCGAAACTAGACCGACTCGAGGGGCACCCGCGGTTCTACCTGCGGGCCCCAATCGTGCTTGCTGGCTGGCAACGCGCCGAGACCTACTTCTTCCCCACCGCGCGCGCGGTGGGACGCTCGATCATCCCGTCGGGTGACTGGCGAAGCTGGCATGGGAGCGGTCCATGAAGCCAAACGAGAACGACGCGGGCGAGTTCTCCAACCGAGACCACCGCTGGTTAGTCGCCAATTCTAGCGTTCTCGAATGTCGATTCGGAAGAGTACCTAGTGCAAGGGTATTGCCCGGGTTACATGGCGCACGAAGAGGACAGCATCAAATCGCTCACGAATGGCGACGTATTGAGTCATCGATGCACGACCGAAGAACCCCGCACCGACCTCCCACATCGGGTGCAACGCAGACAACCATTCAGCGGCAGCCTTGGGCGCCCGCCCTCGGAGGTCAACAGCCAAGACATCGGCTCCGAACTTCGAAGCTAATTCCGCGAATAGCGAACCAAGCGATCCTGGACCAAGAGAAGGCACTTCAAAGCGTCTAATCCATCCATTCAGCGTGTCTGGCTGAGCGTCCAGCGCTTGGAAGCTTCCGTCATCGAAGAGCATGCCGATTATTAGAACGCGACTGCCCAGCTTTTCGCGAAGCCGACTACCCATTGATTCATAGCCTTCGGCGTCCATGCTGGCATGCACGTTATGTGTCCAGACCATGATGCCGCCCTTGGTCTGCGACTGAGCTGCGCTCAAGATGTTCTCGGCCATCGAGTGGTCTCTCGGCACCCAACCTTCAGCAACATTCCGTATCCTCGCAAGATCGAGCCGAGCCCCATGTGCCAGTTCCATGACGCGCAACTCGCGCTCCGCCTCTTCAACGCGTTCAAGGCCACAGGCCTTCTTCCAATCCATGCGGTGCTTTCTGAATCGCCCCTTGAGCGCTACAAGGCCCGCCCAAACTCGCTGGCGGGCCTTCTCGTCCGATTCATAGCCAAAGCCTCGTCCGTTTGGGCCAAGCTCATTTATCGGCGCCATTAGCTCGGCTGCGGATTGAGGATCGGCGCACTGCAGAAATTTGTCGATAAGGCCGTATGAATCAACGGAAGACTGGGCATCGAAGCACAGAATATCAATGCGATCGCCTTGCTGATGATTCGCATTCCACTCGCGTATCCACACAAGCGTTGATCGAACTTCCATCGTTCTCCATGGCCACACCATGAGGCCATTGACGGCATCCTCTGGCGTGCCTTGGCCTTGCAGGACGTATGCCTTAGCGGTATCGCACGCATGAGCCGAGGCCTCTATCGCAAAGGTGCGGAATCCTTTTTTCTCTGCGAGGTATCGAAACAATTTTTGTTTCAAAAGGGAGAATTCGGCGGAGCCATGCGTAGCCTCTCCAGCAACAACCACCGATGCGCCAGCAACAAGCGAACCTATCTCCGCCATGGTGCCGGATGCGGGGTCGACTGATTGAACAGGAATTGCCCGCGCACCTAACCACTCACGAACGCTGCTTGTCGCCGCATTAGCGCTGACAAGCTTCCCCATGTCTATTCGGCGCTCATGTCCGCGTCGCTGTTTGCGGGCAACCAGAACTGCGTCAGTCCTCTGAATTGCCCAGTACGTACGACTCTCAGGGAGCCACGCCGAGAAACGGCCGCTCGCATCCGCGAAGACGACAGAACGAGCACCGACATCGTTGTTTCCTGTGCTGACAACTATAGGCGGAGAAGCCTTCGAGGCCTCACCCGAGCTAGGGACGACACCCTCGACCTCCACCAAGGAGGCCCTATTTTTCAAGGCAATCTGCACGATCCCATTGTCTGATAGTTTTACGGGCTTATCAGTCTGGCCGAACTGGCCTGAATAGGTTGCCGTGATAGCATAAGCACCGTCGAGTAGCGACAGCACGAACTGGCCGTTAGCATTGGTCGTGGTCGTTGCTACCAAGTCCTCACCAAGGAAGACACCGATAGTGGCGCCGGCAGCTGGGTTCCTCGAACTGTCTAGGACTCCGCCTCGGAGCGAAACCTGCTCCTTGGCGGGAATCCTCGTGACCGCCTCGCTCATGTCGCCGATCAGGCACTCTCCCGGTGCTGTGACGAACATCCCAATGCCGACAGACTTCGCATCCTTTGGAACGTCCACGACCGCCGTAAATTGGGACCAGCCGTCCGGGGCAACGTGGTCCTCGGCTACTGCGCGTGCGATCGTTTCATTGAATTCCCCGCTCGCACCTATGATCACTGCTGCCTTGGGTGGCCCGTCATGCGCACACTTCACCCAAGCAGTCAGCGTCCACCTACGGTCGACGAAGGTGGCGGCGTCACGACTGGACTTAAGCCCGACGGGACCACCACTCGGTAGATAAACCAAGTGCAGGCTTGTCGTGTCGCCATGCTTCGTTGCCTCATCTTTGTCTATCTTGCCTTCGCCTAATCTCTCCCACCCGTAAGGCAAGCCTCCGGTCCATGCGTCGAAATGCAGAATGCGCGAAGGATTCGCTGAGATGGCTCCAGCGTCGATGTGGGTAGGTGCTTCCATCGAACTGGTCGGTCCTGCATCGGCGCCCCCAGATGTTGGACTAGTCGGCTTTTGCACATTCCGCGCCGATCCCGCCTCGGCGCAAGCACATAGGGCAACAAGAGACGCCAGCATGAGAGTCTTCATCGGATCCTTCATCGCGGATGTCTGGGCCGTCGGGCGGTTCGGCCTGCTCGGAACCCTACGGCGAACTCCGAGTCGGTCGCGCGCTAGATAGCTGCTAGCATGGAAAGAACGTACAAACATTTGCTCCATGGCTGCAAATCACGCCGCCACTACCGCATGGAGCCCCTGTTTCTCGTCCGTTTACCTTCTGAAGTTCTTCGGGCGAAAGCGTCGTCAGTTGCGCGAGGCGCTCAGCGATGAGCTCTTTCAGAGAGCGGCCCTCGACGAGCTTCATCGTGTAGAACGGCGAACCATCCGGCCAGCAGCCTGCCTCATGCACTGGCACGACGCCAGGGTGCTGCAGCCTGGCGGTCGTTCGCATCTCGCGCTCGAACCGGAGGCGAGCGTCGTGGCTGTCTCGTTGCAGCTCCTTGATCGCCACCTCGCGGTCAAGTCGTTGGTCTCGGGCTCGACGCACGATGCCGATGCCGCCGCGCCCTTGTTCGCCGACCATCTCGTAGTTGGCTAGCGGTACTTCCTGAAGGGGAAGGCTCGTCTTGCCTTCTAGAGCGCCCGAGGACGCGACGCTAAGCGTTCCGCCAGGATCGGCAAACTCTGCTCGAACGGGCGTAACGAGCTGAGCAACGCCACCTGCGTCGGAGATGGTGACGGTAACGGTAACCGGCTCGTCACTACCGTGCTGGGCACCAGACGGCCCCACGCCACCGCCATGCTTGCCAACTCCCGCCGCCATGACTCGACTCGCGTCTATAGCACCGAGTGCCTTGGACCCGACGAAGATAATTGGGTAGGAGGAGGGATGCGGCATCACTTGTGCTCTGCAAGCTCCTAGAGCAACCCGCGTGCCGGTGACAGTGACGATTTCTTGATGCGGGTGACATGCGAGGAGCTAAGGTTTTCATGAGGTTAGGACATCGATTCCCCACGTTGATCCCTGCTGCTGGCGAAATGTCGCGAACAACTTGGAGACAGAGGGTGACAGTTGGCGGTGCACAAGTGATTGAAGGACAAGAGGAATCGGGCAGCGTGGTGACACCAAGGATCAATATGGAGACACTCCCGAGCTATCAAGCCGCTTTAGGTGGAGAGAGCGTCACCACGACTGTCTCCACGAAGGTTGGTGACGTCTTTTCAACCCGTCACGCCTCCACTTCTGCCTATCTCTTCCTGGTGCTCGATGCGAGCCACCCAACAGGCAGCCTCGCGAGGCACCGCCTTGAGGGCGTGACCCGGGTGAAGCTGGGACGCCGCGAAGCAGCGGTCGTACGCAACGGGAGCACCTTGCAAGTCGGGCTGCCGGATCGCCGGGCCTCGTCCCAGCACGCTGAGATGGTCCTGGAGGCCGACGGCTGGTGGATCGAGGATCTCCATTCAAAGAACGGCACAATTGTCGGTGGTGCGCCGGTCGCGAGGCGGAAGTTATTCGACGGGGCGCTGATCGAGATCGGCCACACCTTCCTCCGGTTCCGCGCAGAGCTGCCGGGGACACCCGGAACGCCTCCCGATGTGAACTCATCGACCTGGTCGCCACCATCGCTTGGTTTGGAGACGCTGCTCCCGTCGCTTGAGGCTTCCTTCTCTGAGCTCATCCGCTTGGCCAGGACCCAGACGCCGCTGCTGGTTCTCGGCGAGACGGGAACGGGCAAGGACGTGACGGCCCGCGCCTACCACGTCCTGATGGGGAGGCCCGGTCCCTTCATCCCCGTCAACTGTGGGGCCCTGCCCCCGTCGCTCATCGAGTCCGCGCTGTTCGGGCATCGACGCGGCGCTTTCTCCGGCGCCACAGGTGATCAGCTCGGCCTCGTGCGTGCCGCCGAGGGCGGGACCTTGTTCTTGGACGAGATCGGTGACCTACACCTGGAGTCCCAAGCGGCCCTGCTTCGAGTTATCCAGGCCGGCGAAGTGACGCCCATCGGCCATGCCCACCCAGTCAGCGTCGACATCCGGATCGTGGCGGCGACGCACCGCGACATCCCTCAGATGATTCGCCTGGGAACATTTCGTGCCGATCTCTTTGCTCGCCTTTCCGGCTACGTGCTCGCCTTGCCTCCCCTGCGTGAGCGGATGGAAGACTTGGGCATCCTGGTCGGGGCTGCCTTCCGCCAACATGCGCCAGCTCGAGCAGCTTCGCTCGAGCTGGACCGAGATGCCGCTCGGGTACTTCTGCGGCGCAGGTACCCGCTCAACACGAGGGAGCTGATGAATGCTCTGGGCAAAGCCATCACGCTGGCCGACGGAGACATCATTGGGCCGAAGCACCTCGAGACGGAGATCCTTGAAAGCGCTCCTGATGCGCCGGCGCCAGAGCAGCCCAAACCGTCCAGCACAACGTTGCCTGGTGGCCGGGCGCCAGCGGGGGCTTCCACCAGGCGCGAAGCTCGGAGGGCTCAACTGGAGCTGCTCCTTAGCGAGCACCGAGGCAACGTCACCAACGTGGCCAACGCTCTCGGAAAGACGCGCACCTTGATCTACAAGTGGCTCGGCCAGCTCGGCATCGATCCGGACCATTTCCGCGGATAGGCGAGGCAACACCACGACCACAAGGAACGTAGGCCGAGGACACGACAGACGAGGCGCAATGCTCCGCCGCCGCTCAGCTCCGCCCCACGCAACTTCTGAGACCGTTGCTGCGCGGCGACTGCTTCTTGTCGCAGAACCCGTTCACGTCGAGTGCGCCCCTCCGTCACTGCATGTCCACTACCTGTCTACCATCGCCTTGAGACGGTGACGGTGACACTCGGCTCTCGAAGGCACTTCGTCGGTCCCGATGGCAAGCATCGCCGTACGCAACAGTGAGCGTCCGAATAGCAGCCAAGTCATCGTGCTCACTAGCGAATGCCGGGTTCGATGCGTTCGACTAGGCCAACACGGTCTCGACCTGGTTGGCATCGCTGAGCTCGGCACGCGGCTTGTACTGGGAGCGGGCCATGAGCAGCGAGGGCCACCAGCAAACCCTGCAGCCGTGGGCAGCCTCCCCGGCGAGACGCCTTGAGGAAGACAACGAACCGGAGCCGACGGATCGCCTTCATCGATTAGGTGAGTCGTCAAGGACCCGGCCAAAGGACTCTGTCCAAGGTGCGCAAGAACGACTTGCTGGTCAGGTATCGCTTGCGCGGGCACGCTGCCTGCGCGATGAACGGCACTGTTTGGTGCGGCGGGAGGAAACGATGAGCATGAGATCCGGTCTAGGTGTCAGAACTTTGCGCAGTCGAGTCATTCTCTCTCGGGTCAGCGGACTGGCCGCGTTGGTCGTGTTGGTGCTCGCCGTGCCTCGCCCAGCATCAGCGCAGCTCTTGGGCAGCTGCGACGTTTCCTCGCCTCCCAGCAGCGATCAGGGGTGGCACTTCTCAGCTCCCTGTCTTTGGCTGCCTTGGGATGACTCCGACGGCGACGGCAATTCGACCGCGCCCGGTGATTGGGCGGGGGCTGGTAACGGCGCCCCACAGGGCACACCCGGCTACGGAGTTACCATCGGAGAAAGGTCGGGCACCCATGTCATCCCTGGGTTCAGGCCGAGCACACCTCCGCCGACTCTGGCCCCCCAGCTCAGGCGACCGCCTGCCGTCGTGGCCGCCGTCGAAGCAGCTACGAATATCAAGATCTCCGATATGCGCGGCCTCGTCATTCTGGCGCGAGTGATTGATGCGCAAGTAGCTTTCGAGAACGCCGAGATACAGCTCGCCCCGACGTCTCCGACCACCGGCGTCACTAACATTTCCAATGCCAAGATACCTCTAGCGCAGCATGCCGAAGCGCCCGTAACGGTTAACAAGGACGACGCGAATAGCGTCTCCGATCCGGTCAATCCCGCGAACGGTGACTTCTACATTGAAAGAACTGACCTCGCGTTTCCGGCCAAGGGCCTCGATATCAACCTGAGCCGCGCTTACCACTCGCACAGCAGCTATGACGGGCCGCTGGGCCAAGGGTGGGCGCACAATTTCGATCAGCGCCTCGTCCCAGGGACCGACGACTGCACGAACGAGATGCGCTTCCACGCAGGTCTCGGCAGTGTTTTCACATTCGAGATCGTATCTGTGACCACGTCGGGGGTTAGCTACCGATCCACCGGAATTCCGACGCGCATGCGACTCTCGGGAGCTCGAAACGGATTCGTCAATCCGTTGACGTGGCAAGTACAGGAGCCCAGTGGTACCACCCGATTCTTCGACTATCGTGGCCTTCTGACGCGCATCCAAACAGCCAGCGGATTCGGCTTGGATGTCACCTGGGAATCGGCCCCGGGTGAAGCCGCGTATCGGGTGGCGTCGGTCAAGGACGTCAGCCACCGCACCATCACGTTCCACTACTACACTGACAGTGGCCGCCTCGCAGACGTTACAGACTCTGCCACGGACCTCGCCGTGCATTACAACTACAATCACTGGGGCGAATTGGTTGATGTCTTGGACGCCTCCGGTCGCCGTGAATACTATGGCTACAAGTACACGGAGGGCATGGATAGCACCCCTGGCTCGACGGTGCCCTATCCGGTCGAGCAACCGGGCGACGAGAAGCGCATACCAGAGGGGTACCTGCAGGCGAGTTGCGAGCTGGTGTGCTCCGCATCCAACAAGACGTGTAGGTCTGCAGGCGTCTGTGACAATCCACAGGTCATTGGTCGAGAGCAGTGCGAAAAGGTCAAAGACGATTGCGGACAACAGTGCCAGTATGAATGCCGAGAGTACACAGGCTCGGTAGGGCCCGGGACGGCAGACCCCGACCTTATCGCGTCGTGTCTGAACGGTGATGACGGCTGCTACTCGCGATGCCACGACTACTGCAGGGACATGCGAGACAGGTGGGAGGAGCCCTGCATTGCGGCGTACGGCCCAGGGACTATTAACGAAAACCTCTACTGGGGGCCTATCCATGACTTTTGCTTTCGTCAGTGCCATTTTGGCCGACTCGACAACAGCGAGAATGACTGCGACCTTACGTGCGCCGAGTCTTTCATGCGCACTTGCCCCGTCACGCTCGAAGAGACCTGCCCCACGACGTGCCCCGGCCAGTGCCTCAACGAATGTCGCGCCACCGCCTGGAACCAATGCACTTATGAGTGCAGATTCGGCCGTGGCCATGACACAAGCAATTCATGCGTCGAGGCCCAGGATCGCTGCAACGTCCTCGACTGGGCCGGCATATGTGAGACGGGCTGCGTCCAGGGTTGCGTCAGCGAGGGCCGAAAGGAGGGCGTGACCTTTGGGCACTTGTCCGACCTGGCCCACAACATCGTGCACGTCTACGACGGCGATCATCGGCTATTCGTTGCCAACACGTACGGTGAGGATCCTCGCGCACCTTCGTTCGACGCGGTGGTGACGCAGGTCACTGGCGACTACTCGACGCAGTTTGACTATCGAGATCTGAACGCTGAGCATGATCACGCCATAGATGCCCCGACGACAGGGCCTGCGGCCTTAGCGGATAGTCTGGACACGTTCGAATCCGTGGATCTCTGCCCGACCTGGTGCATGCTGCCCGGGTTCTTTCCTGGCGTGGTGGAGTACGTCCCATGGGCCGGTCAGCTCATCCTGGTCAAGGGCGGCTCCAAGGCGGGCGGGCTGGGCAAGCGCGACGGGACCCCGGGGGGAGAGCTAGCGTTTGAACCATCGGAAGCGGTTCAGCCTGCTGGTCGTTCGAGGTGATGGTGTCAGAGTTGTCCGGCTCAGCTTCTCTCGGCGGTTGATCGTAGGTTCTGGCATCGCGCTCGTCGCTCTGGTCTCGGCCCTCGGCATCCTCGCCGGCGACTGGTGGCAGGCCCGCCAGCGCATCCGCGACTCCGCCACGCTCTTCCAGCAGCTCGACCATCAGCGCGCTGCCATCGACGGCTTCAACCCGCGCGC
>OBEQ010452221.1_pt1 | contig 13325 bp, 22 predicted proteins | sample 1670901 | NCBI WGS metagenome assembly OBEQ01 (sample SAMEA104232315, study PRJEB22302) | groundwater metagenome | biome: forest; feature: aquifer; material: groundwater | place: USA | collected 2011-08-07 | depth 5.4 m
GAGCACCGCGACCGACAGCGACGGCGTCAAATACCTGAACATGGATATCGGACTGGTCGTCGAGGACCGCGAGGGCACTCGCAGCTCGAAGACGTCGAAGACCACGAGAGTCTACGTAAACGGGTTCTGCGGGTACTAGAAAAAAAGCCCAAGGCTCAATGCCCAAGGCGCAATGCTCAACGTTGGGCATTGCGCATTGAGCCTTGAGCGTCTCGTCCCCGAACGCCACGTCACTCGACGGCAGCATGCCCGCCGTGTTGCGGCGCACGACGTTGTGCGCGCGAAGCGCCGCAATGTCGATGGCCCCGCACACTTCGTCTTCCGTGCTGAACTTCGTCAGCAAGGTTTCAAAGTATGCGGCCCCCGCGATGCTCTTCGTGAGCAGGCGGGTCAAGTAGCTTTTCCCCGTGCCCGGAGGGCCGAGGAAGAGCACGTGCTCCTGGCATACGAGCCCGAGCACGAGAGCCTCTACGGCGTCCGCGCGGTCGACCGTTGCGGCGCCCATGGCGTCCCGCAAGGCGAGCACGCGGACCCGAAGGTCGGCGTCGTCCATGCGACTCCTTTGGGCGGCTCCCTTGCCACCCGTTCGTGTCTGCTTCGGACGCGGCGACCCTTTCGCCGCTTCCGATGGTGCTCGCCCGTGGCAGCCAGCCACGACGCGGGGCAAGGCCGCCCGCGAGCCGATGTCTCAGCGCCCCCGGACGTACCAGCCCTCTGCGCCCTTGCGGGCTCACTTCCCCCCCTCACTCCGCGACCAGTGCGACCTCGTAGGTACGGAGGCGGAGCCCGTCGGTGGCGCTTGAGTACACCACCTCCGTCCAGCCGGCCTTCGTCGTCGCGGACGCGAGGCTCTCCATTGCTACCGCCCGTGCGGGGCGGTAGGGGTAATTCGTCGTGAGGCGCTTCTCGGCGCCCACGACGTGCAGGTAGTACCTATCGCCTTCCTTGACCACCTGGAGTTGCGTGATCTTAGACCGCTCCATTATTGTAGACATGGCGTCCTCCTCACCAGGCTTCCGGGCTCCCTTGCCCCTTCCTTCCTGGCACCCCTAGTAGGGACGCGGCGACCCCCCACGTGCAACCGCAAGGTACAATGCGCATGCTACGCCATGGGCGTTGTAGAAATGACATGCGCACTGTAGCAAGTGCATGCGCATTGTGTCTAGATCCGGCCCCTGGGGGGTCGCCGCCTCCGAAGCAGGGGTGTAGCCGGAAGGGACCGGCGGAAAGGAACGGACTAGAGGGGATGGACGGGCGAAGGGTCGCCGCGTCCTAACCAGGGGCGGAAGGTGAGCGTCGGCACGAGGAAGCGGAGACCGCAAAGACGCGCTCCGCTTCACGTGCCGGCCCTGCACCGATGAACCTTTCGCGGCGGTGGGATCGTCCCGCCGTCGCGGTCCGCTTACGACATCACGTCGTGAATGGACCGCGCTGGCGCAACGTGCGCCCGCTTTGCGAAAGGGAGTCCGATGAACTTTGAGGTGCGCGGCCCTTCGGGGCAGCGCGGCGTATTCAACGCCGCAACAGCGCGGGCAGCGGAGAACGCTGCTCGCGAGCAATGGGACATCGACCTCGATGCGACCGTCGTCGCTTTCGAGGAGAGTCCGAAGGCGCCGGTCGCGGCGCCTGCTCCGGCGCCGTCGCCGGTCAACGTCCGGTCCGTCGCGGCCCTCGGGGTCATCGCGGCGGAAACGGTCGCGCACGGCGGCACGGCCGTCGGGCGCGTCGTGATGTACGACGCGGAGAGCTTGTCGCTCCCGCGTCTCAAGCTCTCCGAGTTGTTCGTTGGGCTCGGCTTCGTGGGCTACGTGGACGTGGAAGCCACGATGCTGGCGGCTTTGCGTAGGGCTTGCGCCCGGCGCTTTGCGGCCGACATCCGGGTGGAAGCCTTCATCCGGCCCAACACGGAGACCGCCCACTCGGTGGGCGTCTACCGCCTTACGCCCGGCGCGGGCGAGTCGGGTGACGCCCTCGTGTGCGGCGCCCGCGTCCAGATCGACACGGTGAACCAGCGCTTCATCGCGCTGGCGCCCGAAGGCGGCGCGCTCGACACGACGTGCGAGAAGGTTGCGGCGGACATCGTGTCCGTTGCGACACAGCTTCTCACGACGGCCGAAACGGTCGACGTCACGACGCCCGCGAAGAACGTGGTCATTCACGCCCTCGGGGGCGTGAGGCTCACGGCGCGCGGGGGCGGCTACTTCATCCCGGCGGCTTCCGAGTCGCGCTGGCTGGCGCTCTGCGCCGCGCTGGCGCCCTACGGCTTCCTGGATCGTAGCTTCCAGGTGGCAGCGTCGGCGGAGTCGCTGGCCAAGGCTCAGGTGATCGCCGTGGGCGGCCTGGAGCGGGACATCGCGGACGTGCTCGTCGCCCTCGAAAAGGTCGGCGAGAAGACGCGCGAGAGCACCATCGACCGAAAGGTCGCGGAGCTTGACCTCGTGTTGGCGAAGGCCGACCTCTTCGCGGGGATCATCGGCGACAACCTCGCCAAGATCCAGGATCGGGTCCGCGCTGCGAAGGCCGCTTTCCGAGCGGCCTTCGACACCAAGGGGGCGGCGCCCGGCGTCGCGGCGGCTTCCGAGCCGGACGACCCTTTCAGCTTCGGGGACGCTTCCCCAAAAGCTAACGCGGCGTGAGACACGCCCGGCCAGCGCCTCACCCTCGCAAGGGGTGAGGTGCGGTCGCTGCGACCCTTACCGGCTCCGGCGGGTAGGGTCGCCGCGACTGCACCTTGTATTGAGACGAGAAGGGAGAAGAGAAGATGAGCGTCACGCTGACGCTGACGTCGGCCAACATGGGCGACGTCAGTGAGGAAGACTTCGATGCGTGGGCGGAGTACGTCGCCGCGCGCATCGATGAGAAGACAGGGCTCGACGTCAGCGTCGAGCAGGCCCGCTTCGGGGAAGCGGGCGAAGACCGTCACGACAACATGGTCGTGGCGTATGGTGCCGACCCCATCGACGAGGCGCTTCGCGCCCTCTGGGAAGACTTCTGCGCCGACGCTTCGGCGTGGCCGGCGAGGACGCCATGAGCGCCCGCCGGTGCCCGGGTTGCGGCGCTCACGGCGTCGCGACCGTCTGCGACTGGTGCGGCGCGGCCATGCCGCCCGCACGTCTGCGAGCCCGCGAGCGCTGCACGGTGGACGACTGCACCGGCGTCGCGCGGCGCGACTGCCCGGCAACGGGCGACCGGGTGTGCGCCGTCCACTACTGGATGGCGCTCCGAGCGCTGCGGGTGGCGTCATGAACGCTGCACCCGACATCTGGGCCGACGCCCCGCTGATTCACAGCTACTCCCGCGCGGACGCGCTGGAAGACGGCGTGATCGTGGACCTCCGGCAAGATGAGCTTGGCACGCTCTGCGACGAGGCCGGCTTCCGGATTCCGATCGCCTGCACGGCGCGCGTGTTCTTCGAGTGCATCGCGCTGACGCCCTCGGCGGCGCGCGCGCACAACGACATGAAGGGGCGTCTTTGGGACGTGCTGTGGATGCTCAAGAACGCGATCCGCGGCGCGCGCGACACGTCGACGGTACGCTTCCAGCTCTACGTGGTGCGGGACCGCGAGCGGCCGACGCTCACCACGCTGATCGCGACGGTCGGGCCCGGCGACGAGGGGGAGCCCGTGCTGACCATCCTGTTCCCCGACGAGGATTGATCATGAAAAATAGAAGAACACGCCGCGCCAGTGTCGATGACTACGACGCCGCGGAGATGGCGCTCCGCGCCCAGGAGCGCGAATCCGATGTCCTGGTGGACGTCCACCAGGACTCCTCGAACGTCTGGTGGGTGGCTGACGTCACGTACCAGGCGACGGGGCGCTCCGTGCCGCGTGCCGCCGACGAGGGCGGCACCAACGCGCACTACTCCTTGGCGCGGGCCGAGGGACTCGCCCGAGCGAAGCGCGCGAGCCGAGGGGGCAAGCTCCCGATCGTCGAGGTGGTGCGCCCGACGCCGAGCCCGTGCTGACCATCCTGTTCCCCGACGAGGACTGACACGCCCGGCTGCGCACCCCTCCCGCTACGGCGGGAGAGGTGCGGCCGTGGCGACCCTACTGGCTCCGGCCGGGAGGGTCGCCGCGCCCGCATCTTGCGGTGAAGGGAGACGCAACCAACATGAGACTGCTACGCCTCGCGCCGTTCGCGGCGCTCCTGTCTGCTGGCTGCTACGGCGGCGCCGCGACGGTGGACGATACCGTCACCACGCCCGTCCGTGTCCACGTCCAGTTCTTCTCCTGCACAGACGCCTTCGGCGCCTACTGGGAGCGGTTCTTCGGGTGCTACACGGACACGCCGACCGACAACGAACGGGCGCACGTCGCCAAGGTGACGGCGACGTCCTGCGTTGACAACGTGACCGCATACACAACGGCGTGTGTCGCGGACATCAAGGCCGTGGCATGCGCACAACTCGCCGACGACATTCAAGAACATCGCGGGATCGTCTTCCCCGCATCCTGCGGGACCATCCAGGTGAAGTAGCACATCCGCCCCGCTCGACCGGCTCCGGCCGGTCGGGTGTGGATAAGGCGCCACGACCGGCTGTCCCCCATGTTGGGCTCCCTTCGGTCGGTCGCGGCGCCCTACCTGCACCCGGAAAGAGAAAGGGAAAGATCATGTCCACGATCCAGCTTCCGCAACTCAAGTTCACCGACCAGCTTCCGCAACTCAAGTTCACCGACGCCCCCCGTCCGCCCGTGCGCGTGCTCTTCGTGCCCGTGGGCAGAGCGCCAGCCCCTCGGATGGTCGAGGACAACCTCGAAGCCATGCAAGCGCTTGTCGGCGGCTACCTGGACGCCGTGATCCTGAGCGGACGGATCATCCTGTTCTGCAACGAGGATGGCATCGAGCAAGGCTTGCCCGTGAACCGCACCGTGCCCGCACGGTCGGAGCACGTCGAAATCCGTGGCGACTTCTTCGTCACGCGCTTCGACGCAGACGGTAACAGCGTGTCGCTCACCGACGTAGAGATTGTTGACTCGATACGTATGGTAACAGCGTGTCGCTCACCACGTTAGACACTCACCCGGAGGCAACCGAATGAGAATCACAGGAACCACGCTCGCCACGCTCACCAAGCTCGCCGACCTTGACGAGGACAAGCACCCCGTCGAAAGCGCGCTCACCCTGGAGGCCGGCGCCGTTCGCCTGAACGGCGGCGCGTGCTTCTATCAGGGGACCTACCATCCGCCAGCGTCGGCGGACCAGCACGGCCCGACGCTCCACGTCGATACGGCGTGGGCGCGCAAGCTCGCCCGCAACGCGGGCAAGCAGGCGGTCACGTTCGCGCCCTTCCAGGGCAAGGCAACGGCGGTCTCGGCGACGGTCGGACGCACGACCTTTCGGACCGAGCAAGCTCCGCCCGATGACCGCGAGCCCGTGCGCTGCACGGCCGACACGTCCCTCGCCATGGCCCCCGGCGACCTCGCGAAGGGCGCTGCCCTCGCGGCGTGCGCGGGCGTCGCGTTCGCCGCGAAGGAAGACGCCTACCGCGGCGTGGTGCTCGCGGCGGGCTGGGCGTTCGGCTACGACAAGTCCCGGCTCACGCATGAGCCGATCCGGTCCATCGGGCTTCCCACGTGCATGATCCCCGTGGACGCCTGCAAGGCGCTCGTGGCCCTTCACGCGGCCTTTCCCGCCGTCGCGCTGTCCTTCGTGATGGACGGCGAGCGCCTCTTCTTCGGGGCGCAGACGGCGAAGGACGGCGAGTGGTGGCTGCTCACGTGCGAGAGCATGCCGTTGCCGCGGTCGGTCGAGTCGTTCGATCGCGCGCTGGCGGCGCAGACCGATGACGGCGTGGTGGTGGACGTCAACGTCGACGACCTGCGCGAAGTGCCGTCCGGCTTCGGCTCGGGTCGGCGGACGCTTGTCGGCATCTACTACCCGAGCGGCAACCTGCTCGCGTGGGACGGCGATGAGCCTCACTCCGGCATCGGCACAACGTTGGCGGGCGTGCCCGACGTCGCACCGGCCGGCATCTTCGCCTGGAAGATGCTGAAGCCCTTGCTTGCGAAGGCTCCGGCGCGCGGGACGGTCCGCATGACCATCAGCCCGACCACGGGCTGCGCGAACCTGCTCGGCTCCACGGTCGGCGGGTACAAGGCGAAGGTGCCTGAAGCGGAGCTCGCAAAGGCATTCGGGCTGCCCCGGGTGGCGTCGTGAAGGTGTGCCGACGCTGCGGGCGCCACGTCGGCGCATTCACGACTCCATTATGCGGGCCTGGTCGACTGTGCGATCCAGAAGACACGGTGACCATACTTGACATGCACACTCGCACACCGCAAAGTAGTCACAACGCGAGGAGCACCCCCATGGAAGCCACCACCCGACTCCAGATGGCCGCTGCGACGCTCACCCGAGCGGCGAACGACTACGCTCAGTCCGGCGACTGGACGACCTTCGCCGCGCTCACGTCGGACGCTTCGGTGCTCTGCCGGGCTGCGCTGGACATCCGCTGGATCGATCTGCTCGACCTCGCCGCGTGGCTCGATGCGCGGCGAGTCTGGGCCATGGAGGAAGCGCCCGCGCTCGCGAACGCCTACGCGAGCGCGCTCGCGGGGCTGCGCTTCGCGCGGCCGGCGGAGAGGAGTGCCGCATGAGCGCGGCGCTGTCTCCGGCATGGGAGAACGCCGCGACCTGGGAAGAGGAAGGCGCCCGCTGCCCGTATTGCGGCAAGCTCGACACCGACACGTGCGACTTCACGGGGCTCCAGAAGGACGGGGACCGGACCACGATGAACTGCGGCTTCTGTGGACGTGAGTTTCGCGTCACCATGAGCGTGAGCGTCGAGTACGAGACCCGTCCGATGCCGGAGGCCCCATGAACCGGACGACAGGCGTCAACGTGCGCGCGCGCTTCCACTACGAGACGCCAGGCTACGACTGCGTCGCCACGCCCTGCGGGAAGCGTGGATGCGGAACGCATCCGGGAGCGAACCACGGGGTTCACTGCCCCGAATGGAACTACATCGTCTCCGACGGCACCATCGCGGTCTCGCTTCAGGTCTTTTCCGGCCTTTACCCGAGAGGCCGAACGATCCCTCCGCGCGGCGCCACGATGACGACGCATGCGGCGTTCATCACCGACATGGACAGCCGCGAGCCGAACCCCTGCGCGTACCTCGACGCCGGCACGTGCTACAGCGCAGGAACCACGTACTGCGGGGCGCAGGAGTTCTTCGAGGCGCACGGCGTCCCGCAGTACGAGCAACCCGAGAGCTTCTGGCGCGCGCTGGAAGCCGAGCTTCTGCGTCGCGCGAAGCAGAAGCAGGACGACCGCATCTACTTGTGCCCGACGTGCCACGGGTGCGGCACGGTGCCTCTTCCACCCGGACAGCTCGTCGGGGATGCCTCGGGTGAGATGCACATAGTCGAGCCTAGTCCGCCGGAGGCCCCATGAAACTCTCGCTCGTCCGGACGCGCGCGGCGCTCGAAGCCTACGACGCCGCGCGCGCCGCGTTCGATGCAGCCTGCGGGGGTGGTCCCGAGAAGCCCCCTCCTCGCGCTCTGAGCGCAGGAGGGGGAGATGATCACACGTCGGACAGGAACGACCGGGCTACGGCGATCCGCCAGCGGCCCGATGCGTGGCTCCGCGGGCTTGTCGCGGAGTATCCTTAGAGGCATGCCGCACAAGAAGCGCCACGCCTTCGCCGTCGTCGTCCCCGCATGGGTCGGCGGTCTCGACAGCGAGTGCCTGCGGCAGATCGTCTCCGAGGCCCTGTGGGCGCGTCAGCACGCCGTCGACCACGGCGCCGAGCAGCACAGCCCGTGTCGCGCCGCGCTGGCCAGTGCAGACGCGACCATGGCGACCATCCACGATCATCGCGTCGTCGGCGACCCGGCGTGTACGAAGGCGTCAGCGGCTCTGCGGGCGTACACCGTGGCGGCGGAGTGCGCGCACCCGACGACCAGGCATCGCTAGGGCGCCGGCGTCCGGCCCCACGTCGCCTTGAGCGCGCAGGCATCCCCTGCGAACCAGTTGAAGTCGCAGTCGGTCCCGTCGGGCAGCGTGAGCCCCTTGTCGCCGTCGAACTGCCAGCACTGCCACGAGGTCCACGGCTTCGGGACGAGCGGCTGCGCGGCTTTCGTGTAGTGCGCGATCCATAGGCCCCCGCACCGACCAGCGAGCTCATCGAAGAGCGTGACGGCCTTGTTGCGCAGGTCGGCGAGGAAGGCGGGGTACGAGTACATCACCACTGGCGCCGCGAAGGCCTTCTCGCAGGCGTCCACGAAGTCGAGCGCCCGGCGGACGACCAGGACCGGCTCGACGCCGCGCCACGATTCCATGTCGATGACCGGGCGAAGCTCAGCCACCGGACCGGCGACCGCTGCGAAATGCGTGGCTTGCGCAGCCCCTTGTTTCTCAGGTCGAAAAAAATGATAAGCACCAACCAGGAGCCCAGCGGCGCGCGCGGCCGATGCGTTGCGGGCGAACGTCGGGTCCGTGTACGTCGCGCCCTCCGTCGCCTTCAGGAAGACGAAGGCGACGCCGGCCTCGCGCTTCGCGCGCGCGAAGTCGGGATGCTTCTGGTACGCGGAGCAATCCAGCCCCAAGGCACATCCGGCTCGGGTCGGGTAGATCATGGTCTCGCCTCTCCTTTCAGGATCATCTCGCGCAGGTCGTCGATCAAGTCGGCCGGCGCGTTCTCCTCCGCCGTGAACCGCAACGCGAGCAGGTGCGCGCGCATCCAGCCACCGGAGCGCAGCGCCGCCGACACCGCTCCACGCCGCGCGACGAGCCCTTCGAGGTCGGCCACCGACGTTGCGCTCGCGAGCTCTTCCTCGATGAGCGACACCCGATGCCACAACGTGTCCGCCTCCATCGTCCCCGGAGGCGCGTGCTCCGCGAGCACGATGGCGATCGTCACGCGCGCGTTCAGCGTGTCGAGGTCCACGAGCTCTACCTCGGCGAGACCGAGCACAGCCCCCACGGCGAGCCGTTCACCGGCGTCGTCACGAGGTCCGTGGCGATGTCGAGCCAGTTGAGCTTGCGCACCACGCGCCCGTAGGTATCCGCGGCCCACAGGTTCGTGCCGTCGAACATCGTCATGCCGACCTGCGAGCCCACCGTCGCCCCGAAGGACCGGTACTGCGTGAGCGTCCCGCCCGTCGTGCAGTGCCAGATGCCGCGCCCGAAGCTCCCGTAGTCGCTCACGTAGACGTGCAGGCCCTGGATCGTGATCCACGGCATGTTCGAGAACGTGGCTCCGCCGACCACAATGTTCGTGACGGTCGCGAGGGTCGCGGTGTCGATGCGCAGGAGCTTGCCCGAGCCGGCGGTGTTGGACGGTGCCGCCACCCAGATGTTCCCAGCGCCGTCGCTGGCCACGGCGCCGAGCGGTGTCTGGTCCGCCGACGAGGCGTTGATGGTGCCGCTGCCCGCGTCGACCTTGAAGAGCCGTCCGCGCAGGGTCACGCCGTTGTAGTAGTTCCCGGTGACGTAGAGCTTGCCCGCGAGCGCGACGACGTTCGCCGGCGCGTAGGTGAGCGCTCCCACGGTCAGCGAGAAGCTCCGAATCTCCTCGCCGGTGTCGGGGTTGATCTGGACGAGCGAGCCGGCGTTCGTGCTGTAGTCGCGCGTCCCGCTCGCCCAGAGGGTCTGCGTCGTCGTGTCGTAGGCCCAGTACGGCGTCCGGCCCGTGAACCCGGTCGGCAGCACGTCGAAGTCGATGAACGGCGGCAGGACGTCGCCCGTCGCGCGCACGACGCGCTGGCTGTTCGCGTCGCCGAAGAACACCTTCTGCCGCGCGAAGTTCGACTGGTTCAGCGTGATGAGCTGCCGCGGGTCGGTCACGTTGCCGATGGTCAGCGTCTCGCCGAGCGCACCCGACGACGCCGTGAGCCTCGACAGGAAGCCGATGTTCTGCGGCGTGATGCCGAGCGCGTAGGTCGACTTCGGCGCCGGCAGGTCGACGCTCTGCACGGTGTAGCGCTCGATGAGCGTGAGGTTCGGGTCGGCGACGAGCTGCGCCGGCGTCCCCATCGTCACGGCGATGGCCTTGCGCGCCTCCTCCACCGACGCGAACGTCCCGAGCGCCTTGCCGTTCACCAACGACGCCTGAAAGGGCTTCGAGCCCCCGCACCTGACGATGAACCCGCGAACGACGCCCATGGGATGTTCCTCTCAGAGCCAGCGCCAGAGGGCGCCCGCCCAGCCGGCATAGCCTACCGCAGTTGGGTGCACGCCGTCCGGTCCGCGTGGGATCGAGAGCGCCTCGGACGGGAACACGTCGGCGCCCGCCTTCGCGATGGCCGCGCGCACGCCTGGGCCGTCCGGGAACGGCATCGTCGGCGGAGCGACCCAGACGACCTCGGGAGCCACCGTGCGCGCCTGCTCGACGAGGCCGCGCGCCTCGGCCGCGAGCGCCGGGTCCACGGCCTTCAGGTCGTTCGTGCCGAGGACGAGGAGCACCACGTCGGGATGGAAGGCGGCGAGCTCCCGCGCGAGGCCCGCTCCGAGCGCCCACGCGCGCACCGTCGAGCCCTGGACGCCGGCTGTGCGGACGACGACGCCCCCGGCTTTCCCCAGCGTCGCGAACGGCAGCGCGAGGCCCTGCGCGAGCGAGTCGCCGACGGCGAGCATCCGCGTCCCCGGTGGGATGCGGCGCCTGCGCGTGGCAGGTCGGTCCGTGGGGAGGGGCGGACGCGGGACCTTCGCGGGCTCGTCCTCTCTGGAGAGCAGCGTCACGAGCCCGACGCCTCCGGCGAGGACGACGCCGCCCCACAACCAGACGCGCTTGCCGGCTTCCACTACCTGGGCCCCCAGCGCAGCGCTGCGAGGTAGCCGAGTCCTGCGACGACGGAGAAGATCGCGAGCCCGGTCCCGGTCGAAAGGCCTGCTGCGAGCACAGGGATCGGCGGCGGCGCAGGGGCAGGACGGCGCCGCTCGTCGAGCGCCCGGTTCGCGAAGGCGATGGCCTTGCGCGGGTAGTCGTTGGGCACGCCGCCCGCGCAGCCCATGATGACGTTCCAGCTCGTCGGCGCGCAGCCTCTCCCCGTGCCGCACCGCACCGAGCCCGCGTTGTAGCCGATGACCGCGTGCACGAAGTCGCCGCCGTTCAGGTCGAGCTGCTTCCGGAGGTAGCGCGTCCCGAGCTCGATGTTCAGCGCAGGGTCGCGTTGGAGCTCCGCCGCGGAGACCGGGCGGCCGGCAACGGTCCCCGCGGTCGCGGGCTGGATCTGCATCAGCCCGACGTCGGTGCCGTTCGAGCCGAGCTGCCCCTCGCGCCCGCCCGACTCGACGGCCATGACCGCATCGATCCAGTGGGCAGGAACGCCGTTCGCCGCGGCCGAGGCGTCGACGAGAGGACGCCAGCGCGCGATCGTCGACGGCCAGGCCTTCGGCGCCACGCGAACCGCCCCCTCGCCTTCGATCTCGATCGTGCCGTCCGGCAGGTACCGCCACCTCGGGGAGGTCGAGCACGGCGCGAAGGAGTGCCAGGCGGGGTCCATGGGCTCGGGGTTCAGGTTACCACAAGGCTGCAATCGCTCGTCGCGAGCAGGTGTAGCCCTCGCGCTGGCCCGGGATTCATCAGCCATCCGCGGGAGCCCCCTGCGCTGGGCTTCTACGACAGGATGTCGATGAGCTTCTTGTCCTCCCCTGCCAGGCTCACCGCCAGCACCGCGTCGGGGTTCACCTGGACCAGGATCGGTTTCTGGTTCGGATCTTTGTACTCCAGGCACGCGCCGAACGGCGTCTCGACGACCTTGCCCTGGAGGATCGGCATCTGGATCGGCGCCGGGTTCCCACCCGCCGAGCTCTTGAGCAAGAGCAGCTCCACCTTGTCCCCCTTGTGCTCGACGAGCATGTACGGCTCGCGCAGCTGGATCACGACGAACTTCCCGGCAAACGGCTTAAGATCCATCAAATCTCCGGGGCGGAAACCCCGTCCTTTAGGGCGGGGAGGAGCCCCGTAGTCAACGGTTTGGTCTCTTGATCGAAAGTTGGTCTATTCCTCTCTCAAGCCCCTCCCTTCAGGGAGTGGTTGTTGACCTTCTTCGTACTCCATGTCGAACGGGGTGCCCCCGTGCTTGTCTCTCGGCGGAGCGCCGAATCGGTATTCGAACTCCGTGTCGAGCGCGTACATCAACTTGATGAAGTAGCTCAACGCGCTACGGGCGCCACAAAACGGATCGATCCATCGCACGAGGACGCGTCCGTTGATCTTGTCCAGAAGGACACGTGCCTTGCGATGGATGTCGCGCACGAGCGCGGCTATCTCAAGCAGCTCGTCCCGTGACAGCGCCGCCTTGTCCTTCCTGCTGACGAAGGTCACCACGTCACCTCCTCTCGCGCGATCCAGTCCGCCGTCACATTCTTCCAGGTCCACGTCTTCCACATGTCCGGATCGTACAGGCGTGCGTGTGGATTAGACCACAGCGTGAACGCGTTGTTCAGAGCGCGCGCCACATCCTCCACACGAAGCGACGGAGCCATCGCACCAGGCCCGTCGTCGATCGGAGCGAGCTCGCCTGTCTTCACGCATAGGTAGTCCAGCGGGCTTAAGTACTCAGCATGCCCGGTGCATGCTGTCGCGACGACAACCGCTCCGCAACAGCGCGCTTCGAGGGGGCAAAGCCCGAAGCCCTCGCCCCGCGACGGCTGCACCACCACGTGCACCGACCGGTAGAGGTCCGCCATCGCGGCAGCGGGCAGGTTCAGCGGACGCTCGACGACGATGCCCACGTCCTGCGCGACGAGGTCGGCGAAGGCCTTCTCTGGGCCGTCGAGCACGATGCGCAGCGTGGGGAGGCTTCCGAGCGCACGGCGTAGGACGAGGTTCGTCCAGGCCTGGATGACCTCAGCGGTGCCCTTGCGCTGCCGCGCTGTCGACGCGAAGTGGATCGCCGTGAACGGCTTGCCACGGAGCTCCGGCGAGAGCGGCTTCCACGCAAACGCCGACGAGACGCCGTGCTGCCAGAGCGACACGCCCGTCCGGAGCGCCTCGCCCTTCTCGTTCACGAGGCGCCGCTCGGCGTAGCTCCGCAGCACGTCGCAGGCGAAGCGCGACGGGCCGAGGAGATCCGTCACCTGCTTGCGCACCGCCCGCATGAGCTCAAGGTTCCCTTCCTCTATGAGGTCGGAGATCGGCATGCCGAGGTTGTTGTACCGCTTGGCGATCGAGATGACCAGCCGCAGGTTGGACTGGATCATTTGCTTGCGGGCCCCTTCGTCCCCCTTCTTGATCGCCTTCGCCAGGGAGATCTCCTCCTCAGCCTTGAGCAACGGGATGTCCTTGATGTCCTTCAGGTACAGCTTCAGCGGGTCAGCCATTCTTCTCCTTTAGAGCCGCTTGCGCGGCCGCCAGCCGGGCCACCGGCACCCGAAAC
>OBEQ010389185.1_pt1 | contig 13322 bp, 16 predicted proteins | sample 1670901 | NCBI WGS metagenome assembly OBEQ01 (sample SAMEA104232315, study PRJEB22302) | groundwater metagenome | biome: forest; feature: aquifer; material: groundwater | place: USA | collected 2011-08-07 | depth 5.4 m
AAGAAATTTTAAATCAAAACCCAGCCCTGGCAGAAAAACTGGCGGAAGTAGTGACGGCCAGAAAAACCATTTTGTCTGGAATTAATAAATCTGGAAAAGGAGTTCCCGCCCCCATAGAAAAAAATGACCTCTCCAGAAAAATTCGCGGCTTCTTCAATTTTGAATGATTTTCCAGTCGTCATTTCGGCGAAAGCCGGAACCCAGAAGAGAAGGTTTCCTCGACTAGATTCCGGCTTTCGCCGGAATGACGACTGGAAAATCAATCTAAATTGAAGAAGCTGCGAATTTTTCTGGAGAGGTCATTTTTTTCTATGGGGGCGGGAACTCCTTTTCCAGATTCATTAATTCCAGACAAAGTGGTTTTTCTGGCCGTCACTACTTCCGCCAGTTTTTCTGCCAGGGCTGGGTTTTGATTTAAAATTTCTTGAAAATCGGACTTGTCCAGTTTAAGCAATTCCGTATCGGTTAGGGCTTGAACTGTGGCGGATCTGGGTTCCCCTGTTAACAAAGTCAATTCTCCAAAAAATTGTCCCGGGCCTAACTCACCTAACTGAACGGTGCTCCCATCCTGCTTTTGCCGCTTCACGGAAAGTTTTCCCTGCACAACCATGTAGAGAGAGCGCCCATCGTGCCCCTGCCGAACAATAGATTCCCCTTTAAGACGCGTCTCTTTTTTTAATCTTTTTAATAACGCGATTCTTTCTTCATCGGTCAAAATTTTAAATAGATCTATATTATCTATAAGCGCCGCCGTAATTTCGCTCACCTGCGCGGGGGCATCTTGAACCATATGAACCGTGCGAATGGGGAAAGGAATTTCTATCCCTTCCCGTTTAAAGGCGTACCAAATCCTAGTTAGAACTTCTCCAGAAATTTCCTTGGTACGCAAAAAATCCGCGACCCAGAAATTTAAAACATAGGTAATGGAAAAATCCCCATAAACTGCTTGATAGGATTCGGGAGCGGGATTACTTAAAACACCCTGCACATCCTGGGCGCAACTCACCAATACGCGTTTTACTTTTTGAGGAGGGCAGCTATAAGAAACTCCCACTTCAATTTTACAGCGATGGCGACGATCCTTATAACTATAACTTAAGAAACTCCCCTTCTGAAGTTCACTATTGGGAATAAAAAGGTGATCCCCTTCTCGAGTGCGCAAAACTGTGCGAGCCCAGTTAATGTCGCTGACCTCCCCTTCTTTACCATTCACCTCGATCCAGTCCCCAATGCGCATAATTCTGGTTAAAGCCACTCCCGCAAAAAAAGTTTGGAAGAAATCTTTAATGGCAAACCCAACTCCCAATGAAAGTAAAGAAGTCGGCGCGTAAATGGCCCAAGGATTAATGTTAAATACTTTTTGAACAGTAATTAGAACGGCCACTAAAAATATAAAAAGCAGAATCACTTTTCTTAATGGGGGAGGAATATAAACTTTTAAAATAGAAACTAAGAAATATTCGACGATGAATTGATCTAAGACAAATATGAGCAAGTAAAAGGAAGAGAGCGAAGCAACAAAGGTGAGCCAAATAATAAGTGTAGGGCTAATGGTCCCTTCTAAAGGCGGCTGAATAAAACAACCTAGAAAAAGAAAAAGGAGTGAAGTAACAATCCAAAGAAAATCAAACTGGTGGGGAAGGCGAAAAGATCTTCTATAGGCAAAATAACGAATGCCAAAATAGATGGCAACAGAGAGAAATAATGTACCTCCCGCAGTCAATATTATAGGAACGAATTGCCCTATCATGTATGATAATTGTACTATTTTTTTCTTAAGCCTTCCGCAACTCTTAAACGGATGAGGGCGCGTCTTAAGGCGGCTTGGGCAATGGCTAGGTCGTGGGGGGTGGCGGATTTGGTTAGCTCTTGTTTGGCGCGTTCTAGGCTCAAGCGGGCTCTTTCGGAATCGATCTCTTTGGATATTTCTGCCGTTTCGGCAAAAACTTCTACCTTATCTGGGTGAATTTCGGCAAAACCGCCAGATAAAGCGAGAATTTCGGTGTGATCTTCCTTTTTGTAACGCATTTCACCTACGGTAAGCTGCACCAACATGTGGGTGTGGCCAGGAAGAATTCCACACTCCCCTTCATAAGCGGGCAAAGCGACAAAATCCACCTCTTCGGTTAAGACATGTCTTTCCGGTGAAACAACCTCTAATGTAATTTTCTTAGCCATTAAGATTGTAGTTGCTTCGCCTTTTCCAAAACTTCGTCGATGCCGCCTACCATGTAGAACGCTTGTTCTGGGAGGCTGTCGTGTACGCCATCTATGATCTCTTTAAAGCCGCGGATGGTCTCTTTTAGGGAAACATATTTTCCCGGGGTACCAGTGAACTCTTCTGCCACAAAGAATGGCTGGGAAAGGAACCTTTGTATCTTTCTGGCACGTGAAACAATTAGCTTATCTTCCTCTGAAAGCTCATCAATGCCCAAAATAGCGATAATATCCTGTAGATCGCGGTAGCGCTGCAGAACTTTCTGCACGGATCTGGCGACCGCATAGTGATCTTCGCCAATAATTTTAGGGTCTAATATGCGGGAAGTGGAGTCCAGAGGGTCAACCGCGGGGTAAATTCCCAACTCCGCAATTTGGCGGGAAAGAACGGTTGTCGCGTCCAAATGGGCAAAAGCGGTGGCTGGCGCGGGGTCTGTTAAGTCATCCGCTGGAACATAAATGGCTTGTACGGAAGTAATGGATCCTTTCTTAGTGGATGTAATTCTTTCTTGAAGCTCACCCATTTCCGTGGCCAATGTGGGCTGGTAACCAACCGCGGAAGGCATTCTGCCTAAAAGCGCGGAAACTTCCGAACCAGCTTGAGTAAACCTAAATATATTGTCGATAAATAAAAGCACATCTTGCCCCGCGATATCTCGGAAATATTCTGCTTGGGTCAACGCCGATAACCCAACTCGAAGTCTGGCCCCGGGAGGTTCGTTCATCTGTCCGTAAACTAAGACCGCTTTGTCGATGACTTTGGACTTTTTCATCTCCAACCAAAGATCGTTTCCTTCGCGTGTTCTTTCCCCTACACCGCCAAAAACAGATACGCCGCCATGGTGAGTGGCAACATTGTTAATGAGTTCCATAATGACCACGGTTTTGCCCACTCCGGCTCCACCAAAGAGACCGACCTTGCCCCCTTTCATGTACGGCTCTAAGAGATCGATGACTTTAATTCCGGTTTCGAATATTTGTGGAGTGGTTTCTTGATCGACAAAGGAGGGGGGAGGACGGTGAATGGGGAATCTTATATCCGATTTAATTTCACCCAAATAATCTTTGTCGTTTCCTAAAACATCCATGAGTCTTCCCAAACAGGCTTTACCCACTGGAATAGTAATGGGAGCGCCCGTCCCTTCCGCTGCCAAGCCGCGTTTTAAACCATCGGTGGGCCCCATAGCGATGGTACGAACCATGTTGTCCCCTAAATGTTGAGCCACTTCTACGGTTAAATCCGCGGAGCCATTCTCTTTGGTCTCTTTTTTAATTTTGACCGCGTCCAAAATTTTTGGGAGATTCCCCGAAGAAAATTCTATGTCTACCACCGGTCCAATAATTTGCACCACTTTTCCTAGATTCATTTTTATACCTTCCTTTAATTATTTTAAAGCTTCGGCGCCGCCTACGAGTTCGGCAATTTCTCTTGTGATCATTGCTTGGCGGGTGCGATTCAATTTTAAAACGAGTAAATCGATGAGTTCCTTCGCGTTCTTTGTGGCAGAGTCCATGGCGGACATGCGCGCTCCTAATTCCGCCGCAAAAGATTCCAATAAAATTCTAAAGATTTGGGATTTTATGTAGCGGGGGAGTAACGCGTCTAAAAGCTTTTCACGAGGGGGTTCATAGATAAAATCCACATTGTCCTGGAAATTGGGGACAGTCCCTAAAGGGACAGTCCCCAATTTCCCGATGGGAAGTAACCGTTCTACCGTTAATTTTTGCTGCATTACGGTCTTAAATTCGTTGTAAACCACCAACACCTCCGATAGTTTTTTGTCGAGATAAAGTTTAATCAGGTCTTGCCCAATAATTTCCGCGTGCGTATATGAAAGTTGATTAAATATATTTACATATTCATTCGTAATAGGATAATTAGAGCGCTTAAAGAAATCACGCCCCTTGCGCCCGACTGCTAAAAACAGAATCTCTTTCTCTTTTTTTTCTTGAATCACTTCTAAAGTTTTACGAACAATATTGGTATTAAAAGAGCCGCACAAACCTTTGTCTGCAGTGACCATAAGAATGGCAATCTTATTGGATTTGTTAGTTTGGAGGAGGGGATGGGGGAAATTGGGGACAGTCCCTAAAGGGACAGTCCCCAATTTCCCAGACAAATCCATTAATAAGTCCCGCATTTTCCAGGCGAAGGGGCGGGCAGAAATAATTCGGCTTTGCGCTTTACGCAAGCGGGCAGCCGCCACCATCTTCATCGCTTTGGTAATTTGCTGCGTGGACTTAATCGTCTTAATTTTTTTTCTGTATTCTCTTAAAGATGCCATTTATTTTTTCTGTAAATATTGAACATAATCCAAGATGCCCTGTTCGGGGGTGAACTGGCACTTAAATTTTAGGCCGCTGTTTGAATGAGTCATGTCTGCCTGGGTTTGGTCTTGATAGAAAGAATAGGGGTTGTCGAAATAGTCTGTGGGTTTGTGGGTTCCTAGAGCGCGGTTGATTGTTTCTATGACTTGATTGAATGTAGTTCCAATCCCCGTGCCTACATTAAAGACACCGCTGCCGGAATGTTCTGAAGATTTGATGTTGGCTAAGACCACATCTTTTACATAGATAAAATCCCTAAACTGGTCGCCCCACTTAAAAATTCTGGGAGCTTTTCCAGCGACTATTTGGGAGTAGAGTTGGTAAATCATGCTGGCTGCGTGACCTTTGTGAAATTCCCTTGGACCGTAAACATTAAAGTAACGCAATCCTACAAGAGATATTTTAGGGTGATGGGAACTAAATTCTTTTGCCACTTCTTCCATTTTTACTTTACTTTCTCCATAAATATTGGCGGGGGTGGGGGAACTGCTCTCCCTCATTGGAATTTTACCTTTACCATAAGTCGCCGCACTGGAGGCGTAAACTACTTTTTTACAGCCAGTTTCCAGAGCATAGTTTAAGATTTTTTCGAAGGCGGTCACATTGGTAGAAAACATAAGGAGCGGATCTAAAACAGTGGTATCCGTAATCGCAGCTTGATGGAATATGGCGTCGAATTTTCCAAGAAAGTGAAAATCGTAAGTGCGAATGTCCCCTTCCACAAATTTTCCATTAAACCCCCGTAAATTTTCTTTATCGCCTGGTGCGATGCGGCAAAGCCCTACAACCTCATGATTCTTGGCAAGCTCTAAGGTTAGGTTAGATCCTATGAATCCAGAAGCCCCGGTGACCAAATAACGCATTAAGCGGCAAACCCTTTTTTAAACTCTTCTATGGTTTGGATTATTTTTTCTTTTAGAGAATCTTCGATGGTTTTTTTGTCGCGGATTTGGGAAAGAATTTCTGGTTTTTTTGTTTCTATAAACTTTAAGAATTCCGCTTCAAACTTTTTAATGGAGGTGACAGGGAGTTCATCTAACATGCCGTTGACTCCGGCAAATATAAGTAGAACTTGTTTGTCGATGGTTAAAGGCTGGTATTGGTCCTGTTTAAGGAGCTCGACCATTCTTTCTCCACGAGCTAGCTGCTGTTTAGAGGATTTGTCTAAATCCGATCCAAACTGCGCGAAAGCGGCTAATTCATTATATTGAGCCAAATCCAAACGCAAACGACCCGCCACTTGGCGCATCGCTTTAATTTGGGCGCTTCCTCCTACGCGTGACACAGATAACCCCACATTGACCGCGGGCCGCACACCAGAATAAAAAAGTCCCGCTTCCAAATAAATTTGGCCGTCGGTAATGGAGATCACATTGGTGGGAATGTAGGCGGAAACATCGCCCGCTTGAGTTTCTATAATAGGTAACGCGGTCAAAGAACCGCCTTTATTCTTATCGCTTAGTTTACAGGCGCGTTCCAGCAATCGCGAGTGTAAATAAAATACATCTCCCGGGTACGCTTCGCGGCCGGGAGGTCGTCGTAAAAGTAGAGAAATTTGGCGATACGCTTGCGCGTGTTTAGAAAGATCGTCGTAGATACAGACGGCATGTTTTCCGTTCCACAAGAAATCTTCTCCCATGGCGCAGCCGGAATAAGGAGCAATATATTGTAACGGAGCCGGATCCGACGCGCTGGAGGAGACCACAATCGTATATTCCATCGCCCCGTAATCTTCCAACTTCTGCACCACTTGCGCGACGGTGGACTGCTTCTGCCCTATCGCCACATAAATGCAAATAACATTCTGCCCTTTTTGATTTAAAATAGTATCCACGGCAATGGCGGTTTTTCCAGTTTGCCTATCCCCAATAATCAGCTCCCTTTGGCCGCGACCAATGGGGATCATGGAGTCAATTGCCTTTAACCCTGTCTGAAGAGGCTCTTTTACAGGCTGCCTTTCTACCACTCCGGGAGCGATGACTTCTATAGGACGCGTACGATCCGTTTTAATGGGCCCTTTACCGTCTATAGGCTGCCCCAACGCGTTGACCACGCGCCCCACCAGGCTTTCGCCCACAGGCACACTCATAATTTGGCCCGTTCGTTTCACCTCGTCCCCTTCGCGAATGAGTCCAAATTCTCCCAAGAGCACACAACCCACGCTCTCTTTTTCTAAGTTCAGCACCATACCGCTCACTCCGTGGGGAAACTCTAACAATTCTCCCGCCAGAGCGTTTTCCAATCCCCAAACTCGAGCAATTCCATCGCCTACGGTAAGGACATAACCCACTTCCTTTAACTCGGTTTTAGGATCGAACCCCTCGATCTGCTTTTTTAGTATATTTGTTATTTCATCAGATTTAATTGCCATAGCTAAACCTCTTCAATTGAGATATTAAACTGTAATCTATTACCCTATCGCCTGCTTTGACCACAATACCGCCAATCAAATTCGGCTCCACCGAAACATCTACCATTACTTTTTTATTAAAAAATTGAGATAACTTCTCACCAATTTTTTCTTTCATAGACTCCTGCAAGGGAAAAGCAACTTTGACCGTTGCTTTAACCACCTTGGAACTCTCCATCACAATCCGTTCGAAAGAGCTGGCCATGTAAGGAAGAAGTTCCACTCTTTTTTTATCCAATGCCAATTCTAATAAACGGCGCACCAAGGGGGACAACTGTGGGCGGACCTCTTCGATCGCCTTTTTTAAAGCCGCCTTCTTTTTTTCTATGGGAAGAAGCATATGCGTGAGCTGTCCCATTAATTTTGGATAAGACTGAATGAGCCGCCAGGAAAGGCGCAAATCCTCCTCCACAGATTTTACAGAAACATCTTTCTTCCCTACCGCGGCCAAATAAAGGGCGCGCGCGTACCGTTCCGCCAGAGCAATATCCTTCATATCAACTAACTTTTTCTCCAGATTCCAAGCTCTTCATAAAGTCTTGCAAGATTCTTTCCTGCACCTTTTCATCCACGCTTTGCTTCATCAATTTTTCCGCTAACTGAACAGATAGGGAACCCGCTTCATTTCTTAACTCCCGAATTAGCCTCTCTTTTTCCACTTCGAGCTGCTGCTGCGTTTTGTCCGTAAGTTTGCGAGCAGAATCCTGCGCTTCTTTTAGGATTGTTTCTTTTGCCCGTACTCCTTCACTTTGCGCCTGCGCTAGAAGAGCCTTAGCGCGAGATTCTATGGTTAAGAGCTGATCTTCGTACTCTTTTTTTAAACGCTCCATCTCCTCTCTATTTTTTTGAGTGGTCTCCATTTCCAGCTTTATGCGCGCTTCCCGCTCATCGATTACTTTTAAGAAGGGACCCCACGCCACTTTTCTTAAAATAAAAACAGTAAGAAGGAAAGTGACGATGGTCCAAAACATCAAACCAACATCGGGCGTTAATAAATGTTGCATTGAATTTTTACCCTTTTATAGTGGCTTATCCTGCTTTAGGCAAACCAAGATTTAACGCTATGAGCAAGCAGATGACGAGAGCAAAAAATCCCAACCCTTCAATAAGAGCGGCAGGAATAATCATAGAAGTTCGTAGAGCGCCCGCTGCTTCTGGCTGCCTAGCCGTTCCCTCTAACGCCGCACTCGCTAAACGAGCAATCCCAAACGAAGCTGCCAACAAACACAATCCCGCGCCTAACCCCGCGCCTAAATAACCTAGTCCTAAGTAGAGCATCTTATGTGTCCTCCTTATATTATTATTTTGGGACTGTCCCTTTAGGGACTGTCCCAAAATAGTTCAACTAATGTTCAACTAATGTTCCGGCCTAACCGCGGCTCCCACGAACAGAGCCGTTAAAAATGTGAATATAAACGCCTGCAACGGTACCACAATAGCAAGCTCTAAAAAATAGATAAAAAGGGACAGAATTACAGACACTGGCGAAGTGGCCAATCCCAACCAAGGATTCATCGCCCCAAATATAAAAATAAGCCCAAGGAAAGCAAGAATCACAATATGCCCCGCGATCATGTTCATAAAAAGACGAATGGAGAGAGCAAAAGTTTTAGTGAGAAATCCAATGAGTTCAATAGGAAACATAATCGGCACCAACCATCCCGGCAACCCCGAAGGAACAATGCTGTGGATATAATGCCCTACCCCATGCTCTCGAATCCCCGCAATATGAATAAGAGAGAATGTGCACAAAGCCAAAGTGGCAGTCACAGCAATATTCCCTGTGGGAGTAGACGCGCCCGGAATAAGCCCAAGAAGATTACAAAAAAGAATGAAGAAGAAAAGAGAGAGAAAATAGTGAAGATATTTTTTTCCGGCCTCACCCATGGCAGGAACCACCACATCGTCCCGAATAAAAAGAACCAACATTTCAAAAACAACTTTAGTTTTTCTGGCCAGCGCTCCCTCACTTTTAAATAACACTTTAAATAATAAAATCAACGCCCCTGCCGCGATCCACATCATCAAAAGATGCTTAGAGAGCCCCAAGAAATGAGGCCCAAAATGATGATCTAAAATATGATGTTCCAGTATCTCTTTAAAATCCATAACTATATTTTGGGACAGGTACGTGAAACATTGGACACCAATGTTTCACGTACCTGTCCCAAAATCCAAACAGATAGGAATGTAAAAAATGTGGAAAAAAACACAAAGGAAAGCAGCGTCGTCACCAGAGAATAGGATGGATTTCCAAAAACAAAGAAAGTGGTTAACCCAAGAGTCAGAAACTTCCAACCCATACCGCCAAAAAGTGTTCCAAAAAAAACTTTATTAGACTTATTAAAAGCCCAGCTTAAAAGTAAATGAAGAATAACTCCATTCAAGCTGGCTAAGAGGAACGCTAAACATAAAGCGTTACGCGCCGTAACCGTTACCATTTTTTAACCGTACCCATAAATTATAAAAACCAACCGCTAAACCTAAAAATCCACCCAAAACACTACCCCAAGGAAGAAATCCATATTTTTTATCCAAACTATATCCCGAAAAAAAACCTAGCAGCACCGTGACCGCTAGTTGCAACCCAACTCCTACATATTGGATAGGACCATTAGACATAATGGGGGATAAAATAGGGATGTTACAAAAAACAGAAGGATTATTTCAAATAATTAGGGAAAAATAGAGGACAAGCCCTAATTGATTAACAGGTGGTAATGTTTTTTCGGTAGGGACCGAGGAGGCGTTGGTGTTGGCGGAAAATGCAATCGTTGGAAATTACTTTTAGGCCGGCATCCTTTGCCATTTTTTCTGCTTGGGGGTGTTCGACTCCGTCTTGCATCCAGATGGCTTTGGCGCCAATTTGGATCGCTTCTTTAATAATGGGAAAAACATGTTCCGACCTACGAAATATATTTACAATTTCCACACCTGCCGCGCGCGGAATTTGAGCAAGATTGGGGTAACATTTTTCTCCTAAAATGGATTCGTGACCGGGATTCACAGGAATCATCGTGTAACCCACCTGCTTTAAATAAGAAGCAATGTGATGGCTGGGACGGTCTTCTTTGGGAGAACAACCCACCACCGCCACCACCTTGTAGTTTAATATCTCTTTTATTTCCGCATCACTCATCATTTTATTCTCCCTGATAAATTAGGGACGGAGCCCTATTTGTTGGGCAAATAGGGCTCCGTCCCTAATTTATCCATATAGAAAGACTCCAATCGTTTAGTAACGACACTGGCTTCGAAATTTTCCAGAGCTCTTTTTTTTGCGCAATTTCCCATGGAGTATCTTAGTTGCTTATCCTCCTGTAATAACTTAATACGCTCCGAATATTTTTTCCAATTTCCTTGTTCAACTACAAAGCCACACCCTTCTTGAAGAAGTTCCGCTTGAGCATTACGCTGATTAGAATAATGAGAAATGACGGGCTTGCCATGTATCATCGCTTCGGCTATTACGCAGCCAAAGGTTTCGCCATCGGCCCGGGCATGAGCAAGGACATCGATGGTGTTATAGAATCGGCTTAAAAAAAGATCGTCCACCGTTGGCTCTAAATAGCGAATATTTTTTATGCCCAACTCTTTAGCCTCCTTCACCATTCTAGGCGGAGGGGCCATAACTAAAAAAAGAGTAGCGTCCGTTTCTATCTCTTTATAAGCCCGCAAAGAAATAGAATCGTGAATATCGTCCGCGTTTCTTCCCACGCGTCCCAAAACAAAAATATTCTCCCCAATGCCAAGCTCCCCTCGCAAATTTTCTTTGGTCAGCGGTTTTTCTATGGGGCAGTAGAGCACATCGCATCTGGCATCCCCTTTTGTCCACCCCACAGATTCCATTAACCATTGGGAAGGAAAAAGAATTTTGTGAATTAAATCCTGGCAGGTAGAATCCTTAAAACCAAAAACATTCACCGTAAACAAAAGAGGAACTGTTTTTAACAGGCGCGGCTGGTTTAAAGGCGGAACAAACTCCCCGCTATGATGCACATGTAAAATATGGGGAGCAATTTTTCGAAGAATGGATTCAAAATTTTTTGGAGTATAGAGATGTAAATTTTGCGGCCCCAATATTTTTTTAAATTCATCCACTCTAGATAAAGCATATTTATTTTGCTCTTTTCTACTTCTTGCCCGAGCGCTCCCCAAAAGAGCTCGCGCTAAATCTAAAACTCTTCTATTTAAAGAAATGGGGGACTCGGGCGCCGTCACATGAAATTCAAATTTTTCTCGATCAAAATATTTACAAAAAATCTGAATCTCTTTTTCCGTCCCACCCAACCCCAACTGATTGGAGTGGTGAAGAATTCGTATTTTTTTCATGGGTAATAGGGGACAGTCCCTAAAGGGACAGTCCCCTATTACCCGTTTATCATATAAAAAATTTGACAGTAATTTATTAAAACCTATAATTGTTAGTTACGGAAATGAAATATTTAGGTCGGCACTTACTTGTAGAATATTACAATTGCAATACTAAAACTTTGGCAGATGTTAGCCGCATTGAAGACCTCTTAGTGGGCGCGGCCAAAGCGGCGAAGGCGCATATTGTAGATGTTGTTTTTCATACATTTAATCCACATGGAATTTCTGGCGTGGTCGTGATAGAAGAATCCCACCTAGCTATTCACACTTGGCCCGAATACAGGTTTGCCACCGTGGACATTTATACTTGCGGCGCCTCCATTGACCCCTGGGTTGCCTACAAATTTATACTGAAAGGTCTTAAGGCAAAACATTCTACGGCTACGGAAATGAAGCGCGGCATTTTAAATACGCAGGGACGCAAAAAAAATAAGATGCTCATTCCAGCTTAAAAAAATGAAGAAACGCCAATGGCTAAAAGAGTGGTTAACCCCTCACGAACAGCACTGCCACGAAATTAAAAAAGTTTTAGTGAACAAAAAAACAAAATTTCAAAACGCCACCATTTTAGACACCTACTCTTTTGGCCGCTGCCTTATTTTAGATGGGGAAATGCAGTCTTCCCAGTTAGATGAATTTATTTATCACGAAGCGTTGGTGCATCCCTCTTTTCTAACTCACCCCAACCCTAAAACAGCGGTTATTCTAGGGGGAGGAGAAGGCGCTACCTTAAGAGAAATTCTTAAATACAAATCGATCGAAAAAGTGACGATGGTGGATATTGACGGAGAAGTGGTGGACTTTTGCAAAAAATATTTAAAATCCTGGCATCAAAATTCTTTTGCCGATAAAAGAGTGGAACTCATTGTGGGGGACGCAAAAATTTTTATAGAAGAAAGTCCCCAAAAGTTCGATATTATTTTGTCAGATCTCCCTTCCCCCGCGGAAGGAGGACCTGCAACCGCGCTCTACACTTTAGAATTTTATAAAGCGCTTCGAACTAAACTAAATAAAGATGGAATTTTTGTGACCCAGGCTGGCTCGGGCAGTTTAATTCAAATTGAACTTCATTCCAAACTTTATCGCACTTTAACCAAAGCATTTTCCATGGTGCGTTCTTATTCTCACACTATTCCTTCTTATGATGTGCCTTGGTCCTACCTGCTTTGTGCTCAATCACATCAGTGTGATCCAATAAAAATTTCTACTGAAGAGGTGGACCATCGTATTCAACAGAGAATAACGGGATCTTTAAGTTTTTACGATGGGATGACCCACACAGGACTTTTTAATATTTCTAAAAACTTACGCGGCCTATTGAAAAAAGAGAAAGAAGTGATTACACTTAAGACCCATGAATAAACAAAACCAAACTCCTATTTTTGAAACTCTTTTAGGCAGGGCTAAAAGAAAGGTGACTTCTTTTCACACGCCCGGCCATAAAAATGGGAAAGGGCTCGATTCAAAATTAAAAGATTTTACGGGAAAATCTGCCTACCTTTTTGATGTCACCGTTTTTCCAGAGGTCGATTCCCTGCACGATCCTGTAACCTCCATTAAGAAAGCGCAAAACTTAATGGCGGAAGCGTATGGCGTAAAATCTTCCTTCTTTTTAGTCAACGGCTCTACCGTTGGCAACCAAGCCATGCTCATGTCCGCCTGCAACCCTGGGGATTCTGTGATTGTTTCGCGCAACGCGCACAAATCCATTCTCTCTGGAATTATTTTGGCAGGCGTTTGGCCCATTTGGATTCAGCCTAAGGTAGATCAAAATTTAGATATTCTCTTTGATCCTTTGCCGGAACAAATTGAAGCCGCTCTTCACCAATACCCAGAGGCCAAAGCAGTTTTAATCACCAGCCCCACTTACAATGGAGTGACCGCGGACTTGGTCAAAATTTCCGAGATCGTCCACCGTCATGGAAAAGTTCTTTTGGTCGACGAAGCTCATGGGCCGCATCTAAAATTTCACGAAGATTTGCCTATTTCCGCC
>OBEQ010413077.1_pt1 | contig 13320 bp, 10 predicted proteins | sample 1670901 | NCBI WGS metagenome assembly OBEQ01 (sample SAMEA104232315, study PRJEB22302) | groundwater metagenome | biome: forest; feature: aquifer; material: groundwater | place: USA | collected 2011-08-07 | depth 5.4 m
CTTGTCCTTAAGAGGGACCTGCTCTACCAGCTGAGCTATGAGCGCAATAAATTTTTAAAAACTCTTTACCGTAACCAGATTTTAATTTCTTTTCCTCTAATCTGGCTTCTACTCTACTTCCTATAAATTTTTGATAAATAATAACCCATGGTCTAAATCCTTTTGTTGATTTAGTTTCTCCAGAATTATGGCTAATCAATCTTCTTTCTGGATTTTCACTAAGACCAACATATATTCTACCGTCCTTCTCACTTTTTATAGCATACACATAATATCCTGGCATTTCAATTTACTTATGATAGGAACTGCTCCCTGCCTGCCGGCAGGCAGGTACCAGCTGAGCTATGAGCGGAAACACGATAGAAAATATAACACAACTCGCAACTTTATTTAACCTGCGATCCGGGTGGTACTTCTGTGATGGGCGCAAGAAGGACTGGACCATCGGGAGAGTCTGAAGCTAAAAGCATGCCGTTCGATATCTCGCCTTTCATTTTGCGAGGTTCGAGGTTTAAGATCACTGGTACCATTTGACCAACAAGCACGCTTGGATCAGGATACTTTTCGGCAATACCAGCCAAAATTTGCCTCTCTTCGCTCCCGCCAATATCAAAAATTAATTTCAGCAATTTATCTGCCTCCGGAATTCTTTCGGCTCTCAAAATCTTGCCAATTTTTATATCAATCTTTCTAAAATCATCTATTGAAATTTCATTCATAAAAAGTTATGATTTTTCGTAAGCCGAGATAGCTCAGTTGGTAGAGCATTCCCCTGAAGAGGGAAGGGTCCCCAGTTCGAACCTGGGTCTCGGCACCAAGATAAGTTTAACCACCTGCTAATAATTCATCAATCCTCTGCCTGTTTTTCTCGCCGAGGTCGATTTGGAAATCGAAGGAAGGCGGGAAGGCCACTGGCTTTTTCTCCATGATAAATTTTCTCAAATCAGACCTTTTTCTTTTTAGAAATTCAAGAGAAGCTTCCTCTTCTGAATCTGGTAAGACAGTAAAAAATACTATCGCTCTCTTGCCGCGATTCAAAATCTCTACTCGGGTGACGGTAATGAGAGAAGTTTTGTTGGACTCGCGGTTTATGTATTCGGCCGCAAGGTCTATAAGAATGCCGGCAAGTTTTAAATCTTTAAGATTACTCATTTTATTTAAGGGCTTACCTTATTACTTTTTTTATACAAACCAGTTTATCTCCCGGCGCAAGTTCAATTTTCGATTCTAAAAGCGCGCCAAATTCATTGCCTTCCTCTACTTTGCCGGTTTTCGTCTTTTTAGACTGAAGCTCCTTTATGTTGCCCAGGCCCACTTCAGCTTCTCGGCGGAAAATTTTGACGTTGACTCCCGATTCGATCGCGCCTTCCTCCACCTTACCGCCGACCACTTGCTTACTGCGATTCACGCTGAATATTTTCAATATGCTCGCGCGGCCGGAAATTTCGTCTATTTCTTCTTTTGGCGAGCGGTTTTCTAATTCCGCTTTCATCCATTCGGTCAGCTCATAAATAATGTGGAAGATCTTGACCGGGATATTTTCTCTGGTAGCAATTTCGTTGGCTCCTGGATCAATTTTGACATTAAAGCCGAGAATGCAGAGATCTCTAAAAGTTTTAGCCAATTTTACATCCTGTTCACCGATCGAACCGGCGCCAAAGGAAAGAATTTTGGCGCTAATCTTGTCGTTATCCAGTTTTTTTATTTCCCCAATGACTGCTTCAAGCGATCCTACCGTGTCCGCTTTGATAATTATCGGTAATCTTTTTATATTTTTCTCGACTGGCAGACTTTGATCAATTTCTTTACTTTCTTTGATTTCTTCTTTTTCAGCTTCGACTTTGGAATTGAAAGAGAAAAACTTTTCTCCGACCGGAGGCATCTCGCTCCAGGGGCTTACCGAAATCGGGCTACCCGCGCTCGCGTCTTCATTTCGAACGGGGGTGATGGCGCCACCCGCTCTCACAAATTCTCCCTTTTTTAAAATACCGTTTTTTACAACCAAAGTGGCCGAAATACCTTTTTGCGGATCACGACTGCTCTCCAAAACGAACCCTTCTGCTTGCGCTGCAGGATCAAAGGAAATATCTTCTACCTCTGCAACCAGGATCAAAGTTTCTAGTAATTCACTGATTCCTTCTCCAGTTTTTGCCGATATTGCAACGATCGGTACTTGACCGCCCCAACCTTCGAGCAGAACCTCGTGTTCTGCCAATTCTTGTTTAGTCTTGTCTATATTTGCATTAGGCTTGTCAATTTTATTTATAGCGACGATAAACGGCGTATCGTCTTTTTTAATTGCGCTAATCGCTTCGATTGTTTGCGGCTTGACTCCGTCTTCGGCGGAGACAACTAGAATGGCAATATCGGCTACCTTTGAACCTCGCTCTCGAATACTTGAAAAGGCGGCGTGTCCGGGCGTATCAAGAAAGGTAATCGAATATTCTTTATTTGCTATTTTAAACTTGGCCTCATAGGCGGCTAAGTGCTGGGTAATGCCGCCCTTTTCCTTGTTGGTCGTGTTTGTTTTCCTTATATAATCAAGCAAGGTTGATTTGCCATGATCAATGTGACCCATCACTGCTACAATTGGAGGTCTAGGTTTCTTCATGGTAACTTAAAGAGTACACTTATGGGCAAACTTATGCAAAAGCGCACTTATTTAGACTATGCCGCTTCCACTCCAATAGACAAAAGGGTGAGCAAGGCCATGGAGAAGGTGGCGGAAACTGCCTGGGCCAATCCTTCTTCACTTCACATTGAAGGTATGGCAGCTCGAGAAATTTTGGAAAAATCAAGAACAGAGATTGCAAATATTTTGAACTGCCGGGCGAGTGAAGTATATTTTACAAGTGGCGGCACCGAATCCGCAAACATTGCAATTTCCGGCATCATCCAGAACGCCAAATCAAGGTTAAACCTTGATAAAAGCAATCAAGGCTTAACCTTGATGTCACATATTATCACTTCGACTATTGAGCATCCGGCTGTTTTAGAAACTATAAATAGTTTAAGTAAATGGGGAGTTGAGGTTTCCTACATTTCTCCGAATGAAAATGGAATTGTGAGTGCCGAATCTATAAATAAAGAAATAAAAGAAAATACGGTGCTCATCTGCTTAATGCATGCTAATAATGAGATTGGCGTGATCCAACCTGTCGCCAAGGTTGCCAATTTTATTAAAGAATATAAAAAGAATAAAAAGCTCGACCGTCGCGAGCCTCTTCTGCCTTATCCGTACCTTCTCACTGATGCCAGCCAGTCGGCGGCTTATGAAAATATTGCTCTCGATCGTCTCGGCGCAGACCTTCTAATTCTAGATGGTATTAAAATTTATGGTCCAAGAGGCGCGGGAATTTTAGTGATCAAACAGGGTGTGGGCATTTCTTCTACCATCTTTGGCGGCGGTCAGGAAAAGGGCATGCGACCAGGTACTGAAAACGTAATTTCCGCTCTTGGTCTTGCCGAAGCGGTTAAAATCGCAAACAAAATTCGAGAAAAAGAATCTTCACGCCTGACGCAACTTCGCGATTACGCAATTACAAAAATTCTGAAAGAAGTTCCCGGCTCTAGTCTCAATGGTGATCCCGAAAGGCGACTGCCAAACAATATAAACATTTGTTTCTCACCCCAAGGCAACGCCTTGGGGAAAGTCGACTCTGAATTCTTAGTCATCAAACTCGATACACTTGGCTTCGCCGTTTCCTCTGCTTCCGCCTGCAGTAATTTGAAAACTGAAAATTCATCTTATGTTTTGGAAGCTCTAGGTAAAGGTCCTTCGGCAGGCTCAGGATCTTCGAACTGCGCTTCCTCATCTCTCCGGTTTACTCTTGGAAGAGAAACAACAAAGGCAGATTTAGATAAATTAATTTTCGCTCTCAAAAAAGTAACAAAGTAAACATTAGCATCCGGCACATAGTGTACAAGGGATGGAGAAAGAAGGAAAATTTATCGATTACAGTTGTGTGGATCGGGATCGTTTGTTAATATTGAATCAATGGAAGATCTAAATAAACACCAACTCATTTTACTTACGCTTCTTATAAGCTTCGTCACTTCGATTGCGACGGGGATTATTACTTATACATTATTGCAAGAAGCGCCGGTGGAGGTGACCAATACGATCAACAGAGTGGTAGAGAAAACTATTGCCCAGGTGACTCCCTCTGACAACGGCAAAACTATTGTTAAAGAAGTGCAGGTCGTGAACGAAGAAGATCTGGTCCTTTCTTCGATCGAAAAGAATACTAAGTCGATCGTGCGTCTCAAAACGAGAGGTTCAGATGGAGCGGAAATAATTACCGGCATTGGTTTCGTGATATCTGATAGTGGCAATGTAGTCTTTGATTCTCGAAGCTACAACCCAGTGGCGGCAAATTATGTCATCTTTGCAGACGGCCGATCTTTTTCGGTAGATAAAGTTTTCAGTGATCCGGATACCAACCTCACTTTTATTAAGCTCACTATGAACGGCCACAAGCCGGAAGAGCAGGTTTTTGCGCCAACGACCTTGGGCAACTCGGCGTTATTGAAACTTGGTCAATCCATAATAGAAATTTCTGGTCGAGAAAGTAATAGCGTCAATATCGGTCGTGTTTCTGAAATAAAGCTAACAGAGGACGGCAAAACTATCAAAAAAGTGATATCTAATATTAAAGTAGCTGGCGCAACCATCGGTAGCCCGTTTCTCAATCTCTCTGGGGAAATAATAGGCTTGGAATTGCCGATAGCAGAGGGGGATACTTCCTATACTTTTATTCCGGTAAATTCCCTAAAAAACTCTATTTCTAAAGGTATAAAAGAACTTGCTAAATAGAGAAATCATCTGCTATAATACGGCGGATGAGCCCATTTAATAACTTTACAACTAAGGCCAAAGAAGCAGTCAGACGCGCGCACGAGCTTGTCATTGAACGGGGGCAAAATCACGTTGGGCCTTTACATTTGCTGACTGCTTTGATTCTCCAGGAAGAAAGCATGGTGGCTTCTATTTTGGACAAGATGGAAGTAGACATCATTCTTTTGACTGACTCTTTGCTCGAAGCGATCGATACTGGCGTTTCGGCAAACATATCCACTCCTTCGTATCAGATTTATCTGACGCCAGAACTCGCTCATATTATCGAACATTCTTCCAAAGTTGCTAGCTCGATGGACGATGAATTTGTCTCGACTGAACACTTATTCTTGGCCTGTCTGGAAATGGAGTCGCAGGCGAGAGACATGCTCGCTAGGTTTAAAATCGAGAAGGAGAAAGTGGCCTACTTAATTCAGGAAATTAAGCAGGGCCGGATTACTGATGCGCGGGGCGCGAAGAAAAATAGAAGTCTCGTAAAATATACGAGATCCCTTACCAAACTGGCTGAAGAAAATAAACTAGATCCAGTTATCGGCCGGGAAGATGAGATCGCCCGCATTATCCAGATTTTGTCCCGCAGGACAAAGAATAATCCGATTCTTATTGGAGAGGCCGGAGTAGGTAAAACCGCCATCGCCGAAGGATTGGCCATGAAAATCGCTTCCGGCAACGTGCCTGATTCGCTGAAAGACAAAGAACTGGTTTCTCTTGATCTCGGGCTCTTGGTTGCTGGCACCAAATACAGAGGAGAATTCGAAGAAAGGCTCAAAAATATTATCAAAGAAATTGAAAAGTCAGAAGGCAAGATCATTCTTTTTATTGATGAAATACATACCATTATCGGCGCGGGCTCGGCCGAAGGCTCTCTGGATGCCTCCAATATGCTTAAGCCGCCTCTTTCTCGCGGAGAACTGCGAGCGATTGGCGCTACAACTATCAAAGAATATCAGAAACACATTGAGAAAGATCCGGCATTGACGAGGCGTTTCCAGCCGGTGTTTGTAAACGAGCCTTCGCTTGAAGACGCGACCACTATTTTGCGCGGGTTGAAAGAAAAGTACGAGCTCTATCACGGAGTGCATATCACGGATGATGCGATTAAGGCAGCCGTAAATCTATCTGCTAGATATATTACCGATAGATTCCTACCAGACAAAGCGGTGGATCTTATCGACGAAGCCGCTTCGCATCTTAAAATTTCGCTCGAGAATATGCCGGCCGTGCTCCAGGAGACCAATAACAAAATCATGAAGCTTGAGATCGAGAAAGAGGCTTTGAAAAATGAAATAAATAAAAATGGCAAGGTCAAACAGAGGCTTGAAGAAATAGAAAAAGAAATTGCCGACTACCGCGAGAAAACTTCCGAAATAGATTTGAAATGGAAGAATGAAAAGGAAACGGTCACCGATATCAAGAAAATAAAGAAAGATTTGGAGACTGCAAGGCTCACGGCCGAAGCTTCTGAAGCGCACGCCGATCTGGCTAAAGCGGCTGAAATCCGCTATGGCACTATTCCAGGTTTAGAGAAAGAGCTGGATACCAAAATTAAAAGATTGAAAAAATTGCAGGGGCCACGCCGAATTTTGAAAGAAGAAATTACAGAAGACGACATCGCCTCAATCGTGGCTAAATGGACCGGCATCCCAATGTCCCGCATGCTTGAGGAAGAAGCTCTCAAATTGCACCGCATGGAAGATGATCTGAAACACAGAATTATCGGTCAGGACGAAGCGGTTAAGAAAATCGCGGACACTATCAAGAGAAGTCGAGCGGGCATTGGCGATCCTAATCGGCCGATCGGCTTTTTTATTTTCTTAGGTCCGACTGGGGTGGGCAAAACAGAACTAACCAAAGCGCTTGCCGAGTTTATGTTCGACGATGAGAAAGCTTTGATCCGAGTCGATATGTCCGAATTTATGGAGCGACACTCGGTGTCGAAGCTTATCGGCGCTCCTCCAGGTTATGTCGGACACGATGATGGGGCAGGACTGACTGATCAAGTCAGGCACAGGCCGTATTCGATCGTACTGTTTGATGAAATTGAAAAGGCGCATCCAGAAGTGTTCAACGTGCTTCTGCAAGTTTTGGACAACGGCCGGCTTACGGATTCCAAGGGCCGGACAGTCAACTTTAAGAACACTATCATCATCATGACTTCGAATATAGGAGCTCAATATATCGACAAGATGGAAAAGATGGGTTTTGGCGAAAAGACGGAAGAGTCCAATTATGAAGATATCAAAGGCAAACTAGTAGACGCGCTCAAAGATCATTTCCGTCCGGAATTCTTAAACCGAATCGACGAAATTGTCACTTTCGATATTCTTTCTAAAGAAGCGGTTAGAGCAATTGTCAAAATCCAGATTGATTTGGTGCGCGAGCGGCTACTCTCTAAAGAAATTGAAATTGCTGTAAGCGAAGAAGCGCTTGATTTTCTCGCTCGCGAAGGCTACAACCCGCAATACGGCGCTCGTCCGCTCAAACGCCTAATACAGAGCAAAATTCTCAATCAAATCGCCTCTCTTATTATTTCTAAAGGGATCATGAAAGGCGGCCAAGTCCTCGTCTCTATTAAAAATAACAATCTAGACTTCGAAATAAAAAAGGGCCGTCGCGGCGCCATCATCGAAGCCTCCGAGTTGGAAACCGGAACTCTTGTTCATTAGCCCAAAGTCCGACTTTGGGCTAATTGAGTTGTCTCAAATGCTAGCAATCGCACCGATCAGTGCAAATGCATATATTTAAAACCTCACCATTTTGAACGATCGTCCAAGTTGTATACATTTTGAAAAAACAGAGAAATCTGGTAGGATTTTCTCATGCGTCGGTGGTAGAGTGGTCAATTACAACAGACTGTAAATCTGTCGCCTTCGGGCTACGGAGGTTCGAATCCTCCCCGGCGCACATTAGTATTAATTTTAAAAAAATGACTGAAAAAGAATTTTTTGTGAAGACGGCGAGGGACGAGGGACCAAGATTTGAGAGGGTGTTTAAGGCGTTACCGGAAAATTTGGAGGACTTGAGACATCATCCGAAGAATAAAAACGCGATGGAATTGGTCAGCACTATGGCGTATGAATCTGCGATGCTACCCGGATTTATCACGACTGGTATGATTGATTTTTCTAAGGGTGAAAAGATTGAAGAGAAAACTGTCGCGGGCCTCGCCGATATTTTTAAAGAAAATCTGAACAATGCTGCGGATTTGGTGGAGAAGATGAGCGAAGAAAAATGGAGCGAGGCTGGCAAAATGATGAGCGGAGAGAAAGTAGAATGGGAGGCAGTTAAGAGTGAGATGGTCTGGGGACTTTTGCTTGATCTCATCCATCACCGCGGCCAGCTCTCGACCTACATCCGCCCGCACGGCGGCAAAGTACCTTCGATCTACGGCCCATCGGGAGATATGAATGGATAGGGCGCGCTATTTTGCAAGGACTCACACGCAAGGGGAATCCTTGAAGATGGACTTATGGTGGATTTTCAAGTACTATAAAAGTCCCCAGTCAGGGGGTTTTTAATGCCAGAAAATAAAGAGATACGAAATATAGCAATTATTGCGCACGTGGATCACGGGAAGACTACTCTTACCGATGCTTTGATGCGAGAGACGGGGGCGGAGCTCGAAGGTTCGATGGATTCAAATGCGCTCGAGCTTGAGCGCGGCATTACTATTTATGCCAAAAATACTTCCATCAATTATAAAGGCATGAAAATAAATATTGTGGATACGCCTGGTCACGCTGATTTCGGTTCGGAAGTGGAGCGAGTACTGCGCAGTATCGATTCGGTTTTACTTGTGGTTGATGCGCAGGAAGGACCGATGCCGCAGACTCGTTTCGTTTTGAAAAAATCTCTGGAACTTGGTCTGCGGCCGATCGTAGTAATAAACAAAATAGATAAGCCGGCGGCCGACCCGGCCAGAGCCGAAGAAGAAGTGTTGGAATTATTTTTGGAACTTGGCGCTAGTGATTTGCAGGCGGATTTCCCGGTAGTTTACTCTATTGGAAGATTGGGAATTGCAAAATTAAAACTAGAAGATGATTCAAAAGATTTGACGCCGCTTCTCGATACTATTATTTCTCACGTTCCCCCAGCCACATCTCCAGAAAAATTAGAAAAACCACTTTTAGCTCAACCTTTTAATCTTGGTTACGATAATTTTCTAGGCCGGCTCGCGGTGGCCCGCATTTATGAAGGCAAGATTACAACTGGCCAAAATGTATTTGTAAAAAAGCCAAGCGGAGAAGTGCGGACAGGCAAAATTACCAAACTTTTTACATATGTTGGCATTCAACGCAAGGAAGTGGCCGAAGCTCTGGCCGGTGACATTGTTCTCATTGCAGGGCTTCCAGATATTTATATTGGCGAAACCATCACAACCGACGAAAAAGCCGACGCTCTGCCCGCGATTGAAGTAGATGAGCCGACTATCACTCTCAATTTCATGGTCAACAGCTCGCCTTTCTCCGGTCGAGAAGGCAAGTTTGTCACCTCTAGGCAAATCAGAGAATATTTGGAAAAGGAATTGGAAGTAAATGTGGGATTAAAGGTGGATTTCGATAATTCTGATACGTTTAGAGTCTCGGGCCGCGGCGAATTGCACATCGCGATCTTGATTGAAAATATGAGGAGAGCTGGTTACGAAGTTCAAGTGTCGCAACCAAACGTGATTTTCCACGAAGAAGGCGGACATAAAACAGAACCATTTGAGGAAATAATTGTCGATACTCCGAGCGCTTTTCAGGGCGCGGTAATAGAAAAGTTGGGCGGCCGAGGATTTGTAATGCAGGATCTGAAACAACACGGAGACTCTGTTCGCCTCACTTTTGTCGGACCGACGCGAGGATTTTTGGGTTATCGCAATCAGTTCGTAGTGGATACCAAGGGCGAGGGCATACTTTCTTCTCGCGTTGTGGGATTCAGGCCTTACGCGGGAGAAATAAAAAAGCGCGCAGTAGGCTCGATGATCTCGATGGCCTCCGGCAAAGTCTTAGGTTTCTCGCTCTGGAATTTGCAAGATCGCGGCGTTCTCTATATTGGACCAGGTATTGAAGTCTATGAAGGCCAGGTGATCGGCAATACTTCGAAAGGCGAAGAAATGTCCGTCAATCCTACCAAAGGCAAGCAACTGACCAACATGCGCGCTTCCGGTTCCGACGAAGCCATGATGCTCACTCCACCCTTTGAACTCTCGATCGAACGCGGTTTGGAAATCGTCAACGCCGACGAATATCTCGAAATCACTCCGAAATCCGTTCGGTTAAGAAAACAATTTTTGACGGAATTGGACAGGATAAAATCTAAAAGGGGATAACTATTTTTGGCTTGTGTTATAATATTCACATGAGAAGATATTTTGCCGTATTACTCTTTCTCTTATTTTTTGCATTGGGCATTCCTTTTTCGTCCGCTTACTTTGCCAAGTTTTTGATAAGTCCGACTTCGGTCGTGGCGGGCAATATTTTGCCTCTAGAAAGTTTCTCCACTAACATTAATATTTCTGAAGATCTCTCTTTTGCTGGTCCTATTGAAGGAGAAACACCTTACAAAATTTTCCGTCTGACAGCTTGCAATCAATACGATGCCGGAGGCTTCTGTATAAATAGCCCGCCAAATTTGTGCCCATATATTTCCCTGCAGCCGAAAAATGTAGAAATCGGCGATGTGGGATTTGTCTTAAACGCTTCTACATCTTGGGTTGTGGCGACGGGGAAGCTAAATCTGCCGACAGATCCGAGTGACGACTGGACGCTTTCTATCACCTCGCCTTGTTTTGAAGGCGAGTGCCCGGCAGGTTATGACGCGAGCACTCGCGGCGCGCCCTTGCCTCAAAGTCTAAAGGGTCAAACTTTTAAATGCGATCTTAACGTAGAATCCGCCGAACCCCCATTTCTGATCAAGGCGCTCTCGCCAAAGGTTGCTCGGGCCGCCAATTTAAACAAAATGACAGTGGAGGCGGTCTTTGTCGGAGGCGCCCCAAAGACAGATCCGGTTATAATTATTCCCGGCATCATGGGCTCTGCTTACAAAAATGGCCAGTTAGTCATCGATCCGATTCTGCACACTTATGACGATCTGATCGCCACGCTCGAAGCCAACGGTTATAAAAAAGACGTCGACCTTTTTACTTTCCCATACGAATGGCGTGATTCGAACGTCTTCTCCGCCCAGCTCCTGAAATCCAAAATCGATGCGGTCAAAGCGATTTGCCGATGCTCCAAAGTCGATCTCGTCGCTCACTCCATGGGCGGCCTGGTGGCTCGTCAATATATCCAATCCTCTTCTTACGCCAACGACGTCGATCAAGTAATTTTCCTAGGGACGCCACATAAGGGCGGAGCAGATTCTTATTTGGTGTGGGAGGGAGGAGAATTTCAAAGAGATTTTTTTAATCAATTAAAACAAGGATTTATACTCGCAGAAGCTTTGCATAATGGATATCTTGGCATTAACGATTATGTCCACTTGCGACCGATCTTATCGGTTAAAGAATTGTTACCTACTTTTGATTACCTAAAAGATAAAAATACCGGAATACTTAGAACTTATCCCAATAATTACCCAGCGAATTCATTTCTAGAATCATTGAATATTAATATTTCAAAACTTCTAACTTCTGGAGTAAGAATTACTAATATAATTGGAAATTTTGGGAATGAGACAGTTAATATAATAAGGGTTATTCCAAGTACTAAGAATGGGTTGTGGCAAGATGGCCAGCCAGATGGTTTTTATCTATTAATCGGAGATAAAGGGTTAGAAAGAGGAGCCGGGGATGAGGCAGTAACTATTCAAGGGGCAACTCTCGATAATTCTATAACTAACCAAGAAGTATCAAGTACTCATCTAAGGATACCGACTATTGCAGAAGCTAAAGTATTTAATATTTTAACTAATAAAGTTGCGACTACAACTTTTGATCATAATTATGGAGTTGATAAAAAAGTTTTATTGATGCAGTTACTTTCTCCGGTTGATTTTGTAGTTACAGCTCCGGATGGCAAAAAGATGGGGAAAAATTTTACAAATGGGACGGAGTATAATGAGATACCGGGAGCGTTTTATTCGGGATATCAAACAGACGAGGAATACATTACGATTCTAAATCCGCTGGACGGAGAATACAAAATTGAATTGCAGGGAACTGGTAATGGGGGAAAGTACACGGTGCTGACAAGTTTAATTAACGATGCAACTTCTACAACTGCTCAATTTTCAGCAACAACTACGCCAAATCAGATCACAGATCTGAAACTCACTCTCAATAACGCACACCCAGAGGCGATTTCTGTTGATCCAGATGTCTTTGCCGATATTAACCGAGCCTATGCGAACGGCTGGATTAAAGATAAAAAGACGAAAGATATGCTCCTCCTGGAAGCACAGCTTCTGATAAAGTTCCAATTAAAATTTGGTACAATAAGTAAGAAAGTAGATATGATATTAGCAAAGCTAGTCTTGAAGCAACTTGACGATCTCATTAAGAAAAAGCTGATCACGATCGAAGCTTACAATTTATTAAAATTTGACCTGAATTGGTTAATTAATCATTAAAATGAACTTTGTAAAAAATATTATTTTGTTGATAGTAGTTTTAATTTTAAGTTATTTTACCGCTAGTTGCTTTGGAGCTTGGTATGATAAATTCGCTCCTCAACATGATTCTTTATTTGGTGCTTCTAAGAATATAACAAACGGGGTTGTAGGTCTTCCTTTCGCTTATGTTTTTTTTACCGCGTTTCTTTTTAAACTTTTTGGTTCCGGAAATAAAAAACATTGGATTATCTGCTTATTAGTTCCGGCCGGATTAGTTTTTGGATTAGCTGACCTACAGCATATCTACCTCCCCATCATCCTCAGCCTCGTCGCTTTCTACTTAGCGAAAGTTATCTTAATGATTTACGCCAAAACCAAAACCTCCCATGCCTAGAACAAAACCCTTTAACGGCTCAAATGGAAGAAAATGAGCCGTTAGGCCAATCGGCTAAATACGGCCGGATTTAGCCGATCCGATTGAAAAAGAGGCCTAAAAATGATAGGGTTTTGTTAAATTTATGGATCTATCAGACAACGAAAAAAGAGATGTAATAAAATATCTAGAAGCCGGGAAACCGCTTCCAGAAAAATATCGTTTCTTGCTTTTTGATGATGACAGAGAGGTTGAGCTTCTTTGGAACGGAAAGACAAATGAGGTAACGAATGTTGTCTTGCCTTTTCAAGTTATTGAACAAATAGATGAACCAAGAAGCGATGCAAAATTCGGCAATCAAAATTCTCTTTTTGATACAACTGGACGGCAAATAACTGGGTGGACAAATAAACTGATTTGGGGAGATAACAAGCTCATTCTTTCTTCTCTCAAAAATGGACCACTTCGCAAAGAAATAGAAGCGCAAGGCGGTTTGAAATTGATTTATATTGACCCGCCATTTGATGTAGGCGTAGATTTTTCTATTGATATA
>OBEQ011181591.1_pt1 | contig 13319 bp, 14 predicted proteins | sample 1670901 | NCBI WGS metagenome assembly OBEQ01 (sample SAMEA104232315, study PRJEB22302) | groundwater metagenome | biome: forest; feature: aquifer; material: groundwater | place: USA | collected 2011-08-07 | depth 5.4 m
CTCCGCCTGCAATTCTGTTGTTGTCAATATATAGACCAACATAACTCCAACCAGCTGCCGTGCCCGATGCAGATCCACGGGTAATAGTAAGATTAATGTCCGTATTAGGAGCTGCATTTGCAGGTATATCGCTAAATGAAACCGAACATGCATTGCCGTTATTATTTCCACCGCCAGGGTTGCCAGAACCTGTACTACCAGTGCCTCCTGTATTTGTACTTCCGGTTGATCCTGTTGTTCCAGTTGAAGTTGTCCCGCCTCCGGTACTTGCAGATCCCGAGCAACCAGCTAAACACTCGCCATGAGATTCTCCATATCCGCTTCCATCTGATTTGCATTGACTAACTGCAGCTTCGCCTCCACCTGAGCAGGCTCTGCCAGTACAACTGCGTTGGGGTTCTCCCGGATTGCAAACGCGGGGAGTCCCGCCAGTGTTGGTAGTTCCGGTTGTTCCTGTACTACCTGTGCTACCGGTTCCACTACTTCCGGTTGATCCAGTGCTTCCTGTCGATCCAGTACTGCCAGATCCACCGCTACCAATACTACTATTATTACCAGAAGTTCCACTTTCTCCAGAAGGATTGCTGCCTGGACACTGAGAAGGATTATCTACATAACTACTATTAGTCGGGCACCAGGTTGTTCCAGGGGGACCTCCATTTCCAGCTTTTGATCCAGGACATTGACCAGCATTATCTACATAAGTACCAGTAGTTGAGTAATAGGTGGTACCGGGGGGACCTCCATTTCCGTTTCCTCCATTGCCAGAAGGGGCGGGAGGACCTTCAAGACAATTCCCATTCGCGTCATGTTGTCCGCTTGGACAAGAGTGGGTTGAACCGCCAGGACATTGACTCTCAGAGGATGCGTACGAACCATCATCGCAACGGGTATTTCTTGCTGGTGCAGAAGGAGGCTGCCCTGTTCCTGCACCAGGATTACTACCATTAGTTATTGTCTGCCAGGCATTGCTTGCTGTATTCTCAGCATTTTGTACAGCTTGACTTACTGTACTTGCTGTTTGATCTACTACATCACACCAAGCTTGAGGCCCTATACATGCGTACGCTGCTTGGGGACGAAGCGATGCTATTGATGACAGGAGGAATAAAAAAACAATAAAGACAACAACTTTAGATATAAAAGTTTTCACCTATATATTTACGCTATCAATAAAAAAATACATTGTCAATGGTCTTTTTGAAATGTTATACTACTGCCATGGTTTTATCGGACAGGGATATTAAAAAAGCTTTAAAAACCGGACGGGTTAAGATAGCGCCAGCGCCTGACATTAAAGTTCAGTTAGGTTCTTGTTCAATCGATCTTAGACTAGGCAATACTTTTAGGGTTTTTGACCACAGTAAAAACGCATATATAGATCCGGCAAAAAAAGACTACAGTAATGAGATTACCAAAGAAGTAAAAATCAAGATAGGCGAGCAATTTATCATGCAGCCTGGGGATTTTGTTTTGGCAGTAACTTTGGAGAAAGTTACAATTGGGGATGATTTATTAGGGAGATTAGAGGGTCGTTCGTCACTGGGTCGATTAGGGATTGTAGTACATTCGACAGCTAGTATTTTTGATCCAGGATGGGATGGAAATCCGGTTTTGGAATTAGGCAATTTGGGAAGAATGGCTGTAGCCTTAACAGCCGGAATGAGAATTTGCTCTTTTACTTTTGAAGAATTATCTAGCCCTGCAGAAATTCCATACAACAAGAAAAAAGAAGCAAAATATAAATTTCAAACAGCGCCAATTGAATCTAGAATACATCAGGAGAAATAACTAATCGTTCAGGGTCCTGAAAATCACGACGGCGCTTCAGTCGCTCACGAAAATTTTCTTGGACCCGCAATTCGCTTGTCGTCCAGCGAAAATTTTATGAGCTCCTTGCGCCAAAAATTATCAGCGAAAAAATTACACCCTTCGTTTTAACAATGAAAGATCGCATATCTTTTGATCTTAGTTTCAGGGAAAATCCTTACAGTGGGTTATATGTTGCAGTTGAGGGAATTGATGGGAGTGGGAAAACTACTCAAATTGCAAATCTCGCTCGAGAGTTTAAAAATCTAAATAAGCAATTTGTAATTACAAGCGAGCCAAATGATTCCTTGGTTATTGGAAAATTAATACGCGATATTCTATTTTCTAAAATCAAAATTCCGTCAAGTGCTTTTCAATTTCTTTATTCAGCGGATAGGTCGGTAAATCATGCGACAATTATCGAACCGGCTCTTAGAAATGGAAAAATGGTTATTTCTCACAGGACCTTTTGGTCAAATATTCCACATGGAGTGCAGGATTTGGGAAAAGATATTTCATCAGATTCCATTACAGACTCCTTAATAACAGCAACCGGTATGCTGTCTTACTATTATCAATTCATAAAAGCGGATTTAACTTTTTATCTGGATGTCTCTATCGACACTGTAATGCAAAGACTTTCCGGAATGGATAAGAAAAAAGATATTTATGAAAGGCAAGATAAATTAGAGCAGATTCTTAAGGGATATAAATATATCTTGCAAAGATTCCCAAAAGAAATTATAGTAATAGACGGAGAAAAAGATCCAGAAGATATAAGTAGATCAATTTTTGACATAATTAAAGAACACAAAAAATATATATGAAATATAACGTAAATTTTGATTTGGAGTTTAGAAAGCATAATTATTCTGGTTTGTTTTTTGCGCTTGAAGGGATTGATGGGAGTGGGAAAACTACTCAAACAGAGCAGGTTGCAAAGCTTTTAGAGCAACGAGGGAAAAATGTTATCACAACCGGAGAGCCCACAAATAAAGGAGTAATTGGTGAACTTATACGAAACGTTTTACAATCAAAGGCAGATGTTCCGGCAGTTTCTTTGCAGTATTTATTTGCCGCAGATCGGGCAGTTCACCAAGAGCAAACAACTATTCCAAATCTTAAAGAAGGAAAGATTGTTGTGTCTGATAGATGTTTTTGGTCGGCAGTGCCATACGGACTTGCAGACAAAGAATCTGTAGATTATGCAAATGGGGAATCACTTCTTGTTGCCTACGGACTTTTGTCTATGTACAATCAGTTTATTGCTCCTAACCTCACATTTTATCTTGATATTTCTGTTGACACTGCTATTATGCGGCTTTCGCAGATGGATAAGGTAAAGGAGATTTATGAGAAAAAGGAAAAACTTGAAAAAATTTATAACGGCTATCAATTTTTGATTAAAAAATTTCCAGAGGAGTTTGTTGTAATTGATGGGGAGCAATCGGAAGAAAAAATAACTGAGGAAATAATAAGTAAAATAGAATAAGCGCTTCAGTCGCTCAGGTACGAATTTTTCCTCGCTTTTATAGAAAATTTTAAATTGTATGATATTAGGACCGAAAATCTTATTAGAATTTGTTAAAACAAAAAAACTAGTAGAAAACCTTTCGGAAAGGGAATTAACAAATCCGGAAGGTGCTGGTTTTGATTTAAGGCTTGGGGAGGTTTATAAAATAAAAGGCAAAGCTTTTTTGGGAATTACAGAGCGCCATACGCCGGAAGTTTTGCTTGTTGAAAAATTTAACGAGAAGAAACAGTCGAGTATCAAAATAAAACCCGGAGATTTTTTTCTGGTTAAGACAATAGAAAGTGTAAATATGCCAGATAATTTAACAGCCTCAATTACTCCCAGATCAACTACTTATCGTTCGGGGTTGTTTATTAGGACAGGTAATGTACCGCCAGGTTATTGCGGAGGACTCACATTTGGCTTATCAAACGAAGGAAATGTAACTCTAGAAATAGAAATGGGCGCTAGGTTTGTTCATATTCAGTTTAGTGAAGTCGCAGGTGGTGGTTCTTTATATCGTGGACAGTGGCAAGGGGGGAGAGTGACAACGAAAAAACGCGAGCGACAAGTATAAAGTATGAATAAGATTTTAAGGTTTTATAAGGGGAGGATTACTAGAAAAACTTTTCTGATTGGATGGGGAATCTTTATCACCTTAGCTATGGTTATTGCTTTTCTTGCGCTTTCAATAACCGATGGATTTTCCCATGCAACATCCGGTGCTATGCTGCTTCTTATAGTATCGCTTTTAGCTCTCTATGGATATTTATTTTCTTTGGTAATTCGAAGACTTCATGATCTTGGAGCTTCAGGATGGTGGTCTCTTCTTTTATTTCTTTCTCCTTTGAGCTTCTTTCTACAAGTATTTTTGGCGTGTAAAAGTGGAGAAAAGAAGGAGAATAGCTACGGTCCACAACCTTAAAGATACTAGTCGCTCGGAAACGAAGTTTTCTTGTCGCCGGTTCACAGTAGCTCATTAGCGCTACTCAAGTTATTAGTATCTCAGAAAACCTTGTAAAGCTTTCATGATCATTCGCGACTTGCGAAAATTCATTTCCTCACTTTTAAAAATGACCTATTGATTTATTAGTAGTATTTAGTTACTATTTTCACGATGAAAAATCGTGCAGAATATCAATATCTTGATTTGCTTAAAGATGTTTTAAAGAATGGAGTTACGAATGTTGATCGGGGAACTCGCGTAAAGTCAATTAGTGTTTTTGGACGACAAACAAGGTATGATCTTTCAGAAGGTTTTCCTCTCCTGACTACAAAAAAGGTTTATTGGAAAGGTGTTCTTCATGAGCTGTACTGGTTTATGTCTGGTCAATCAAACATTAAATACCTCGTTGATAATAACGTGCATATTTGGGATGATTACCCGTACAAAATATATCTCAAAACTCAAAATTCAAAACTGGCGAAAGAAGAGTTTATTAATAAGATTAAAGACGATGAAAAGTTTGCTACAAAACACGGAAACTTACCACGGATTTATGGGGAGATGTGGAGAAGGTGGCCGACTAGATCTGGCCGAACTATAGATCAATTGCAGTGGGCAATTAGCGAACTAAAAGAAGATCCGTTTGCTCGCAACGCAATTGTTAATTCTTGGAATCCAGAATATCTATATACTATGGCAACAAGAGAAGATACTTCATATTTCCCCATTTGCCATAATATGTATCAAATAAGTATTAAAGGATCAAGGCTAAATCTCCAACTATACCAACGCAGCGCTGATTTATTTTTAGGTGTGCCATTTAATATCGCCAGTTACGCGTTACTTACAATAATTCTTGCTCAGATTCTAGGATATAAACCGGGGGACTTTATTCATACTTTTGGCGACGCGCATATCTACGAAAATCATGTAGAGCAAGTAAAAGAACAATTAAAACGTAAGCCAAAGCCTTTTCCAAAAGTAACTATTGATAAAAGCGTTAAGACAATTGATGATTTTAGACCAGAACATGTTTTGCTTGAAAATTATGATCCGTATCCAGGCCTTAAAGGGGAATTAACCGTGGCAGGTGGATTTTACGAAAAAGATAGCTAGGATCGCTCGGGTACAAATTAAATTATAAACTCTTATGATTAGTATTATTTGCGCGATGGATGAGAAGAGGGGAATTGGGAAAGATAATAAAATTCCCTGGCATATTAAAGAAGATTTAGTACGTTTTAAAACAATAGTAGCAGATCACATAATTATTTTAGGGCGAAATACTTATGAATCAATGGTTTGGTATTTTGACAAAAGCGGAAAAGAATTGCCTGGGAAATTATATACTATAGTAACTAGTAATAAAGATTATAAAGCAACTAGAAAGAACACAATTGTTGTTCATTCATTCGAAGAAGCATTGCAGAAAGCGGATGAGATCCTTCACTCTGTTCAGGATGACAATAAAAAGGAAGTGTTTGTAATAGGTGGGGGACAGATTTTTGCCCAAGCGCTTCCTTTAGCTAATAAACTTTACTTAACTATAGTAGAAGGTGAATTTGACTGTGATACTTTTTTTCCGGATTATTCAGAGTTTAAAGAGAAAACTTTTGAACAAAAAGGAGAATCGGGAGTATACAAATATAAATTTTTAACTTTAGAAAAATAAATTACCAGACAAAAGGTTTATCCAGATGATGCTCGTTATAAACACGTACAACATTATCTAATTGCGCATCTGTTTCTCTGTCTACACCTCCAAACCTAGAAGATCGAATAAATCCATTTACATCTTGAAACATTCGGTCATATTCTTCAATACCAGTAGGGTTACTCATAAGAGCATGAAAAACAGTAAAGCTAAGCCATGAATCTCCTTGTATGGTCTTTGGGTCCAATCCTTTTCGAGGTCTTCCACCTTTTTTAATTAAAAAGTAATGATCTTGCCCAATTTCAAAAATGGTAATGTCTGTTATGGATGCAGTATTAATTTCGCGTAAAACCTTTGGGGATTCATTGCCATTAAAGACTGTTTGCATGTCTTCAACCATACGTTCAAGGTCATAGCTTATCGGTGGAGCATGTGCTACTTTCCCTTTTGCAATTGGGCTATTTTCAGAATGTTTAAGGAAATTATCTACTCTTGTTCTGGAAAGGCTCAGTATCGTTTTCTTAGCTTGATCCGATATTTTCCATCCTGGTTTTATGGAATGAAGGTATTTAAAAATTGCATCATTTAGTTTGCCTTCCCCTTGTGAAAAGCGATAACCAAAAAACACGAGTTGGGCGCCCTTTTCAGGGGTGAAAGGCGAATATTCAATAGGTTGTCCTTCATGTCCTGCACGAGCCATAATTTATTATGCTGCTTTTGGATCTTCTATATAGTTATCTTTCAAAAGAATGTTACGTAAAGATTCTTCTACTTGTGGAGCTGTTGGTTGATTTACATCGATAACATAATCATACATAAAGCCTGCTTTATCCGGATCAAGCGGGTCACCGATTTGGATAAGTGCTGGATGAACTTTTGTCCATTGTGCAAGATCTCCTGTTTGTCTGTTTATAGTCTGAGCAATTGCTTCTTTTTTGGTAATTCCTTCTCGTCCTGCCACTCTTTTATATCGTACATCAGGATCTGCTTTAAAAAGTATGGTAACAACCGAAGGGGGAGGAAGATTATTTTGTCTTGCCTCTTCGCGCATTTGATGGACAAGGAGGCCGCCAAGTTTTGATTCTAGAATAAATGGATTATTTGGGTTTGCCATACCAATAATTCTACGTTGAAGATTGTCCATGCGTCTGTCTTCTTCTAAACCACGTTCTTTATATCCGGTTACTCCTGTTCCTGTTCGACGTACAGCTCTTTTTCTAAAGTGATTTCCTAATTTTACCGACTTAATGCCTAGATCTTGGGATAAAAGTTCGGCAACTCTGGATTTTCCGGTGCCTGGATGGCCTGCGATTAAAATAACCGCTACGTTAAAATTATATTTTTTTGCTTCAGGATTTGGCGCAACTTCTCTTGTTTCTGCTGTCATATTGCATATTATAGGTTATTTTTACTAAAAAATCAAAATTTATATCTTGACATATGAAAATTAACTGCTAGTATCTGTAGATATCTAATGAAAAATCTTAAAAACACCGATCCGGCAATCTATAAACTAATTAAAGAAGAAGAAAAAAGACAAGAAGAAGTTTTGGAAATGATTGCGTCGGAAAATTATACCTCAAAAGCAGTCATGGAAGCCCTAGGCTCAGTATTAACCAACAAATACTCAGAAGGGTTTCCAAAAAAGAGGTACTATCAGGGTAATAAAATTATTGACGAAATAGAAATAATAGCGCAAGAAAGAGCACAAGCTTTGTTTGGTGTCCCTTACGTCAATGTTCAACCTCTTTCCGGATCTCCGGCAAATTCCGCAGTTTATCTTGCAATTCTTAAAAACGGGGACAAGATGATGGCATTATCAAGAAATTTCGGCGGTCATATAACCCACGGAGGAGACCTTAATTTATCAACGCGTCTCTTTAAAACAGTTCATTATGAACTTGACAGCAAAGGATTTTTGGATTACGACGCAATTGAGAAACAGGCAATTAAGGAAAAACCTCAACTTATTATTTGCGGATTTACAGCATATCCTCGAACAATTGATTTTAAGAGATTCGGTCAAATTGCTGATAAGGTCGGAGCATATTTAATGGCCGATACCTCACATATCACAGGCTTAATCATCGCAGGAGTCCACCCAAGCCCAGTTCCATATGCACATATCATTACCACAACTACTCACAAGACACTTCGCGGATCACGCGGCGCTTTAATTCTGGTTACAGAAAAGGGTCTTAAAAAAGATCCGGATCTTCCAAAAAAGATAGAAACAGCAATTATTCCGGGTCTTCAGGGAGGTCCGCATGATAACCAAACAGCAGCAATAGCAGTGGCTCTTAAAGAAGCATCGAAACCTACATTTAAAAAATATGGCGATCAAATTGTCAAAAACGCAAAGGTTCTTGCTAGTGAATTAGTTCGGTATGGTTTTGATTTAATAAGCGGTGGAACAGATAATCACTTACTTCTTATTAATCTTCAAAACAAAAATGTAAATGGAGCAGTTGCCGCTCTTTCTTTAGAAGTTGCAGGGATTGTTCTTAACAAGAATGGCGTGCCATTTGATCCTTTACCTCCATACTGGACATCGGGAATTAGGCTTGGGACTCCGGCGATTACAACTCGAGGAATGAAGGAAAAAGAAATGAAAAAAATCGCAAAATGGATAAGTATGGTTATTGATGAAGTTAAAGGTCATGAATTACCAAAAGAAAAAGAGGCGCGAAAAGAATACATGCGAAACTTTAGGAAAGAAGTTATCAAGAGTAAAAAGCTTTTATCAATCGCTAAGGAAATAAGAGGCCTTTGTAAAAAATTCCCCCTGGAAGGCTAGCGATTGTAAATCAGGATCAAATGTGATATTTTACCCTCCAGTATGTCAACATCACTTGCAGAGCGAGGAGGCTTACAAACAAAAGAAGCAATACCCTTTCATGGGCAGAACAGCTTCGTAGGCTTTGTTACTACAAATCAGGATACATTCAGACAATTTGCCCAAGCGAACCGCGATCTTAGAAATGAAGTCAACGGTTGGAGAGAATCTGCATCCGTAAGACAAATTATAGATAATGGACTGATGACATTGCAGGACATACATGCTCAGAATAGACTTACCCCACAAAAGGCAAGAGACATGATGACAAGAAGTATTTTGCGTACTCTGGATTCTGGCGTAGGCGATGTAGGACGTGTATTTAAAATAACAATAAATAATATAGTTTCTGGTAATAAAAGACGTTTAACTTTTCAAAAAGAAAGAGAAATTAAAACCTGGGGAGGCCAGCTAGATGAGCTTGCAGAAGTATATGACGAAGCAAGGAGGCCAATCATAGATGAAATTCACGAGAAAAAAAGAGACTTAATGAGACAATTTGGCGTGTATCTAAGAGCGGACGAAAGACATCTTTTTGATTTCGCAGATTTTATTTCAGGACAAAATTATGCATCTGTCAAGGATGGAATTAAACCATTTCTAACAGTTTTGGCAGAAGATGCAAAAGCAAAAAAAGATGGTCAAGGTGTTATTGATAGTGTAGCTACAGAATGGATGGAAAAACTAAAAACAGAACCTAGTCAATGGATACTTGAACGATATTTAGATACTGAGAATGTAGGTAAAGTACGTTTGCCTGAGATAAAAAGCATCACACGAGAAGGTAAAAAGATAATTGTAGAAGGAGGCGATGGATTGTATGAAATGTTAATGTTTAGCTTGGCTTTAGCAAGAAAAATAAATCCCAAATTGAAGGGTATTGATGTTGACTCTCTTACATCGGCTCAAATTGCCGCACTTTTACCCTCAGTTGATATGTGGCCTAAACAGTTACGTAATAGTTATAGTCAGGAAATAACAAAGATGTTTAGTAAGGCTATGGCAAGGATTAGAACTGGATTAGAACGATACTCTCAAGAGAGTAAAACTTCTTCTGAGGTTGTTGTTTTTCAAGCAGACATGGCAGGCAAAAATAAGACTAGAGGGATTAGTCAGGAAAATAGAGATATACAAAAAGAAAGTAAACCGATTGCAAAAGAAGATGCCCTTTGTCCTGTGGGAGTAGTGCAAAAGGGTATTAGAAAAAGTTCCACAATAGCTTTATTATCTGATAAGCAAATTAGCGCATTTGTTAGAAAAGAAGCGAGAAAAATAGGTAAAAATACCGCAGATATTATTAGAGATGTTCAGGCAATGGTTTTGGACTTACGAAAAAACAGGCCTTATGGAATGGGAATAAAGAAGCTGTCTACAAGACACATAATTGTCGATCAGCAATCTCTAGTAGTTCGTAGTCTTGATCCTAGGAAAAGACCAACTCTTGAGCTTTCTGATCCCAATACACATTCCTTACGAGTAGATTTTGCACTACACTATCCGGATGGGGCTACAGAACCAACAATTGTAATAGATGGAATATATAATCACGATGAGCACGAAAGGGATGCTAGTATACCGCAGAGAAGATAGTTTAAATTTCTATTTCTGCAAGTAAACCTAAGTGGTCAGATAAATCTTTATCAATTCGTTCAAAACGGTTTACCTTCAAGGAGTTTCCTACAAAAATATAATCAACTGCTAAACCTTTTGGAAAAAGTTTTTTAGCAATGTGAATATTTGGATTTAAAGTGTTGGTTATATTATATTTAGTTGTAAGATTTATTCCTAAAGTGTTAAACCAAGAAATGATTTGAGAATTAGAGCTAACATTAAAATCCCCGGAAAGAATAAAAGGCTTATCAATTTTCTTAACAGCATCAAATAATTTTTTACCATATTCAAGTTTTAAAGGAGTATCCTGATCGTTTTCTCCTCTAATTAAATGCGTGTTAATAACCCAGAATTCTTTATCTTCTCTTTTTATGAGCAAGAAGAGTCCTGTGCGGGGAAGTTTGTCATATGAAAGGTTTTCTGAATATTCTACTTCTTCGTAAGGTTTGAGCCATAAAATATCTTTTTTAATAAGCTCAAACTCTTTTTTGAAAAATGTCGCATTGCCAAAATAAGTATCGGTTTGATTTTTAATTGCCCAGCATTTGACCAATTCGCCTTTATAACCAGTTGCTTTTTGTATAGTTTCAAAACATTGGTGGTTTTTGGAACCAAGAATACCACCTGTAACTTCTTGCAGGTTAACAATATCTATATCTTCAGATTTAATAAAATCAATTACACGATCTAAAAATATGCCTTTAAACATGTTTAAATGTAGAAATTTAATTTTCATAGTGAGTATTGTTTTTACTGTCGTTTTTTGCTAAAATGATTATATCATACACATTCTAAGGTAGTCCTGAACCCCAGTTTCTTAGAATGGAAGTATAAGGACTAAACTATGAGAGAAATTACTTTAGAAGAATTATTGGAAGCTGGTTGTCATTTTGGACATCAGGTTACACGACAAAATCCAAAAGCCCGCGAATTTGTTTTCGAAGCCAGGGATAATATTCACATTATTGATTTAGCCAAAACAAAAGAAGGCTTAGAAGAAGCAGGTTCTTTCATTTACAATTTAGCCAAAAATAATGGACTCCTTTTGATAGTTGGAACCAAAAGACAGGGAGCAAGCATTATTAATGAGGAAATAGAGAGAGCTAAAAAAGAAACCTCAGCAGATTCCCAAATTTTTTTCGTAACACATCATTGGATAGGTGGACTTCTTACAAATTTCTCAGAAGTTTCAAAGAATTTTAAAAAATTAAAAGACATAACAGAGCTCTTGCAAAGTGAAGAAGGAAGAGCAAAGTACACAAAGAAAGAGTTAGGACTTTTTAGCAAAGAAAAACAAAAATTGGAAAGCCTTTATGGCGGCGTTTTTCAAATGACAGAGATGCCCAAAGCCCTTTTTATTGTTGATACTCATTTGGAGGATTTGGCTGTTAGGGAAGCAAGAGCAATGCGAGTAACTACAGTTGGCATTGCAGATACCAATTCTGATCCAACTCTTATTGATCATCCAATTCCTGCAAACGACGACGCAGTCGGTTCTATCAAGCTAATTGTAAGCTATATCATTGATGCTTGGATAGAAGGTAATAAAAGTTCAAAGCTGGAAGTTGAGAGTTTAGAAGTTGAAGAAAGTGTTAAAAAAACAGAAGAAAAAGCAGAAAATCCTAAAGAAACGAAGGAAAAGGTAGCAAAAGCTCCTAAGAAGATAAAAACATCAAAAACTAAGAAAACACAAAAGGAAGAAGTAAGCGTATAATAGGTATATATGGTAGACATAGATCTTCTGAAAAAACTTCGCAACGAAACTCAAGTTTCTCTAGCTGATTGTAGGAAAGCGCTTGAGGAAACTAATAATGATTATTCCAAAGCGCGTGAATGGTTAAAACATCATGGAATAGAAAAAGCCGCAAAAAAAGGAGATAGAGAGACTTCCCAAGGGCTCATAGAATCTTATACTCACCAAACAGGTAGGGTTGGTTCAATAATCGAACTATTGTGCGAAACAGACTTTGTTGCCAGAACCGAAGAATTTAAAAATTTAGCCCACGAAATTGCAATGCAGGTTGCAGCAATGAATCCAAAAGACATGGAAAGTTTGCAAAAACAAGACTATATCCGTGATAATTCCAAAACGATAGAAGGTTTAATTAAGGAAACAATTGCAAAGCTTGGAGAGAATATTCAGCTCAAAAGATTTAAGCGTTTTGAGATAGGTTCTGAATAAAATATGGATCCTAATTTTGTTCCTACAGTCAAGCTCCAAATGCAGAAATCGGTTGAAGTTTTAAAAACTGATCTTTCAACCATCAGAACAGGCAAAGCCACCCCTTCGATAGTCGAAAATATAGTAGTTGGTGTTTATGGCGGTTCAACAAGGCTTAGAATACTAGAGCTTGCTACAATTTCTACTTCTGATTCCCACACACTTTTAATTACTCCTTTCGACGGGTCAATTATAGGAGAAATTCAAAAGGGAATAATGGAAGCAAATGTTGGATTAACGCCTTCTATTGATGGTCAGGCAATTAGAATTTCAATCCCACCGCTTTCGGAAGAGCGAAGACAAGAATTGATTCACTTAATGAAGCAGAAATTGGAAAACGGAAAAATAATGATAAGACAAGTGCGCCAAGAAGCAATGGGTGTCATTAAAAAACAATATAATAACAAAACAATTTCGGAAGATGATTTAATGAGGCTTGAGAAAGAAGTACAGAGGGCAACAGACGAGACAATTTTGGAAATTGAGAATATGGGGAAGAAAAAAGAAGAAGAGTTAATGCAAATCTGAGAATTGCTTGGTCGGTATAAAAATTTTCTTGTTCCGCAGTTGAAGTCAATAAGTTTACAAGGTGCAAAATGCGAACAGCGAAAATTTCTACACCTCCCCGCAATATCATAGGTAAATTATGATACTTACAGCCATTGTTTTCTTATTAATCCTCTCTGTTCTTGTCTTAATTCATGAAGCTGGGCATTTTTTTGTGGCAAA